>Ga0157369_10007847_pt1 | contig 12279 bp, 12 predicted proteins | sample C25metaG_FD_113461 | JGI IMG/M metagenome (GOLD analysis project Ga0157369, IMG submission 113461) | Corn rhizosphere microbial communities from Kellogg Biological Station, Michigan, USA - C2-5 metaG | ecosystem: Host-associated > Plants > Roots > Rhizosphere > Soil | place: USA: Michigan...
ACCGTTGCCGGAGACGTCGGTGCCGATGATGTCGTTATTGAGAACGGCCTCGATGACCTGGTTTTCTTTTTTGGCGCGGGAGGAGAGGAGGGAACTGCCGATGAGCCCCTGCTCCTCGCCAGCGAAGGCGACAAAAACGAGCGTTTTGTCGAACTCGTACTGGCTCATGACCCGGGCGAGCTCCATGACGGCGGCGGTGCCGCTGCCATCGTCGCAGGCGCCGGGGGCGGGGAGCTCGGCGTTCTTTTCGAAATCCTCGACTGTCATATTGGCGGTGGTGTTGACGGGTGGGGCCTCGCCACCGGGTCCGGCAGTTTGGCCGGCGGGGCGCGCGCCGAGGTTCAGAGAATCATAGTGGCCGCCGACGATGACCTGGGCTTCCGGGTGCTTCGTGCCCGGGAGGACCGCCATCACGTTCCAGAGGTCGACATCTTTGAAGATGCGCTGGCCCTGCTTTTTGACGCGGTACTTATCGAACTTGACCTGAAGCTTCGGACTGTAACTCTGCATCTCCTTGAGGATCCATTCGCGGGCGGCGCCGACGCCGTGGTTCGGGTCGTCGGCTTTCGACATGGTGTTGCGGGTGCCGAAGCTGACGAGTTTGGCGATGGTGGCGCGAATGTGGTCCTCGGAGATTTCTCCAATGAGCTTGGAAATTTTGGGGTTTACCGATTTTTCGTCGGCAGTAGTGAAGGGGGCGGATGCCGCGAGCAGAGCGAGGGCTGCCACGGCGCGACGGCTGAATGTCATTTGAGAGACAGGATAGCGTATTTACCGGGGAATCCGAGGGGCAGAAGAACAATGGCCGCCCTGGCGGAGCGCCGGGGCGGCCATGAACTGCGATCAAACACCGGGACTTCTACTGGTGCTGGCGACGAAGAGCCATGAAGCCGGTGAAGCCGAGCAACAGAACCGTTCCGAACATCGCCCAGGTTCCCAGAGTCGGGATGCCCGTCGATCCGCCACCACCGCCGCCGCCACCGACCACCGTTCCACTCACAGAGAAGAGCAGCACGTGGCTGGAGCCGCCGTTTGAAACCGGCGTCGTGAACGTTGCGGAAGTGGGAGGACTGGGAGGATTCGGGAAAGCCAGATCCTGAACATCGGCGCCGATTCCGGTGACGCCGGTTCCTACCGTCTCGGTTCCCGCACCGCTGTTCGCGCCCCATCCCAAGTTGCCGGAACCATTGGAGATCACAAGGTAATACGTATCGCCGCCTGCCAACGTGACACCGGTGAAGGTGATGGTAGTGGCGGTCGGAGTGGTCTGCCCTGCGGGAATACTGATCGCGATCGGACCCGCCAGAACGGTGGCGGTAGGTCCGATGCCACTCGAAAGGTAAGCGGAAGCCGTAGCGGCAGATCCGTTAGTCGTATTCAGTAAGGGAGCAGCTGTCACCGTGTTGTACGATGTCCCCCCGGCAATCGCAAAATTGATCGCCATGGAACCACTACCGCCCGATCCGATCGCGAACGCCGCTGAGGCCGTTCCCGTTCGTGTGGCTATGTTCGCGGCGAACACGGGCGCGGCACAAAGAACCGCCAACCCGCAAAAGAGAGCGCGTCTGAGCAATGTATACAACCTCCGGGTGTTTGATTACCGAAAACCGAGAATATCATACCGGTTTGGACCGCCCGTTCCAAGAAAAAACGGAAAAGTACGCTCTACTACACTCTGGACGAGCCGGCCGACGGGCTAAAATGAACGAGAACCATGCATTGTTCTTCCCGTCGATTGCTGGCCGTAGCGCTGGCAGTGTGTTCCACCGGATTTGCGGAAATCCGGTCCCTGACGATCCTCCACACGAACGATTTGCACGCGCGCCTCTCTCCTCTCGAAAGCAAGCAGGGCGGGTTTGCGTATCTGGCGGCGACGATCCGCAAGGAGCGGGCGGGGTGCAACGACTGCATCCTGCTGAACGCGGGCGACCTGGTGCAGGGAACGCCGGTCTCGACGATCTTCCACGGGTTGCCGGTATACGAGATCGGGAATCTGCTGGGGTTCGACGCGGCGACGCTGGGGAACCATGAGTTCGACTACGCTTGGCCGCAAGCGAAGAAATTCCTGACGACGGCCACGTATCCGATTGTGACGTCGAACCTGGTGAACGGGAAGGGCGAGGAATTCACGAAGCCGTACGTCATTTTGAAGGTGAACGGCCTGCGGGTGGCGGTGATCGGGGCGATGACCGACTCGCTGAAGACGCTGACCACGCCGAAGCTGATGGAGGACTGGCACACGCTCCCGATGGTGGAGACGGCGCGGAAGTACGCCCGCGAGTTGAAGGACCAGTCGGACGTAGTGGTGCTGCTGGGTCACCTCACGGGAGACGAGGAGATGGCTCTGCTGAAGACGGCGCCCGAGATTCCCGTGATGGTGACGGGCCACATCCACCGCGGGATTCCGGGGGACGCGCTGACGCAGGATGGCCGGTTGCTGGTCCGGGTGAAGGGCTACGGTGAGGAACTCGGCCGGCTGGAGCTGAAGATCGACACGGAGAAGAAAGCGCCGGTGGCGTGGAACTGGCGGCGGATCCCGGTGGATTCGACGAAGATCGAGCCGGTTACGGAAGTCGCGAACGCGGTGAAGCACTGGGAGAGCGAGGTGACGGCGCGGGTGGACCGTCCGCTGGCCGTGTCGAAGAAGGACTTCACGAAGACGGAAGTGCGGTCGCTGATGGAGCAGGCGATGCGCGACGAGACGGGGGCGGATTTCGCGCGGATGAACCTGGGGGGCGTGCGGGACATCCTGCCGAAGGGGCAATTGAAGGAGCGGCACATCTGGGACATCATGCCGTTCGACAATCGCGTGGTGGTGGGGAAGTTCAAGGGGCGGGATCTGCCGGCGGTAGTGGTGGGGGACCGGAAGATCGACCCCGACCGGGAGTACACGCTCGCGGTGAGCGACTTCACGGCGGCGAATCAGGAGACGAAGGAGAACCTTGACTCGCACGGGCTGGAGTTTCCCAATGACGTGGGGTTGATGCGGGATTTGCTGATCGACTGGTTCCGGAAGAAGAAGGTCATCGAGTGATTTGACGCAGAGACACAGAGACGCCCAAATCGCCGCGCTCAACCTTGTTCAGACTTCCGAACGGTTCACCAAAGTGTTTGTGCTTCGTTCGCTTGCGCGATTCAGAGATTGTTCGGGACTGTTCAGAAGGATCAATTCGGTTGAAGGCGCCAACGCGAGAAGGGCAGTCCTCACCTATCGGTAGAGTGCCGAGACGCCAGCCCTGATCCGTTCCAACGATCAAAAAGAGCCGTCTGGCGGAGTGCTGTCCGCTGCTGTCCCGGCGCCGGAACGTTATGCGTCCGGTAACCGGTTAACGCATGTACCGATCTGGGTTAGCGGAGCGGCGGTTCGTATCGCGGAGTTGTCGGGGGGCACCCCCTCGCGTTTCGGGGCATGGGTTGAAAGCGGAGCCAATTTTTTTGTTTTTTGATGCTTTCGCCAAACGGCGTGTTTCGCCCGCTGGCCGCCCCCAGCCAGAGATGGACGCTCGAATGAGGCATGGCCGATCTGCGACGTTTGACCGCTATTACTGAGCGCGAAGCGATCGGGTATTCGGCGCGCTGCCCGGAGTACGACATAGCCAGCCAGGGGGCCACCATCGAAGAAGCGCGTGACAACGTCGTCGAAGCCCTGAGCCTCTTCTTCGAATGCGCCGACACCTCGGAGGTGCAGCGACGGTTCCAGTCGGAGGTGTTGGTGACGCAGGTCGAGGTCAGGGTTGCCTAAGTGGGGCCCTTTTAGGTGAAGGAGTTTGTCGTATTCTCGAGCGGCATGGGTTTGAAAGAGTGCGGCAACGGGGAAGCCACCTCGTGATGCAGCGAAAGGACGCGACCGGCGCCACAACAGTCCCGGTCCCATTGCGTCCCTGAGCTGACACGAGGGACGTTGCATAGCATCATTCGCCACTCTGGCCTTCCGCGGACGGCTTTCGAGCCGTAAGGTTGAGTGGTTTCCCAAATCCCCGTGGCTACGCGGGAACCCCGCTTTTCACCGTGTCGCCGGGTTACCGCGAGAGCGGCGTTCGTCGCGTTTCGGTTGATACTCTCAAATCAGTGTCAATCGCTTGGATTGGCATGCTCGGATTACTTGCGCAGTCGGACCCGAAGCAACCCACGCCGTTAAACCCGGCCGGCGGCGCCTTGCCGGTGGCTACGGCGTCCCTGGAACGATGGCGGCGGGGGACAGACGGTCCGGCGCTGCCGGGCAGGCGTAAAACGGTCGAAGGCCGCCCGGGTCAATCTATCCATGTCGAACTGGTCGAGAGTTCCACTTAATTCGGGCGGATTACCAGAAATCTGCACTGCCCTGCTCGCAGTAAGGAGTGCAGATCCATCAACTTGCAACGTGGTCAGCAAAATGCAACGGAGTTCACCACTGTTTCCAACGGAGCACTTCCGACTGAACCGGGCGTGGAATCGGGAGAGACAGCCCCCAGAGGTCGCGATCGCGTATCCGTCAAACGCAAACCTTCGAAGGAGGGAAAATGTCGAAACTGACTACCGTCGTCTTAGCCGTTGTGCTTGGGGCAGCGCCCGCTCTCGCCGATATTACCGGAACTCTCGGTTTGGGCTCCGCGGGTTTCGTTGAGATGAGACTCACATCTCTGAACTGGACACCCGATTCGGCTGCGCTCCCGGTACCGGGGCCGCCCTGGAACGCCGACGTGAATTCATCGACGTCGCTAAGTTTTTTTGGCGGTCCTCTGTTTTCGCAAGAGGGCGTGTTGATTAACGAAGGCCAGGCCTTCGGGACTCCTCCACCTGCGGGAGCGGGGGTATACAACCCATTCCTCACTTTTGAGGTCCACTCTAACCTCCAGTTCTTCCTCACTGGAGTTGATGCCGGGAACTCCAACCATAATTGCGTCGGACTGGCGGACGGGCAGTCTTGCTCTCTACTCGTCGCAGGAAATCCGTCACCAATAGTGTTGCAAAAAGTTGGAACCTCAACCAATTGGAGCATCAACTTCTTCGGCTTCGCGACCGACGGGGTGAGCAACAACCAAGATTGGACCGGCAGCTTCTCCGCTACCATTCCGAATACTTCGCCTCTAGACATTGAACAGTCCCTCTGCGGGATCGACGATGTCTGCGATGCGGCAGATGTGGCGGCGGGCCGAACCATAGACGTGCGGAGCGTCTCGGGATCTATTCTTGCAACAACACCCACCGCCGTGCCTGAGCCCGGCACACTGCCGCTGTGCGTAACGACATCTGCGTTAGCGCTTTTCATAGTGCGTCGCAAACGAACGAACACTAGGCCGTCGAACAGTTGATCGGTCCGGAGTCAAAGCTCACCGCCACCATCGCTGCGCCGCTTCAGGCTCTCGTGATGGTGGCGGTTGAGTGCGGCAAATTCTTCCACCGTCAGCACAGCCGTACGGCAGGGGTAGCACGCGCCGCAGTAAATGCGGTAGCGATATACGGCAAAGGAATGCCGCTGTAGACCGTCTTCCCACACGCCACCCACACCGCCAGCTTCAGGACCCGAGCGGTCCAGCATATGCGGTCAATGTCGGCGAACGCCGGAGGGGAGACAATCCTCGGCGCCATCAGAAGTCCCGCTGCCCCACAACGCCTCTCTTCTGAATACAACCGTGGCGCGCAGCGTCAACGCCGTGGTCAATCTGGCGCGCCGCTCAACTGCCGTGGAGAAACGCGTCGAACGTCTGCTGCCGAAGGATTCTGCGGGACTTGTGCGGAACGAGGAAACGGTCCTGCCGCCGGAGGGGAGCCAGAAACCTTCACGCTTCCTAGGCTTCACGCACTACTGTGGGAAGCGGCGGAGCGACGGCAGTTTCATCGTGTGGCGCAAAACGGCGACAAAGCGGATGGGGGCGAAGCTGCGTGTCATTAAAGCAGAACTGATCCGCCGGAAGCACGAGCCGACAGCGGAAGTCGGTGAATGGCTGACGAAGGTCGTCCGGGGCTATTACCAATACCATGCTGTTCCGGGCAATCTGAGTCAGATCAGCGCCTTCCGGCATCGCCTATGCAGACTGTGGCGAGGAGTTCTGAATCATCGCAGTCAACGTGGCGAAAGGCCGTAGCAGCGGCTCGTTGCGCTGCTGGAGCGATGGATTCCGTTCCCGCGAGTTCTGCATCCGTACCCTCAAGCTCGCTTCGCTGTCCGACATCCAAGGGGTGGTCGACACGTGGGCACCGGCGCGTCAGGCGGCGTCGGTGGATCCGCTGGCGGCGCTGCGGCAGGACTGGTTCCGGATCCAGCGGGAACAACTGGGGGGCGGCGGTGTCTAATGGCCCAAAGGAGTTCCTGTGCTCGAAGCGCGGTCGCTCACGAAATACTACAACCATACACTGGCCGTTAAAGGGGTCAGCTTTACGATCCGGCCGGGCGAGATCCTCGGGTACCTTGGGCCCAACGGCGCGGGGAAGAGTACTACGGTTAAGATGCTCACCGGGTTGATCGAGCCGTCGGACGGGCAGATCTTTTATCGGGGCCAGACGGTTTACGACGACTTCACCGGTTTCCAAAGGCGCATTGGATATGTGCCGGAGGAGGCGCACCTGTATCCGCATCTGTCGGGGCGGGAGTATCTGCAACTCGTGGGGCGGCTGCGCGGGCTGGAGCGGGCGCAACTGGAGCCGAAGATGGACGAGTTCCTGCGGCTTTTCGGGCTGTGGGACGACCGGCACACGCCGCTGGCCTCGTACTCGAAAGGGATGCGGCAGAAGATCCTGCTTTCGGCGGCGCTGCTGCACGATCCGGAACTGCTGATCCTCGACGAGCCGTTTTCCGGGCTCGACGTGACCTCGTCGATGGTGCTGCGGCGGTTGCTGCGGGCGCTGGCGGATGCGGGGAAGATGATCCTCTATAGCTCCCACGTGCTGGAGGTCGTGGAGAAGGTTTGCTCGCAGGTGCTGATTCTGCGCAAGGGCGAGGTGGTGGCGTACGACTCGATCGACCGGCTGCGGGAGTTGATGAGCCAGCCCTCGCTCGAGGGCGTGTTCGCACAACTGGCGGAGGTCGACGACGGGGAGAAGATGGCGGCGCGGTTCCTCGAGGTCATGCGGCGGTGAAACGGTGGCTGCGGGAGACGCACGGTCCGGTGTTTGAACTGCTGCGGCACTTCCTCCTGCGGTTTTTCGACAGCGACCTGGTGACGACTCCGGGGCAGACCAAGATCACGTTGGTATGGGCCTTCGCGCTCGGCTGGCCATGGTTCCTGATGTTCGGGCAGGCGCTGGCCTTGAAGTATGCGGTCCTGTCCGGCTACCGCACACCGGAGCCTTACCGGTACGCGGTGCGCGCAGACGAGTTGTGGCTCGTGACGCTCCTGATGTCGTCCGTGGGGCTGCTGGCGGCGGTGAAATGGCAGTCGCTATTCCCGGGGCAGCGGGACTACTATGCGCTCGGGTCGCTGCCGCTCAAGCCGCGGCAGATCTTCGTCGCGAAACTCGCGGCATTGCTGTTGGTGACGACGGCCACCGTGCTGGTGGTAACGATGTTGCCGAGCGTTATATTCCCGGTGGTGTCCCGCGGGCGTTGGTCGATCCAGCCGTCTGCGGCGGTGCGGATCGGCGCGCACGCGGCGGCTACCATGGCGGGGTGCTACTTCTTCTTTTTCGCGCTGGTGGCATTACAGGGCGCGCTGTTGAATGTGGCAGGACCGAGGCGGTTCGCGCGATGGAGCGGCACGGTGCAGGGCCTGTGCGCGGCGGCGATGCTGATCCTGATGGTGCTGAGCTTCTCGACGGGGGCGCCGGTGATCTACGCGCTGGAGCGGTCGGCGGCGCTGCAGTGGGCGCCTCCGGCGTGGTTCCTGGGGTTGTACCAGAAGCTGATGGGCGATCGCGATCCGCTGATGCTGCTGCTGGCGCGGCGGGCGTCGATGGGGTTGCTGGCGGCGATCGGGGCGGCGGTCGCGTCGTACCTGTTGAGCTACCGGCGGCACCGGCACGTGGCGATGGAAGGGGCGGCGGCGGGCGCGGCTCGGGAATGTCGATGGGCGGCGGCGGTGTTCGATTTGGTAGTGCCCGGTCCGCGGCGGCAGGCGATCGTGAGCTTCCTGTGGAAAACGATGGTGCGGAGCACGCAGCACCGGATGGTCTCGGTAGCGTACGTCGGGGTGGCGATGGCCGCGGTGGCGACGGGCTTTCTGGGGATCGGGAGCGTATATGGGTCGACGAAGCGGCTGATGGCGTACTTCGTGTATGCGCACACGATCCTGGTGCTGTTTCTGCTGATCGGGATGCGGCATTTGTTCTCGATTCCGGCGGAGTTGCGGGCGAACTGGACATTTCAGATCACGGAGCGCGAGGGTCGTGACGATTGGCTGGACGCGGTGGACCTGTTCGTGTTGTTCTTCGGGGCGGCGGCGGTGCTGGCGCTGCCGTTCCCGGTGGAGGCGAAGCTGATCGGCTGGCGTGCGGTGGGGGAGGCGACGCTGGCGGCGCTGCTCGGGCTGCTTGCATACGAGTGGTGGTTCTCGGAGTGGCGGAAGCTGCCGTTCACGTGCTCGCAATTGCCCGGGAAGACTCCGCTGTGGATCACGTTTCTGTACTTGCTCGGGCTGGTGACGGCGATCCCGGCGGTAAACGCGCTGCTGGTGGAGACGCTCTTCAGCGGGGCGGCGTTGACAGCGGTGGCGGTGGTAACGGTCGCGATGTGGAGACGGGTGCGGACGGCGAGAAGGGAGGCGTGGGGAGAGCTACCGCTGACCTATGACGAGGCGCCGGATCCCGCTATCCACGGGCTGAACTTGATGGGTTAAAAGGGGTGGCGCAAAGGCGCAGCGTTGCGCCCTTGCGCGATATGGGCCTTAGTCCTTCGACTTCGGCGGAAAGTGGTCGAACATTTCGGCCACGGCGTGCTCGAGTTTCTTGTCGTTCTTTTCGGGCTTGGCCGAGAGCGTGTCGCTCGACGTGCCGCGCCAGATCAGCTTCTTAGAGGCGCCGTCGAAGACATCCACATTGAGTGTCCCGACCTGTTCGGGAGTGGCGGTTGTGGTCGCGGTGCCCATGCCGCCCCAGCCCATCCAGCCCCAACCAGGGAAGCCGTTGTAGAAGGTCTGGAGGGTGTCGCGCTCGTTGACGCGGCCGAAGGCGGAGACGGCGGCGTCGCCGCCGGAGTTGACGCGGGTCCAGCCTTTCGCAGCGAGCTGGCTATCGACCGCGCCCATGATGCGGTCCTGCCACAACGAGTTGCCGGCGCGGACGCCGATCCAGGAGTAGGAGTGGTAACGGCTGAAATCGGCATGATGGTCGTAATCGGTGTGGACGGCCGCGAAGGCGACGCAAGCGGCGACGATGACCGCCGGCGCCAACAAACGTGAGACTCGCAATTGCATAAAAAACCTCTCGCCTCGATGTAGTGCATCCGGCGCTCCATCGTTCACAACGGCGCTAAGATCGGAATGTGAAGGCGATAGTGATGCTTATGGCCGCCGCTGCCGTGATACCCAACTTGAACGAATTGAAACAGATGAGCGCGCGCTTCGCGCCGGTTACGCTGCATTCCGACGAGTCGCGACTTTCGCCGGGCGATCGGAAAGCGCTGCCGAAACTGGTGGAGGCGGCGAAGGTGCTGAACCTCCTGTTTATGGATCAGTTGTGGAGCGAAGACCGGGCGCTGTACGAAAAATTGCAGAAGGACACGACGCCGCTGGGCAAGGAGCGGCTGCATTATTTCTGGCTGAACAAGGGGCCGTGGTCGGATCTCGACGGGCACGTGGCGTTTCTGCCGGACGTGCCGGCGCGTAAGCCTATGGGGGCGAACTTTTACCCGATCGATATGTCGAAGGAGGAGTTCGAAGCGTGGACGAGGGGGCTCGGCAAGCCCGAGCGCGAGTTGGCGGAAGGCTTCTTCTCGGTGATCCGGCGCGAAGGGAAAGGGCTGAAGGCGGTCGCGTACAGCGAGGCGTACGCGGCGGATTTGAAGAAGGCCGCGGGGTTGCTACGCGAAGCGGCGGCGGCTACAGAGAACGCATCCCTCAAGAAGTTTTTGACGCTGCGCGCGGACGCGTTCCTCTCGAACGACTACTACGCGAGCGACGTGGCCTGGATGGATCTGGACGCGCCGCTCGAGATCACGATCGGGCCGTACGAGACGTACAACGACGAGTTGTTCGGGTACAAGGCGGGGTTCGAGGCGTACATCACGATCCGTGACGAGGGCGAAACGAACCGGCTGAAGGAGTTCGCGTCACGGCTGCAGGAGGTCGAAAACAATCTGCCGGTCGATCCGAAGTATCGGAATCCGAAGCTCGGGGCGTCGGCGCCGATTCGCGTCGTGAATGAAGTGTACGCTTCGGGCGACGGCGCGCATGGGGTCCGGACGGCGGCGTTCAATCTGCCGAACGACGAGCGGGTGGTGCATGAGAAGGGCTCGAAGCGCGTGATGCTGAAGAACATTCAGGAGGCGAAGTTCGAGACCAATCTGAAGCCGATCGCGGCGCGGGTGCTGGGGCGCGACGCGCAGGCGGATCTCAGCTTCGACGCGTTCTTCGAGCACATCCTGGCGCATGAATTGAGTCACGGGATCGGACCGCATCAGATTCAGCTGGCGAGCCGTGCGACCACGCCGCGGCAGGAGTTGAAGGAACTGTACAGCGCGATCGAAGAGGCGAAGGCGGACATCACCGGGCTGTTCATGCTGCAGTACTTGTTCGACCATGGAATGCAGCACGGCGCGTCGGCGGAGCGGCAGTTGTATACGACGTTCCTGGCGTCGGCGTTCCGGTCGCTGCGGTTCGGCCTGACGGAGGCGCACGGGAAGGGGATGGCGCTGCAATTCAATTATTTGACGGAGAAGGGCGGGTTCGCGGCGCACCCGGACGGCACGTTCTCGGTGGACTTCTCCAAGATCAAGGGCGCCGTGCGGGACCTGACGCACGAGCTGTTGACGCTCGAGGCGGAGGGCGACTACGCCCGCGCGAAGAAGATGCTCGACCAGTGGGGCGTCGTACGGCCGGAGATGCAGCGGGCGCTCGACGGACTGAAAGGCGTGCCGACGGATATCGACCCGGTTAACGAGCGCTGAGGCTTCCGGGACGGGCGCAGGCGATTTCGGTCCGCAACTCGCGCTCGTAGCCTTTCACCATGTGAATCGTGAGCACGTCGAAGAAGCGGCCCAGACGGCGGTCGAGCTCTTCCTGCTCGTATAACGCCAGGCTGTTTTTGTTGAACACGTGCTCCTCGACGAAATCGAGGACCCGCTGCCGCACGATCGCAAAACAGTGTACGGATTCGTAGAGCGGAATCTTCTCGGCGTGGCGCTGCTTACCGAGTTTCTCGTACCGGTGCGCGATTTCGGCTTCATGGCCCGAGGTCAGCCAGTGGCCCAGATTCTGGAGAACGTCCATTCCCCATTCCCGCAACTCGGGTTCCAGAGCGGCGCAATAGTGGGCCAGGTCGGACTCGCGGCGAATATGTGAGATGACGCTCGAAATGATTTCGTCAGACCGCGACTCAATCAGATGAACGAGTCTGCCGGACAGCATAAGGTTCACCTTTCTATCTCTCTATCGTAGCGAATTTAACGGCGGGGCACCGGGTGTTTTCATCCGGTCGGGCGCGCTAGAGTCGTGGTATGACCAACGCGTTCATCGGGAAGGCGGCGGCGCCTTCCGACGCGGAGCTGACCGTTGAACTCGGCTCCGCGAAAGCCTTGTGGGACCGGCTGCGCGAAGGCGTGGCGATCGAGGGCGAGTGGCACTCGTACTCGAAGAAGGCCGGCTGGTCGATGCGGCTGAAGTCGGGCGCGCGGAACGTCGTATACCTGATTCCGGGGCGCGGCGGGTTCGACGTGAGTTTTGCGTTGGGCGACCGGGCGGTGGCGGCGGCGCGCGAGGCGGGACTGGCATCTCTGGTGGACGGAGCGAAGCGGTACGCCGAGGGAACGGCCGTGCGCTTCGCGGTGGCGGCGGCGAAGGACGTCGCGACGGTGAAGAAGCTGGTCAAGATCAAACTGGAGCACTGATCGATGCGAAGAGCTGTCTGTGGGATGTTGCTGGCCGTGTATGCGATCGCGTGGGCGCAGAGCGTCCACCCGATCAGCGGGCGGCGATACGCCGGCGTGATGGGGACCGGCGGAGCCGACTGGCTGGTGCGTCCGGAGCGCGAACAGGAGGAGCAGCCCGACAAGGCGCTGGATGCGATCGGGATCGCCAAGGGCGCCACGGTCGCGGACATCGGCGCGGGCGTCGGGTATATGACGTGGAGGATGGCGGAGCGAGTCGGACCGTCGGGCAAGGTGTACGCGAACGACATCCAGCCGGAGATGCTGCGCATGCTGCGGCGCAA
>Ga0157369_10007848_pt1 | contig 12278 bp, 8 predicted proteins | sample C25metaG_FD_113461 | JGI IMG/M metagenome (GOLD analysis project Ga0157369, IMG submission 113461) | Corn rhizosphere microbial communities from Kellogg Biological Station, Michigan, USA - C2-5 metaG | ecosystem: Host-associated > Plants > Roots > Rhizosphere > Soil | place: USA: Michigan...
CGCCGTGTCCCCTTTTGGCGCGAAGGTTGGATCGAAGTGGAAGAAGCGGAAAGAAATGTGTTTTGTCTCCGTCCCCGGATCCACAGGAATGGGCTGGTCCAGCAGTCTCGTCACCATGGGGGGCTGATCTCTCAGGTCCGCGGCGATGCCCAGCGAAACCTGAAGGTAGGAAGCGAAAAGCTCCTTCTCGGCGTAAACTCTCTGCCGCAAATCATCCACATAGTTGCCGCCAAGAAGCTCAAACAGCGTGGCGTGGCCGTCCGCGGCCGATACCACCCAGTCAGCGGGGACAATCTCCCCATTCGCGAGTTGGATTCCCGTCGCCCTGCCGTCCTGCACCAGGATGCGCGTAACTTTGGTGCCGAAGTGTACCCTGCCGCCCAGTGCCTCAATGCGTTCCTCGATCAGCCGGATGAGCGCCTGCGAGCCGCCAATGCAATAGCCCGCGTTCCCGTCGTTCATCCATGCCAGCGAGATAAGCAGCGCCAGGACGGGCATCTTGCCCAGGTCGCCCTCTCCAAAGAAGCTCTTCAGAAGCGGATCGGAGAATCGCTCGGCGTATTGGCGACCGCTGATCCGCGATAGCCTGCGAACCACGGGGAGCACTGGAATGTCGTGCAGCATAGTCTGCCAGTTTTCACCAAAGCCGCTGGAGGGATCCATCATCCGGAATTTCCCCAGCGCGCGGATTGCGTGCGTGAGGTCGTGGATCGCCGCTGCATCCTGGGGCGCGCGGCGCAGAAGCTCAGCCTCGAGACGGTCCACTCCGGTAAAGATGGTCAGCCCGCCACCGGCTTCGTCCTCCATGTGCACAAAAATCTCGGGATCGATGAACTTCAGGCGATCCATGTCGCACACTTCTTGCCATTGCGCGTGGAGATCACCCGCAGGCTTCGACCCGACCAGCCAATGCAGACAAGTCTCGAACCGATACTGGCCCCGGCGCCAGCTCATCGCCAGGCCGCCGGCCATATCGTGCATCTCATACAGGTCGACGTGGTAGCCACATGCCAGCGCGTAGACGGCCGTGCAGAGCCCAGCAATTCCTCCGCCTATGATCACAACGTTCCGGCCATTTTCATTCATGGGAGACGATCCTTCCGTCCTGAGGCGCGGCAGACGGGCGGACGGATTGGGTGAGCGGATGAAGGCAGGATATAGGACCGTCCGAAAGCCGGACCCGGGTTCGCGGTGATGCTATCCCCGGGGAGTTCGAGTACGCGGTGATCGCGCGCACAGTCCGGAGTTCATCCCCGTCTGAAGCAAAGGTTCAAACGCCTTAGCTTCATGGAACACATTTGGAATATCAGCCACCCAGCTCAATTCACACGGGTTGCGCAAGCGGCGTGTCTCAGTCTCCAACAAGTCAAAATCCCCGGCCGCCTGAGGCGGGCCGGGGATCGATGGAACTCTTGCTTGTGTCTAGGGTGTATCGACATATAGGGGTAGGCGGCGTTGCGCGCGAAAATTGGGCCAGACGAGGCGGAGGACGACGGCTGTGGCGGGTCCACCGCCTAGGACGACAACGAAGTATGGCCCGATTTTCGCCGCAACCCGGAGGGACAGGGCCATTTTTCCCCATCTCGTCGTCGCTCGTCGCTAGCAGACACCCGGTATGCGTCACTCCTCGCTTCTTGATCTGAAAAAAAATGGCTCCCGTCGCTGCCCACCCGTATATGTCGATACACCCTAGTACAGCCGGAAATTCACCGCGATCGTAACCATTACCGGCACCGGCGTCCGCCCATCCTTCAGTGCCGGCTTGAACTTGTACTTCCGCACGGCTTCCAGCGCCTTCTCATCCAGGCCCATGCCCAGCGGCCGCACCACCCGCGGGTTCTGCGGGTTGCCCTGCGCATCCACGATCAGGCTGATCATTACTTCGCCCTGGTACTTCGCGCGCCGCGCCTCGTCGCTGAACTCGGCTTCCGGCTGCACAATCGGGATCGGCGCCGAAATGCCGCCGCCTACGCGATACACGCCGCCGCCGGTGTTGCCACCCGTTCCGGGGCCATATCCATTGCCATTACCAGATCCCAGACCGCCGCCGTGGCCCGTTCCCATGCCGCCGCCGTCCCCCTGCCCGTTTGAGGCAAGGGTTACGTTGGGCGAGTTGTGTACCCCGATCATCGGCAGATTTGGGTTATCCGGCAGCTTGATGTCCTTTTGCACATTGATCGCCGAATCCACCGCCAGCTTGGGCTTCTCGATCAGCGGGACCATGGGTGGCGCCTGAGGATGCTGATCGATCTTCGGTAGCTTGCCCTTGGTCGGATCCACAAGGTCGTGCGAGCCGCCGCCACCACCGCCGCCCGCCTTCACCTGCGCCTTAGGCGCCTTGAAATCGGAGATGTCAATATTCGTGGCATCCATCGCCGGCTTCTTGATTTCCTGGTAAATCTTCCGTGCACCGAACACCAGGATTAGCGCCAGGATCAAGCCATTCACCACGGTAGCCGTGCCCACAGCCCACGGGTTCGTCTTGACGGCCATCCGGTCGGGCACCGGGATCGGCGTCGAAGTCAGTTCCAGAGGCGGAAGCTTGGGGGGGAAGAAGAAATCCCGGACGTTCTCATAGAGCCCGCTCCAGATGGGCTTTTCTTCATACGCGCGTCCAAGGAAACTGTCGAGTTCATGGCCGTCCACGCTAGGGATGGCCGAGGGGGTGGATGGCTGTGTCATAGATGTACTGCCGGCGCTTCCACCGGATTCAGCTCCCCTTCGTTCTGCGGGCTCTGCCACGGAAGCCATCGTGCTGCCGTTTCGGCCCGGTGATTCATTATGCTCGACGGCGGTGCGCGTTGTCGCGCCGGCCACGCGAGATGTTCCCATTCCGTTACTCGAGTCTACCGGAAAAGCGAGTGGCCTTCCGGGCTCAAGAATCTCATATTCTGCAGGCTTGGGAACTCCCATACACAATAGACGAGTCCCAGGGTTGGTTGTTACCGAAAAAAGCGGTTCTACGCCAGTTACACTGGAAGAGAACGACTCACGACCCATTCAGGGAGAAACAATGCCCCCAGCGCCGGAACTGAAGGCGACGTTGAACCTGCCCCAGACCGCCTTCCCCATGAAGGCTAATCTGACACAAAATGAGCCACTTCGCCTGGCTCGCTGGGCGTCCCTGCGCCTCTATGACGAACTGCGGAAGGCCGGTGCGGGCCGCCCTTCCTACATCCTCCACGACGGTCCCCCCTACGCGAACGGGCCCATTCACCTGGGACACGCACTCAATAAGGGCCTGAAAGACTTTGTCGTGAAGTCCAAAACTATGGCCGGATTCGATGCCCCTTATGTTCCAGGGTACGACTGCCATGGCCTGCCTATTGAAATTAAAGTGGACGAGCAACTCGGCCGTCGCAAGCTGGAGATGCCCCCCTCTGACGTATTGGATGCATGCCGCGCATACGCGCAGACCTACGTCGATCTCCAGACAAAACAATTTGAGCGAATCGGCGTCTTCGGCCGCTGGGACACCCCCTACAAGACCATGTCCCGCGACTACGAAGCCCGCACCCTCGAGGCTTTCTACGGCTTTCTTGAGAAGGGTTTCGTCTATCGCGGCCTGAAACCGGTCTACTGGTGCATCCCCTACCGCACCGCCCTCGCCGCCGCCGCAATCGAGTACGAAAACCACACTAGCCCGTCGGTTTACGTGCGCTACAAGCTCACCTCCCCTGCCGAGGCGCTCGATCCCGCGCTCGCCGGACGCGAAGTCTACACCATCATCTGGACCACAACCCCCTGGACGCTTCCCGCGTCCCTCGCCGTCGCCTTCCACCCCGATTTTGAATACGTGGCCCTCGCCACGGAAGAGTCGGCAGGTCCCGTCTACATCGTCGCCGCCGAACTCGCATCGAGCGTGATCGCCGCCGGAAAGCTCAACGACGCGCACGAGATCGCCCGATTCAAGGGTTCGAAGCTGGAACACTCCACATTTCAGCACCCCTTCCTGGACCGCAGCATTCTCGGCGTGCTGGCGTTATACGTCACGGCCGATACCGGTACTGGCGCGGTGCACACGGCCCCATCGCATGGCGCGGATGACTTCTACACCGGCATGCGTTACGGGCTCGACCCCACGTGCCGTGTGGACTCGACCGGCCGCATTCACTTCGACGAATCCGCCTGGCCTCTCGCCACACCTCCGCCCTACGACGGCCTCACCGTCTGGAAGGCCAACCCCATCATCATCGCCATGCTCACTGAGCGCGGCGCGCTGCTGGGCTCCGGCGATCTCGACCATTCCTACCCTCACTGCTGGCGCTGCCACAACCCCGTCATCTTCCGCGCCACCGAACAGTGGTTTATCTCGCTTGAAACTCCGATAAAGCGGCAGGATGGCTCCGAAACAACCTACCGCCAGCTCACCATCGAGGAAATCGATAAGGTCACCTGGGATCCCGCCTGGGGCAAGGAACGCATCACCAACATGATGGCTACCCGCCCCGACTGGTGCATCAGCCGCCAGCGCATCTGGGGCGTGCCCATCGCCGTGTTTATGTGCGAAGGTTGCAACGAGCCCATCATCGACGCCGATCTCAACCGTCGCGTCGTCGACCTTTTCGAGCGCGAGGGCGCCGAAGCCTGGCACGCCGCCGATGCCACTGCATTTCTCGCCTCCGGAACCACGTGCACAAAGTGCGGCAACGCCACGTTCCGCAAAGAGACCGACATTCTCGACGTGTGGTTCGACTCCGGTTCAAGCTGGTTCGCCGTGTGCGAAGCGGACCCCGATCTGCGCGGGCCGTACAAGGCCTTCGAGACCGGCACAACCTTCCTCGATCCTGGCTTTGTAACAGGGCACGACTTCAGTCGTGCCGATGAAGCCAACAAGACATCCGGGGCTTTAGCCCCTGCGGCTGCTGCCTCGGGCAACGCCGCAGCAATGGAAGCAACGTGTCAGGGCACGACTTCAGTCGTGCCGAAAAGCCCCGAAAATCATTTAGGGGCTTTAGCCCCTGCGGCACCGCCAACCGTCCTCTACCTTGAAGGCGGTGACCAACACCGCGGCTGGTTCCACTCTTCCCTGCTCACCAGTGTTGCCCTGCGCGGTCGCGCCCCCTACTCGCACTGCAACACTGCCGGCTTCACCCTCGACGAGCAGGGCCGCGCCATGTCCAAGTCCCTCGGTAACGGCGTCGATCCCGTCGACATCGCCAACCGCATGGGCGGCGAAATCGTCCGCCTCTGGGTCGCCTCCGTCGACTTCCGCGAAGACATGGCCGCCAGCGAAAACCTCATGGCCCGCTGCGCCGAAATCTATCGCAAGCTGCGCAACACCTTTCGCTTCCTGCTCGGCAATCTGAACGGCTTCAACCCGGCCACAGACGCCGTGCCCGAAGCCGATCTGCTGCCCCTCGACCGCTACATGCTCGCCCGCACCCGCGAGCTCACCGAAAAGATCCTCGGCTGGTATGCGGCCTTCGAGTTCCATCGCGTCTATCACGCGGTCAACGAGTTCGCCATCGTCGACCTCAGCTCGTTCTACCTCGACGTGCTCAAAGACCGCATGTACACCTTCGCGCCCACCAACCCCGCGCGCCGTTCCGCACAAACCGTCCTCTGGAAAATCACCGAAGCGCTGGTCCGCCTCCTCGCGCCCATCCTCAGCTTCACCGCCGACGAAGTCTGGGAGTACCTGCCCGCCATCGAAGGCCGCGAACCCAGCGTCCACCTAGCCCTCTTCCCCAAACCGCGGGACGTGTTCTCCGCAGATCCCGCACCAGTCTTGGACGAATGGACGAAGCTGTTTGAAATCCGAGATGCCGCGATGCGCGTCCTCGAAGAAGAACGCCAGGCCAAGCGCATTGGTAAAGGTCTCGAAGCAGAACTCGAAATCGCAGCCGCTGGCGACCAGCTTGCTCTACTCCAGAAGCACTCAGCCGGCCTCAAGGAAGCTCTCAACGTTTCGCGCGTCACCGTCGTGCCCGGCGATGCTCTGCAGGTGCGCGCTCTTCCCGCCAGCGGCGCCAAATGCGCCCGCTGCTGGAACTTCATGCCCGACGTCTCCAGCTACGGCATCTGGCAGAACGTCTGCTCCCGCTGCCAGAGCGCCCTGCGCGAAATGCACATCGACCCACCGCAGGCCGAAGACCCCGCCGTCGCAGGCAAAGAAGGTGCCGCGTGAGCTTTCCGGCGCCTCTCAAACTCCCCTGGCTGCTGCTCATCTCCGTCCTCGTATTCACGCTAGACCGTTTGACGAAAGACTGGGTCAGCGCCCACATCGCACTCGGCAGCGCCATCCCTGTCATTGATCACGTCCTGCGCATCACCCACTGGACCAACGAAGGCGCGGCCTTTTCCATGTTCGCCGACTCGGCCTCGCCCCACACCGTTCGCTGGGCGCTGATCGCGTTCACCATCGTCGCCTCGATTGCCGTTCTCATCGCCATGGTCCGGCTGGGCAGCCGCTTCACTATCACCACCATTGCCCTCGCGCTCATCTTCGGCGGCGCACTCGGCAACGTCCACGACCGCATCGAGTATGGCTCCGTCATCGACTTCATTGAAGTCCACATCTTCCGCTACCACTGGCCCGACTTCAACGTAGCCGACAGCGCCGTAGTCATCGGCGCATGCCTCCTTGTCCTCGACTCCCTCCGCCCACGTCACCGGGCTCCCCAACCCGCCGACGACGCACAGTAACCGCGCGCTCCCCAGAAAACACTTGTCATCCTGACGGAATCAAAGAACCCGCTTTTTGCTTTTCTTCTCGTTCATCCCTAACGAAACGAAGCATCCGCTTTTGCTTTTCTTTCTGTCATCCTTGGCGAAGCCGAGGATCTGCTTTTCAGTCGCTCTTCCCCAAACACTTCTCTCCGAGAGCCCGTAAAACTTCTTGAGGCCTCACAGCACCTTCCTAAGCCACTGCCCCGTATGCGAGTGCAAATTCCCCGCAATCTGCTCCGGCGTTCCTTCTGCCACAACCCTGCCGCCGCCTTCGCCGCCCTCCGGTCCCATGTCGATCACCCAGTCGGCGCTCTTGATAATGTCCAGGTTGTGCTCGATCACGATCAGCGACCCGCCTCCGTCGATAAGCTTCTTGAGTGCGGTCAGCAACTTCGACACGTCATCGAAGTGCAGTCCCGTCGTCGGTTCATCCAAAATGTAAAGCACGCGGCTCGCCTGCGAAGGTTTCGCGCTCACGTTCGCCGACCGCACCGTCGCCAGATGCGCCGCCAGCTTCACCCTCTGCGCCTCGCCGCCAGACAGTGTCGTCGCCGACTGCCCCAGCCTCAGATATCCCAGCCCAACTTCATCCAGCACCGCAAGCTTCTCCAGCAGGCGCGGATGCCCCACGAAAAATCGCAGCGCCTCCTTCACCGTCATCTGCAGCACTTCGTGAATGTTCTTGCCCTTGTAGCGCACCTCCAAGATGCGCGGCTGATAGCGCGTGCCATTACAGTCCTCGCAGGGCAGCTCTACGTCCGCCAGAAACTGCATCTCCACCGTGACGGTCCCATCGCCTTCGCATGTATTGCAGCGGCCGCCCGGCACGTTGAAACTGAAATGCCCGGGCGTGAGCGACATGCGCTTCGCCTCAGGCTGCGCCGCGAAAAGCTCGCGAACCAGGTCGAAGCCCTTGATGTACGTGATCGGATTCGATCGCGGCGTGCGCCCAATCGGAGTCTGATCCACCAGCACCACATCGTTCAGCCGCTCGACGCCGGTAAGGGACTTGAACACACCCGTGGGATCTCCGCCATCGGTCTGCCCTAACGCGCGAGACACCGCACGGTACAAAACCTGGTGCACCAGCGTCGATTTTCCTGACCCCGACACGCCGGTTATCGCCACCAGCATCCCCAGCGGAATCTCCACATCCACGCCGCGCAGATTGTTGGCATACGCGCCCTTCAGCACCAGCTTCTCTCTTCCCGGCTCACGGCGTCGAGTCGGCACAGGAATCGTGATCTGGCCCGAGAGATACCGCCCAGTCAGCGAATTGGGATTCGCCTCAAGTTCCGCCAGCACGCCTTCCGCAAGAATCTTGCCGCCGAATTCGCCGGCGCCCGGCCCAAGATCGAGCAAATGATCCGCCGCGCGCAGCACGTCGGGATCGTGCTCCACCACCACAATCGTGTTTCCCAGGTCGCGCAGATCTTTAAGAATGTGAATCAGCCGCTCGGTGTCGCGCGTGTGCAGCCCGATCGACGGCTCGTCCAGCACATACAGCGCGCCCACAAGCTGCGAACCCAGCGATGTCGCAAGCTGAATGCGCTGCGCTTCCCCGCCTGACAGCGTCGACGCCAGCCGATCCAGCGTCAGATACTCCAGCCCCACCGCATCCAGGAACGTCAGCCGCTGCCGCACCTCGTGCAGAATCTGGCCCGCAATCTCCTCCTGCATCGGCGTCAGCGTCAGGTTCGAGAAAAAGTCCTTCGCGCGCCCCACCGTGAGCGCCGTCGCCTGGCAGATGTTCAGCGCCCCATACTTCGCAGTCGTGATGCGCACCGCCCGCGCCTCGGCCCTCAGCCGCTGCCCTCGGCACTCAGGACACTCCGCATACCCGCGATACTTGCTCAGCATCACCCGCACATGCAGCTTGTATTTCTTGCGCTCCATCTGCGCGAAGAATCCGTACACTCCTTCAAAGCTGCCCTTGCCGCGCAGCACAATCTCCCGCGCTTCGTCCGTCATCTCGCGCCACGGCTTGTCCATCGGAATCCCCAGGCTCGCCGCCTGCTTCTTCATATCCGTGAACCACCCGCGGTACTTTGGGCGATTCCACGGATCGATGGCCCCATCGTTCAGGCTGAGCCCCTTGTCCGGAATCACCAGGTTCAAATCGAAATCTACCGTGTTGCCAAATCCCTGGCACCGCGGGCACGCCCCAAACGGATTGTTGAAGCTGAACAGCCGCGGCTCCGGCTCGCGCGCCGGCCGGTGACACACCGAGCACTCGAACGCCGCTGAAAACCGATGCTTCCTGCGCTCCGCATTCTCGTCTCTCGGAACCTCCTCGAAGATCACCTCGCCGCCTTCGCGATAAGCGATCTCCACGGCATCCACAATGCGCGCGCGATTCTCCGCGCCCGCCGACGCAGCAGACCCGTCCGCAGTCGATCCGGCGGAGCCGTTGACCACGATGCGGTCCACCAGAACAAACACCGGCATCGTAAAGTCAATCTCCAGCAGGCTCTCCGGGCTGCTGAATTCGAAAATTCGGCCTTGCTGATAGAGCCGGTTAAACCCTCCGCCGCGCAGATCCGTTAGTCGTGCCTTCAGAGCGTCGGTCATAGGAGACTCGACAGCAGCCTTCGCGGCTGCCTTTGCCGCGTCAACTTTTCCCCGCTTGGTCGCGGGCTTCGGCTGTTCCGCTTCATGCAACGCCCGAACCGGAAACAGCACCTGCAGCCGCGTTCCCTCGCCCAGAGCCAGAATCGCAGCGGCAATCTCATCCACGCTGTCGCGGCGCACCAGCCCGTCGCAATGGCTGCAGTGCACCACGCCGCAGCGCGCGTAGAGCAGTCTCAGGTAGTCGTAAATTTCGGTCGCGGTCGCCACTGTCGATCGCGGATTTCGCGTGGTATTTTTCTGCTTGATGGCGATCGCCGGGGCCAGCCCGTCAATCTCGTCCACATCCGGCTTTTCAATCCGCTCCAGAAACTGCCGCGCATATGCCGAAAGCGATTCGACATAGCGCCGCTGCCCCTCGGCATAGATCGTGTCGAACGCCAGCGATGACTTGCCCGATCCGCTGACCCCGCTCACCACCGTGAGCTTGCCGTGGGGAATGTCGCAGGAGATGTTCTTGAGATTATGCGTCCGCGCGCCGCGGATCACGATGGCTTCATTGGCGGAAAGCAAAGGGAAAATGACCTCAAGCAGGCAGAGTCACGGCCCCATGTGCGACGAACAACAAAGACGTTATAAGGGCACAACGAGCCATCCTCCATTATAGGGGAGGCTGCTCCATTGAAGTGCCGGCGGTGCCCAATCCAAACGCCCAGTCCAGACCTTGAGAGCGCCCCATCCAAACCTCTGCCTGGGCGGGTTCACGACTGCCCCGCCATCCGGCGAATCGAGCATACCGGGGTTGGAACGCCAGCAAGATCGGTGCGCCCAGCTTATCGAGCCTTGGCTTTGCCTTTGAGGTTCAACGCCACGGCGGCGCGTATAAGAGCCTTCAGCGCCATCTCGTTGATCTCGTCGCCCTGGTGCCAATCGATCGCGCGCCGCACATTCCCTTCCAGGCTGGAGTTGAACAGGCCTGCAGGATCGGGCAGCATTGCCCCCTTCGCGAAGGTTATCTTCACGTGGGTCTTATAAGACTCCAGGGTGCAGACGAGGCCCGCGTGCGAGTACACGGGAACTCCTTCGGGATTGGTGGGCTTCACCCACTTCCACTCTTCGATCATTTCCGGATCAGTCTCGACGATGAGGGCCTGTATCCGGGCGAGCATTGCGGCGCGCCAATCGGCGGATGCCGAAGAGTTTGCGGTGTGTGCCTGACTGGATGCTTTCATGGCCGGTTCCGTTTCTGGCAAGAGCGCTTGCCCAACGTGCGCGAGGACGGGTTTATTCAGCAGGAATTTCCGCACAGGCTGCATTCTTTAAGTGCCGAGTGTGCACAACATGAACGCCAATGTGCCCGGGAGCGAGTCCTTGAATGGCATGGCCGAACCTGGACGCGATCGCCTGGAAGTTGAGGTCTTCGATGGTACTGAATCCGTGCGAGCGAAGAATCTCCGCCGATACTAGCCGCCGGATGTTGGTTCGCAAATTGAAGCACATCCTTTTCGTCTTCAAGCAAAATCTTCATGGCGAATGGGTCATTGAGGATTGAGCCATGATCGATCACCTGATGAGCAGCTCGTTGCCGGGCGACCATCAGGGCGGTGCGGCTGGATTCATCAGCTTTCATAGTGGACTCCGTACTCACTCATACCGGATCGCGAGTTACGAAACCGCCCCTTTGGCCGATCCCTGCGATGCAGGCTTCCTCCCAAACAGCCGCAGAACAACATGCCCCTTCCACATCCACAATCCTGTAAGGACCATGAGCGGAAAGAAGACATAACGGGTCTTCGGGGCGTAGCCCGGCAGTTTATCAAACGGGCTATAGATATAGCCCATGATCGGGATGCTCAGGATCAGGTGAATACAGCGAAAGATCACACGTTGCTTCATGGCTGTCTCCATTCTCAAGACTGTCGAGGCCCTGTTGCCGGCATATCCGGCGACTTGATTCCGAACTGCTCCGCATACTCTCGGTTCAGCCGCTGAAAGTCGAACTTCATCGCGTCGGCGCCGGCCTGCCGTCCGATGGGCGCGCCCGCGAGCAGCCGATCGAGCACGTCAAAGCAGATGTGCCAGCCCGCCGCTCCCCATGCGATGAATCGGCGATCGATGTTGTGCCACAGCGTGAGCCGCGTACCTCCGCCGAGCGGTTCGAGTTCCCAGCGCAGATCCTTGTCACCCCAGTTGTACTCAAGCAGACGGGGCTTCTCGGCTCGCTTCACCGTGGTCTCTGAAGCTCTCGGCACGGGTGCCCCGGCCGGAACCAGGTTCACCCTGGCGCCAGCCTCCGCCAGGCTTCCATCGGCATCGAACGGCGCCCACTCACGCAAATGCACGGGATCGGTCAGCGCCTGCCACACCTTTTCCGGAGCGTGGCGCAATTCCCGCACCACAATAAGCGTCCACTTCTCTCCGTCTTTGTGCACGTGCGCCCCGCTGGCGGGACCTGGCTGATACGGCACGCGATCGGTCATCGAACTCTTCTCGTCTCTGGCTTCATTTCTGGGCCGATCTCTGGCGCTGCCTCAACCCTGCCACTTCATCAGTTGTGTGATCTGGATCAGATTTCCGCAGGTGTCGTTCACCATGGCGATCTTCGAAGCAGTCACGTCCCGCGGTGGCATGGGAAACTCGGCGCCCTTGGCGTTCATGCGCTCGTAATCGGCCTGCAGGTCGTCGGTAAAGAACATGGCCGCCGGCTGATTCTGCTGGAATAGTGCTTGCTGATACGCCTGGGCCGCCGGGTTGTTATTCAGCGCGAGCTGCAACTCGGTACCGTCCAGATCTTCGGATGACGCAACCGTAAGCCAGCGAAACGGCCCCTGGCTGAAGTCGGCCTTCTTCACGAACCCGAGCACATCGGTATAAAAGCGCAGCGCCTTCTCCTGGTCGTCGACGTATACGCTGGTCATCTTGATTTTCATTTCATCTCTCCTTTTCAACGTTTGCGGTTGGGGCGATGGGGCCGTTTATTTGCCTTCCCTTTCGCAGGGAGTGATTTCCGGGCGCCCACGGCTAGGCTCCCCGATATC
>Ga0157369_10007850_pt1 | contig 12275 bp, 8 predicted proteins | sample C25metaG_FD_113461 | JGI IMG/M metagenome (GOLD analysis project Ga0157369, IMG submission 113461) | Corn rhizosphere microbial communities from Kellogg Biological Station, Michigan, USA - C2-5 metaG | ecosystem: Host-associated > Plants > Roots > Rhizosphere > Soil | place: USA: Michigan...
ATTTCGTGCGAATGTCCGCGCCACCTTGCAGAACTGGTCATGAAACTGTCGGCGTTCGAGCGCTACAGCGACGCGTGTACGTCGCGCTCGGCGCAGGACGCCGCGTTGCACCGCTATCTGGGCGACGTCAGCAACCGGGCTTGCGCGATGGTTGAAGCGGCGCTCGAGCGAGTCGCGCGGGAAGAAGGCTGGTTTGCCGGCGCGCAGCCGCCGCAAGCCGTTCAGGACTAGCACGCGCACACCGTTTCGGAGGATGTGCCATGTCACATGATGCTTCGACGGACGCGAGCTTCAGCGCGCCCGCACTGGACGAAAAGAGCGCGCATCTCGCGGCGCTCCTCGAGCGCGTTTCACGGCGCGACGCGAGAGCGTTCGAGACGCTCTACCGGACGTCCGCGCCGTCGCTTTTCGGCCTCGCCGTGCGCGTGACCCGCACCAGCGAATCCGCGGAAGAAGTGCTGCAGGACGGCTTCATCAAGATCTGGCGCTTCGCAGGCTCATACGATCCCGGCAAGGCCTCGCCGTCTACCTGGATGTCGAGCATCGTGAAGAACCAGGCGCTCGATTACTTGCGGCGCAATCCCTACGGGGGCGTATACGTCGAAGAACTGGACGAACGCATTGCCGCGGGCGAGGCCGAGCCGGACCTCTCGCACGAGTTTTCGCTCGACGCCGAGCGCCTGTCGTCCTACCTGGGCCGATTGACGCCGGTTCAGCGCCAGGCGATTGCGCTCGCCTATTTTCGCGGGCAGTCGCAATCGGAAATCGCGCACACGCTGGACGCGCCGATCGGTACGGTCAAAACCTGGATCAGCCGCGGGCTGGAGTCGCTGCGCAGCATGGCCGAGGCTCGCCACGCGCCGCATCGCCGCGGCATCTACTGATACAGGGCAGGATTTGCGGAATGCCTCTTGCTGCAAGGTCTTCTCATTGACCTGACACGGAGGCTTCACGCATGAAACCCTATATCGTCGCGCACATGATGTCCTCGCTCGACGGCCGCAGTTTGACCGACGGCTGGCACCTCGACTATGCGTCCGACCTGTACGAAAACACCGCCGCCACTTTCGAAGCCGACGGTTGGATTTGCGGGCGAGTGACCATGCAGGAAATTTCGCACGGCGAGGACTATCCGAAGGGGCTCGCCAGGGGCCCGGTGCCGCGCACCGATCACTTCGTCGAGCGCAAAGCGGATCAATACGCGATATCAATCGATCCGCAAGGGCGCGTGGCGTGGAAGAGCAACACCGCGCTCAAGTCGCACGTGATCGAAGTACTGACCGAGCAGGTCGCCGACGACTACCTCGCTTATCTGCAATCGATCGGCGTCTCATACGTTTTCGGTGGCGAGTCCGAACTCGATCTCGACGCGGTGGTGCAGACACTGGCGCGCGAACTCGGCGTGAAAAAGCTGATCGTGGAGGGCGGCTCGCACGTGAGCGGGGCGTTCGTGAACGCGGGTCTGGTCGACGAAGTGAGCGTGTTGATTCTGCCGCTGGTGGACGGCCGCAGCGAACATCCTTCTTCGTTCGAAGTGGCGATGCAGAAGTGGCAAGCGCCCGCCTATCTGAAACTCACGTCCGTTGAAAAGACGGAACACGACGCTGTCTGGTTGCGCTATACGAAAGCCTGAAAGCGCGCGGCAGAGTGAAATCGAAGTCACTCTGCCGCTGGCCGTTAGCATTATTTTCAGTACACAGGGATAAGCGGTTATCAGCCTTGCGTGTGTGCGGTCGAGAGCCAGCCGCCGCTCACGCCAATCTCACCGATCTGTTTGGCGACGGCGTCCGCGAGGCGCTTCGCGTCCGCCGACACACCGGCGCGTTGGGTTTCGGTTACGGCATGCAAGCCGCCACCCGCCGCCGCCGAAGTCGCGATACTGCCGGCCGCCGCACCCACACCCGCCGTCTCGACCATGCCCGGCGCCTTGCCGCTGTCCGCGTTGGCATTGAAGGTTTGCACCAGTCGCGGCGCACCGCCCGCGGGCTTATACAGAATCTGCACCGAACTCGTCACTTCGCTCTTGCCCGCACCGAGGCCGATCAGCATGCGGCGGCGACGGTTGCCCGAGTCGATCGTATCGAAGCTGCCTTGCACGAGCAGCACGTTCTGATCGGCTGGCGCGGGAACGTCGGAGCGGATCGCACGCAGACCCATCGATTGCAATTGATGCACGATTTCGTTGGCGACCTGCTCGCGGACTGCGGCGGCGTCCGCGGCCTGCTTTTGCGCAGCGGACGAACCTTCGAGTTGCGTCTTCACTTTCTGCATCATGCCGCCATCCAGTTTGACCTGGTCGGGGCTGGCGTCGAAAGTGTAGACATAAATGTTGTCCGGCCGCACATGGACCGGCGTGTTCGTCTCGCTTGCATGGTCGATGCTGCCGCTCGCGCAGCCGGTTAGCAGAGCGCCGCAGCAGACCATCGCCATGCAGGCAAAACGGGTGGCATTTCTTTTGAGGAATTTCACTGAAGTCAACATGTTCATCCTGTCGTCGGCACGCGGTGCCGGTATGGTCGAGCCGTTCTTCCGATGATCGGGCAACCGTAGGATCGTTGATCATCGGCGAGTCGTCTCGCACGTGAAGCACCCTTGATCTCATGCGTTCTGTTTCATCCGCACCGGCAGCGTAACGAAGTATGGGTGAGTCACTTCCCGAACTCCATCCAACAATTATTTCGTCCTGTGTCACGGCGGCAAGAGGCGCCGCGCGGGGCTTTCGCGCGTCGCAAGCGTTATTGGACGTGGCAGGAAAAGAGGGGGTGGGGTGAGGATCGACCGCGCTGGTCAGCGCCGTGAAGTCATGCAATGGCGCGTGCGGCGCCGCGAGTATCGGGCGTCAGCTCAAGGCGAGTTTGATGATGCAGCCAAGGACAAAAATCAGCAGGAAGGCGGCGACTGCCATGTTCAGCGGATAGCGCATTCTTCACCAGGACACCAGCGTTTGCAGTGCTCATATCCTAATCACCTGACGGAAGATGAACAGTGGCCAAAGAAGCGGCAATGTGGGAAAGCCAACGCAACATGCTGACGGGAGCGCTTCCAGGCCGCGGGCCGGATGCAGGAGTTGCAGCACGACCGTTGACTGACGAAAAAAATGCCCGCTGCCAAAGCGCCGCTCGGCCCGTTACCGAGCCCGCCGTGCGGCATGGCCGATGCTCGCTCACTCCCGCCGACGGTGCGCGTCCAGGGTGCGCCCGCTGGCGCATTGTTTCCGGATGGCGCATGATTGAAGCGATGTGCCGTCCGACCCCAGAAGCCGCGTGCCTCTATGGGACGCGTGGCGCACGCGAAGCCGCTGGTGCATGCGTCACGGAAACACAACGCGGCGATGCACCGCCGGCGGGTACTCAACCGTTAAGGAGGATTTCGCATGGACCGACCTGACGCCGCCAATCCGTTTGGCGATTTCACCAAAATGCTGGAGCAGTTCAAGCTCCCCGGCTTCGACGTACCCGCCATCATGGAAGCGCGACGCAAGGACATGGAAGCACTGGTTCAGGCGAATCAGACGGCTTTCCAGGGGATGCAGTCGCTCGCGCAGAAGCAGGCTGACATGTTGCGCACGACCCTGAGCGAATTGCAGTCGCTGACGGGCCAGTTATCGGCCGGCGGCGCCGCGCCTTCGGGCAAGGCGGCCGAGTTGATCCAGCAGAGCCTGCACAAGTCGCTTGCCGATATGCAACAACTGGCGCAAGCGGCCTATCAGACGCAAGCCGAGTCGTATGCGGTGATCGCAAAACGCGTAGAAGAGAATGTCGAGGAGCTTAAATCGCTCCTTCAGCAGCACAAAAAGTAGCGGGCGCTGCGCGTCGAATCGATCGACTCTGCGGAATCGATCGAGCCAGATGCGTCACGTTCGAACGACCGATGCCGTGGTTGACTTTCGAGTCAACCGCGGCATTTTTTTGTTTTGCGAAGTGCGATGGCGTCGCCGCTTCGTCCTCACGCGACCGGTCTTTTGACGCGTCCTATCGTCAGAGGAAAACGGGCCTTCCTGGCGATTTTTTCAGCGTTCACTTACATCGATCCCGCAATGCTGCGCGCATGATTTTTTTTCTGCGCGCGATGCGGACAATGTGCACTGTCGTTTGCTTTAAACGAGCCGTGCAACGAAAACAGGCGCTCAAGCGCCGTCACTTGGTGATCTGGTCCCGAAACATCAAACAGACTCGAACGTTGCCGCGCGGGAGAAAGGTTTAAATCGTTGCGCAAACGATTGCAGCGCCTCACCGCGATGCCTAAAGTTTCGCGCCACCACTCCGTAGACGCATTCACGCAGCACGCAGCTCAACCAGTGTGAATGCAACACCAGCACCACCGGCGAAGCGTGCGCCCCTAGTTTCCCGTTCGTGACCGGCTGGACGCGTGGTCGTGAGCGTTTCACCTCGAAGGAATTCTCTTGAAACCGATGCTCTATTCCCGCATTGCTCGCGCAATGCTCGGGGCAAGCTGCGCGCTGTCGTTTGCCGCGCACGCGACGCTCGGCCAGAACGTAAGCACTGTCGACAGCGATCAATCCCGCTTGCGCGCAGTGGCTCACACGGCGACTACGCAAAGCGCGTATTCGGTCCATCTGATGACTCTGCCGTCCGGCACGCTGGTGCGCGAGTACGTCGCGCCCAACGGCATCGTGTTCGGTGTCGCATGGGAAGGCCCCACGTTGCCGGATCTGAAATCCATGCTGGGGACGTCGTTCGACGCCTACGTCGCCGCCACCGCGACGCGTCGCGGCACGCCACTCGCTCTCTTCAGCGGCGATCTGGTGGTCTACTCCGGCGGGCATCTTCGCGCGTTCGCCGGCCACGCGTATTTGCCGCCAGCGGTGCCTGCGGGCGTCGATGTCGGCGTCATTCAATAACGGTGCGGATCATGCGTCATATGTCTTCCTTCAGGATCCTGCTGTGCGCGGCGCTGCTTGCACTGCTCGTCAGTGCTTGCGGCGGCGGGGGCGGCGGTTCCAGCAGCACGGCCAGTTCCAGCAGTTCGAATTCGGCCGGTCCCACCGTGATCAACACCGCGCCGTCGTCGCAAGTGCTGGCCGCGAACGCGGTGCGCGTGACGGTCGACTCCGGCGTGAGCGACGTGCCGAACATGCCGTTCGTCAGCATCACGATTTGTGCGCCGGGTACGGCTCAATGCCAAACCATCGACCACATACTGGTCGATACCGGGTCGTGGGGCGTGCGCATCTTTGCTTCCCAGTTGCCCGCGACAATGACCCTGCCGCAACAGAAGGACGCCGCGGGCAATCAGGTCGCCGAATGCATGCAGTTCTTCGACGGTTACACGTGGGGCGCGGTGAAGCTCGCTGATTTGCAGATTGCCGGTGAAAAAGCCGCCTCGCTGCCGATCCAGGTGATCGACCCGAACTACGCTTCACTGCCGGCCGATTGCGCGAGCGTCGGCGCATCGCGCAACACGCCGGCCGCGTTGCAGGCCAACGGCATTCTCGGCATCGGCGTGTTCAAGCACGACTGCGGCGCGAACTGCGTGCAGCAGGCGCTGGCCGGCACGTATTACGGTTGCAACGGCACGACATGCACGTCGATTCCGCTTGCCGAAGAACTCCAGGTCGCCAATCCGATTCCGTATTTCGCTACCGACAACAACGGTTCGATGCTGAGCCTGCCGACGGTCTCGGGTGCCGCGCAGTCGGTCACGGGGCAACTGGTGTTCGGCATCGGCACGCAGACCAACAATACGTTGGGCGGCGCGCAGGTGATCGGCGTGAGTCCGTCGAACGGCACCTTTACCACCGTGCAGAACGGCACGACCTATTCGCGCAGCATTCTGGACAGCGGTTCGACCGGCCTGTTCTTTCAGACCAGCTCTTTGCCGGTATGCGCGAGCCCGAATAATTCGTACTACTGCCCGGTCTCGACCGCGCAAATGAGCGCGATGATCCAGGGGGTGAACGGGACCACGAGCGCGGTGAATTTCAGCGTCGGCAACGCTACGACGATTGCACAGACCTATAGCGGCGATTCGGCGCTGCCGCTGCTGGCGGGACCGGCGTTCGTTCAGTCCACGATCTTCGATTGGGGTTTGCCGTTCTTCTACGGTCGCAATGTGTATGCCGCCGTCGAGCAGCAGGCGACACCTGGCGGTACGGGGCCTTACGTCGCGTATTGAGTTCGGAAGACAGCTTGTCTGGTCGGCGCTTTTTGGCGAGCGCTTTGGCGAGACTCGCCAGATATGAAAACGGGCCGCGACGGGACATGTTCCGTCGCGGCCCGTCAGTCGATAAGGGATTCGTCGTTACGTCTTGTCGAGACTGTTGAGCACCGCCAACACGGCCTCGCCGAACGCCTCGGGACGTCCCGCGAAGATACGCTCGACGGCTTTCCCGTCGATCAGGCGCCGGCGCAGCGCCTCCCGCTCATCGTGCTGCTCGGCGAGCCGCGCGGCGGCGCGCACGTACTCGTCGGTCGAGTGGGCCGTCAGCCACGACGGCAAGCCGGCGCGCCCGAAGAGGCCGCTGTCGATATGCTCGAATACTTCGCGCCCGCACAGATTGACACCGGGCAGGCCCATGGTGAACGAATCGACGATGCCGTTGGTGTTGCCGAACGGGAACGGGCTAACGAACATGTCCATCGTGTTGAGGACTTTCAGATACGTCGGGTAGTCGAGCGAACCGTACACGTCCACGCTCGATTGCGGCAGCGTCGCGTGAATCGATTTTCTGACGTACGCCAGATCGATGCCTTCGCTCCAGCATGTCATGAAATGGAATTTGACCGGCACACGAGCGGTGTGAACGATCGCCTTGCAGGTCTCGAGAAAGTGCGGATTGATCTTCATCGCACTGGCCGTCACCCCGATGTTGACGATGTCGCCTCGCGCCGGAATTGACGGCACGATTTCGGTGAGCAGTTTCGACGGCACGTACGGTTGGCCATCCTTCGGCAAACGCATCATTTTTTCGCTGAAGCACGCCGGGTCGCCGACGAAATCTTCTTCGACGCTCACGTAGTCCATATGCGCCGCGTGCATCGTTGCCGGATGACCGAGACCCGCGATCTGCAGTGGCGCGACGCGCAGGTTCGACAGAAAGATCGTGTGCGAGAACATGCCGACACTCGGCATATAGAGCACGTCCGGTTGCTCGCGCGCGGCGAATGCCTGGATCTGGCGGATGCAGTCGCCGATGTATTCCGGATGCTCGAATTCGACGAAGCGATCGAAAGTCGCGCGCCCTGTTTCGTCCACATGCTGCGCCTCGCCGAACGCGACGACTTCGAAATGCTCGCGCGCGGCGCGCATTGTGCGTGAATGGGTGCGGTAGATCGAGTGGCCGCCCGTGAACCATTCGAGAACCACCAGCATCACCGGCTTGCGGTTCTTATCGTGCCGTTTGGCCGGCGTGCGTGCGACGTTGGCTTCATGGTCCAGCAGGCCGAGCGTCGCCAGTTTTTTGCGAACCAGCTTGTTGATGCTGCGCTTGATCGCGTGCCGATCGGGCGAGCTGGAATAGCTGCAATGCATGTAAGCGCCGCACACGGCGGCGGTCGGCAAGTCGTCGAGGTCTTCGATACTCTCCAGCGCGCCCGGCAACCAGCCGAGCAGCCGCTCGCGTTTTTCGTGCGCGGCGGGCGAGATGTGCACGGCCGCGCTGACGATAGAAACGCCGAGGCTGGTCGCGAGCACCGGGTCACATCGATGAAGATCCGCGAAATCGATATCGTATTGCGAACCCGACGTGTAGAGCACCAGCTGCTTGCGGGTCAATACGTCGCGCGTGGCGTTGTTGTCGTTGTTGTCGTGCGCGGCGTCGAGCAGCGTGCGGACGATGTGATCGGTCGATCCATACGACGACACGGCGAAGATCATGTTGATCCATGGCCGCCCCCAAAACAGGATGTTCATCTTATCCGCGGCGAGCGTGTACTCGGGCGCCGAAAACAGCGCGGTGAATCCATCGGCGATGCGCTGCAAGGTGCGCTGCGACGCTTCGTCGCCGGGCGAGTTCGGGCTGCTACGGGCAAAGCGTTCGCTGCCGAGCGTGCCGCGCTTTTCGCAAAGCGTTTTGAGCAGCGCGCAGAACTCCTCGTGCGCGGCATCGTAGTCACGGGACTGGATCTGGGATTCGAATCGATCGAGGGAGAATTCTGTGCTCATGGTGACGGTCGAGAGTGAACGGCATGCGGTGTTCCGCATGCGCGTCGTGTTCAATGACAGGAAGGCGGGCGACGGGGCGTGAGACCCACTGCGGGGCGCGATGCGTGATGGGACGCGCGTCGCGCCGAGTGCGGGCGATGTCCACCGACTGCGGGTGTCGCCAGCGGAATCCGATTGTCAAAGAATTCGACCGGGATGCATCTAGGAAGAGTCTTATTTTGAGAAGGGCTTTTGAAGAGGCCTTTGAGCCGATGCGGTGCGAGAGCGCGCCTAGCGCCGCCGCATGGCCCGCTTTGCCGGGGTCGGTTGGACCGTGGCGGGCTCCGGCTGCAACGGTGGCTCGGCTGCCACTGGTTCTAACTGCGGCGGCGGGGCGTCCACCGGTTGTGCCGGCGCCTGCGATGCTGCGGCCTGCCCCGGCGGCGTTGCCGCTTCGCGCGGCACGGATTTGTCGCCGGCCGCCTCGATCACGCGATGCACGAAACGCAACTTCTCCACCACCGGCGCGGCGAGCGTGAACGGATAGCCGTCCGGCATGCCGAGACTCCGGTTCAGGCTGTTCAGCGCATAGGTGAGCGGAAACCAGCGCTTCATCAGATTCTCGAAGCTGGCGTCTTCCACCGGCGTGCGATCGGTCAGCGTCGGCTCGCTCGGATCGTCGGGCAGCAGCGCAACGCCGTACGAGGTCGACGTATCCAGCACGTCGACGATCAGCATGTAATGCGCCCACGTCTCGGCCCAATCTTCCCAAGGATGCATCGTGGCATACGCGCTAATAAACGACGCCTGCCAGTCGGCCGGCGCGCCGTCCCGATAGTAGGCGTTCAACGCCTCGCCATAGTCGATGCTTTCGTCGCCGAACAGTTTGCGGAACGGTTCGAGCCAGCGCGGGTTGTTCTCGACGAGCTGGCTGAAGTAGTAGTGCCCGGTCTCGTGCCGGAAGTGGCCGAGCAAGGTCCGGTACGGCTCGCCCATCGCGGTGCGGACTTTCTCGCGGTAGGCGTCGTCGGCTTCGGCGATGTTCAGCGTGATCAGGCCGTTATCATGGCCGGTCATGACGCGCGAACCGTCGCCGCCGTCCTCGAGGAATTCGAAGGCGAGGCCATGTTCCGGGTCGGCCTGGCGCGACTTCACGTCGAGACCGAGTTCGGCCAGTGTGTATAGCAGGCGACGTTTGGCCATTTCCAGCCGATACCAGTAGAGCCGATTGTCCGGCGCGCTCAGATTCGGAATCGTCAAGGTCAACTGGCAGGCGCGGCATAGTACGTCTGGCGAGTCGGCGGGGATCATCCAGTTGCAGACGTTTTCGACGGCGTAGTTGTGGCATTGGCGGAACAGCGCACCTTCGGCGCCCGGATGCAGGCTGCGCCAGCGTCCTTCGCCGGCATCTTCGAACGCGCTGATTTCCGCCAGTTCAGGTACATAGCCGAGCAATGACTCGCAACGCTCGCAACGCACGTTTTCATAGAACACGAGGTGCGAGCAGTGATTGCAGTGGAAGGTTTTCATCGGTCGAGCCTGGGAGGTGGGAGGGCGGGCATGGGCGAACAGCTGTCGCAATCTTCATGCCGCATTTGCCAGACGTCACTGGTTTAACGCACATTACGTGCATGATCGTGCATGAGCGTTGCGCCGCTTTGGTGCGCGAGCTTGGAAATGGCAGGAGAAGGGCGCTTGGTTCGATCGACCGGACGGTCGGCCAGGCGCGGCAAAGTTCATCGCAGGCGGTGATCCGGGCAGTACGGGCAGTTCAGGCGGTTTTTCGCACTTGTTCAATAAACGGCATGAAGCTTGCTTTTTGGCGGGCTGCCATCCTTCGTCCAGGAGTCCGGTGTGTCCATACGCGTCGCGTTGCATCATGTCACACATTACCGCTACGACAGGCTGGTTTCACTGTCGCCCCAGGTCGTGCGTCTCAGGCCTGCGCCGCATTGCCGGACCCCGATCCTGTCATATTCGATGCGGGTCGAGCCGGCCGAACATTTCATCAACTGGCAGCAGGACGCGTTCGCCAACTATCAGGCGCGGCTGGTGTTCCCCGAGAAGACGCGCGAATTCAAGGTGACGGTCGATCTGATCGCCGAAATGGCGGTCTACAACCCGTTCGACTTCTTTCTGGAGCCTTCGGCCGAGCGATTCCCGTTCGAATACTCACCCGGCCTCGCGCTGGAACTCGCGCCGTACCTCGTCAAGCGGCCGATGACGCCGCGCTTCGCCGAATTCGTCAAGAGTATCGACCGCACGCCGGCCGCCACCGCCGACTTTCTCGTCGGCCTGAATCAGCGGCTGCAACGCGAGATTCGCTACCTGATCCGGATGGAGCCGGGCGTGCAGACGCCCGAGGAAACGCTCGTGAGCGCGGCGGGATCGTGCCGCGATTCCGGCTGGCTGCTGGTCGAGACCTTGCGGCAACTGGGGCTGGCGGCGCGCTTCGTGTCCGGCTACCTGCTGCAACTCGCGCCCGACGTCAAATCCATCGACGGCCCCAGCGGCACCGAGGTCGATTTCACCGACCTGCACGCGTGGTGCGAGGTATATCTGCCGGGTGCGGGCTGGATCGGCCTCGATCCGACCTCCGGGCTGCTGGCGGGCGAAGGGCATATCCCCGTCGCCTGCACGCCTGAGCCGGGCAGCGCGGCGCCGATCTCCGGCGCCGTCGACGAATCCGAGGTCGAGTTCGAACACACCATGTCGATCGAACGGGTGCTGGAGACGCCGCGCGTCACCAAGCCGTTCAGCGAAACCGTGTGGGCCGACGTGCTGAAAATGGGCGCCCACGTGGACCAGCAACTCGCCGGCATGGACGTGCGTCTGACCATGGGCGGCGAGCCGACCTTCGTCTCGGTACGCGATCGCGACGCCGCCGAATGGAACACGGACGCGCTCGGCCCGACCAAGCGCGGCTACGCGGTCGCGCTGATGGAAAAGCTGCGCGCGCGCTACGGCGCGAACGGCTTCCTGCATATCGGCCAGGGCAAGTGGTATCCGGGCGAGCAATTGCCGCGCTGGGCCATGTCGCTGTACTGGCGCGCCGACGGCGAACCCTGCTGGCACAACCCCGCGCTGTTCGCGGACGAGCGCGAGCCCGGCACCTACACGGCTGCCGACGCGCAACGCTTCCTCGCGCATCTGGCGACGAAGCTCGCGCTCGACGCGGACTGCATCCAGCCCGGCTTTGAGGACGTCTGGTACTACTTGTGGCGCGAGCGCCGTCTGCCGGTCAACGTCGATCCACTCGACGCGCGGCTGGACGACGAACTGGAGCGCGTGCGTCTGCGCCGCGTATTCGACGCGGGGCTGGGCGGCGCGACCGGTTACGTGCTGCCGCTCGCGCGCGAACGCGAGGTGCCGCACGAGGCGCCGAAGTGGGTCAGCGGCCGCTGGTTCTTCCGCGACGAGCGCATGTTCCTGATTCCGGGCGATTCGCCAATGGGCTATCGGCTGCCGCTCGATTCGCTGCCGTGGGTGTCGAAGACCGACTACCCGTATCAGCACGCGCACGACCCGTTCGCGCCGCCGGTGCCGTTGCGTTCGGCCGCGCAATTGCGCATGCAATACGACGGCGAGCAACGCGGCATGAGCCCCGCCGATGCGCGGCGCGCTGCGGCATTGTCGACGTCGGCGGCGGAGTTGCTGAGCGGCATGCCGGGCGGCGGTGTGCTGGCCTATGCACGTCAGCCAGGCGATGAGGCGGTGCCGGCACGCGGGCAGTCGTCGAAGGAAACGATCCGGACGGCGATTTGCGTCGAAGCGCGCGACCCGAAGCGGGCAGCCGGTCCAAAAGCCGAAACGGAAGCGTTCGGCAGCGGGCGGACGCTGCTGCATGTGTTCATGCCGCCGCTCACCGAACTCGACGACTATCTCGACCTGCTCGCCGCCGTCGAAGCGACGGCCGCCGAGTTGCGCATGCAGGTGGTGCTCGAAGGTTATCCGCCGCCGCGTGACGCGCGCCTGAAAGTGCTGCAGGTCACGCCGGACCCCGGCGTGATCGAGGTGAACATTCATCCCGCGGCGAACTGGGATCAACTGGTCGACCACACGGAGTATCTGTATCAGTCCGCGGCGGAGAGCTATCTCAGCAGCGAGAAGTTCATGACCGACGGCCGCCACACCGGAACCGGCGGCGGCAATCACTTCGTGCTCGGCGGCGC
>Ga0157369_10007856_pt1 | contig 12269 bp, 7 predicted proteins | sample C25metaG_FD_113461 | JGI IMG/M metagenome (GOLD analysis project Ga0157369, IMG submission 113461) | Corn rhizosphere microbial communities from Kellogg Biological Station, Michigan, USA - C2-5 metaG | ecosystem: Host-associated > Plants > Roots > Rhizosphere > Soil | place: USA: Michigan...
AAGCCGGCGGCGCTGGCGAAGGCCGACATCGTCGTGCTCGCGGTCAAATCGACGGCAACCGCCGAGGCGGCGAAGGAGATCGCCCGCCACGCGCGCAAGGGCGCTCTGGTGCTGAGCTTCCAGAACGGAGTGTCGAACGCGGAGCTGCTCCGCGGCACGCTCGGCAAGCATTTCGAGGTGGTCGAGGGGATGGTCCCCTACAACGTCGCCTATCTCGGCCACGGCCGCTGGCACAAGGGCACGGCGGGCGACCTCGTCGCCGGCGACACGCCGCGCACGCGCGAGCTCTCCGAGCTGCTGGGCGACGGGCCGGGGCGGCTGCGCATCGCCACCGACATGGCGGCGGTCGCCTGGGGCAAGCTCCTCATCAACCTCAACAATGCGGTGAACGCCCTCTCCGGCCGGACCCTGCTCGAGGAGCTGAAGGAGCGCGACTACAGGAAGGTGCTCGCCGCCTCGATCGTCGAGGCGCTCGACGTGCTCCGCCATGCGAAGATCGAGCCGGCGAAGATCGGGCCGATCCCGCCCCGCCTCCTCCCCCACGTCATCGCCGCGCCCGATTTCCTGTTCAGCCGCTTCCTCAAGATCCAGCGGATCGACGCCAAGGCGCGCTCGTCCATGTACGACGACCTGCGCGCCGGGCGGCGGACCGAGATCGATTTCCTGAACGGCGAGGTGGTGAAGCTCGCCACCCGCATGCGGCTTCGCGCCCCGGTCAACGAGGCGATCGTCGCCCTGGTCAAGCAGGCCGAGGCGGGGGTCGAGCACCTCTGGTCGCCGCAGGACCTGCGCCGCCACATCAAGGAAGCCCACAAGGGCGCGCCGCTCTTCGGTTACTGATGCCGTCCTGGCGGGATCCGGCGGAGGCGCTCCGGCGGATGCCGAAAAGGTTAGCGATTTGACAACCATCCGGGCTTGCGCGCAGGGCTCGACGGTTCAGTAACGGAGTCTCGCATGCGCCTTCGGACCGCCGTCTCTCTCGCCGCCCTCGCCCTCGCCGCTCTCTCCGCTCCCGCCGCCGCAGCGCCGCTCCCGCCGCTCGACCAGCGCCAGATCCCGACCCAGCTGCCGCGGACCGTCCGCCCGCTCGAATACCGGCTCGACGTAGCCACCGACGCCCAGAACCTGCGCTTCACCGGCACCGCGGTGATCGACATCGAGGTGCTGCAACCGACCAACACCGTCACGCTGAACGCCGTCGACCTCGACATTAAGGAGGTCGCTCTGAGCGGCCTTACCCGCGAGGGCGCGCCGTCCGGCGCCTCGACGACGAGCCGCGACATCCGCCTCGACGCTGCCAACCAGACGGCAAGCTTCCACTTCAAGACGCCGCTGGCGCTCGGCCGCCACCGCCTCACCATCCGCTACACCGGCAAGATCTACACCCAGGCGGCGGGCTTCTTCGCGCTCGACTATGAGGGCGTCGGCGGCCGCAAGCGCGCGCTCTTCACCCAGTTCGAGGCGCCCGACGCGCGGCGCTTCTTCCCGTCCTGGGACGAGCCCCGCTTCCGCACGCCCTATACGCTCTCCGTCACCGTTCCCGCCGGCGACGACGTGGTCGGCAACATGCCGGCGGCCTCGACCCGAAGCGCTGGGCCGGGCCTCAAGACGGTCACCTTCCAGCGCACGCCGCCCATGTCGTCCTACCTCCTGTTCCTCGGCGTCGGCGAGTTCGACCGGATCACGACCCGCGCCGCGAACACCGAGATCGGCGTCGTCGCGCGGCGCGGAAGCGGCGAGCAGGGCCGATGGGCGCTGACCAGCTCGGCCCGGATCCTCCCTTATTACAACCAATATTTCGGCACGCCCTTCCCGCTTCCCAAGCTCGACAACGTCGCCGGCCCCGGCAGCAGCCAGTTCTTCGGGGCGATGGAGAATTGGGGCGCGATCTTCTCGTTCGAGGGCGCGCTCCTCGTCGATCCCGCGATCAGCAGCGAAGCCTCCCGCCAGGCGATCTTCGAGGTCGCCGCGCACGAAATGGCCCACCAATGGTTCGGCGACCTCGTCACCATGGCCTGGTGGGACGACCTTTGGCTGAACGAGGGCTTCGCCTCGTGGATGGCGACGAAGGCGACTCAGGCGCTCCACCCCGAATGGCAGCCCGAGCTCGGCCGCATCGGCGGACGGGAGGGCGCGATGGGCCAGGATTCGGTCGCCACCACCCACCCGATCGTCCAGCACCTCACCACCGTCGAGCAGATCAGCCAGGCCTTCGATTCGATCACCTACGAGAAGGGCGAGGCGGTGATCACGATGCTCGAGGATTATGTCGGCTCCGACGCCTGGCGGCGCGGGGTGCAGGATTATATCCGCGCCCACAAATATTCGAACACGCAGACCGACGACCTCTGGGCGGCGGTGGAGCGCGCCGCGCCCGGCAAGCCGGTGACGGCGATCGCCCACGACTTCACGCTCCAGCCGGGCGTGCCGCTGATCCGGGTCGAGGGCGCCCGCTGCGCCGGCGGCCGGACCGTCGCGACGCTCAGCCAGGCCGAGTTCACCCGCGACCGGCCGAACAAGGCGCCGCTGCGCTGGCGGGTCCCGGTAATCGCAGCGACGCTGGGCGCCGGACCCCGCGCGGCCGCGCCAGGGCGGACCGTCGTCGCGGGCGGCGGCGGCACGGTGAGCGCGCCGGGCTGCGGCACCCTCGTCGTCAACAGCGGCCAGACCGGCTATTACCGCACCCTCTACGCGCCGCCGCTCCTCGCCCGCCTCAAGACCGACTACGCACGCCTGCCGACGGTGGACCAGCTCGGCCTGCTTGCGGACACATGGGGCCTCGGCCTCGCCGGCTATCAATCGGCGGCGGACGCCCTTGACCTGGTCGACGCGGCGCCGGCCAACCCCAATCCGCGGCTCGTCACCTCGGTCTCCGGGATCCTGCGGCAGATCTACCGCGCCTATGAGGGCGATCCGCGCCACCAGGCGCTGGTCACCCGCTATGCGACGGCCAAGCTGTCGCCGGTGCTCGCGTCGATCGGCTGGACGGCGAGGCCTGAGGAGCCGGCGACCGTCGCGGTGCTGCGCGCCCAGCTGATCGCCGACCTCGCCGGAGTCCGCGACCCCGGCGTCATCGCCGAGGCGAACCGGCTGTTCGCGACGGGGAGCCCGCTCGCGACCGGCGGTCCGCTCCGCGGGACGATCACCAGCATCGTCGCCCAGAATCTCGACGCTGCGGGCTGGGACCGGCTGCGGGCCGCGGCGCAGGCGGAGAAGAACCCGCTGGTGCGCAGCCAGCTTTACCGCCAGCTCGCCTCGGCGCGGGACGAGGCGCTGGCGCGGCGTGCGCTCGATCTCGCCCTCACCTCCGAGCCCGGCGCGACCAACAGCGCGGCAATGATCTCGTCCGTCGCGGCGGCGCATCCGGACCTCGCCTTCGACTTCGCCATCCGCCACCGCGAGGAAGTGGAGGCGCGGGTCGACGTCTCCTCGCGCTCGCGGTTCGTGCCGCAGCTCGGCGCCGGCTCGTCGGACCCGGCGATGATCGCGCGCATCGAGGAGTATGCGACCAAGTACCTGACTCCGCAGTCGCGGCGGCCGGCGGATCAGGCGATCGCCGCGATCCGCGACCGCGTGCGGGTGCGCGAGACCCGGCTTCCCGACATCAGCCGCTGGCTCGAAGCCAGGGTCCGGTAGGGCGCGGGGGCGGTGAAGCCGATCCTGCTCCTCGCTCCCGCAGCGCTGGCGCTGGTCACGGCGCGCCCGCCGCACGCGCCGCCCCGCCTCGATTATGACGAGGCGGCGATGGGCGACGAGGTCACCTACACGCTCGTGCCGGCGCCCGCCGCCGCCGCAGCGCCGGCGCCGGAGCCGCCGGAGGGGCCGGTGAAGATCGTCGTCAGCATCCCGCAGCAGCGCGCCTATGTGTTCAAGGACGGGGAGCTCGTCGCGGCGGCGCCGGTTTCGACCGGGCGGCGCGGCCACCCCACTCCCGTGGGCACCTTCCGGATCCTCCAGAAGCAGGTCCACCACCGCTCGAACATCTATTCGAACGCGCCGATGCCCTACATGCAGCGCCTCACCACCTACGGGATCGCGCTCCATGCGGGCCACCTTCCCGGCTATCCCGCCTCGCACGGCTGCATCCGGCTGCCGTGGAGCTTCGCGAAGAAGCTCTACGGGATGACCGACTTCACGACGCGGGTGACGGTGACCCGCGCGCCGGTCAGCCTCGAGCAGCCGGACGAGACGGCGGACCGCTGACGCTCACGCCCCGAAGCGGGCGGCGCGACGGTATATCCCGAAGGCGAGCAGCGCGAAGAGCACCAGGCCGCCCCAGAGCGCGTACGGCGCGAAGCCGTCGCCGACGACGGCAAGCGGAGTCGCCGAGCCGCTGGTCACGACGATGCCGGCGAGCAGCACGCCGAACAGGCTCTCCCCGACGATGAGGCCGGTGGCGACGAGCACGCCCATGCGCCGGTAGCGCTCTCCCCCATCGCCCGCGGGGGCGGCCCGATCGTAGAGCCAGCCGCAGACCGCGCCGACCACCACCATCAAGGTCGCCGACATCGGCAGGTAGATGGCGATTCCCACCGCCAGCGGCGGCAGGCGCAGCAGGCGAAGCCGGCCGAGCAGGAGGTCGAGCAGGATCAGCGCGATCCCGAGCAGGACTCCGTAGCCGATCATCCCCCACTCCTGCTGGCCGGTCAGCACGCCCTGCGCGAGCGTAGAGATCAGCGCCGCCTGGGGCGCGCCGAGCGCATCCTTGCCCGCGCCGGCGACCCCGGCGAAGCCGTAGCCCGAGTTGAGCAGGTTGAGGATCGGCGGGATCACCGCGGCGCCGAAGAGAACTCCGAAGAGAAGCGCCACCTGCTGCCGCCACGGCGTGGCGCCGACGAGCTGGCCCGTCTTCAGGTCCTGGAGATTGTCGTTCGAGATGGTTGCGACGCCGAACACGACGGCCGTGACGATGAGCGCATAGGCGATGAGAGGCCGCACGTCGCCGCCGCGCCCGACCACCGCGACGAGGAGCAACGATACGCCCAGCGCCGACAGGATGCCGATTCCGGAGACGGGGCTGTTCGAGGCGCCGATCAGGCCGGCCATGTAGCCGCACACGGCCGCGATGAACGCGCCGGCGACGAGCACGAAGACGAGGCTGCCGGCGACGACCAAGGCCGTGTTGCTCCCCGCCGCCCCGCCGAGCTCATGGAAGAGCAGGAGGGCGATGGGAACGAGCGCGAGGAGGGTGCCAAGGCCGACCAGCCCGATCGGGATGTCGCGCTCGTGGAGCGGCAGGTCGGCGCCCGCGCCGGCCTTGCGAGCGCGGGAGGCCGCGAACGCGCCGGCGAGACCCTTCAGGATCGGGCCGACGACGATGACGAGCGTCCAGACGGCGGCGACGCCGATCACGCCCGCGCCGAGGAAGCGGACCTGGTTCCTCCAGACGTCGATCGCGATCTCCTCGGCGCCCGCGCCGGCCGCGTGCGGGAGGATAGCGCTCAGCCACGGCACGGCGACGCCCCAGGCGATGACGATCCCGAGCGCCATTGCCACGCCGACGGAGATGCCGACCAGATGACCGATCCCGAGCAGGGCGAACTGGAAGCCCGGGTTGATGCCGCTGACGCCGGCGCCGACGCGGAAGAAGCCGCTCGCCTCCGAGAGGGTGAGCTTCAGCGCCGTCAGCAGCGCCCACCCCGCGGAGACCACGGAGCCCATGACGATCGCCGCGACTCCGCGGCCGGTCTCCTCCGCGCCGCTGCGGGCGTCTTCGCCGACGCGCAGCACCTCGGCGGCAGCGACGCCTTCCGGATAGGGGAGCGGCGAATCCGTCACCAGGGCGCGGCGCAGCGGCACCGAGAACAGCACGCCGAGGATCCCGCCGAGGCCGGTGACGAGCGCCGTCGTCCAATAGGGGAAGCCCTGCCACCAGCCGATCATGACGAGGCCCGGAAGCACGAAGCAGATCGCGGCAAGCGTGCCGGCGGCCGAGGCGACGGTCTGGACGATGTTGTTCTCGAGGATGGTGGCCCCCGAGAACCAGCGGAGCACCGCCATCGAGATGACCGCGGCGGGGATCGATGTCGCGAAGGTGAGGCCGACCTTCAGGCCGAGATAGACGTTGGCGGCGGTGAAGACGAGGGTGATGAGCCCGCCCAGAAGGACGGCGCGGACCGTCAGCTCGGAAGCAGCCGCCGGTTTCGTCGCCACGCTCTATCTCCCTCTGAACAGGCCGCCGAGCACCCCCCGTAGCAGCTGGCCGCCCACCTGTCCCGCCACCTGGCGACCGATGCTCGAGGCGGCGGAGCGGGCGGCGGACTGGATGAGCTTGTCGGTCATGGTCGGACGGGCGGCTTCGCGGGCGCGGCGCGCTTCCTCGCGCTCGGCTTCGCGCTGTCGCCGCGCGTCCTCGCGCTCCTCGGCGGCGCGCTGGCGGTCCTCCTCGCGGCGCTGGCGAGCCGCCTCGCGCTCTTCGGTGAGGCGCTGGCGCTCCTCCTCGCGGCGCTGGCGGGCGGCTTCGCGCTCGTCGGCGGCGCGCTGCTTCTCCTCGGCCTTCGCCGCTTTCTCCTCGTCCTTGCGCGCCTTGGCCTCGTCGGCGGCCGCCCTGGCCTCGCCGGCCTTGGCGCCGAGTATCTCCTCCGCGGATTCGCGGTCGATCGCGTGATCGTATTTGTCGCCGATCGCGTCGGTCTCGATCAGCACCTTGCGCTCCTCGGGCGTGACCGGCCCGACCCGCGAGCCGGGGACCCTGATCAGGGTCCGTTCGACCGGAGTCGGCGATCCGTCCGCCTGGAGCAGCGAGACGAGCGCCTCGCCGACCTTAAGCTCGGTGATCGCCGTCTCGACGTCGACTCCGGGATTGGCGCGGAAGGTCTCCGCCGCCGCCTTGATCCCCTTCTGGTCCTTCGGCGTGAACGCCCGGAGCGCGTGCTGGACACGGTTGCCGAGCTGCGCCGCCACGGTGTCGGGAACGTCGACAGGATTCTGGGTGATGAAATAGACGCCGACGCCCTTCGACCGGATCAGCCGCACCACCTGCTCGATCTTCTCGAGCAGAGCGGCGGGGGCGTTGTCGAACAGGAGGTGGGCCTCGTCGAAGAAGAAGACGAGCTTCGGCTTGTCCGGGTCGCCGATCTCGGGAAGCTGCTCGAACAGCTCGCTCATCAGCCACAGGAGGAAGGTGGCGTAGAGCTTGGGCGACGCCATCAATTTGTCGGCGGCGAGGATGTTGACGATCCCCCGCCCCTTGTCGTCGGCGGCGAAGAAATCGTGGATGTCGAGCGCCGGCTCGCCGAAGAACCTGTCGCCGCCCTGGCTGCGCAGCTGGAGGAGCGAGCGCTGGATCGCGCCGACGCTCTGCCTGGAGACGTTGCCGTAGGTGACGGTGAGCTCCTCCGCGCGGCGCGCGCATTCGGCGAGCATCGCCTGGAGGTCGTCGAGGTCGAGGAGGAGGAGCCCGTCCTTGTCGGCGACGTGGAAGGCGATCGACAGAACGCCCTCCTGCACCTCGTTGAGATCCATCAGCTGCGAGAGGAGCAGCGGCCCCATCTCGGAGACGGTGGTGCGGATCGGGTGGCCCTGCTCGCCGAACAGGTCCCAGAACTGAACCGGATTCTCGCGGTACGACCAGTCCGGGTCGCCGATCTCCTGCGCCCGCGCGGCGAAGGCGGCGTGGCTCTTCGCATTGGCCGAACCGGCCATGGCGAGGCCGGAAAGATCGCCCTTCACGTCGGCGACGAAGACGGGGACGCCCTCGCGCGACAGGCCTTCGGCGAGGCTCTGCAGGGTGACGCTCTTGCCGGTGCCGGTGGAGCCGGCGATCAGGCCGTGGCGGTTGGCGCGGTTGAGGACGAGAACCTGGGGCTTGCCGCCGCCGAGGCCGATGAAGATGCCGTTACCGTCGCTCACGCACGCGCTCCTGCTGCCGCCGAGGCTGCCGCCCCTATCCCGAGCGGGAGAGGGGCGGCAAGCCGTCAGCGCGCGGGAGCGCTGAGCTCGACGCCGAAATAGGCCGGCGGGGTGTTGCCGCGGCGGACGAGGAGCAGGACGGACCTGCGGCCTGCGGCCCGCGCCGCGGCGACCACGGCCGCGGCCTGGTCGGGCGTGGTGGTGGCGCGCTGGTTGATCGACAGGATGATGTCGCCGACCTGGATGCCCTTCGCGGCCGCGTCGCTATTGGCGTTGACCGCGGAGACGACGACGCCCTTGAGGTTGGCGTCGTTGAGGCGGAGCTGGCGGGCGATCTCCGGGGTCAGCGTCTGGACGGTGAGGCCGAGGCTCTCGCGCGCCGAGCGCTGGCTGGTCGATTGCTGCTGCTCCGACGGCGCCGTCATCGGGTTCGATTCCTCGGCGCTGCCGCCCTGGCGCGCGAGCTCCTCCTCGCTGGGCCGCTCGGCGACGGTGACGGTCACCGTCCGCCGCTGGCCGTCGCGGATGACGGTGATCGGAACCTTGCTCCCGACCGGCTGCTGCGAGACGAGATAGGCGAGCGACTGGTCGGGCGTGACCGCCTGGTTGTTCACCGCCACGACGACGTCGCCCTGCTCGATGCCGGCGCGCGCGGCGGGGCCGCCGGGCGTGACGGCGCGGATCAGCTCGCCCTGGTTCTTGGGGATGCCGAGCGAATCGGCGATGTCGGCGTCGAGCGACTGCAGGCTGACGCCGATATAGCCGCGCTGGACCCGGCCGCCGCGCTGGAGCGCCTCGATCACCGGCCGCGCCTGCTCGGCGGGGATGGCGAAGCCGATGCCGATATTGCCGCCGGTCGGCGAATAAAGGGCGGTGTTGATGCCAATGACGTTGCCGTTGAGATCGAACATCGGACCGCCCGAATTGCCCATGTTGATCGACGCGTCGGTCTGGATGTAGCGGTCGTAGACGCCCGACCCGATGTTGCGGTGGAGCGCCGAGACAATGCCCGCCGTCACCGTCCCGCCGAGGCCGAACGGATTGCCGATCGCAAGCACCCAGTCGCCGACCCGGGTGCGGGTCGAATCGCCGAAGCGGACGAAAGGCAGGCCTTGGCCGTTGATCTTGAGAAGGGCGAGGTCCGCGGCCTGGTCGCGGCCGACCACCTTCGCCGTATATTCGCGCCGGTCGGCGAGGGTGACGGTGATCTGCTCGACCGTCGCGCCGGTGCGCGCCGGGGAGATGACGTGGTTGTTGGTGACGACATAGCCGTCGGCCGAGATCAGGAAGCCCGAGCCGAGCGAGCCGCCGCGCTGGACGGACTGGCCGCCGCCCCCGCCGCCGCCGCTATTATCGTCGTCGTCGCCGCCCTGACCGGGAACCGGCGCGCCGAACTGGCGGAAGAATTCCTCGAAGCCGGGCGGAAGCTGCCGGCTCTGGCTGACTCGGACGGTCTGCTTGGTCGAGATGTTGACCACCGCCGGCTGGAGCCGCGCGGCAAGATCGGCGAAGCTCATCGGCGCGCCGGGGCGGGGCGCGGCCGCGGCCATGGACGAGGGATCGTTCTGCGCGGTCTGCGCGCCCAGCGGCCCGACGGCGAGGGTCGCGGCGGCGCCGCCCAGCAGGAGCGCGGCCGAGAGGCCATAAACGTAACGCACGGTGCTCATTCTCCTCAGGTCTCGTCGCGCCGGGGCGGGCAGGCCCCAGGCGCACTCTCGCATGCTGTTCGTAGCTATCTGGTGCGGCTGAACCGGATTTGAATAGGCCCGCGGGCGTTCGTCGGCTGCTATTTCTTCCCCCGGAACTGGCGCAGATAATCGTTGTCGGGCGAGAGGACGACGCTCGAGCGCCCCTGCTCGGCATTGGCCGGAAGGCCCTCGCCGGCGAACGTCGTCCGGTAGGACTGCATCGCGCGGTAGAAATCGTAGAATTCCGGGTCCTTGCCGTAAGCGTCGGCATAGGTCTTGGCGGCCTCCGCCTCCGCCTCGGCGCGGATGATCTGGGCGGTCTTCGAACCCTGGGCGCGGATCGAGGTCGCCTCCTGCTCGCGCGCGCTCGCCATGCGCTGGAAGGCGGAGGTGAGCGGAGTGCCTTCGGGAAGGTCGGTCCGCTTGATCCGGACGTCGATGACCTCGGCTCCATATTGCTGGGCCGCCGAATTCAGCGCCGTCTTGATGTGGCCCATCATCTGCCCACGCTCGGCGCTGAGCAGCGCCGCGAAGGGCCGCTTGCCGAGCTCGTTGCGGATCGCCGAGGCGAGGATCGGCTTCAGCTGGTCGCCGAGACGCGCTTCCGTCCCGGCGGAGCGGTACATGCGCAGCGGATCGACGATCCGGTAGCGCGCGAAAGCGTCGACCTGGAGCCGGTACTGGTCGGTGGAGAGCACCTGCTCGCTCTTCATGTCGAGGCTGAGGATGCGCTTGTCGATCCAGTGGATCTGCTCGACGAACGGCATGCGGGCGATGAGCCCCGCACCGGTGCGGCCGAACTCCTCTCCCTGGCGATAGGCGTTCACGGTGCGCACCGGCTGGCCGAAGCGGGTGATCACCGCCTGTGCCGTCTCCGGCACGTTGGCGAAGGTGGAGCCGGCGACGAAGAGCAGGACGATCGCCGCGACGGCGACGGCGATGGGATTGCGAAGCGCAGCGTTCATCGCGCCGTCCCTTCCTGGGCCTGGCCTTCCTGGGCGCGCCGCCGGATGTCGGGCAGCGGCAGGTAGGGGGTGACGCCGGGCGCCTCGATGACGGTCTTGTCGACCTTCGAGAGCACCCGCTCCATCGTGTCGTAATAGAGGCGGCGGCGGGTGACCTCGGGCGCGAGCTTGTACTGGGCGTAGATCTGGTCGAACGCCGAGGCGTCGCCCTGGGCACGGGCGATGATCTGCTGCGCATAGGCGCGGGAATTGTTGATCTCCGCCTGCGCCTCCTGCTGCGACGCGTTGACCTTCTTGAACGCCTCGTTGACTGCGGCGGGCGGATCCGTCTGGTTGATGATGACGCTGTCGATGTGGATTCCGGCCCCGTAGCGGTCGAGGATCTGCTGCATTCCGATCGAGACCCGGCTGGCGATGTCGCCGCGGCCGGCACCCATCGCGTCCTGGAGCCGCACAGTGGAGATAACCGCGCGCATCGCGCTCTTCGCCACCTCCTGGATCGTGTCGTCCGGGTTGGCCAGGGTGAACAGATAGAGCTGCGGGTCGCGGATCTGCCAGCGGATCGAGTAAGCGACGTCGAGCAGGTTCTGGTCGCCGGTGAGGACCAGATTGTCGTCGTGCGTGCCGACCGCGCCGATGTCGGTCTTGCGGATCTGGTAGACGTCGACCTTGCGGATCTGCTCGATCGGTGCCGGCAGGGTGAGCTGGATGCCGGGCCCGACGGTGCGGCTGTAGGCGCCGAACTGGGTGACGACGCCCTTCTCCTGCGGGCCGATCTGGTGGAAGCTGGTCAGGACCAGCCAAAGCAGCAGGAACACGCCCAGCCCGTAGAGCCAGTAAGGCCGGCCGTCCGACGGCTGCGGCAGGCGGCCGCCGAAGCGGTCGCGGCTCTTCTTGAGGAACTCCTCGAGGCTGGCGATGTTCGGCGTCCCGCCGGGATTTGGGCGGCGCCGGCGCGGCGGCTGGCCCCAGGGGCTGCGGGGCCCCTTGCCGTCGCCGTCGTCGCCCGAGCCGCCGCCGGACGGCCCCCAGGGGCCGCCCTTGTCCTCGTTCAGCACGGCCGCAAGGCGCCTGCCCCACCCGAAAAACAGATCCATGCGTCCTTTATAGGTGGCGCCCCCCCGGAAAAACAGTGGCAAGCCGCGCGCCGGCGCCTATGTCGCCGCCATGGCCCAGGACAGCCTCTCACCCGGCGCCCCTCTTGCCGCCGCACTCGGCTCCGTGCCGGGCACGAGCGGCCGCGTCGCCAGCGCCCGGCTCACCGAGGGGACGGCGAGCCTGGTCCTCGAAGTCACCGGCCTCTCAGCCCACGAGCGCGCGACGCTCGAGGCCGATATTCGCGACGCCCTCGCCCGCGTCCCTGAGGTCCGGGAGGTGCGGATCGCGATGACCGCCGAGAAGCCGGAGCGGACGATCATCGCCGTCGGCAGCGGCAAGGGCGGAGTCGGCAAGTCGACCGTGGCGGCGAACCTCGCCGTCGCCCTCGCCCGCGCCGGGCGCAGGATCGGCCTCGTCGACGCCGACATCTATGGTCCGTCGCAGCCCAAGATCATGGGCAATGCCGAGCGGCCGGACATGGCCGACCGGCAGATGGTCGCGGTCGAGGCGCACGGCGTGAAGCTGCTGTCGATCGGCCAGGTCGCCGAGCCCGGCGCGGCGCTCGCCTGGCGTGGACCGATGGCCGCGAGCGCCCTCGGGCAGCTGATCGACGGCGACTGGGGCGACGCCGACACCTTGATCGTCGACCTTCCCCCCGGCACCGGCG
>Ga0157369_10007858_pt1 | contig 12267 bp, 8 predicted proteins | sample C25metaG_FD_113461 | JGI IMG/M metagenome (GOLD analysis project Ga0157369, IMG submission 113461) | Corn rhizosphere microbial communities from Kellogg Biological Station, Michigan, USA - C2-5 metaG | ecosystem: Host-associated > Plants > Roots > Rhizosphere > Soil | place: USA: Michigan...
ACCGACAAGCCGATGATCTTCACACCACGCCGGTCGAACTCCGGCTTGATGCTCGCCATGTAACCGAGCTCCGTCGTGCAGACCGGCGTGAAGTCCTTCGGATGCGAAAACAACACCCCCCACGAATCGCCCAGCCAATCGTGGAAGCCGATCCGCCCCTCCGTCGTCTCCGCCTCAAAATCCGGTGCCGTATCGCCGATCGTGAGCGCCATCCCTCTCTCCTCCTCCTGCGGGGTGAAGGGAGATATCTACCACTTGGGACTTGGCTGACAGAGGTTCGGAACTACTTGTCGGCCACCAGCAGATACCGCCACGCGACTCGGCTGCCGAAGGCCCGCACAAGTGCGTCGTCGACCGCCCAGATCGCGTCGGGTGTGCTCCGCGGCAGGAGCGGCTTGGTCAGGTAGCCACCGGAGAGAGGCAACGTGAACGCGGTGTGGTAGCTGATCGACCGGATCCGCAAGCCCGCTGCCTCGACCAGCCGTCGTGCTTCAGCTGCCGGAAGCGTGGGATCCACGTGGCCGATCAGCGTCCTGGCGAGCTTCAACAGCACGCTGGGGTTTGGCTCGAGAACGATGAGCCGGCGACCCGTGATGCGTGCGAGCTCGGCGATCGCCGCGTCTCCGCTTTGTGCCTCCGTTACGACATGGTGCAGCGACTCCCTCAGCACGACCGTGTCGAAGTGGCCGGTTTCGTACGGCAACGGCCACGTCTCGTCGACGACCTCGAGCTGCGCGTCCGGGAAGCGGCGCTTCCCGGCTTGGACTTGCGAAGCGAGGAGGTCGATGCCGAGGGCGTCGAGCCCCTTCTCGCGCAATAGCTCCGTGAGCGACCCGTAGCCGCAGCCGAAGTCGAGAACCTTGGGGCCGACGACCGCTTCGGCGATGAGCTCGTTGAGCCGGCGGTCGACCCGTCCGTAGAAGCCGTCTAGCCGGTCGACCGTAGCGGCGTCGTACTGGCTGTAGTGCGGATGGTCGGCGGCCGTCAACGGCACGGACTGTAACGGCTGGGCCGTGGGGTTAACCTGCTTCGCGTGAAAGTCCTCGTGACCGGCGCTGCGGGCTTCATCGGCTCGAATCTCGTCGCCGAGCTGATTCGTCGCGGGCATGAAGTTGTCGGGTTCGACAACCTCTCGCAGAGCCCCCGGCTCAACCTCGACGCAGTTGCGAACAGCCCGGCGTTCGAGTTCCACGAAGCGGACATCCGCGACGCGGGCGCCCTCGCCTCCGCCGCGCAAGGCTGCGACGTGATCGTTCACCTAGCCGCGTACAAGATCCCGCGCTACGGGGACGCGTACGAGACGCTGATGATCAACGGCTTCGGCTCTGAGCTCGTCGCACAGACTGCGTCGCAGACGGGAGCGAAGATCGTCGCCGCGTCCACCTCCGACGTCTACGGGAAGAACCCGCAGGTGCCGTTCTCGGAGGGAATGGACTCGGTCATCGGCGAGCCGCAGATCAAGAGGTGGGCGTACGCAATCTCCAAGATGTTCGAGGAGCAGCTGCTCCTCGCGTGTCACGAGCGCTTCGGCGTCGACGTGGTACTGCTTCGATTCTTCGGCGGGTACGGCCCGAACCAGAATCGGACTTGGTGGGGCGGCCCGCAGGCGGTGTTCATCGAGAAGGCCCTCGATCGCGAGCCGCTGCCTCTCCACGGTGACGGGAGCCAGACGCGGTCGTTCACCTACGTCTCCGATCACGTCGCCGGAATCACCGCAGCTGTGGAGCTTTCTGCGGCCGACAATCTCGTCGTCAATCTCGGATCGACAGAGGAGGTCACGATTCGCGGGCTCGCGGAGCTCATCTGGGAGCTCATCCACGGCGATTCCGAGCCGGCGATCGAGCAGATCCCCTATGAGTCGTTCGGGCGGTACGAGGACGTCATGCGGCGCATTCCCGACATCAGTCGCGCCCGGGAGCTACTGGGATTCGAACCGCAAGTGGATCTGCGCAGCGGGCTCGCGAAAACGATCGAGTGGCAGATCGAGCGCCGGCGACTGATCCCCTCGTGACTTGCGTGTACTTCGTCGTTCCGGTTCTGAACGAGGCACCGAGCATGCCGCGTTTCTTCGACGGCCTGCGCGCGGCGGCGGGGGAGCACAGCGATCGGGAGACGCGCGTGATCCTGGTCGACGACGGAAGCAGCGACGGCACCGCGGAGGCTGCGCAGGCGGCGGCCGGCGGACTCGCCTTGACGACGCTGGTGCACGAGCGAAACCGAGGTCCCGGCTACGCATTCGGGACGGCCTTCGAGCACCTCGCCGGCATCATCGGCGAAGACGACTTCGTCGTCACGCTGGAGGGCGACAACACCTCACGGACGGAGCTCATCGGGACGATGTTCAAGCGCGCCGGCGAGGAGCGGCACGACGCGATCTTCGCGAGCCCGTACATGTACGGCGGAGGGATCCTTCACACGCGAACGTCGCGCGTGTTGATGAGCCACGTCGCAAACACGTTCGTCAAGGAGCTGCTGGGTCTCCACGGATTGCTGACGGTGAGCTCGTTCTTCCGGTTGTACCGAGGGTCGACACTACGTCGTCTGCAACGCTGCTACGGGCCTCGGGTGATTGAGCGAAATGGATTCGAGTCCATGGTCGAGGTGGCGATGAAGATGACGTACTTGCGAATGTCGATCTCCGAAGTTCCGATGGTGCTCGACACCTCACAGCGGATTGGCAAAAGCAAGATGAAGGTGTCGCGAACAGCGCTCGGCTATCTGGCGCTTGCGCTGCGCAAGCGCGAGTGGCAGTCGCGTGCGCCGCTCAGCTGATTGGGACGGCGTAGAACGCGGCCGTGATCGTCCGGTGCGAGTTCTGCTCGTCGCTGACGCTGACTGTTCGCGCGTTAAGGCTCAGGGCGAACGGGGCGGGATAGTCAGCGTCTTCGGGAACCGAAAGGAGCAAGCCCTCGCCGCCACCGGCGGGAGCGTATCGATGGCTTATCCCGTTTACCGTGACGTAGCGTGCAGGGCTGCGGTAGATCATCGCCACGACGCGGCCGAGCAACCCGTCCTGCACGCCTGACAGCCTGAGGAAGACCAAGTTGTGCGGTTGACGCGGGACATCGACCGTGTCGCCGTAACGAAGGCGCACGCTCCGGATCAGCTGCGGTGTCCCGCAGCGATCGTGAACGCGAACGGTGAGCTCCCACGTCGCGCTCGTCGTCACGTTGCGGAAGTGGCAGATCAGCGAGATGAGCGCGCCTCCTGCGCGGAACCGGCCGATGTCGTCGGACTTCGACGTCGGGACGGGCGCGCGCAACACGAACCTCGGCCCCCGTGCGGGCGATGCGTACGCTGACGCATTTTGCATGTCGAGTCGCGTCGTGTACGCGGCCAGGGCCTGGAAAACCGGCACCGGTCGCCACGTGAACCCATACGCCCACGCGACCGTTGCCTCGACGGGCTCGATGTGCACCGGCGCGCTGCCGATGTCGGCCTGTATGCGCGGACTGAGCGCATATTTTTGACGGAGCTCCGCTTTGGCCGAGGCGAGAGCGGCTCTGCGTGCGGATGGCGTAGTCGCAGCGCTGACGTTGGTCGGCAAGCTCTCCAAGCGATGCGCGATCGACCCGCCGTAATCGAACAGCGAGGCGATCGGCGTCGATGTCCCCCAGGAGAAGACGAGAATCAACGCGACGAGCGCGACGCCGGCGACCGGGCGCCGCACGTTGTGCCACGAGAGCGCGAACCAGACCGTGACCGCGGCGCCGAAATAGATGTCGAGGTGGCTCCCGCCGATGATGAGCGACACCCTGTAGCTCTGGTACATGAACAGCGCGACGAGTCCGAGCAACGCGAGCAGGTGGCGACGCGTCGGGCGCGCGGAAGCGAACACGCCGGCGACGACGATGCCGAGCGCGATCAACGCCGCAGCCAGCGTGTGCCCGGCTATTGGCCCCCCGGTCGCCTGCGAGTATCCGGTGACTACCTCGCGAGAGTCTCTGAGGTAGTCCGGAAGCACACTGAGTGCCTGGCCACTGAGCAGCCAGAAGACCGGTACACCGGCGATGAACAAGAAGAAGAAGGTCGCCAGCTCGCGTAGACGGCGGGGACGAGCGGCCGCGATCGTGTAGGCAACGAGCGCCAGGACGAGAATCCCGATGGTCAGCTTCGAGAGGAGCTCGACCGCGGCGAGGATCCCGCCGCCGTAAGCGAGACTCCGACTGAGGACGTGGCGCTCGGGAAGATCGAACACGAGCCCGCACCACACGAAGATGAGCGAAGACACAGGTGCGATGTAGCTGAGCTGCCACAGGCTCGGCTCGACGAGCAGCGTCATCCCCAAGCCGGCAATCACGAGCGCGAGAACACGGCTTCGAACGATGCGGTAGCACGCCCAGATCAGCAGAGCCACCGTCACGACATGCACAACGGCGACGAACACGTACGCGAGCAGTGAGAGCCCGGGATAGATCAGCACCGGGAAGCTCAGGAATCCGAACGGTCCATAGCCGACCACCACGAGCTGGCGCCCGAGCTCGAGACTGCGCTCGGTACCCATGTACAGCCCGGTGATCCAGGAGTTGTCGAGGCCGTGCTCCTGCATTGCCAACCGGCTGTCCCACGTGAGTGACGACACCGCGAGCGCACCGAGGACCACCGCGACCGCGCGACCGGTGCCGGTCGCAAGAAATCGCGCGGCCGCTTCGTCGTATCGGTCGACCGGCCCAACCACGCTCAAAGTCGGGCGCCGAAGAGTTGGCGATCGGAGCCAGGCCGGATCGATACGCGCAGCCCAAACGAGACCCAACTCGACCACGGCGAGCGCAAAGCACGCGAACAGCACGAGCTCGAGCGCCCTCGCTTGCCCGGACGTCTGGAACTGCGCGAGCGCTCGCGCGGTAAGGATCCCCGCGAGGAATACCACCGTCAGCCGCGTTGCGATTGCGGTGAGCCCTACCGGAATCGACGCAGCCCCGGCGATGACGAGCAGCAAGGCGAGAGCAACGTCGGTCTTCGTCACACCGGGCCAGATGACGATGCCGAAGCCATGGCCGCCAACCGAGAGAAGCGCGAGCCCGATCAATGCTCCCGCGAGGCCGGCGAAGCGAAGGGGCGCGAGCGGTCTCAACAGCGCGTGACGTTACCTCAGCCGTCGGTGGACAACGGCCTCGCTCAGCTCTTCGACAGAGTGACCGTGACGCGCACGTGCGTGCGACGCGGGAGCGTCGCCGTGACGGTGGCGCGGTCGAACGCGACCGCCCCGCGCACGCGGAGCACGTGCGCGCCGCTCGGCAACCTGAAGCGAAGGCGGATCTTCGTCGGGCGCGCGATCTTCACGTCGGCGGTGATCGTCTTCCCGGCGCGGGCGACGGTGTACGACAGCGAGCCGAAGGTCGTCGGCGCATTCTGGACCGCGATGGTGTCACCGTCGGCGAGCCATGTCGGCGGTGTCGCGAATGCGAGGTCGAGCCCGTCGGCCAGACCGCGCGGCCCGCGCCGCTCGTGGACGAGCAGCAGGCGCAGCGTCTCGAGGTAGGAGCTGTTCGCGCCGAGGTTCGGCGGCATGTACATCGAGCGGTAGTACGACGTTCCGATCGGCAGCACCGAGATCGCCTCGCCGGAGACGAATGTCCCTTGCGTCATCGCGACGCCGAGCTGTCCGTAGAGGCTGAGCGCGAGCACGTCGGACTGCGCGTTGTCGGCGAGGAAGCGCGCGGCCTCCAGCCCGTACACCTGGCCGAGCCCTTGGCCGTTCACCTTGCCGAACACGACGTGCGCATCGGCGCGCGGAACGCCGAGCAGGCGCGCGCCGTGCAGCTCGAGGTACTTGAGGATCCCGTTCGTGTCGGCGCGGCCGGGCGGGAAGAAGCCGGACGCGAACACGTACGGCATGACGAGGTTCCAGTACGAGCCGCTGCGCGTCGACGTGATCAGCTTGTACGGCTTCGTCTTCCCGTCGAGCGTGTCCGGAACGAAGAGCGAACCGTCGCCGAGTCGCACCTCGTGCTTGCGCACCGCGGCGCGTAGCGCGGGCTCGAGCTTCTGCACGATCGCGCCCGCCTTCGCCGCCAGGTCGTGATGGCCGGTGAGTGCCCAGACGCGCCCGGCGGCGAGCAGCCCCTCCCAGGCGACGACCTGCGCGGGCACGCCGTTGACCGCGCCGAAGAGGTCGGTCGACAGCGGCTCCGGCTGCAGCAGGCCCGTCGGCAACTGCCGGCCCGCGAGCGTGTCGAGCGTCTGCGCCATCGCAGGTGCGTCCGCGTCGACGAACGCGCGGTCGCGATACAGCGCGTAGTACATCGCTTCCCCGAGCAGGCGCTCGCCGGCGCGTAGCGCGCTGAAGCGGTCGGGCAGGCGCTCGAGGCCGAAGCGCAGGATGCCCTGCGCGCCCACGCGGTAGCCGTATTCGGCCATTACCTGCGCGGTGTCCATCGCCTCGGCGTAGGAGAGCTCCTCGTAGTCGTTGCCGACGCTGTAGCGCCAGCCCTGCGTGAGCTGCTGCACGAGGATCGCCTTCTCGGCGTTCATCACTGTGTCGTCGGGGACCTGCAGCTGCATGCCTTGCGCGAGCCGCGCGTTCCAGTAGTCGACGACCGCCGTGCGCGCGCGGTCGTACGTGTATGCGTTCGCGCGGATCGGCTGCAGCAGCGGCACGTCGTGCACCCATGCGGCGTAGATCGTGCGCGTCGTCCCCACCGGCACCTTGACGACGTCCTGGTCGTCGACGAGCCGCGTCGGGTCGTCCGTCGCCAGCCGCACGGTCGCTCCGGACTTCGCCTGGAGTGCGTCGACGTCGAGCTTCACGAAGCTGACGATCGACTTCGCGCCGCCGATGCGCCCCGCGAACGACTCCTCCTTGTACTGCACACCGTCGGCGTCGGTGTACGACGTCTCCATGATCGGCAGGTAGCCGGAGTCGAGCGTTGCGAGCGTCGCGCGGCTGAGGCACGATCCGTACCGCTCGCGGCCCGTGCGTCCCACGTAGATCGTCAGGCTCGGGCCGACGGTGAAGCGGGTGATGATCTGGCTGCCGTCGGCGACGTGCAGCGCGAAGGTCTCCGGCGCGTCCTCGCCGGTCGGGTACGAGAACGCGAGGTAGTAGACGTGGCTCGCGGTGAGCGGCTGGTGCGCGCGCTGCAGCCCGAAGAGGATCGGCGGCAGCTTCTTCGCCGTTGCGGCGTACGTCGGGTTGCGCGCGAGCTGCGCGCCCCACACATCGGTCCCGTTGCGTACGACCTTGCCGATGCCTTGCGCGTAACTGCGCGAGACGGTCGGCGTGCAGGCGGGCGCCGCGTGCACGCGCACGGTCGACGCGGCGAGAACCGCGAGCAGGAGGAACGCTACGACGGCGGGGATCCGGGCCATCGCGCTCCATCCTGCCCGCGGCCTCGGTCGAGGGCTCGCGCTATTGCTGCCAGTCCGCGGCGAGCAGCCCGAGCACGACGACGTCGTCGAACGATCCGACAGCCCACGCGCCCTGACGGAGCACGCCTTCTTCCTGAAAGCCGACGTGTGCTGCCGCGCGCCGCATCGCGTCGTTGCCCGCTGAGGTCTCGAGCTGCAGCCGGTTGAGCCCGCGCACCGCGAACCCGTAGGCGCACAGCAACCGCAGCACTTCGACGCTCCACCCACGCCCGCGGAAGCCGGGCAGGAGAGCGAGGCCGGCGTATGCCAGGCGGTTGTGCAGGTCGATCCCGTACAGGAGCGCCTCGCCCGCCAACTCTCCCTGCCCGACGGTGACGACGGAGAAGAACGCGACATCGTCACTCACCTCAGTGACGGCATAGGGAGACAGCGCTGGGTCGCGCGGAATCGGACGCCACGGTCGCGTGTCGGCGTACGACCGCGTGACGACGTCCTCGTAGAGCTGCAGCTGGAGGATCGGGACGTCTTCCGCGGCCCGCGCCCGCAGGGCGACGTGCTCGCCGCTGAGGTAATCGCCGCTCATGTCCCGCGCCAGCGTACTAACCCAGCGATCAAGCGGGATACGCTGTTCTCGCGCCCCCGTAGCTCAGTGGATAGAGCAGCGGTTTCCTAAACCGCGTGCGCATGTTCGATTCATGCCGGGGGCACTTTCGCTTGTTCGCAGAAATGCTCGCAAGTTTCTGCCGTTCGAACCCCCTGCAAAACGGCAACTTCTCGCGCGGGACCAGAATCGCCACTGCGCAAGGCCGTCCCGTGACCAAGTCGTAGTCGGCGAAGGCCCAACATGCGAACGGCGCCCAGAGGGGCGCCGTCAGATCACGGGTATGGAAGTTGCCGGGCTAGCTTCGGTCGATCAGAGGGCCACGATCGGCGCCTGACTGGTAGCCAATCGCCGCAGGCATAGGTCGCTCACTCGCCGCCAGGTTCCGCGTCGTCACGCGGGTCGGCAACCTCTTCAACGTCGACCTCCCAGGTGCCGTCGGGCAGCTCTTCCATCCGCATCGACAGGTGCACCAAGTCCGCGTCCTCGGTCGCGCACTGTTCGCAGATTCGAGCGTCGGTGTCGAAGTCCGCCACTTCGAGTTCCCGAGCGGCCGCTTGCAAAGGGGGCACGGTCTATCGTCAAACGAGTTCATCTACACGCTCCTTAGTTCGCGCCGCGTGTCACGTAGCCGCTCGAGCTCACGCGGCGGTTGCCAGGTCGTTGACGTCGGTGAGGAGTTCCGTGGGGAGCTCCGTTCTGAAAAGTCCGGCGGAGGCGCGTAGTGCTGCGAGTGCAAATGCTGTCCGCGTCAGTTGCGCGCAAGGTCGTCTCCGCGATCAGCAGATTCCCACGCTCGAGCGCTCTGGCGAAAACGGCTCTTTCCGAAGACCCCTGGCGGCTGATTGCTTCTCAGTTCCTCTCCTGGGGCCGGAGGCTGAGCAGGTTATCTGCTTCGCACTGGACCGCCAGCGCTTCGGGTGCTACCTGAGAGCGAGCACGCCACGTGCACCGTCAGATCCCGCCACGACAATCGTCCAGATGTACGCAATGCCACGTGGACTTGTTGCTGACGCGCCGTCGCGCGTCCGCGCCTGGTTCGCAACATGGCGGCCAAGGTCTCTCCGTCGTGCAGCGAAACGCGAACTGCGCGGTCACGACGTGCGTCCATGGATCTCCACGCGGAGAGAGCGTGTCGAGCCCTTCGTGCAGCGGGCAGTGCGCGGTGCATCGTCCATCGTTCCTCTAGGTATCCTCGCCATCGGAGGTCTGTGGCTCCCATGGACGCACGGGATTCACACGTTGGTCAAACCGCGCGGTTCGTTTCTGACAGCTCTCTGGCAGGTCGAGGGCGCGGCAGTTGGGCTCTCGCTCGCCGTCGTTCTGTTCGCTTTCCAGGCCGTCTACGGAAGACGCCGTGCCGCGACGCTAAGCGAGTTCGCCGAAGAGACATGGCTGTTCCCGATTCTCTTCCTGGGACTTCTCGGCCTTGTAATCGATGGCGTAGTCCTGCTCGGTGGTGGACGCGACGCGCCCGATGGCTGGGCGGCGACGTGGGTCACGGTCTGGGCTCTCGCAACCGCGGCATCACTCGCATGGCTCTTTGTGCGCACCGTCCGCGCGCTTGAGCCTCACGAGCTCCAACAGCGAAGGCTTGAGCGGATCGATCGCGCCGTGCGGCGAGAAGTCGAAGACTTGATTTTGCGGCGCGTCGCCAACAATCAACTCGGCACGTTCCTCAAGACCACAGGCATCGGGTCGGAATGGGACTTCGGGCGCGATGAGGAACGGACGACGCCGATCTTTCCGAGAAGGGACGGCGAGGTCCAGGACATCAAGCTCAATCTGCTGCGACGCGCAGCCGCACACGCTGAGCGTCACTCGACCTCACGGCCGCGCCTTCGCGTGCATCTCGGCAGCCGCGTTCGCACGAGCACGCAGATCGCTACCGCGGGCTCTGACCAGCAGCACGGCCGTCGCGCCCTTTCGCGGGCCGTGAAAGTTCGCCGCCGCGACCCGAGAGACTTTCGCCGTCGTCTGGACGACCTTCACGAAGAAGCACTCGCCGCGATTTCGACTCCGAGCCCGACTGTCTACGAAGACATCACCGAACTCTACGAGCGCATCTTCTTGGCGCTCCCGGAGACGTGGGCGAGATACGGAGCCGACTACCGCAAGGAGATCGCAGGCGGCGCGAGTCTCTTCGAGTTAACCGCACATGAGCACCTTGAGCGCCGGCTCTACGAAGAGATGACGCTCGCCGCAAAGAGCCAAAGCCGCGACGTCGCGCACGACGCCCTGGATCTTCCGATCCAGATCGCGCAAGGCGCGCTTGAGTTGCGCGGACTTGCGCTCACGCAACGCATGCTCGTCCTATGGGTTGCGGCACGTCGCGCGCTTCTATCTAGCGCGGACGCGGAGGAGACCCGCAACCTCCTGAGTTGGAGCTGGCTTCGTCTTGACGAGTACTCCCGGCGCCCGAGCAGCCTGATCGAGAACGGCCCGGACATTCAGTCCCAGGATCTGGGAAGAGAGGCGCTCCTTCAGGTCTTCGAAGCGTTCGCTCAGAGCTGCAAGGCGATTCTGGATCTGCGACCAACGGACACCGAACTGCTCGCCGAGGTGCTAGAGCACTTCGCATCCCCTCTCTCCCACTGGCGGCCAGAGCAGCGCGGGCCATACGAGTGGGATGTTCAGGGGGCGGTTAGACGTGGCGATGACGCCGACACCATCGCGCGCCTTCAGAGCGAGCTTGAGGAGAAACAGCGCCTGGTTGCCATCAAGCAAGAGTTGGAAGACTGGCGAGAGCTACATCGCTTCGGGCTCTTGTTCTGGGTTGTCCGCAGCGTCCGAAACAGCGGAGACATCGAGCAGTGGCTTCCAGCCTGGAACGCACTACGCGGATATTTCAGCGACCCTGGGAAGCTGCTCGGCATCGTCGCCAAGGGGCTCGATGAAGCGTGGCAGGACACTGGCCCGTGGTCGCGGTGGGTGATCGATGCTCGCCATTCGGGGCGCGCATCATTCGGCGCCATCGACATCGACTTTCTCGAGACGTACATCGTGCTCGCGCTCGGGATCACCTCGCCTGACGTGGGCGCGTTGAACCTCTCGCCTCATAGGAATGTCGTGACTCAGCTTGATGACCCGCGAGCGCGAGTCAAAGCGATCGTCCAACGCGACGCGCTTCGCCCGTTGCTGCCCGAGGATCGCCTCGATGAGCGCGCGGACAAACTGATCACGGCTTTCGAGCAGATGAAAGAGCAGCAGGCGCATGACGATGAGCAGGCGACGCTCAACGCGGTGATCGACGATGAGCGGATCGCCGCGTTCGAGACAGAGCTCCGGGATGCTTGGCGCGAGTCCCGGCAGCTGAGCACGGTCATCCCCGCACCTGACGTCGTAGGCGAGGACGACGGCTGCGCCCCAGATGACGCCGGGGCGTTCTGGAGCCAGTGGTTCAACAAAGAGTGGTTCCTTGCCGACTCGACGATCGTCGGAATGGACGACGCGGCAAAGGATGCCGGCCGGTCGCTTGCCGACTGGGAGTGGATCAGCCTTCTTCGGCATTCGACAGAAGCGCCGCAGACGATTGCCGCGCGGACGGTCGCGGATACCGTTCGACAGTCGATTGCAGAGCTCGCCGCCGCCGGATACACGGCTTCTCTCATCGTCGTTCCGTTGATCTGGGATCTGTTCAGCGCGAACGATCTGCAGTGGCTACCTAACCGCGGTGGCGATGCCCAGACCCCCGAGTGGCTCGTCGGAAGCCAGCTGAACCACGCGTTTCTTGGGTTCCTCGACGGAGTGCCAGTCGTGGAGGAGTACGCGTCCGGACACGGCGAGGAGATCCCGCCGCACCTCATTCACGTGATCGACCTGGAGCGGCTAGCTCGATTCCGTGAATGGCGGATAAGCACCGAGAGCGACGCGCTCAACTTTGAAGCTCAGACGTTCGACGAAGCAAGAGCAATCGACGCTGTCGACAACGACCGGATCCGTTTCGATGAAGCGATCACCCGCGACGAGAAGATCCGGCAGCTTCAGGTGCGTGTGCGTCTGACGGCGCGATACGCGTTCGACATCGAAGTTGTCGACAGCGCGGCAAGCCGCACGATCCGAGTCCCGGACGAGCTGCACCACTGAGTTTCAAGAACGAGGGGACGCCTGGATCAGCAGGCGATCTACCCGCACCTGATCGCCACACTGAACTGTCAAGACGCCCATTAAGCCTTGGGCTGGTTGTTCTTTACTTGCTAAACGAGTAAGTTCTGTACTCGTATGGCGAGTGTAGGAGCTCAGATCAAACTCGTGCGCGGTGAACTCGGCGCCACGCAGCAGTGGCTCGCCGCCCGCGTCGGCGTATCGCAGCAGACGATCGCTCGCTGGGAGCGCAACAGCGAGGTGCCGACGAA
>Ga0157369_10007865_pt1 | contig 12260 bp, 7 predicted proteins | sample C25metaG_FD_113461 | JGI IMG/M metagenome (GOLD analysis project Ga0157369, IMG submission 113461) | Corn rhizosphere microbial communities from Kellogg Biological Station, Michigan, USA - C2-5 metaG | ecosystem: Host-associated > Plants > Roots > Rhizosphere > Soil | place: USA: Michigan...
ACGCCGCCTTTGAGCGCGTAACAGGCGAGGACCGCGGGCACGGTGTGCATACTGCCAGCCGAAAGTGAACAGCTGCTACTTCGCGGGGATGTCGCCCGCCGTTTGGAACGTGACGAGCCCGGACTGTCCGGCGTATCCCAGATGTCCGGCGCCGAAGACGTCCTCCATGCTGCGCAGGTAGGAGTAGTGGTTGAACGCGTTGGCAGCGTCGATCGTGCCGCCGGTGATGAACGGGGAGAGCAGGATCGCGCCGGTCTGACCGCCGCCGTCGGCAACCGGCCCGGGGATCGGGTAGCCGTTGTTGTTGTCAGTGGTGAGGTTCGGCGCCTTCTTCTCGCCACAGCAGACGAGGTCGCTGCTGCCTTCGTCGAAGACGATCACGATCAGACCGTCCTTCTGGTACGCTGGCGACGCCTGGATCGCCGGAACGACGACCTTGAGGAATTGATCGGCGCCGGAGAGCTGGTTGTCGCCGTTGCTGGCGCAGCCGTCGTGGCCGTCGTGGCACTGGTCCGGCGTGAGGAACGAGTAGCGCGGCGTGTTGTGGATCTTCCGCAGATCCTGAAAGAACTGCCCCTGCATCGCGGTCGGCGAGGTGAAGTAGCCGAGCGGGACGACGTGCGATTCGCAGTAGTCGGTGCGGTCGAACGTCGAGTGGTAGTAGGCCCACGGGTTGTGCTTGTCCTTGTAATCAGGGTTGGCCTCGGTCCGCAATGGCGTGCCGGGATCGGTGACGAACGGGTTGGAGCAGTAGGGCCGGGTGCCTTTCTGCGCGTCCATGTTCTCCATGTACGCACGCCAGCTGACATGCGCGGCGTCGAGCTGGTCGGAGATCGACTTGACCTGGGCGGGATAAGTGCAGCCGATGGTGGTCGCGCCACTGTCGTCGACCGCCTGGCCGTCGGCGTCGAAATGCCACTTGTGGCCGGCCCCGCCGAGTGTCGTCGCGGTGTCGCAGTCGCCTTGCGTCTCGGCGTTCGGTCCCTGGCCGCTGGTCATGGCGATGTAGTTGTCGAGGCTCGAGTGCCCGGTGCCGTAGTACTGCATCAGCAACTTGCCCTCGGCCGGCAGCGTCTGCGTGAGGTAGGGCGCGTCGTTGCGGCCGGCGATGAACGTCTCCTCGAACTCCGAGTTCTCCAGCACGATCGTCCACACATGCCCGATCGTCGGGGCCCGATGCTCATCCGGGTCGGCGGACGCGGCGCCGGTGACGGCGACGCAGGTGGCGACAGCAGCGAGGGCGGCAACAGTGCGAGGCGAGGTCACGTTGTCGCCGTTTCGCTACCCGACTCGCGTCTCCTTGTGACGCCGGTGTGAACGTTCGCCGAACATGCGGTGCGCCGCCAGCGTCGCGGCGTCACCCTCGACGATGACGCCATCGGCGAGTTCGCCGGCCAGCCGGTAGGCCTCGACGGTCCGGACCGTCCACGCGACGACCGGCATCCGGCGCCGCATTTTCGCAATGGTGGCAACGGGAACCCGGTCGATGTTGAACGTCATGAAGTCGGGCGTCGACAAGCGCGATGACCATGTCTCGATGCTGCAGGTGTGCCCGCGCAGCAATCGCGGCGCGCGCCGGCGCATCGCCGTCAGCAGCCAGGGATCGAAGCCGACGACGCCGACCGGGCCGGGATAGGCCCGCAACAAGATGGCCGCGGCGTCGGCGAGCCGCGCCCGCTGCCCGATCGCGCCCTTGAGGTCGACCAGCACCGGCGTGCGGCCGCCGATCGTGTGCATGGCGCTCACCAACGTCGGGATCGTGTCGGTGGTTCCGTGCAATGGCAGCCGGCACAACTCGCGCACCGGCATCTGCGACACCCGCGCTTCCAGGCCGCACCCGCGGAGCAGGTCGGCGTCATGGAAGACGACCGGCGTCCCTTCGGCGCTCAGGCGCACGTCCAACTCGATCCCGAGGCCGGCGTCGATCGCGGCGTCGAACGCGGCGAGGGAATTCTCCGGGCAACCGTCGAAGTGCAGCCCGCGATGGGCAAAGGGCCGGGCGAGCAGCTCGTCGACCTGCATGCGTCTATCGTCGGCCGGACCGCGGCGGTACACCCGACCCGCGCGCCGTAATTCCCCGAGTCGTTCGCGAGCTTTTGGCTTCCGTTTGGGTTCAGTTCGCGGCGATGTCAGTGAACGCGCGGAGCCCGCTGAGACCACCGCCGTGCTGCAACCCGAGATCGTCGAGCGGTACGGCGAAAACCAACTCCAGTCCGGTCGTGCCGAAGCCGCCGTGCAGAGTCGTCACTTGGCGCCAGCTCCCGTTGTCCAGTCGCAGCAATCGGAACGATCCCGTCTCCATTCGGATTTCGTAGCGATTGCCGGCCGCGGTGAGGTCGAAGCCGTAGCGCAACCCGGTGTCGAGCGGTCTGCCGGCAACGCTGGGCAGCGAGCGGAGGTCCTCGCGGACGAACAGATCGCGCCGGCTCGCTCGCTGCGTCACGGTCGCGGCGATCACTCCTGCGCTACGGTCGCTCACCGACACGCTGCCCGTGCCCAACGCGGCGCCGCGGTTCCAGGTGAACGCGTCCGCGGCGCCGACGAAGTTGGGCACCGGCGTCGACGGCGTCCAGTAGGTAGTCATCGAGACGTGCCGGCCGTCTGCAGAGATCGCCGGCGCCCAGTCACAGTTCCAGCTTCCGGTGTTCGCTGGCCGCTTGCCGGACGGACATGGGATCGGTTCCGCTGCACCGGTGACGCGGTCGTAGACCTGGAGGTTCGACGCCGGATGCACTTGCACGCAGCTTGAGCAGAACATCGCGACATACCGACCGTCGGCCGAGATGGACGGATAGAGCACCTGGGCGTCGAACGTGCCGTTCTCGGAGTTGGTGTGGGCGGCTTGCCCGTCGGAGGTGACGTCGACCCGATAGGTGCGGCCGGCGTGCAGGTCCCGAACGTAGATCCCGACGCCGCTGAGGATCGGGTTGGTCGGATCCCAACTCGGGTTGTTCGGGACCAGGTTCATGGCCGTCGAGGCAAAGACGGCGTAACGGCCGTCGTCGCTCATCGTCTGCCCCGTCGCGAAGTACTCGGGATCGTTCGGGCCGGCGAGCGTGCTGCCGATGTAGCCCAATCCGCCGATCAGCGAAGTGCTGTCGGGTGCCGGATAGATAGCTTGAGCGCCGCTCGGATCGACCGAGATGCGAATGGTCGTGCCGTGCTTCACGTCGTGCACGAACACCTCAGGCACGCCGGATTCGCAGGTGGTGTCGGTGGCGACGAGGTTGCAGGCGACGTCACTGAACTCGACGTGACTGCCGTCGCCGCTGATCGAGGATTCGGGATATTCGTTCGAGATCAGCGCAGCGACCGGGCCGAGCGCAGCGTTCGCGCACGCGATGTTGTAGCACGCCTGCACGTTGCCGGTGCCGACGGACACCCGCGTCGTCTTTCCGGCGACGAGGTCGCGGACGAAGACGTCAGGGACGCCGTTGGTGTCGCCGGTCACGAGATTCGACGCGTCGGAACTGAACGACACGTAACGTCCGTTCGCGCTGAGCGAGGGCAGGAACGATCCGCCGTCGGTCTGGCCGCCGTTCGACGCGACCGAGGCGAGCGACATTCGCGCCGTACGCCGGTCGTAGACGTAGATGTTGGCCATGCCGACGTTGCGTGCTGGGGTGACGAGGTTGACGTCGGTGCTGGTGAACGCGACGTAGCGACCGTCGCGGCTGATCGACGGATCCCACGCGCCGACGTCGGGGGCCGGCGCGCCGTTCGACAAGAAGCGCGGCGCCGAGCCCCAGCAGATGCTGACCGTGCAGGTCGAGACGCCGGCGCCGGGCAGGCCGTTTGTGCCGCGTGAGATGAGCTCGACCTTGTCCGTGACGGTGTCGCGGACGAAGACGTCGCCGGCTTGGTTGTTGTCGCCGGGCACCAGGTCGCTCGCATCGCTGTCGAATGCGACATAACGGCCGTCACCGCTCAGCGCCGTCGTGCCGACGATGCCTCTCGCTGGCTCCTTGCCCGCGCTCGTCACGTCGATCTGCGTGCGGACGCCGGGACGTTGGTACGCCGATGCCGGCGCGACCGACAACGTGCCAAGAATCACTGTGCCGATAAGGATCGCAATCCGGCTGCGAGTCATCCGAGCACCACCCGATCGAGCACGCATGCCGCCCCCGTCGCGGTCGTGCCGATGCCGGCGAACACGGTGACCGCACTCGTCCGCGGGTATGGCGCGAGGCCGAGGTCAGCGAGTGGCGCCGCGAAGACGACCTCTTCGCCGGTCGTGCCGTAGCCGCCGCGCGCTGTCGCGACGCGGGTCGCCGTCAAGCCGCTGCCGGCGAATAGCCCGATCTGCGTCGCGTCCGCGCGAACCTCGTAGTGACGACCGCCGACAGCGAGGTCTATCCCTGCCAATGGCCGCGCCTGTCCGAGCGAACCGGGAGCAAACGAGAGCCGGACGTACAGGTCGCCCAGAAGCGGCCGGTACGTGATCGACGCGGATTGCAGACCGGAGTCGACACCGGCCACGCAGCCCGACGAGCGATCGATCCGGCTCGCGCTCAGTGGGCTGACCGGCGGCACGCAGATCGAACCGACTTGAAGGCCTGCGCACGTCGAATCCGCCGGCTCGACCGGCGCGCTCGCGCCGAAGCCGTTCATCGCCAACGCCTTCCCCCGATCCCAAACGAAGACGTCGAGGGTGGTCGCGTGGTTGGCCATATTGGCCATCAGCGCTGCGACGTAACGCCCGTCCGCGGAGATGTCGACGACCGAGTTGCCGGCGTAGCCCGTCGTCGCTGCGGCATTCACGCCGTAGTTCGTCGGGAACACCGTGTCGGCGCCGGTGGCGCGGTCGTAGACCTGGAACCCGTTGGTGCTGTTCATCGACACGTACCGGCCGTCCGCCGACATCGAGATGTCGCAGCCGACGGTCCAGTATTGCGTGCCGCCGGCCGAGCCGTTCTGCTCACCCGCGCTGCTGACATCGACTCGATAGGTGCGATCGGCCTTGACATCGTGGACGAACACGTCGATGCCGACACCGGCGCCGACGGGGTTGCTATTGCTGTCGCCGGGGACCAGATTGGTCGCGCGCGACAAGAACAGCACATAGCGCCCGTCGACGCTTACCGCGTGGTGACTCTCCCAGCTGCACCACGAGTTGGTGAGGAACGAGCCCACGTCATCGGACGCCAGGGCATCCCCCGCCGCCGCCGGGGTGACCGCTTGTGTTCCGCCGGTTCCGACCGAGACACGGATAGTGCTACCGGTCTTGAGGTCGTGCTCGAACACGTCGTTCTGGTCGTTCGTGTCTCCCGCGACAAGGTTGGCCGCTGCGCTGTCGAAGACGACGTATCTTCCGTCGTTGCTGATTGACGCGTGCGGCCGGATCCGTGCGCATGCGTCGAGTTGTGGCACGACCGACGGGACGACAGCGGCGGCAGTCGAGCACACATCGGTTGCTTGCGCGCCGCTCGACGACACGTCCGCGCGCACCGTCTTGCCGGTCGCGAAGTCGTGGACGTAGATGCCGAGGCCGCCGGGATCGCCCGACACCAGGTTCGTCGCGGCGGACGTAAAGGCGACGCGCTGGCCGTCGGCGCTGACCGACGGGTTGCACGACCAGCCGTTCGCCAACACTCCGGTGCTGCTGACCGAGGCGAGCCGCATGAGGTCCTTGCTGCGGTCGTACACGTAGACGTTCGAGGTCGCGTTGGTGACGCTCCGGGCGAGGTTGACGTCGGTGCTCGCGAAGGCGACGTAACGCCCGGTCGCGCTGATTGCCGGGTTGACCGAGCCCAACCCGGAGCTCGTGCCGCCACCACCGGGATTTGGGCAGGTGGATACGGCGGCGGGGGTGGCCTGCTGACCGTTCATCCCGCGGGACACGAGGGTCGTGCGCCGCAAAACGAGGTCGCGGACATAGATGTTGGACTGTGGCCCCTTGCCACCGCCGAGGTTGGACGCCGTGCTGCTGAACGCGACGTAACGTCCGCTCGCGTCGATCGACATTTCCGGCGACGAGCCGTTCGCCGCCGTCCCGTCGTTGCCGACGTCGACCTGGATGTACTGACCCGGCCGCTGGTACGCCGACGCGGGCCCCAGCAGGGTGGCGAGCACGGAAGCGACCGCGAGTGGCAGCAGGAGTCGGCGCACAACTGGAGTACGCGCGCTCGGCGAGATGGCAACAGACTCGGTCGAAGTCGGTGCGAAGGCCGCGCTCGCGGTGATAAGTTCCGCCCACGCCGACCGGATCGCGGCGCACCGGGGTGTGGGGGCCAGACATGAAGTCGGCACGCCGTCTTGCGATCAAAGACATCGCCGCCACGGCTAGCGCCGTGCTGGTCATCGTGCTCGGCCCGGCGCTCGCCGCCACCGGCCCGGCGGCGCAGGCGACGGTCGTGAGCGGCCCGACGCTCACCTGGTCGGGCCCGATCCGACTCGCCACCGACGGCCTCAGCGGCTTCCTCAACGCCGTCGACTGCCCGAGCGCCACGCAGTGCACGGCCGTCGACATCTTCGGCCGGGAAGTCACCTATGACCCCACGGCGCCTGGCACGCCCGTGCCGTACACGCTCGACAGTGGCGTCGACTACGTCGCGGTCGCCTGTGTGTCGATGACCGAATGCGTCGCCATCACCGATCTCGGCCGCGCCGTGATGTTCAACCCGGTCTCGCCGGCCGGCGCGACGCCTCGATCGGTCGCGTCGGCGGCGGTCCGGGCCCTCGCTTGCCCGTCGGCGACCCAATGCACCGCGGTCGACAACGCCGGTCGCGAAGTCACTTTCGATCCGACGACCTCCGCCAGCCCAACGACCGCGACCATCGACAGCGGCAAACAACTGAACGGAGTTTCCTGTCCGTCGACCGCTCAATGTGTCGCGGTCGACAACGGCGGCAAGGAGCTGACGTTCGACCCGACGTCGCCAGGGTCGCCGACGCCGACGACGGTCGACAGCGGCGCGTCGATGAACGGCGTGTTCTGCCTCGCGTCGGTCAGCCAGTGCACCGCGGTCGACAATTTGAACCAGGAGGTGACGTTCGATCCGACGAACGTGGGCACGCCGACTCCGGCCAAGGTCGACACCTCTGTGATGACCGACATCGTCTGCCCGTCGGCCACGCGATGCGTCGCGATCGACACGGCGCATGTGCAGGTGACGTTCGATCCCAGCAATCCCGCAACCGTCAACAAGGTCACCGTCGGCGCGACGTACTACCTCAGCGGCGTGGCCTGCCCGTCGACTGCCCAATGCACCATCGTCGACGGCGCGGGCAGGACAGCGACGTTCGACGCGGCGGCGACGAGCACCCCGACACTCACGCTGATCAGCGGCCGCAGGTCACTGCGTGGCGTGTCCTGCCCCACCACGACGCAGTGCACCGCCGACGACGATTCCGGCCGTGTTGTCACCTTCGACCCGGCGTCGCCGCCGAGCGCCCCGACGCTCACCGCTGTGACCGCCCCGAACGGGACGCAGCTGCACGGCATCGCCTGCCCATCGACGACGCAGTGCACCGCCGTCGATCACAACTCGACCGAAGTGACCTTCAATCCGGCGACTCCCGGCACAAAGACGACCAGCTCGATGGGCATCGGACAGCCGACCGGTGTGGCCTGCCCGTCGACGACGTTGTGTATCGCGGTTGCCATCACCGGGGAGCGGTCGACGTTCAATCCGCAGTCAGCCAGTCCGATCCCCGAGTCCGTGGACTACCCGCAGTCTCCGCTCGCGGTCGCGTGTCCCTCGACCACGCAATGCGAGATGGTCGACGACGCGGGACGCTACGTCACTTTCGCCCCGAGCCCGCCGCCCGGCACGTTCTACACGCCGGTCACGATCGACTCCGGGCAGCAGCTGACCGGAGTGGCGTGCCCGTCGACGACGCAATGCGTGGCGGTCGACTGGATCGGCAATGAGGTCATGTTCAGCCCGACCGGGGCGAGTTCGACCACAATCCCGTTCGTCGACACCGGCAAGGTCTTTCGCGCGGTGACGTGCGCGTCGGTGCATCTGTGTGTCTCGGTCGACAACGCCGGTCGGGTGATCGAAGGCGACCTGACCGACGCCGCCCACTGGTATGTGCAGACGCTCCCGCAAGCCGTTGACGCGCAGTCGGTTTCCTGCCCGTCGACCACCGAGTGCGTCGCGACCGACGCCATGGGCAACGCGTTCCTCGGACTCGCGCTGCCGGAGAACGTCACGCTGCCCACGGTCGCCGGCACTGCCACGCAAGGGCAGTTGCTCACTGAGACGAATGGTAGCTGGACCAACAGCCCGACCGGCTACGCCTACCAGTGGGAAGACTGCGACGGGACCGGCGCGAGCTGCGCGGCGATCGACGGCGCGACGAACGCGACGTACACCCTGCAACCGAGCGACGTCGGGCACACGATCCGCGCCGTCGAGACGGCCTCCAACGCCGTGGGATCGGGCACTGCCGCCGCCTCGGCGCACACCGCGGTCGTGCTGCCACTGCCGCCGGTCAACAACAACCCGCCGACGATCTCCGGCAACACCAGCCAGGGACAGATGCTGACCGAGGGTGTTGGCTCGTGGACGAACAACCCGACGAGCTACGCCTACCAATGGGAAGACTGCGACAGCTCGGGAGCGTCGTGCGCGGCGATCGACGGCGCGACGGATTCGACGTACAGCCTGCAGGCGAGTGACGTCGGGAAGACGATTCGGGTGACGGAGGTCGCGACCAACGCCGGTGGGTCAAGTGATCCGGCGCTCTCGGCGCACACCGCGGTGGTTTCACCGCCGGACACGACGGCGCCGGCCGTGTACTTCCTCACCAAACCCGCCAACCCGACGAAGACGCGCAGCGCGCAGTTCGCTTTCGACGCGACGGATGCGTCGCCTCCGGTGACCTTCACCTGCCAGCTCGACAGTGGACCGGCGACGGTCTGCGCTTCGCCGGTGAGCGTCGCGGGTCCGCTCGCCGATGGCGTGCACTCGTTTGCAGTTGTGGCGACCGACGCGGCGTCGAATGCCGCGCCGGCGACCGTGTATCAATGGCGGGTCGACGGCACCGCGCCGACGGCGGCGCTGCGGACGCCGACCGCGCCCTTCGTCCTCACCACGACGGTGACGGTGTCGTGGAGCGGCGCCGACAGCGGCTCGGGCGTCGGCAGCTACAACGTGCGTTACGAGCGCGCGCCATGGAACGGCGCTTGGGGTGCATGGACGTACCCGACTTCGTGGCACGCGCTGCATGTGACGAGCTTCGCGCCGTCGCTGCCGATCGGATACACGTACTGCTTCTCGGTCCAAACCGTCGACAAGGCGGGCAACGTCTCAGCGTGGACCGCGAGCAAGTGCACGGCCCGCCCGCTCGACGACCGATCCGAGACGCCGTCGGCCGGCTGGGTTCGCGGCACCAGCAGCGGTTACTACCTCAGCACCTACACGCAGACCACGCGGCTGTCCGCGACCCTCACGCGGACGAGCGCCCGCCTCGACCGGGTGGGGATCGTCGCGACCAAGTGCGCGATGTGCGGAGTCGTCGCGGTTTACGTCGGGAACACCCTCGTCGGCAAGATCAGCCTTTACAGCGCGACGACGGCACGCAAGGCGCTCATCGTGCTGCCGCGGTTCAGCCTGCGTACGGCGACCATCACGCTCCGAGTGCTGACGTCGGGGAAGCTGATCCAGATCGACGGCTTGGCCATCAGCGCCGCTTGAGCCGCTCGGCGGGGTTCAAGATCAACACGGCGTTGTCGCATGGTTCGCGCCGGAGATGTTCCATTCCAGCTGCAACAACGCCGTGTTGATCTTGACCTTGCGGTCAGTTTCCGGAATCCCCGGCTGTTCATCTTCCCGTCGTTCGGCCGTTCCCTCTGGCTTCCAAAGTGGCCAGCCGGACCGCCTTAGTGTCCTGGGGTCTTGTCAGTCGATCTCGAGGAATCCCTCCCGTGAACATTCGCTTGCTTGTTCGGAGTGCGACCGCCGTGGTCGTCGCCGCCGCCCTTGCTGGACCGCTGACGTCGGCTCTTGCCGCGGACGACGGGATCGACGCGAGTGCGCTCACGCTGGCCGTCTACGGCGACGCGCCGTACGGGACGACGCCGAACGACAACGCCGAGTTCGCGGCGACCCCCGACTTCATCAAAGCGGTGAACGCCGACCCGGATGTGAGCCTCGTCGCACACGTCGGCGACATCCACTCCGGCAAGCAGTTCTGCACTCAGGCCTACGACCAGTCGATCTACGACCTTTGGACGCAGTACGCGAAGCCGCTGGTCTACACACCGGGCGACAACGAGTGGGCCGACTGCCACAAGAAGGCCGAGGGCGGTGGCACGTACGACTCGTCGACCGGCCAGATCACCTACGTCACCGACGCGAACGGCCAGCCGGTTGACTATGCGAAGGGCGACCCGATCGCCAACCTCGACCTGGTGCGCTCGATCTTCTTCCCTTCACCAGGTCGAACGCTTGGTCAAGTCTCGATGCCGGTGCTGAGCCAGTCGCAAGTCACCGACCCCACGCACGTCGAAGACCAGCAGTACGTCGAGAACGTGATGTGGGTGCGCCGCGGCATCGTCTTCGTGACGCTGAACATTCCCGGCGGCTCCAACAACGACGCCGACGCGTGGTACGGCGCGCCGGTGACAAACACGCAGACGCAAGAGCAGGCGCAACGCACTGGCGCGGATCTGCGGTGGCTCGACCGCGCGTTCACGACGGCGGGCTCGATCGGCGCCCGCGGTGTTGTCGTGCTTGAGCAGGCCGACATGTGGGACCTCGACGGCAAGACGCCGGCGCACCTGTCCAACTACGAGCCGATCGTGTCGAGCCTCGCCAGCCACACGGCGTCGTTCGGCGGCCCGGTGCTGCTGTTCAACGGCGACTCGCACGTCTACCGCTCGGACAACCCGCTCGTCCAGGGATCGACGTGTACGACCGAGGCGTCGGGTGGTGGCGAGCAGGCCTGCGCGAGCGACGACTGGACTACGCATCCGTCCTACACCGTGCCGAACTTCCATCGCATCACCGTGCACGGCAGCACGTTCCCGTTGGAGTGGCTGAAGCTGACGATCAGCTCGAACGGTCATCTGCCGAGCGGCGCCAACACGTTCGGCCCATTCGCCTGGCAGCGCATGCCGCAGTCGTAGCCGACTGCGTCACGAATCGGAGCGACCCCAGACCTCGATGACGGCGGCCTGCCGCCGTGCGCGTTCACGTGCGATCGCACCCGATTGCAACGCGAGCTCCAGCGCTGACCCCAGCCATTCCATGCGCTGGGTCGGTGTCGTCGTCCGAGCAATCGACAAGATTCGAGCGCGGCGTGCGCCGTCGAACGTAGCCGCCGACCAGTCGCCGAAGTTCGTCGATCGCATTGCCGGGCTACTTGCCGCCGACGACGACGTAGCGAACGCGGGCCTCGTTGAGCGCAGTGAAGACGTCGGCGTACGGAACCACCGATCTCTCCCGAGGTCGGTCAACGTGAAATCCAAGCGTAAGGCGCGGGCGTTCGGCCGCAAACTTGCGGGCTTGTCCGCGTAAGCAAACGGCACGCCATCCAGTACTCCAGGCATCAGGTCCGGATCTGGAGGGGCGCGATGAACAAGACGGCGAAGGTGGCGTTGATCGGCGTTGTGGTCGGGCTAGTGACGGCTTTCGCGCCGCCGGCGGCGCAAGCAGCCCACCACTCGACCCGGTTCGGCTGCTCTTACGACACCGTCACGCCGCCGAATGCGAACGGGCCATGGGTGGGCGAGTTGAATGACTTTTCGGTCACCCGCGACGGCGAGATTCCCGTCGACGCGACGGTCTACTGCAAGATCCAGCAGGACGGCGGCGTGGACCTCACCCCGACGTACAGCTACAGCGGCGTCGGTGTGCAGGCCGGTGTTGACACCGTCAGCTTCACGCCGACGACGGAGTTCGCGCTCGTCGGCCTCTGCCAGCGCACGGTCTACGCCGACGGTGTGGACACCGGCTGGGAGTGCGACTACGGAGACTTGGTCTTCTACTTCCCGCCGCCATGGGTCGTTGACGAGATGAACCTGCAAGCGGACACGATCAACGGCATCCTCACCGGCGACGTCGATCCGCAATTGTGCCCGCTGCTGGCCGCGCACGCCGGCACGTACGGCCCGGTGACGGTGCAGCCGGACGGTGACGTCTACGTCTCACCCGACCCGACCGACGGCGTCATCGAGCCGGCCGAGTTGAGCCCGGTCTACGACTGCCCGCCGTACGGCAACTTCTGAATTGGTGCGCCGCCAGGGACTCGAACCCCGGACCCGCTGATTAAGAGTCAGCTGCTCTAACCAACTGAGCTAGCGGCGCGTG
>Ga0157369_10007867_pt1 | contig 12259 bp, 10 predicted proteins | sample C25metaG_FD_113461 | JGI IMG/M metagenome (GOLD analysis project Ga0157369, IMG submission 113461) | Corn rhizosphere microbial communities from Kellogg Biological Station, Michigan, USA - C2-5 metaG | ecosystem: Host-associated > Plants > Roots > Rhizosphere > Soil | place: USA: Michigan...
AAGTGTCTCCCAATGCAGAAAAGCAGATATTTGGAGACCCGCTCCCCGCAGAAATCCTCAAAAAAAAGCCATCGAGAAAGAAACTTGCGTTCGTCAGCGCTCGTTTTTCAGAATCCTGCTAGGCGGTTCGGGATCGCTGTTTCTAGCGAATCGCGATTATCACGTCCGGCCCGGTGATTTGTTCCTGATCAAGCCGCACAGCGAGCACGCTCTGGCTCCGCATTCGTCCTTGAAGACTCTGGATCTCAAATTTCGTGTATATGACGCCGATCTTCGCCAGAACCTTTTGAAAGCAACTAATCGAATCACTGAAAAAGGGGCTGCACTTGTTACTCTTTTCGAGCACATCCGATGGGAGGGCGAAGCGACAAACTATTTGTATCGGGAATCGTGCAATCTATCCCTACTGCAAATTTTGATTCATTATCTCCGGCGGGACAGACATGAGCCCGATAGTGGCGTGGCCGAACTGGGGCAGGAGGAGTTGCCCAATGACGACGTTGTGCGGCGAGCGCTCGAATTCATTCGATGTCACTATGCGGAAGACGTGGACTTGCCGCGCATCGCCAATACGGTGCAGCGGTCTGACCGGCACATCCGGCAGCACTTCGAGGAGTACTTGGGAGTGCCTCCGATGCGGTATCTGGTTCAATACCGGATACGAAGGGCCAAGGAACTGATTCAATATTCGGATTACGCGTTGAAGGAGATCGCGGAACTAGTCGGTTTCAAAACCATCCATCACTTCACTCGCGTTTTTCGCGAGGTCGCGGGCGAAAGTCCGGGCGCATGGCGGCGTAAGTACCGGGCGGGCATTTGCAAAGACGTCTGCATACACCCGCATTTTTCCAATGTAAATCGGACCTTCCCGCAATCGTCCCTGTGCCTGTCTACTGATTAATTACTGTTCCGTCGGGCTTTCGGACCACTCCCCATCCACCGTTCAGTTTCTTGCGTTCTCCGCGCTCGGACCCAAACGGGTATTTGGCTGCGGCGGTTTCGTTGATCTCGATGCCCCAACCCGGCTTTTCATTCGCATACACGTAGCCATCCCGCACGACCGGATAGCCGTCGAATACTTCGTGAATATGCTCGTTCGGGAAAGTCCATTCCTGAATGCCAAAGTTCGGTGAGACCAGATCAAGGGTGACGTTCGCGCAGTGGCCGATCGGCGAGACGTCGCCGGGACCGTGCCAAGCGGTCTTCACGTGGAAGGTGTCTGCCATGACCGCCATTCTCCAGGCGGGGGTCAAGCCACCGGCTTGCGACACATGCACGCGGAGGTAATCAATCAGGCTTTCGCGAATTAGCATGCGCCATTCGTGGGGGCTGTTGAAGAGTTCGCCCATAGCGAGCGGCGTCGTGCAGTTGGCGCGGATTTGACGGAAATAATCGATGTCCTCGGGCGACAAGGCGTCCTCGAGAAAGAAGAGGCGGTACTGCTCCGTGTCTTTGGCAAATTGGACGGCCAGCCGCGGCGGCACGCGTTCGTGTACGTCGTGCAGCAGTTGTATCTCGGCGCCGAGTTCTTTGCGCGCAGCTTCGAAGAGCTGCAGCGTGCGCCGGACGTAAGCGTCCGGATCGAATGTGGGATCGTCAATCGCTGCTTGATCGGCGCTTTGGCCTTGTCCGCCTCCCGGTGCCCCGTAAGCCGCGCTTCCGGGGATGCCCACTTGTATTCGCACCGCTTTAGCGCCGCCGGCGATGAGCTTGCGCGCCTGATCGATCGTCTCGGGAATCTCGCGGCCGGCGGCATGCGTATAAATCATTGCCGCTCGCCTGCATTTTCCGCCAAGCAGCTCGTAAACCGGCATCCCGGCCTGGCGTCCCTTGATGTCCCAGAGCGCCTGGTCGATCCCGCTGATAGCGTTGTTCAGCACCGGGCCGTTGCGCCAGTAGGATGAGTTGTACATTGCGCTCCAAAGATCCCCGATGGCGTCTGTCGGTCTTCCGAGCACTAGAGGCTTCAAATAGCGGTTCACCGCTTCGACGACTAAGTCGGCTCGCTGCGTAAAAGTCGCGCAGCCATAGCCGTAAAGGCCGTCCTGGTCCGTTGTCACTTTCACGACGACTAAGCGCACGCCTGCGGGCGCCGTCGTGATCACGGAAACGTCTTTGATTTTGGGGATCGCCATCCCGCGCAGAAGGGGAGCCGCCGCCATCCCGAGAAATTCTCTACGACCTAATCGCACGCTCATGCTGATTTCTCCTCAATCATGACTTCTTTCCTCAAATCGTATCCAGGATTAACCAAAAACCAAGCCGCCGCCCCGCACGCGCACAGCCCCGCCGCTACCAGGAAAGACGTGTTCCATCCGAGATGCTTCCCGATGAACGGCGTTAGCGAAGCGGTAAGCGCGCCTCCAAACTGGCCTCCCATGTTCATTACACCCGAAACAGAGCCCGCCGATTTCTTGCCGATATCGGCGCTCACCGACCAGAACGAGCTTTGCGAAATATAGAGCGCTCCGGCTCCCGCAGCCAGCACGACCACGGCCGTTTGCACGCTTTCGACTTCCGTCCCGATCGCAATAAAAATCGCCGCCAAGCCGATGCCCACGACTGCCACCATGCATCTTCCGTTGCGCTTGCCGTATTTTCTGCTGACTACGTCGCTGATCCATCCGCCCACTAGCGATCCGACGGCCATCGCCATGAATGGCAGCATGGTCCACAGCGCGCTCTGCTTCAGGTCCAAGCCGCGCTCGTCGTTCAAATAGATGAAGAACCAACTGAAGAAAATATAGGCTGCGTATCCATAGGTGAAATAGCTAAAGGTTACGGCAAGGATGTTTTTGTCGCCGAATATCTGGCCCCAGCGTAATTTACCTCCATGCGACCCAGGTTCCACGGCCGGTAAACCTGCTTCTATGTATTCCGCTTCGCTTTTCGATATCCAGGGATGTTGCCTCGGATTATCGCGCGAGATCCAATACCACACTGCGCCGGCCGCCAATCCAATGACGGCGCTGGTCCAGAACGCGGCACGCCAGCTATGCTGCGTGACGATGTAGTTGATCAGAGGCGATGTAACTCCGGCGCCAAATCCCACACCCATAAAAATAAGTCCGTTTGCCACGCCGCGTTCGGTCGAAGGAATCCAAGCCGCCACGATTGTATTCGAAGCCGGATAGACAACCGCTTCCCCCATTCCCAGACCGAATCGGATCGCGATTATGATCCACAGCGCCGCCGCGACCGGTGGGACTACCGTGATAAGTACGGTAAAGACTCCCCACCAGACGACTCCCCAGGTGATGACTTTGCGCGGCCCGATGCGGTCCGCCAATCGGCCGGCCGGCGCTTGAAAAAAGGCGTAGCCGAGCACAAACGCGCTCTGCACCCAACCTAGGTGGACTTTATCCAGACTGAAGTCGCGCATGATCGCGCCGCCGGCGATCGACAGGTTCACGCGATCCAGATATCCCACCGCGCTCAACAAAAAAATCCAGCCGATCAAAACCCATCGGATTCGTGAACGCCGCGAATCAGCCATTCGTATCTCCTTCACTCGACACCCGAGGACTATGCTATTAGACGATGAGTAAAACGATCACAATACTAACAGCGGCCTCATTTTGCGCGCTGCCTGTCGCGGTCTTTGCCGCTTCCACCAAGGTCGAATTGAAAGACGCCAAGGGGGAAAGCGTCGGAGTCGCAACGCTTAGCGGAGGCAAGACCAACGGTATCAAGATCAAGCTGAATCTGAAGAATCTTCCGCCCGGCGAACATGCTATCCACATCCATCAGGACGCCAAGTGCGAGCCTCCTGGATTCACTTCCGCCGGCGGCCACTTCAATCCCGACAAAAAACATCACGGTCTGGAGAATCCCGAGGGACCGCATGCCGGAGACATGAAAAATTTCACTGTCGCCGCCGATGGAACGGCCAAAACTACGGTGGCCGATGCGAATGTCAACCTGAGTAGCGACGATCACTCCGTCTTTTCGAATGGCGGAACGGCGCTGGTCATCCATGGTGCGGCGGACGATATGAAATCCGATCCCGCTGGCAATGCCGGCCCGCGAATCGCTTGCGGCGTTATCGTCAAGAAGTAACCGATTGAAAAAAATCTGAGTTCCGCGGCACTAGGACCGATAAGAGGAGCGAGGCGAATCCTTGCTCCAACTTGTCCCACGGAAAGGATCACTCTCGATCCTTCAAGAATCTCCAGCGCCACAACCGGCGGCCAAGGAAAACAGTAAGGCTGTCTCGACGGCGCTGATTACGGTGCTGTCTATCAATGTGTTCGTGATTGCCAGCGTGGCGTCCTTCTGCTTGCTCCTGTTCTTCTATCAAAAATAGGGCCGTCAATGGGTCAGCATCTCGGTCAGAACCCGACCGGATGAACCGCTTGGCGTCTGAACGTCCAGCATCGTCGCCAGTGTCGGTGCAATGTCGTTCGGTTGGATGGTCTCGTCATAACGGCCTGGTTTGATGCCCGGGCCCATAAAAAGAACGGGCACATGCCGATCGTAGGCATAAGGTGAGAAATGCGTGGTGCCGCTCGTGGCAGACATGTAGCCTGGCTCGAAGATGATATGCAAATCGCCGCTACGGCGCGGGAAATAACCGTTCATCTCCGCTTGCGCAATGAAATCCCCACTTACTCCGTTATCGAGTTGGTTCCGTGTGTATACCCGTGCCACGTGAAGCTGCGGAATGGCGAAAATCTCGTCTTTCGCCACGCGGTCCAAGTCCTCTTCGCTCACTCCCTTTCTACTTAGCGTCTCGCGATCTAAGTACAGCACCGTTTCTCCCGTGCCTGGAATCAGCCAGTTTGCCTTTCCGAATTTTCTACTTAAGGCATTCGATACCGCGTCTTCGACGTTAGTAGAGAGATATCCCCCCGGCAGCTTTGCCGTCCGATCGTGTTCCGGGGTCGAGACGACTCCGTGGTCGGCGGAGAGCACGACGATCACATTTTTCATCCCCACGCTCCGATCGATCGCTTCGAACAGTTTGCCCAGGAGTTGATCCGTACGAATCGCCATATCGCGGACTTCGGGTGCGTCCGGACCCACGCGGTGGCCGACATAGTCATTCGACGAGAAGGAAACTGTCAGCAAGTCAGTGGCGCCGCGCTGTCCCAGCTTTTCACCCGTAATCGCAGATTCGGCAAAAAGCTCTATCAATTCGTTACCCCATGGGCTCGCCGGCAGTTTTGCGTATGGCGCGGCGCCGGCAGCCGCTTGGAAATTCCAAGAAGGAAAGCCTTCCCACTTTCTGGTCACAAACTGCGCCGGCAGCTTCTTTCCGTTGAACTCGGCGGCCCACCGGGGCAGTTCATCCATATAGAACGAGCTCGTGACGAAATTGCCCGTCACGTCATCGAACCAAAATGCGCCGGCTGCCCGATGGCCGGAGGGAAGAATCGCACCACGAGCTTTGATCGAAATACCGATGACTTTGGATTCCTCGTGCGCATCGCGGAGTTCGTCTCCGAGCGTTGTAACCAGAAGCCGTTTGGGGGAAGCCGGATCGGAATCAGTGCATTTGGCGGCAGGCTCTTCCTGACGCCCTCCCACCGTTTTCACGCTCCAATCGCACACACTCGTGACGCCTTTCTTCTCGTCACGGTCGTACCATGCATTGTTGACAATTCCGCTGACCGCGGGCATGGCGCCCGACAGGAAGATGCTGTGTCCTACCGCTGTGACGGTTGGCACCTGCGCGTAAAACGCATTGGTGAAATCCGCACCTTGAGTCAAAAGCCGGTCGAGACCGCCGTGGTAGTCCTGGCGAAAGCGAGTCAGGTAATCGTACCGAAATTGGTCTACGATGACAGCGACTACGAGTTTCGGCTTCTGTGGTTGCGCTGCAGCTTGTGCCGCGAGACATTTCCCCAGAAGCGCTAGCACTGGAATCAGGGTGAGGAGGGTGCCAGAGGCGCGCATGCGCCTCAGCGTAACAGACGACCATTGCGCTAGCATTACTGTTTTCGGACAGCGGTGGAAAGCATACTCGAGCTACTCTCGCTCTCAAAGCACTACTCGACGCACCGCGCCGTCGATGACGTAGCGATTTCCGTTCGCAAGGCCGAATTTTTCTCATTAGTCGGTCCTTCCGGTTGCGGCAAAACCACCACGCTTCGTTTGATAGCCGGCTTCGAACAACCCACTTCCGGGGAAGTAGTGCTCGATGGACAACCAATGGCCGGTCTAGCGCCCCACCAGCGCAATGTGTCCATGGTTTTTCAAAACTATGCGCTTTTCCCTCATCTGACGGTGGAGGAGAACGTCGCGTTTGGCCTCGAGCGCCGTCCGAACATGCCCAAGCAGCAGATTCGTCAGGAAGTAGGCGAGGCGCTGGCTTTGGTTCAACTATCCGGCAAGGAATCGCGCTTCCCCAACCAGCTCTCGGGCGGAGAGAGGCAACGCGTAGCGCTGGCCCGGTCTCTGGTGCTGCGGCCGAAAGTTCTGCTCCTTGATGAGCCGCTCTCGGCACTGGACGCGAAATTGCGCAAGGAGATGCGGCACGAATTGAAGAAGCTGCAGCGCAATGTGGGCATCGCCTTTCTGTTCATCACGCACGATCAGGAGGAGGCGCTCTCATTGTCCGATCGCGTAGGTGTCATGAACAAAGGAAAGCTGGAGCAGATTGGCACTCCAAAGGAGCTCTATCGCCAGCCCAAATCGCGCTTTGTCGCTGAATTTTTGGGTGAAGTGAATTGGCTGAATGGAGCGTGTGTGCGGCCGGAGGCCGTATGCGTCTCGCGCGGACTGTCCGATCCGGCGGCACGCGCTACTGCGCATTCCACGATCGGTATCGTCGAAAGCGTGACTTTTCTTGGCAGCTTCGTGCGTCTCGAAGCCAAGCTACCGGACGGTTCCTATTGTGTGGCCGAACTGTCGCAACAGGATTGCGATTTCGCCGCCGGCGAAACGGTGAACTTTTGGTGGCAGGCGGCTGACGAATTTCGCCTTTCCGGCAATGCCTAGCAACATGCGGTTGCGCTCTATTTTTCTTGCGCCTGCAGTATTCGTGATGATTGCGTTGTTTGTTGTTCCGCTGCTGATCACACTCGCTTACAGTTTTCTTACGCGTGGGCCTTATGGCGGCGTTTTTACGCCCTGGACGTTCGAGAACTACCAGCGTGCCCTTGACCCCCTATATCTTGTGATCCTCTGGCGCTCTGTTTGGCTAGCGGCTGTTTCTACGCTGTTCTGTCTGATTCTGGCCTTTCCCGTGGCTCTCTATATTGCTCGTGCCGAACGCAACAAAGCGCTGCTGCTCAATCTGGTCATGTTGCCTTTTTGGACCAGTTTTCTGATTCGTACTTATGCCTGGATGTTTCTGCTCCGCGATACCGGGCTGGTAAACGTTGCGCTCGAAGGGTTGCACGTGATTCACGCACCTATTCCGCTGCTCTTTAACGACGGCGCGGTCGTGCTTGGTCTGGTTTACGGATTCTTGCCGTTCATGGTGCTGCCGCTCTACGCGACACTCGAAAAGCTCGATCCGGCACTCCTTGATGCGGCATGTGACCTGGGCGCCACGCCTTGGGTTGCGCTTTGGCGCGTCATCGTGCCGCTCAGCAAGCCCGGCATCGCGGCTGGCTGCGTTCTCGTTTTTATCCCTTGTTTAGGCGCGTACCTGACGCCCGATCTGATGGGCGGAGGAAAGACAGTCATGCTCGGCAATCTGGTACAGAGTCAATTCACCACGGCGCGCGACTGGCCTTTTGGCGCAGCCATTTCCTTATTGCTCATGCTGATTGTACTGGTAGTTGCAAGGGCACTCGAAAAACAGAGCGAGAAGCTCCTGTGAGAAGATTTCTCAGCGTTTACGCGGGCGCAGCGTACCTTTTCTTGTACCTTCCGCTCGCAGTTCTCAGCGCATTCAGTTTCAACAGCTCTAAGATCGCCACTTGGCGTGGGTTCACGTTCGATTGGTATCGCAGCGTGTTTCACAATCGGGCATTGCTGGAAGGGACAGTGAATAGCCTTATCATCGCGTTTGCCGCTACGGTAGCCTCGACTGTGATCGGTACGCTCGCCGGCTATGCGCTCTGGAAAAAGCGTTCGCCTTGGTTGACGAATGCGCTTTACATGTCGCTACTCGCGCCGGAAATTGTCACTGGTGTAGCGCTGCTCGCCTTGTTCCAGTGGGCGTTCCGTTTCGGCCACTTGCGGCTCGGACTGCATACCGTCATCCTGGCGCATATTTCCTTTTCACTCGTCTATGTGGTGATCGTGATTCTGGCGCGGTTGCGGACATTCGATCCGGCGCTCGAGGAGGCGGCGTCGGATCTCGGCGCCAACCGGTGGCAGGTTTTCCGGCACGTTACGATCCCGCTGCTTCTGCCCGCCATCCTGGCTGCGGCTTTGTTGTGTTTTACCGTTTCATTCGATGATTACGTGATTACCAGCCTGGTGGCTGGTGTTGATTCCGAAACGCTTCCAATGATGATCTATGCCATGGCTCGGAAAGGCGTAAGTCCTGAGGTGAACGCGCTGTCTGCCATGATCACCGTCGGATTGGGAGTGCTCATTTTGGTGGCTTCACGTCTGGAACGAAGCTGATGAACCGGCGTATCTTCCTCATGGGCGTTGCCGGCGCCACTCTCGGCTGCACTTCGAATGCCGACCGGCGCATCAACATCTACAATTGGGAAAATTACATCGCCGCCTCCACTCTTCCCGACTTTGAACGCGAGTTTCATTGCCGCGTCCGGTATGCGACCTATGGCAGCGCCGAAGAAATGCTCGCCAAAGTAATGAGCGGAAATTCCGGCTGGGACGTCGTGTTTCCCTCCAACAGCTTTGTCGAGCCCATGCGGCAGCTCGGTTTGTTAGCACCTCTCGATCATCGGCGTCTCACGAATCTCGACAATCTGGATCCGCTCTTCCGCACCCCCGAGTGGGACCCGAGTCTCAGCTTCTCGGTGCCTTACATGCACAGTGCCACCGGAATCGTTTACTCGCAATCCGTCTCGCGGCCGCCCTTATCCTGGGCGGATCTGTGGGCTGATTCGTATTCGCGGCGGGTGACGATGCTGGACGATCCCGCCGAAGTATTCGCTGCCTGCCTGAAGCGACTGCCGGCTTCTATCAATTCCGGAAATGATCGCGAACTGGAACGGGCACGTGATTTGGCAATCCGGCAAAAGCCCTTGTTGCGCGCGTATCTTAACGAGGAAGTTCGGGATCAAGTGGTGGCGGGCGACGTACTGGCTGCGCAAATGTGGGCGCAGGTAGCGCAGGTCGCGATCGACAATGCCCCTAATCTGGCCTTCGCGTTTCCTTCGGAAGGTTTCGCAGTGTATGCCGATAACTGCTCCATTCTGCGAGAGAGCAAGCATCAGGACCTGGCTTATGAATTTCTGAATTATTTGCTGCGCCCGGCCGTCGCCGCCGCTATTGCTAACGAAATGCGCAGCGCCACTTGCAATGCGGCGGCTCGCGAGTTACTGCCGGAGACGCAACGCCAGAACGCCGTTCTGTATCCACATTCCGATGTGCTCGCACGCGGCGAATGGTTTCGACCCCTTCCGACCGCTGTCCAACGTTTGCGAGATCGTTATTGGACCGAAATAAAATCGTCGTAGTGTCAGGCCATCTTTAGAACGCGGTTTACGGCGGAAGTCACCGACTGCCAGCGCACCTGTTCAGCGGCAAGTTGCTTCTTGCCCGCCGCCGTCACCTCATAGACTCGAGCGCGCCGGCCGCCATCACGGACGATCCATTCGGCGCGAATCCAGCGCGCTTCTTCCATGCGGTGCAGCGCAGGATAGAGTGATCCTTCCTCAATCTGCAAGACTTCCGCGGATGCATCCCGGATGGCCGACATGATGGCATACCCATGCAGGCGGGGGCGGCGCGATAACAGTTTTAAGACCAGCAGATCGAGCGAGCCCTGCAGGGAATCCGGTTTTCGCATACTAAGACATCTTAGTACACAGCACAGAAATCATAACAGCCGGCGGGCGCGGGGCCGCGCCACGCGTCGCTCCAAGCGTTCCAGTCTCCGCTGCAATCGCGCCGATGTTTCATAGCTCAAGGCCTGGCGCGTAAACTCGAGCGCGATGCCATAGTTCCGCTCCTCGTGCTCGTAATATTTGGCCAATTCCTCGAGCGCCGCCACGCGATAATCGTTGCGACAACCGGCCAGCTCGGTGAAACCTTGCAAGGCTGCCTGCGGCCGTTCCAGTTTTTTCTCAAGCAACGCGATTTCCCAAAGCGTTCGAAAAAGCAATTTGTCCGGAAGGCCGGCATCCACGGCACGTTTAAACATCTCTAGCGCGGCGGTATGCCCGTCCGTCGCCGCCAGCCAACGCGCAATTCCGGCCAGGTCCTCGCCGCGCCGCACACCCACCCGCGATAAAGATTCCGAATCCGTGTGCCGGAATGCCGCGGGCACGATCGCTGTCAGGCACGCCAACGTGAGAATGTCCATCGCGTTGTGATGAAAAATCGGCACTAGCCGCTGCGCTTCGCGCGATCGCAAATATTCGAAATAGACGTAGGGTATTAATTCGCCTGGCAGATCGCCTTCCCGGCAGACACCTAAAATTTGCTCTTCAAGTTGCACCAGACGGCAGTTTTCCAGGCGCAGTTTCCACAGACGCCGGGCTCCGTGCAACAGATCCAGATGTCCCAGGCGTGCAAAAGGCGGCTTGTGACGCGTCATGCGATAGCGCGTCTCGAGCAACGGTTGATCGTAACTCTTGCCGTTGTATGTGATCAGTACATCGAACTTGGCCAGGTGATCGTCAAGCGCCGCCAAAATGCTGCGCTCTTCCGCATACTCGCGCATGAAGAACTGTCGCACGCGAAATCCTTCGCGGGTGATGCGGCCCACTCCAATCAGAAACGCATAGGTCCCGGAGCCGCCAGCCAAGCCCGTCGTTTCCGTGTCCAGAAATGCCCAACGCTCTGGAGGCGCGCTCGCGATTTCCTGGTTGCTGAGGGCGTCCAGGAAACTCTCGGGTAGTTCAGCCAGGGCTCCGATATCGGCCGAGCCGTGTTGCTTGTGTGCAGCATACAAGCGTTCCAGCTGAAAATGTTCTCCGAAATCGTTCGAGACTACTTCACCTTCCGACCACTCTTCGATGAAAAAACGAGCGCCCATCGGCTCGCTTGGACGGGGCGCCGGCGCAGCCGCCGACCGCTTGGCGTAACGCGCGTCGATAGCCGCCACGCGCTGCTTCAAACGGGCTAATTGTCCTTCTAAGTCCATGCAATCGTGTGCGTTCGCCTTCTCTTTGCCATTATCCGATATGCGCGGATTCCGGTGCTAACATGGCCAACAAATCGTGTCCAAACAACCAAATATCCAGATCAACCCCGCCAGCGGCAGGCTCGGCGTTCTCATTCCCGGCATGGGAGCGGTGACATCTACTTTCGTCGCCGGCGTCGAAGCCGTGAAGCAAGGATTAGGGGAACCTGTCGGGTCGCTCACCCAACTCGCCACCATTCGCCTCGGGAAACGCACTGAGGGGCGGACACCGAAGATCAAAGATTTCGTTCCGCTCGCCCCTCTTCAATGCTTATCGTTCGGCACGTGGGACATTTACGAAGACAATGCGTATGAAGCCGCAAGCCGCGCCCGCGTCCTGGATGCAGGGTTACTCGAACAAGTGCGTGAACCACTCACCGCCATTCGTCCCATGAAGGCTGTCTTCGACCACGATTATGTCCGGCGTATCAATGGTCCAAATGTAAAATCGACGCCTGACAAAATGCAGGCGGCGGAGGCGCTCATGGCCGATATCCAGGAATTCAAGGCACGCAATGGATGCAGCCGCCTGGTGATGATCTGGTGCGGCTCCACCGAGGTGTTTCGCAAACCGGCGGCCGTGCACCAGAGTCTGGCGACGTTCGAGGAAGGCTTAAGGAAGAACGATCCGGATATTGCTCCGAGCCAGATCTATGCCTACGCCGCCCTAAAGCTTCGGGTTCCGTTCGCCAATGGCGCTCCCAATCTCACGACAGACACCCCCGCACTACTTGAATTAGCGCGCAACAACGAAGTTCCGATTTGCGGAAAAGATTTCAAAACCGGGCAAACTTTTATGAAGACCCTGCTAGCGCCCGGATTCAAATCGAGGATGCTCGGAGTCCGTGGCTGGTTTTCGACCAACATTCTCGGGAATCGCGATGGGGAAGTGCTCGAGGATCCGGATTCTTTCAAGACTAAAGAAGAAACCAAGCTCTCAGTGCTCGAGCAAATTCTGCAGCCCGACCTGTATCCGGAGCTTTACAAAGATCTGTATCACGCAGTGCGAATTAACTACTATCCGCCGCGCGGCGACGC
>Ga0157369_10007869_pt1 | contig 12257 bp, 11 predicted proteins | sample C25metaG_FD_113461 | JGI IMG/M metagenome (GOLD analysis project Ga0157369, IMG submission 113461) | Corn rhizosphere microbial communities from Kellogg Biological Station, Michigan, USA - C2-5 metaG | ecosystem: Host-associated > Plants > Roots > Rhizosphere > Soil | place: USA: Michigan...
CAGGTCGTGTTCGGCATCCCGGGCGAGGAGAACATCCGGACGACGATGGCCCTGGAGCGCTCGTCGATCCGCTACGTGCTGGCCCGTGACGAGCGGGCTGCGTCGTTCATGGCCGAGATGTACGCGCGCGTGACCGGCGAGGCCGGCGTCGTGTCCGCGACGCTCGGACCCGGCGCGATCAACCTGCAGCTGGGCGTGGCCGATGCGACGACGAACAGCACGCCACTGGTGGCGATCTCGGCGCAGGTCGGGCAGCACCGCGAGTACAAGGAGTCGCACCAGTTCGTCGACCTGGTCAGCATGTTCGCGCCGATCACCCAGTGGTCGGCCAGCGTGCCGAGCGCGAACGCGATCCCGGAAATGGTCCGCAAGGCTTTCAAGCTCGCGCAGACCGAGCGGCCGGGCGCCGTGTACCTCGCCGTGCCCGAGGACGTCGACGAGGCCGGCGCCGATGCGGCGCTGCATCCCTTGCCACGCAACGTCGTCCGCCCCGAGGCGCCCTCGCCCGCTCAGGTGGAACGCGCGGTCACGTTGCTGCGGGCCGCGCGCAGCCCGATCGTGCTGGCCGGCCATGGTGCGGCCCGCGCGCAGGCCGGGCCGGCACTTGCCCGGCTGGCGGAGGAGTTCGGCGTGCCGGTCGCGACCACCTTTCACGGCAAGGGCGTTCTCGCCGACGATCACCCGTGCGCGCTCGGGACCATCGGCTTCATGGCACGCGACTACGTGAACTTCGGCTTCGATGAGGCGGACCTGATCATCGCGGTCGGTTACGAGCTGCAGGAGTTCGACCCGGTCCGGATCAACCCCGCCGGCGACAAGAAGATCATCCACGTGCACCGGTTCCCGGCCGAGGTCGATGCGCACTACTCGGTCGACGTCGGCATCGAGGGCGATATCAGCGCCTCGCTGGACGCGCTGCGCGTGGCCGCCGCCGGTTACCGTCCCGAGTACCGGCCGCGCACGCCGTCGTCGGACCTGCTGCGGGAGGAGCTCGAGCGCGGCGCGGCCGACGACAGGTTCCCGCTCGCACCGCAGCGGATCGTGGCCGATATCCGCGCGGCCCTCGGCCGTGAGGACATCGCGCTGGTCGACACCGGCGCCGTGAAGATGTGGATGGCCCGGCTCTACCCGACCTACGCGCCGAACACCTGTCTGGTGTCCAACGGGCTGTCGACGATGGGCTTCGCCCTGCCGGGTGCGCTCGGTGTCAGTCTCGCCCTGCCCGAGCGCAGGGCGCTGGCCGTCGTCGGCGACGGCGCGTTCCTGATGAACTCGCAGGAGATCGAAACCGCGGTGCGCGAGCGCATTCCGCTGGTCGTGCTCATCTGGCAGGACGACGGCTTCGGGCTGATCGAGTGGAAGATGGACCTCGAGGTCGGCGAGCACAGCAACGTCGCGTTCACGAACCCGGACATCGAGAAGTACGCCGCGAGCTTCGGAGCGACCGGGCACCAGATCACCGACGCGGGGCAGTTGCTGCCGACCCTGCGGACGGCGCTCGCCGGCGACGGCGTCACCCTCATCTCGTGCCCCGTGGACTACCGGGAGAACCTCGAGCTCATCGGGCGGTTGGGCCGTTTGGACGCCGCCATCTGACGCTCAGCCGTGCCTATCCGTCGGCTCGGCGCGGCTTGAGCGGCGTGGCGGGAAGCGGCGGCGCGACCAGCGGTTCGCCCGCGTAATCGCGGACGGTGCCGAACCGGTTGCCGTGCATCCAGTCGGTTCGGGCCGCGGCGATCTCCTCGCCCGTGCGCGCCACGAAGTTCCACCACATGACGATCTGTTCGGCGAACGGTTCGCCGCCGAGCAGCAGCAGCCGGGCGCCGGGCTCGGAAGCCAGCCGGAGGTCACGGCGCCCGCATCCCAGGTACAGCAGGGCACCCGGTTCCACGACGGTGCCGTCGACCTCGGCGAACCCGGAGGCTACGAGTACGGCGTGCTCGAAGTCGGCCTCCAGGGGCAGCTGCGACCGGGTCCCGGGCGCGAGCGTGAGGTCGGCGCCCACCAGCGGTGAGTACGTCCGACCGGGCGAAACCGCGCCGCCGAGTTCACCGAGGATCACCGTGGCGGCCAGCCCGGCGTCGGTGAACGCGGGCGGGTCGGGGTGGTGCTGCCAGGCCGGTGCCACCCCGCGCGCGGCGTCCGGTAGGGCGACCCACATCTGCGCGCCGTGCAACAGCGCCGGATGACGAACCGGTGACTGCTCGGCGTGGGCGATGGCGCGGCCGGCCGTCATCAGCCCGAGCTCGCCGGGACGGATCAGCTGCTCGTTGCCCAGGCTGTCGCGGTGCAGCACCTCGCCGTCGAGCAGCCAGCTGACCGTCTGCAATCCGATGTGCGGGTGCGGCGGAACCTGCATCCCCGGCTCCGCGGCGATGTCGTCCGGCCCGTAGTGGTCGATGAAGCACCAGGCGCCGACCATTCGCCGGCCCAGAGTCGGAAGCAGCCGGCGCACGCGGGTGCTCTCGCCCAGCCAAACCTCGCGGCCGGCAATCACCTGCTGCACGGGACGCGCCGCCACCGCGGTACGGCCGCCGCACACTGTCAGCCCTGGTGTCCGATCGAGATTGCTCACGATTGCGCCAACCTATGCATCCACCCGCCGAGACCCCCGGTCCGGCCAGCATAGACAGGCGAGAACCGCGCCAGCGGCCGCTCGGCGCGCTGCACCCCAAGGTCTTCGTCAGCCGACGGACGGGCCGTCCGTGTGGCCGGAGCGGGCCGCGATCACGCCGGCCTGGAAGCGGCTCGTGGCGCCGACCTGCGACATGTACTCGGCGATGTGCCGGCGGCAGGTGCGCACCGAGATCGACAGCCGCCGCGAGATCGCCTCGTCCTTCTCACCCTCGGCCATCAGCCGCAGGATCGCCGCCCGGGTCTGGTCCAGCTGCGCGTCGTCACCGGAGTGGGCGACGACCTCCTCGTACGGCAGCGCCTCGGCCCACAACTGCTCGAACGTGGCGACCACCCAGGCGATCACGTTCGACTCGCGCACGACGGCAAGGCCCTGGGCACCCGGCTTGCTGCCCGGGATCGGCAGCAGCGCGACATCGCGGTCGATCACCAGGCTGCGGCCGGGCACCGCGGCGGCGAAGCGGATCTTCGCTCCGTTGTCCGCCATCTCGGTCAGGTACGAGCGCGTGTGCCGGTCGCGGATCGCCGTGTGCTGGTACAGCGCGCGGATCTTGATGCCGCGCCGCAGCGAGTACAGGTTCGCGATGCGCGTCCGGGTGTCGATGCGCGTCTTCGGCAGCCGACCCGGCGCGACGGACAGCAGCTCCTCGCGGCACTGGTCGGCGTAGTGCATCAGCACGTTCCCGATCTTCGCCGGATCGGTGATGACGTCCACCGACGTCTCCCGGACGGCCGGCGCCAGCGCCGTGTTCCACTCCGGTACCAGGCGGCGGATAGCGTTCCGGCGCGACTCGAGCATGGCCCGGCGGGCCGCGAGTTCCAGATCCTCCGCCCCGAGCACGGTCGCCTCGGCGAGCATCGGGCTGACTGCCCGCAGGGCACCGCGTTCCTCTGACCGAATCAGTCCCATTTCGGCCAATCGAGTGATAGGTTTGTCCAATTCGTCCGTCAACCGGCCAAGGGCTGCGGCAACTTGGGGCGGGGACTGTCCGGGAGAGGTCAACAGCGACCGATAGAGCGCGATCTCCAGATCGCTCAACTCATCGGTCTCGCTCATCTCACCATCCGGTAGTTCGTGCCAGGCAACTAGCTGCCACTTGGAGGGTTTGTCATACCAGCCGCACGGCTGAATCCTATTGGTAGCGCCTGAGCATGATCATGGCGCAAAGCTGGCGGTCGAGCAGCAAAGGCGACCGCACCGAAGGAAAGGGGACGAAAGTGACACGCTCGATCCTACGCAGGATTGTCGCGGTACTGGCAATGATCGTCGCCTTCGGTTTCGCCACGTCCGCCGCAGCTTCGGCTGCCCCCGCCAGCTCACAGACTGCCGCGTCGGGCGGCTCGTCCACCGCCCAGCCGATGAGCGCGGCCGCCGACTGGTGGTGGTGATTCCACCGACCCGCATGCTGCGACCGTAGTCCTGGCGGCCGCAGCAGCCGATCCGGTCCCGCCTCTGCTGGACGCCACTCGAATCCGTCGGTTCGAGCAGGCGCCAGGGGCGGGACCGGATGTATTTAACGTGCCGCGCGCGAGCCTGCGAGGATCTACCGCGTGAGCGCATCGCCCGACGACCAGACCAGCGGGCCGGCAACCGGCCTGGCGCACGTCCATAGCGGCAAGGTCCGCGACCTGTACCGCACGCCGGACGGGCGGCTGCTGGTCGTTGCCAGCGACCGCATCTCCGCCTTCGACCACATCCTGGCCACGCCGATCCCGGACAAGGGCCGGATCCTCACCGCGATGACCTGCTGGTGGTTCGAGCGGTTGGCCGACGTCGTCCCCAATCACCTGCTCAGCGTGGACGATCCGGCGATCCCGGCACAGTGGCGCGGGCGCGCGATGCTGTGCCGTCCGCTGCAGATGGTGCCGGTCGAGGCGGTCGCCCGCGGGTACCTGACCGGGTCCGGGCTGCTCGACTACCGGGCGACGGGCGCGGTGTGCGGTGTCGCGTTGCCGCCCGGCCTGGTGGACGGCGACCGGCTCCCCGAGCCGATCTTCACCCCGGCCGCGAAGGCGCAGCTCGGCGAGCACGACGAGAACGTCGACTACGACACCGTCGCCGCGACGGTCGGTGCCGACACCGCGGCCCAGCTGCGCGAGCTGACGTTGGCGATCTACCGGCGCGCGGCGGAGATCGCCGCAGAGCGGGGCATCCTGCTGGCCGACACCAAGTTCGAGTTCGGCCACGACCCGGCGTCCGGTGAGCTGGTGCTCGGCGACGAGGTGCTCACGCCGGACTCGTCCCGGTTCTGGCCGGCCGAGACCTGGCAGCCGGGCCGCGCCCAGCCCAGCTTCGACAAGCAGTACGTGCGCGACTGGCTGCTCTCGCCCGCGTCCGGGTGGGACCGCGCCGCGGACACGCCGCCCCCGCCACTGCCGGCGGACGTCGTCGCGGCGACCCGCGCGCGCTACGTGGAGGCGTACGAGCGGCTGTCCGGGCTCGCCTTCGCCGACTGGCCGGGAGCGTCCGCAGCCTGATCGGACCCGGCGCCACCGGATGCAGCGCCACCGGTCGCGACCTGACCGGACGCATCCGGTTCCCCGCCGCAGTCGGGCGCCGCCTTCGCGGCCCACTTCTGGCAGTTCTCGCTGAAGTGGCCGATCACCGTCTCGCCGATCTCGCTGAGCGCGCGCACCTGCTCGGGCGTGAGCAGGTCGATCAGGTGCCGGCGGACGGACGCGACATGGTCCGGCGCGGCCCGGCGGATCGCGTCCAGCCCCTGCTCGGTGACGACCACGAACGCGCCCCGAGCGTCGGAGGCGCAGTCGGCACGGCGGACCAGGCGGCGCTGCTCCATGCGGCTGACGTGGTGGGACAGCCGGCTCGCCGACCACTGCATGTTGATGGCCAGTTCCGACAACCGGCAGCGCAGGTCTGGGGACTCGGACAGCGCGGACAGCACCTGATAGTCGGGCATCGACAGTCCGCTGTCGCGATTGAGCTCGCGGGCGACCTCGGCGTCGACGAGCAGCACCATGCGGCGGTACGCGCGCCACGCGCGCTGTTCCTCGTCGGTGAGCCAGTTGGTCATGACCTCATCCTACCTTTTTCTTGACGCGTCATCTACCTCATACTAGTGTGTGACGCGTCAACATAACGCCGGACTAGGGACGCCAGTATGTCGAAGCCGAAGCTGCAGGTCATCATCGCGAGCACTCGCCCCGGAAGGGTGGGCCCGACCGTGGCGGACTGGTTCGTCCGGCTCGCCGAGCAGCACGGCGGGCTGGAGGTCGGCGTGACTGACCTCGCCGAGCTCGCCCTACCGCTGCTGGACGAGCCGCATCACCCGTCGATCCGCCAGTACCTGCACCAGCACACCAAGGACTGGAGCGCGATCGTCGACGCGGCGGACGCGTTCGTGTTCGTGATGCCGGAGTACAACTACACGTTCACCGCGCCGCTGAAGAACGCGATCGACTACTTGCACACCGAGTGGAAGTACAAGCCGGTCGGATTCGTCAGCTACGGCGGGATCTCTGGCGGCCTGCGCGCCGTCCAGTCGCTCAAGCCGGTCGTCACCACGCTCAGCATGTTCCCGCTGCCTGCCTCGGTCGCGCTGCCCTTCGTGGCGAACTCGATCGTGGACGGCGTGCTCGAGCCGAGCGAACTGGCCGTCGGCACCGCCAAGTCGATGCTGGACGAACTCGTGCGCGTCGCGACAGCCCTCGAGCCGCTGCGCGAGAACTCCGCCTGACCCGCGCGTGAATCCTGCATTCACCGGCCACCGGCGCGGTGAATGCAGGATTCAGCGCTTGGACGATTACTGAACGTGGTTCATTATGGGCGGATGACCACGACTGACCAGGGCAACCGAACCCGTTCCGCACAGCCGGCCGGCGCGCCCGCCGGACTGCCACCGGTCGTCACCGGCGCGGCCCGGCGGCTGGTCGATCAGGTGCGCTGCAATTCCGGCCGGACGCTCACCACCCACGCCCCGTACACGGGCGCGGACCTGGCGCAGCTGCCGCAGTGCGACGTCGCCGACGTGGACGCGGCGTTCACTCGCGCGAGGGCGGCGCAGCGCGCGTGGGCCGCGCGACCGGTCCGCGAACGCGCCCGCATCTTCCTGAAGCTGCACGACATGCTGCTCGCCCGGCAGGACGAGATCATGGACCTCATCCAGGCCGAGAACGGCAAGTCCCGGCGTGATGCGTTCCTCGAGGTCGCGGACATCGCCAACACCGCGCGCTACTACGCGCGGACGGCACCGGGCCTGCTGCGCGCCAAGCGCCGCACCGGACTGCTGCCCGGCCTGACCGCGGCCCGCGAGTTGCGCCACCCCAAGGGCGTGGTCACCGTGATCTCGCCGTGGAACTACCCGCTCGCGCTCTCGGTCGGCGACACCATCCCGGCCCTGATCGCCGGCAACGCGGTCGTCCAGAAGCCGGACAACCAGACGGCGCTCACCGCGCTCTGGGGCCTGGCGCTGGCCCGCGAGGCGGGCCTGCCTGCCGACGTCTGGCAGATGGTGCTCGGCCGCGGCTCCGAGATCGGCGACACGCTCATCGAGCGCGCCGACTACCTGATGTTCACCGGCTCGACCGCCAGCGGCAAGAAGGTCGCTGCGCAGGCCGCCGCCCGGCTGATCGGCTCGTCCATGGAACTCGGCGGCAAGAACGCGATGCTCGTGCTCGACGACGCCGACGTGGACCGCACCGTCGAGGGCGCCGTCCGCGCGTGCTTCTCCTCGTCCGGCCAGCTGTGCATCTCGATCGAGCGGATGTACGTCCAGGACGGCATCTACGACATCCTCGTCCCGCGCTTCGTGGCCGCGGTGAAGGCGATGCGTATCGGCGGCGGCTACGACTTCGGCTACGACATGGGCGCGCTGACCACGCCCGCGCAGGTCGAAGCGATGTCCGCCCACGTGCAGGACGCGGTCGCGAACGGCGCGCAGGTGCTCGCCGGCGGCAACGCACGTCCGGACCTGGGCCCGCTGTTCTTCGAGCCCACCGTGCTGACGGACGTCCCGGCGGCCGCACGCTGCTTCGGCGAGGAGACGTTCGGGCCGCTGGTGTCGATTTATCGATTTACCGACGTGGAGGACGCGATCGCTCGGGCGAACGACACCACGTACGGCCTGAACGCGAGCGTCTGGACGCGCAGCCCGCGCCGTGGGCGCGAGGTGGCGGCGCGGTTGCACGCCGGCACCGTCAACATCAACGAGGCGTACGCGGCGGCGTGGGGATCGGTGGACGCGCCGATGGGCGGCGTAGGCGAGTCCGGGCTGGGGCGCCGCCACGGTTCGGAGGGGCTGCTGAAGTACACGGAAGCGCAGACCCTGGCCCGGCAGCGGCTCATGAACCTCGCCCCGCCCGGCAAGCTCGGCCACGAACGGTTCGCGCGGATCATGACCGTCTCGCTGGCGCTGCTGCGGCGCATCGGCTGGCGCTGAGGCCGGCAGGCGACCAGCCCTGCCCACAGGCCGATGCCGACCGGCAGTGCCGATCAGTGGATGCAGTGCGCGTCGATCGGCTTCGGCTTCGCAGCCGCATGCGCCGATGAGGTACCTGGTTTTGTAACGCCGAGACCGTCCGCGCCCAGCACGAGCGTGGGCACCGGGACGTCGGACTGCTGCAACACCACGTTCGCGGGCAGGTACTTCAGCAGCGCCTTGACCTGGGCCTGCATGCCGTCCGCGTACTCGACCGTGGTTGCCGCCTGCGCGGCGTGGTTCCCGGTCGTGGCCGTGAACCCGTAGCCGGTCAGACGCGCGGCGTTGGTGCCCGCGGCTCCGTTCATCGAACCGCCGTTGAGCACGCGCACCGTCACCGTGCTGGGATCGGCGGCGGCAACCGAACCGAGCACCGCCTGGCCCTCGCCGAGCATGTTCTTGACCCACTGCTGGACCTGGGCCGGGTCGATGATCTCGACGCTGCCCACGGGGTCGACGGTGTCGAAGCGCACGTACGGGATGTTCTTGCCCTGGATGTTGACGGCGTTCAGCCCGCTCACCTGCTGCGCCAGCTTCAGGACGTCGAATCCTTTGTCCACGTCGATCGACTTGTCGATCGCCGAGATCAACCTGTGCAGCTTCCCCGGGTTGAGCAGCGTGCCGGCGCTGGTGATCTTGCGGAACGCAGCCGTGAGGAAGTACCGCTGCCGCGCCTCGCGGTCGATGTCGCCCAAATTCAGACCGTGCCGCTGCCGCACGAACTCCAGCGCGGTGACGCCGCTGATCGTGTGGTGCCCGGCGGAGAGGACGAGCCCGGAGCCGCCGTCCTGGCCGATCGACCGGTTGTGGGCCACCGTGTCGTCCACGTTCTCGCAGAGGTTCACAGGCACCCCGCCGACCGCGTCGCTGATGCGCACGAAGCCGATCAGGCTGACCTGCACGTAGTGATCGATGTGCAGGCCGGTCAGATCCTGAACCGTCTGGATCAACAGCATCGCCCCGGCCGCGCGACGCTCGTCCACACCGCCGGAACTGTTGTTGTAGCCGTCCGGGTATGCGGAGTTGAGCTTGTTCATGCCGTACCCGGGTATCTGGACGTACGCATCGCGCGGCAGCGAGATCAGCGTCGCCTTCGTGCCGTCGGCAGGCACGTGCACGATCATCATCGTGTCGGTGTTCATGCTGCCGCCGTCGCGACCGACCTTGAGCTGCTTGACCTCCTGGTCCGACATGTCGGTGCGGTCGTCGTTGCCCACGATGAGGATGTTCTGATCGGTGCCGTCGACGTCGTGTTGCCCGCTCGGTTCGGCGCCGATGACATCGATCCTGGTGATGTGGCCGTTCAGGTCGCGATAGCTCCACCAGCCGTAACCGAAGGCGAGCAGTAGCGCGAGCGAGATAAGTGCGCAGATCCACCTGGTCGCGGTTCCGAGAGGGTGCCGCCACACCTGGACGGGTGCCACCGGCTTTCCGCGGCTGTGCCGGCCGCCCGGGTACGGGCTCGGCGGCCGCGACGGGTCGAACCCATCGCGCTGCATACCTGGCACAGGCCGAAAGGCTACTGGCCGAAGCTGAAAGCGCGCCGCTCCGCGACACACCAGCCGGGCATTCCGCGCAAAGCGGGCATGGCCGGTAGTGCGACGGACACCGCGAGGTTCGGCGTCAGGCGGCGCACCAGGTGGCCGCCAGAACCCTGTGTAATTACCTAGACATCCACATGCGGCATTAGTATCGGCGCTCATGCCCAGTCTGCCCGCGCCGCTCGTCGTTATCCGGAGCAGCCGGTGAGGCAACAGGTCGTGATCCTGGCCGCCGGCCGGGGGACGCGGCTGGGTCGTCCACATCCGAAGCCGCTCACGCCGATGCGCGACGGGCGCACCATCCACCGGCACCAGCTCGAGCACCTCGCCGCGGTGTTGCCGGACGCCCAGATCTACGTGGTCGTCGGCTTCAAGCTGGAGATGATCCTCGAGGCGCATCCCGAGCAGGTGTTCGTCTACAACGAGGCCTACGACGAGACGAACACGTCCAAGAGCCTGCTACGCGCGTTGCGCGCCACCAACGACGGCGGCGTGGTGTGGATGAACGGCGACGTCGTCTTCGAGCGCGCCGTGCTGCGGCGCGCCCAGCCGCTGATCGCCGACGAGCAGTCGTTCGTGGCCGTGAACACCGCATCCGTCGGCGAGGAAGAAGTCAAATACACGGTCGACGACGCGGGTTGGATCGCGCAGCTGTCCAAGGTCGTCAGCGGCGGTCTCGGTGAGGCCGTCGGGCTGAACTACGTCTCGGCGGCGGACAAGGCTGCGTTGATCGCGCGCCTGGACGAGGTCGACGACCAGGACTACTTCGAGCGCGGAATCGAGCTGGCCATCGAGAAGGACGGCCTGCGCTGGGCCGCCCTGGACATCTCCGGGCTCTCGGCGGTCGAGGTCGACACGCCCGAGGACCTCGCGGTCGCGAACGCTCGGTTGGTCGACGAGCAGGAGTCCAACCGGTGACCCGCGCCTCGATGAGCGGCCGGATCGGCGGCTTCACGACAGACCCGTCGCACGTCGGCCCGATCGTGCGCGCCCGTCGGGTCTGGGACTACCGGCGGATCCTGTGGGTGCTGGTCAAGGGCGATCTCAAGGTCCGCTACTCCGACTCCGTGCTCGGCTACCTGTGGACGGTGCTCGAGCCGCTGCTGATGAGCCTGGTGTTCTGGTTCATCTTCACCAAGCTCTTCATCCGGGGCGATCCGAGGTTCACCGACCCGTACATCGTGTTCCTGCTGAGCGGCCAGTTGCCGTGGTACTGGTTCAACGCCGCGATCAGCGGAAGCACCAAGTCGCTGCTCGGCGAGGCACAGATGGTCCGCTCGACCAACGTGCCGCGCGAGCTGTGGGTGCTGCGGACGATCCTGGCCAAGGGGGCCGAGTTCGTCTTCAGCCTGCCGGTGCTGATCGCGTTCATCCTGTTCTACCGACCGCACATCAACATCGAGATCCTCTACTGGCCGGTGGCGTTTTTCCTCGAATGGCTACTGCTGGTCGGCTTCGGGCTGATGCTCGCGTCGGTTACCGTGCTCGTTCGGGACGTCGACCGCATCGTCCGCATCATCCTGCGCGTGCTCTTCTACGGCTCGCCGGTCCTGTACAGCATCAACCAGGGCCGTATCGAGAAGGTGGCGTGGCTCTACACGGTGAACCCGATCGCGGGCATCCTCGATCTGTTCCGGGTGGGCATCTTCCCGCTGGAGATGGACCGCAACAGGGTCATCGTGGCCAGCGTCGAGACCGTGTTCATCTTCGTGATCGGCATCTTCGTCTTCGCCCGCCTCGAGCGGCAGATCCTCAAGGAGATCTGAGCGATGGACGAACCCGTCATCTCGCTGCGCGATGTAGGCATCTGCTTCTCGAAGAACCGCAAGCGCCGGCGCAGCCTGCGCGACCTGGTGCTGCACGGGTCACCCGCCCCCAAGGTCGGCGAGTTCTGGCCGTTCCGGCACGTCAACCTCGACATCCAGCGCGGCGAGGCCATCGGGGTCGTCGGCCGCAACGGGCAGGGCAAGTCCACGCTGCTCAGCCTGATCGCCGGCGTCCTGCTTCCCGACGAAGGAACCGTGACCGTCCGCGAGGGCGTGGCGCCGCTCATCGCGATCACCGGCGGCTTCGAGGGCGAGCTCAGCGCGCGCGAGAACATCTACCTGGTCTCGCAGCTGCACGGCATGACGCGCGCCGAGATCGACGAGGAGTTCGACGAAATCGTCGAGTTCTCCGAGGTCGGCGAGTTCCTGGACACCCCGTTCAAGCACTTCTCGTCCGGCATGAAGGTCCGGCTGGCGTTCTCGGTGGTGTCCCGGCTGCGCGAGCCGATCCTCCTGATCGACGAGGTGTTGGCCGTCGGCGACAAGGCGTTCCGCAACAAGTGCTACGCCCGCATCGAGAACATCCTCGAAGGCGGCGACACCACGTTGTTCCTGGTGTCGCACTCGGCGGCGCACCTAAGCCGGTTCTGCACGCGCGGCATCTACCTGCTGGACGGCCAGATCCGGGCCGACGGCCCGATCCACGACGTGATCCGCCAGTACGAGATCGACACCGACACGCTCGAAGAGGACCTGGCCGACTCCGACCTGTGAGCCGGGCGCGTTCTCCCTGCCGCAGGGTGGCGCGAGGGGCCTTCGCCCGGCGCCGTGACCGGCATGGCCCGGGGCGCTATTAGGCTGTCGCTGTTCGCCGCCGAATC
>Ga0157369_10007872_pt1 | contig 12253 bp, 7 predicted proteins | sample C25metaG_FD_113461 | JGI IMG/M metagenome (GOLD analysis project Ga0157369, IMG submission 113461) | Corn rhizosphere microbial communities from Kellogg Biological Station, Michigan, USA - C2-5 metaG | ecosystem: Host-associated > Plants > Roots > Rhizosphere > Soil | place: USA: Michigan...
GAAGCAGGGGCTGAAGGTGATGGATTTGACTGCCGTGAGCCTGTGCAAAGACAACAACCTGCCCATGATCGTCTTCAACATGAACCGGCCGGGAAACATCAAGCGGGTGGTTCTGGGTGAGAAGGTCGGATCGCTGGTGACGGCTTAAAGGCAGGGATAAAGGGACAAAGGGACAAAGGGACAACGGGACAGAGGGACAAAGGGACAGAGGGAACAAGGTAACAGGGCTGCGTATGGCGATTCGCCCTGCGAAAGTACGGGATGTGAGAGTGGCTCCAAAGAGCTACCCAGATCCAGCAAGAGAGACACGATCCTGCCCGCATCATCAGCACGAACACTGGCGTCTAATGCAGCAGTGGAGATGCGCAAGCCAGACCGGCTGAACGCGTTGACCGGCCTGCGCAGCTTCGCGGCCGTCAACATTGTCTTTTTCCATTTTTCCAATCCCCAGTGGTTCGGGTTTCTCGCACCGGTGGTCAACGCCGGGTACGCGTCGGTCAGCTACTTCATTCTGCTCTCGGGATACGTTCTCGCCTACAACTACGGAGCGCGCGCGCGCGCCGGCCAGCTCAATACGGTTCGGTTTTACAAGGCGCGCTTCACCCGCCTGTACCCGATCTACCTGCTCAGTTTGCTCATGGCGTGGCGGATTGTGGGGGACGAGTACGCTCACCACTCGCACGCGATGTTCTGGACCGGCATGGTGCTAAGCCCGCTGCTGCTGCAGGGCTGGATTCCGGAGATCGCGACGTTTCTCAACACTCCGGCATGGACCATGTCCGCCGAGGCGTTCTACTACCTGCTCTTCCCTTTTCTCGCGCGGTGGAAACGTCCGGAAGCAGTGCGGCCGATCCTGCGGCGGCTCGCGGTCATCTGGCTTTGCGGGCTCATTCCCGGCACACTTTATGTTCTGCTGCATCCCGATGGCATTCCCCATCCCGACCGTTTCTCGTCCGCATATTGGCTGGATGCGCTCAAGTTCACTCCCCTGCCCCACCTGGCCGCTTTCATCTTCGGCATGGTGCTGGCGGAACTTGATGAGCTGATTCCGCGAGAGGCGCGCTTCCGATTGTGGCTTGGGGTTGGCGGCTTCGCCGGCGCGTTCTTTCTGCTCTGGCTTGGGGGCCACATTCCTTACGCGCTGATGCACGACGGAATGCTCATGCCGTTGTTCGGCTGCATCATCCTGGGCTTGTCGGGCAAAAACCCTCTGGCAATCGCGCTGGGCATTCGTCCGCTGGTCTTTGTGGGCGAGGCGAGCTACTGTCTTTACCTGCTGCATTTCAACTTCTGGAACTACCTTCACGACTCGCATGTGCTTAACAAGGTGCACCTGGCGCAGTACGATCCATGGATCAGCTACGCGATCCTGATTTTGCTGGCGTTGGCGGCGCTGCACTTGATTGAGAAGCCGGCGCAGAAGCGCCTCAGAAAGCTCATGGGTGCAAACTGACGCAGACGAAGTGCAGATCTCCTGAGTGATATGGATCACATAACCACCTGAAATATCAAATAGATAGGAACTTCCAGCACCGCCATCCGTAGTAGCATGCGATGGGGCTTGAGCCGTGGGCTCGCGCCGCACTTTGCGGGAGGATGAGATGCATTCACGCGTTCGTACAATTGGGATATTTTGTGCAGGGCTGGCACTGGCGGCAGGATGTCGCGGACAGAATGTTGCCGCGTCGCAGGCTGTTACGGATGAGGCGCTGGCCGCAAAGGCCGATTCCTATCTGACGGCGTGGGCTGATCAAGGACGGTTTGCCGGGGCGGTGCTCATTGCTCGCGGCGACACAATTCTGCTGCGCAAAGGTTACGGAAAAGCGAACTACGAGCTCGACGTGGCCAATACGCCAGATACTGTGTTTCGCATTGGGTCCACCACCAAGATGTTCACCGCGTTCAGTGTGCTGCAACTGGAAGAAAAAGGCTTGCTGAGCGTGAATGACCCCGTGGCGAAATATATGCCGGGGATTCCGGCTGCGTGGAGCGCAATCACCATCCACCAGTTGCTGTGCCACACGTCGGGAATACCGGACTTTATCAATTCCAAAGCTTATGAGAATTTCGCCGATCCGCTCCACGTGGAGAATGCAATCAAGGAATATGCCGACAAGCCTCTGATGAACGCGCCGGGCGGGCCCATGCGTTACAGCAACTCGGGATATATCCTGCTGGGACGCGTCATCGAAAAGCTCAGCGGCAGGAGCTACGAGCAATACATCACAGAGAACATTCTCAAGCCCGCCGGCATGACACATACCGCGATCGGAACCTGGAGCGACCTGGTGGCGAATCGCGCGTCGGGGTATCGATGGGACGGCGAGGTGGTAATCAATGCGCCATGGTCCGGGCCGGACTTTCCGGGTTCGGCGGGCGCGCTCCGCTCGACCGTGGATGATATGTATCGCTTCGATCGCGCGCTCAAGGCGGGAACCCTCTTCAGCAAGGCGATCACCGACAAGGCATGGAGTCCCTACTCCCACTGGGCCGCTCCTCCGCCATTTCCGCTTGAAGCCGACTACGGCTACGGCGCGATGATGGGTACCGCCTTCGGCCACAAGTATGTGGGACACGGCGGGTGGGTCAACGGATTCATTTCGCAGTTCAATCGCTATCCCGATGACGACCTGGTGATCATCGCCCTGTGGAACTTCGAGACCGCGACTCACATGGTTGTGACGCGCGATCTGGAGGCCATTCTGTTCGGCGCGCCGTACGAGATGCCGCACGTGAGACCGATCGTTCACCCGGCCGCCGAGACACTTGCGCGCTATGTAGGCGACTATCAGTTAGGTCCGATGAAACTCCAGGTGACGTTGCGCAACGGCCGGCTCTACGTGTTCACCGCCGCTCAGCCAAACCCCTATGGGCTGGTTGCCGTTTCTGACACCGAGTTTTACTGCAACGATTCCCCCACCTCGATTCGCTTTGGGCCGGATGAGAAGGGAAATGCGAATCAGATGATGGTCAATCTGATGGGGCGGGAGATGACCGCCGTGCGCGTGACAGAGAAAGCTGTGAACTAGATCGAGGGAACTGTCGATTTCTTCATCGATTTGAATGAACCACGAGTTGTCCTGCGTTCGGCGGTCGCCTGCTGATCTTTGCAGGCGAAGCCAGCCTCGCACTCCGCCTGTCGCATTTTCGTGGTGCGCTCATCGCCTGCACCTCGCGCAATACGATGCGTGGACCAGCGAAAGCTCCTTTTCGAGCGCGCCCGCCGGCGCTGCACATAATCGAAAAGCCGGCGCAACGAAAACCGCGAAGCTCCACATCGAACTAAGAAGCTTCTCTCGGGATTACGATCTCTGTAACGTTCCGCTCGTCTTCAGCCTCTTAGCTATTGAGCGGAGAAGATTCCGACTGTAGGCCCAGGAGATGACTTCGATTGCAGGATGATTTTGTATCCGCACCACCTCGCCGTTCCGCCCGAAAGAAATGGTTGATGCGTGTTGTCAACCTGGCCCTGATCGGCGCTGTCGTCGCGTTCGTGGCGCGCATGCATACATTTGCGGCACCGCATCGACTTGACGTGACCGGCATAGCGTTTGAGCGCCTCGACGGTTCGCCGCTGCCGCCACAGATGTTGCAGGGAAGAGCGGTGGTGCTGGATTTCTGGGCGCCGTGGTGCCCGCCTTGCCGAGCCGAAATGCCCTGGCTCGACAACCTGCAGAAGAGCGATCCCGGCCTCGTTGTGCTGGGCGTAGAAGATGATCCCGACGAGTACGGGAACGGTCTGGATCTTGCGCGTCGTAAGGCGATTACGTATCCGCTGGTGCGCTCATCGCAGGCTCTTCACCAGAAGCTGGGCAGCATTTCGACGCTGCCGACGACGCTGTTCATCAGCCGCTCCGGTCGAGTTGTCCACGCGGTAACGGGGGCACTGCCTGAAGGTGTGCTGCGCCGCTTCGCGCGCGACGCGCAAGAATCGCGGTAGGTCGGGGATTTCCGGATTCCTCCGGCCTTACTGCGCGGTGAGGGCGACGAAGCTATGCGGCTGCACCTGGAAGGTGAATTGCATCCGCTCGGGCGCGTGGCTGAATCGCCCTTTGGGGGCGGGCTTGCCCGTAATCACGTCGCCGGTCGCCGCGTTGCGCAGTTGGCTGGATTGGCCCAGCAGCGACACCGTGACCTGAACCGGCTCGTCGCGAAACGACTCCACCACGATGCCGTTGTTGTCATACGCGAACAGGCTCACTTTCGCGGGCGCATCGATCGAGACCGGGAAGCGGGGCATCAGGTATTGGCGCAACTGCGCGAGCACTGGCTGGGGCAGCAGGTAGAGATCGGTCGCGTTCTCCGGCACCGTCAGAACGTAGAGGATGCCTTTGGAATACTTGTCCATGAGCAGGATGGGCGCGCCGCGTCCGTTTGCCGTGCCGCGCACGATGGGCCAGGCGTCGTTGGTCTGGAACTCGATTTCGGGTACCAGAATGCCGTTGGCGTCGCCCAGGTTCGCGCCCGCGCCGGCGCCGTAGCCGCCCCACCAGTGGTCTACGCGGAGGACGTTGCCGGTGGGATGGATTTCCGCGATGTGCTCGATGCCGTGGCCCTGCAGAGCCTGGAGCAGTTTGGCTGTGATGACCACGTTTCCGCCCTGCTCAAGGTGGGTGCGGATCTTGCTGACAATTTCCGGATCGTACTTCGCCTGCTCCGTGAGCAAGACGGTGTGGGCCTCGTCCGCAGTGGGGAAGGTGGGGCGAAGGTCGATGGGAATACCGATCATGCCGAGGTAGTCCTGGAGGAAGTCCTCGCCCGTGGATTGGTAGGGCTTGTAGCTGACAATGCCGATGGGCTTGCCCAGCTTGCCCAGAACGGCATTCACCTGGCTCAACGCGTAGCCTGCCGCACTGGCGTAGGTGGGTGCGCCGCCGGCTCCGCTGGCGGCGCGCCACTTGTTGAGACCGTCGACGGTGAACGTAGTTGGCAGGTTCGCCCATTCGCGCTTGCCAATCTCGGCCGGTCGCAGGAGGTCGCTGTACTGGAAGAGCATAATCTGGGGCGCCTTGGCCAGCATGGTGTCCCATAGTTGCTCGGCATAGCGGTCGATGGTGCGGGAGTCATACACGTCGACCCAGCCGCCGCCATTACGGCCCGGGGCGATGTTATCGAAGTAGCGGACGATCTCGTAGCTCTCGTACTGCTGCAGGTGCTGGTCGTTGTCTTCGGGATCGCGCGTCTCGGTCCCGGTGTAAATGAAGTCGTAGAGCTTCGGCTCAACATCGAGGTCGTAGCCGTTGGCCGCGAAGTGCTCATACCAGTTGGGGAACTTGATGGTCACTTTCACCCGCGGGTTGACGGCGCGCGCCGGCCCGAGGACCAGCTCGCGGGAAACATCGTCCATCAGCTTCAACCGGAATGCGGTCCAGGTCTGCGAGCCCTTGGCCGCAACGTCGGAGTCGCGCTTGGTGTTGGAGAAGAAGAAATCGTCTAGCATGATTTCGTCGAAGTGGCGGGCCGTGAGTTCGGCCACGCGCTTCACCAGGTCGCGCTGCGCGGAATCGGTGTAGCACATGGAGATGAACTGCCCGCCGCCGGCATCGGGGGAGTCGGATCCCGCGGTGTCACCAGCGCCCACGTAGGCGATGCCGCCCGCGATCTCGATGCCCTGCGACGCGAAGAACTTCTTCGCATTCTCAAGCGCCGCGTCGTCTGCCACTTCACCGCTGCGATAAGTTTCGATGTAGACCTTGTCCACCTTCACCTGGCTTGAAATTTCCGCCCACGATTGCTTGAGGTAGGCGGGGTCCTTCATGCGTTCAACCTGGAAGACCGGGATGTAGACGGCCACCTTGAACTGGTCGTGTGCGGGGGCGGCGGCCCAGCTGCGGAGCGAGAGCAGTATCAGAACGGCAAAGGCGGACAGGCGAAGGCGGATCGGCATGGGATCTCCAGGGTGTGAGAACTCGCGGCGCGAATGGCGGGCCGCGCGCGTAACGGGCCAGTATATGCGGCGGGGAGCGTGGAGTAAAACGTTTGCGCGGCATCGCGGCCCATGCCCGGCCGGGAGGAGTTGGCGTCACCGGGAAACACGAAAGCCCAGCCGGAGGGCTGGGCTTTTGTGGAGTTGGGTGAGCGTCGATGTTATGGCGCTGTTGCCTGTAGCGAGTGGTTGCCATGGGGGATGACTACGATGGCCCGCGGCTTGGCTTCGCTGGGATAGGGGGTGGCCTGAGTGGTGTCCAGGGAGCCGGTGTTCGGATTCAGGCGGAACCCGGAAATTGAGTTCCCAAGGAAATTCCCCGTATACACGTATCGGCCCAGCGCCGGATCCACCGCGATCGCGACCGGCTGGGTATCGCTGGAATTTAGCTGGCTGCCGGTTACGTTGACGACCGCGGACGGAATGCCGGTGGCGAGGTCGATGGCGTAGGCCGATACCGACGAATCCAGCCCATTCGAAACGTAGATGAATTTTCCGCGCGGATCCACCGCCACGGCCGTGGGCTCAGCGCCGGTGCGATAGGGGCCGCTGATCAGGAAGTTCATGGTGCTGTTGTCTGTGAGCCCGAAACCGATGAGGTGATTGGACGCATAATCGGTCACATAGACGAAACGGCTTGTGGGATCGACCGCCACACCCGATGGCTTGACGCCCGCCTGGAACGGGCTTCCGTTGCCGGGCGTCAGGGCGCCACCACTGCCCACCCCGAAGGAAAAGACCCAGCCGGGGTGCGCGGAACTCGTCACGGTACCGCCCGGATTGTAGGCGGACTGGTCGTACATGGTCACGAACACAGCGTCGTTATTGGGAAGTGCCACGACACCCGTGGGCACCACCGCATCGTCTGCAAAGCCTGGAATCGCCAGGCTCTCCTGCGCCGCAGCCGCTCCGATTTTGCCCGAGGAAAGGGGGAACTCCGTCAGCGTGGCCGTTGTGGAGCCGGACACGACATATAGATATGTACCGGCGGCGTTGACTGCCAGCGCGACCGGCGAATCGGAAAGGGTCACGCTGTCCTGCTTGGTCAACGTGCTGTCCGATGCGACGTTGAAGTGCACCACGGAGTTGTTGTCGGAGTTCGCGACATACAGATTGGCGTAATCCGGGGTGACAGCCAACGCCACCGGCGTTGTGCCCTGGGAGGAAGCCGGTTTGCCCGCGTTGCGCAGGGCTCCTGACTCTGAATCGACGGCGAAGGCCTGGATATTTCCTGAGCCGGCCAGATAAACATAGTCGATGGTTACGAGCTGGCAGGCCGAGAGGAGAGTCGCGACCACGAGGCCGATCAGGCAGACCAGGGAAAGCTGGCTCAATTTGCCCCAGCGACGAACACCCGTCATTGAGGATCCCGAAATTTTGCTGAACTTCATGCGCTTCCTTCGTCGCGGGCCCTCACAAGTTACCCCGGCGTCGAGTAGCTGTCGCCGGAGACCCCAAGGATAAAGCCCCATGAAAACTGTTATCGGTTTCCCATGCGGATGGTAACGGCCCCGTCATGAGCATCCCGTAATTGCGGGCCGTCTACTGCAGCCCGCACCCGTTTCTCAAAAAACTGCTCGCCCGCCGCACTACCTGGTCACCGCCGCCCCGTGGGGAATGGCTGCGACCGCGGTCGGATTGGGGTTGGCCGACGACGGGGAAAACTGCGAGTTGACCAGCCCGCCCGTGTTGGCGTCGATCCGGAACCCCGAAACCGTGTTGGACAGGAAATTTGCGGTGTACAGATATTGGTTCAAGCCAGGATCGATCCCGATGGCCACCGGTTGCGTATCGGTCGCGAAGGTTGCGATTTTGGTCAGGCTGCCGCCGGAGACCGAGTACGCGGTGATATTCGAGTCCAGCGAGTTGGCAACGTAGACCATTTTGCCGCTCTTGGCGATCACGATCGCGGCCGGCTGGTTCCCCGCCGCAAACGGGCTGCCGGCGATGGGCGCGAGGGCGCTGCCGCTGATGCTGTAGGCGAGCACGTCGTTGCTGTCAAAGTCCGTGACGTACAGGTAGCTGCCGGTGGAGTCTGCGGCGATGGCCGAGGGATGCATACCGGCGGGCGTCGGTACCCCTCCATTCAACGGGGTGAGCGAACTGGTGCTTACGGCGAAGCTGAAGATGTAGCCCGTATTTGCCGTTACGTCATAAGCGGCAACATAGACGTTGTTGCCGGAAGCGGTTATGGCCGTCGGGGTCACCACGTCGCCGGTGCTTCCGGGAACCTTGAGCGGCCAGTAATTCGCATTGAGGCCGGCGTTGACGAACGGATTCTGGGTGTCCAGCGAGTCGTCGCTCTTGATGGGCCATGCGGCAATCGATCCGGCGCAGGGTGATGCCGGAGAGCATGTCGGCAACGGCTGATACGTGTCTGCCACGATCAGGTTCTTTCCCAGCACCGTGGTGGCCACCGGAAATATTCCCGGGGTGTTCACAGTGTTCTGGGGATAGAGCTTGCCGTCGTTGCCGATGGCGAACTGCACGATGGTATTGTCGTCGCGGTTGACCACGTAAAGCGTGTTGTTGCTGGGCGCCACGACCTCGGCGACCGGGTTACGGCCGCCCGAAGGGAACGGCGAGGTTGGAATCTGCCGCATGCGGCCGGACTCCGAGTTGATCTCGAAGACATTCACCACGCCGTACTGGTCCGGTCCAGCGCCGCGCGCGCAGGTCACGTAGACAAAGTCCACGGTAAGGGTGCCGGTCAATTGCTGGCAGGCTGTCAGCAGGCTGGCGACTCCCAGGCTGGCGGCTGCGACCAGGAGCAGGCTGTGCCAGCTACGAAGACCCGTCGCCGGGGACCCCGTCATTACACCCCAGCGACGAAGACCCGTCGCCGGGGACCCCGTCATTACACCCCAGCGACGAAGACCCGTCGCCGGGGACCCCGTCATTACACCCCGGCGACGAAGACCCGTCGCCGGGGACCCCGTCATTGCCTGGCCCGATTTTTTCCACTTTATGGGCATCATTCTTCCGCAGAAAACTTTGGCTTTTGGATCACGCCGGACGTTTCGCTCCGTCCCGTCCGGCCTTGTTCCGGGTCCAGCAGCACCTCTCGCGAAGTACTCCGGCAAGGCGGCCAATACGGCCGCACTCCCTCGGGTGGTTTAGCTGGTGCGCCCGTTCACAACGCAATACGTCGCCGGGCCCTCGAGCGGGTACGGTTTGGCGGCTTTGCCAGGCAACTGCCGCAGCACACCCGAGTTCTGGTCCAGAACAACGCCTGTCACATTCGAGTCATTGAAGTTGGCCGTATAGATGAACTGGCTCGACGGGTCCTCCACCAGGCAGCGCGGGCCAGCTCCAATTCCCACAGCGGTGCCGAACGGGCTGCCGGACATGGGCGTAAGCTGGCCGGTCGCCGTATCGATCACATATCCGGTCATGCCGCTCTGAGCATTGTTCTGATCCAGATTGTTGCCGGCATCGGCCACATAGGTCCATTTGTTCCCGTGTACCAGCGCGAACAGCGGATTCGATTGAGAAGCGTCGACTGGAACCGGACCGCCGGTCTGCGCCTGCAGGGCTCCGCCGGAGCCCAAAGTGAACGGCAGAATTTGTCCGGGGTATGTGCCGGCTTGAAACACGCTGTTTGAACTGCCAGTAATGGTGACGGGTTCATTGTCGAGCACGTATACATTGCCGTTGCCCACCTGGATGGCCGTCGCCTGATGAGCATTGATCAGCTGCGGGCCGTTCTGGCTGATGGTCAACTGTCCATTGCTGAGCCCGAAATTGTAGGGAAACACCACGTCGCCATCGGTCGCGTTGCCGCTGAGTGTCAGCAGAAAGCTACCGTTCAGCACGAAGTCGATGGGATCGTGCGGAACCGGAAAATAAGGCAGTGGCTGCCCGCTGGCCGAGGTCACCTGGGCATTGATGATCAGGCTCAAACGTCCCGTGGTGGGATCGACCTTGAACATGGTGACGTCGCCGCAGGTGGTCACCTTTTCGCCCAGCCCGAGGGTGCATGAGTTTGTCGAACCCTTGCCGCTGTCCGGCGCGTCGTGATCGAGAACCGCGATGAAGTTGCCGGAGGCATCGGCGATCATGCGGAGCGGGTTGTTGCCCTGGCTGAAGAACTGCTGTGGCTGGGCGGCGAGAGTCCCGTTGCCACCCACCGTGTAGAGAGTTATGTTCGGACCCGTGCAAGGGCTCGTGGCCGAAGTACAGTCGTTTCCGCCCGCGGCATCCCGGCCCTGGTTCAGTACATAGAAGAACCGCTGTCCCTGGATGAGCACCGCGCGTACCGGCCAGCTTCCACCGGAGGAGACGGGCAATGTGTTGATCGGACGGAGTTGTCCGGTATTGTGGTCAATCTTGAAGCCACTGATGATTCCCTGGCCAGGCTTTCCGGAGGTCTGTGTTCCGGTCACATACAGGAAGCCGACGGTATAACTCTGGACGCAAGACGAAAGGCTGAAGACGACGCCTGCCGAAAGGGCGCTCATCAGAAAGGCCTTGCCGAATTTCCTAAACTTCATGCGATTCCTTCATCCTGGCCGGGCGTACGCCGCCAAGTGTGCGTTCCGCAGCATTGCTGGGTTGGGATGGGTCCCTGCTGAATTGTAAAAGCCAAGGGCAGTCTGTGCCTAGTTTACAGGGTTGCCATGAAGGAAATGTCTCAAAGAAAGGACATTTCAGGACGCAGCGATGGCCGTGGTCTGATTCGAACGGCAAACGAGCACTGTAGGGCGCGATCGTGAGTTGGACGAGAGCTCTATGGTAAAGGTCAACGAATTGGGCGAAACAAGAAGCCTGAAATGACTATACTGCGGGCAAACGTCTGCCGGAGACTGCGAGAGCGATGAAGCGAACCTTTTGCCTGGTTGGTCCAGTTCTCGCGTTGGGGCTGGGATTGCCGGCAGATGCGCAGGCGGCGGCTGAGCAGGCGGCTGCGCAGTGGCTGGGCCCGGGGATGGACCCTGCACTGGGCAGGATCGCGATCGACGTTACGGTATCAGATGCGACGGGGCATGCCGTGACGGGGTTGACGGCGAAGGATTTCAGGCTGCTCGACAATGGCGAGCCGGTCAAGCTGGTGAGCTTCGATGCGCTTGACGGGCACGGTTCGGTCGCCGAGCCGCCTCTCAGCGTCATTCTGGTCATCGACGGCGCCGACGTATCGCGCGCTAATTTCGAACAGGCCCAGCAGGACGTGGAAACCTACCTCCGTCGCAACGTAGGCCGCCTGGCCTTCGCCACGACGGTCTACCGGATAACGTCGGATGGGTTGTTCGCCACTTCCACCTCCAGCGATGGGAACGCTTTGGCGGCCCAGCTGGGCAAACGAGGGCGGCTCCGCGCCGTGTGGCGGCCCCCGGAACCGACCCCGTCCCAGAGCCTGCATCCCCATTTCATCGACCTCCCGCCATCGCAACAGGTGCAGCAGAACGTGCCGCAGGAAGTTGGGATGCCCGTGGCAATGAGAGCGCTCGGCGCAATCACCATTGAGCAGCGGCGCTCTCCCGGCAGGAAGCTCCTGTTCTGGATCGGCCCCGGCTGGCGCGTGGACCTCTCGCACTCCAGGGGCTACTTTCAGACCATCGTCGAGTTTTCCACGCGCCTGCGGGAGGCGCGGGTCGAGGTGTCTGTAGCTGTGCCATGGCAACCGCCCGGGGAATCTGTGCCGGGGCAGCTGCCCGGCGAGTCGTTCGATTCAAACCGGCTCAACATGCTCGATCCGGACGTTCTTAAGGATCTGTTGCCGGGAGTACGGGCCGAGCGCGATGAAAAATGGGGAAACCTGGCCCTTCAAGTCCTCGCCCTGCACAGCGGCGGCGAGCTGTTGACCATGGTCAATGACTTCGGCCGCGGCGCCAAAGAGATTGCCACCCTCATCGACAGGCACATGGACCAGGCGCGCCATTCCTACCGGCTCACCTATGACCCTCCGCCGACAGGCCTGGTGGATGAGTACCGCGATCTGCATGTCACGGTGGACCGGCCGGGACTGGTGGCACACACTACCGCGGGCTATTACAACGAGCCTGTGTTCTATGACGACCTGACTCCTTACTACCAGCGGGTCACGATTGCGCAGCTCGAGCAGCTTCTCAAGCGCGGCGGCGGGGACAGAGAACTGGCCGCCGAGTTGGGGGGCCTGGAGGCCGTGGAGCGGGTGAGCAGTGCGCGGCTTTCCGGATGGCTGAACCGGGCGCGGGGGCAACGCACGCGCGAGACGCTGATTGTGCTGGCGGATCGGTCGGCGTTTCTGGTGCCGCCAAAGGACGAGTTGGAGGCGAAGCCGGCCCCGAACGACACGGATCAGAAAGCGATTTTACAAAGAGCGGCGGATTACCTGGTGAGCGAGATTCC
>Ga0157369_10007880_pt1 | contig 12247 bp, 9 predicted proteins | sample C25metaG_FD_113461 | JGI IMG/M metagenome (GOLD analysis project Ga0157369, IMG submission 113461) | Corn rhizosphere microbial communities from Kellogg Biological Station, Michigan, USA - C2-5 metaG | ecosystem: Host-associated > Plants > Roots > Rhizosphere > Soil | place: USA: Michigan...
AAGCCGGCCGCCTACACCTGGCCGCCAAACGGCCGGCCGACGCCGTTCCGGAGTTCCAGGCCGCGGTTGCTCTTTCGCCCACGGCCGCGAATCGGCTTGCTCTTGCCACCGCATATCTCGAAAGCGGCCAAAGCGGTGCCGCTAAACCCCTTTTGGAACAGGCGCTCGCCAGCAATCCGAACGATTTCGATCTGCGGATGGCGCTGGGGCGGATTTACCGAGATAAGCGTGACTACCTCGGCGCGGCCAATCAATTTCTCGCTGCAGCCAATCTCAAGCCCGACTCAGCCGCCGCCTGGAACGAAGCGGCTAGCGTCCTGGTACTTGCCGAGCAATACCTCCAGGCGCTGGCGGCCCTCGATAAGGTGCATAATTTGAATGCAGATACTGCGGGCGATCTTTACTACCGTGCCATGGTGCTTGATAAACTTCACCAGGTGAAACCAGCGCTGGCCAGCTACCAACGTTTCTTGGAGATGAGCCAGGGCAAGCATCCGGACCAGGAATTCGTGGCTCGGCAGCGCAGCAGAATTCTGGAGAAGGAGGCCAGTCATTAATGTCAACTTCAACCCAGGTGCTTGGGCTCAGCACGCTGATTCTGGCGTTCGCCGCTTCCGCGTCCGCGCAGTCGTTTCTGGCGGAGCTCAAAATGCAGCACGATCCGGCCAAACGTTCGGAAATGGCGCTTAACTTTGCGACCGAGCTTTTTGACAATGCCAAGGATTCATACGGCAAGGGTCAAATTTCTAAAGGAGACGAGGATCTCGACAGCATGACCAAACTGCTGAACGCGTGTGTCGAATCGCTCGCCGATGCGAATAAATCGAGATCGTATAAAAAGGCTGAGATGAAGGTGGCGAATCTGCAGCGTCGGCTTTCCGATCTCGTGAACGACCTGGGAATCCAGGAGCGTGGCTGGGCCGAATACACAAGCCGCAAACTCGACGAAATTCATGACAAGCTGCTAAACGGGGTCATGCGTAAGTGAAATTTCTTCTAGTTCTCTTCGCGGCTGCCTTATGTCTGGCTCAGGACCACGATTTCCTCACGCCAAACGAAGTCGCGCAAATCCGCGAAGCGCAGGACCCCAACGACCGGTTGACGCTTTACGTGCATTTTGCGCGTATGCGCATGGATTTGATCGAGCAATACCTGGCGAAAGAAAAGCCGGGACGCAGTGTCTTCATCCACGACAATCTGGAAGACTTCAGCCAGATTATCGAAGCCATGGATTCGGTCGCCGACGACTCGCTGCGTCATAACCGGGCCATCGACAAAGGAATGCTGCTTGTGCTGGACGCCGAAAAGGAATTCTTAGACAAGCTGACGAAGATTCAGGAGTCCGATCCGAAAGATCTGGACCGTTACAAGTTTGTGCTCACCGAAGCGATCGACACCACTTCGGACAGCCGCGAGCTTTCGATGGAGGACTCGGCTAAGCGAACCGCCGAATTGGCTGCGCAGGACAGCAAAGAAAAGAAAGCGCGCGACGCGATGATGCCGGCTAAAGAGGTCAAGGACCGCAAGCAGGCGGCCCAGACCGAAGACGACAAGAAAAAGAAGACGCCATCGCTCTACCGGCCTGGGGAAAAGCCCCAAAATCCAAACTGAACTCTGTCGTACAGTGAAGGTAGAACGTGAGTCACCATTGTCACGACCACTCCGGCGCCACGGGCTGGATTCTTGGCGTGTCGTTGGGCGCTACTCTCGCATTCACGGTTTTCGAGGTATACGCGGGCGTTCGCTCGGGCAGCCTTGCGCTGCTCTCTGACGCCGGCCATAACTTTACCGACGCTCTCGCCTTGTTTCTTGCAGCCGTCGGATACTACCTGCAAGCGAAGCCAGCAGACCACGTTAAAACATTTGGCTACCAGCGGGCTGGAGTAGTAGCGGCCTTTCTGAATGCGGCCACGTTGATCGCCATCGCTCTGGTCATTTTCTGGGAAGCGATCTTGAGGCTCATCAACCCGCAACCCGTAGACGATCGGACGATGCTGTGGGTGGCCGCAGCCGCGTTGATTCTGAATGCCGGCATTATGCTGGCGTTGAACCGGCGCTCACACGGGGATTTGAACCTTCGCGCCGCTTTTATTCACATGCTGGGTGATGCCGTGGGCGCAGGCGCCATCATTTTGGGAGCGCTCGCCATTCGCTATACCGGCTGGCTGTACATCGATCCGCTCCTTTCCCTTGCGCTGGGCATCCTGATTGCCTATACGGCTTGGGACATCATCAGGGAGTCGCTCAATATCCTTCTCGAAGGACTGCCACGAGGACTCGAGTTGCGCGGCGTCACCGATGCGATGAACGAGGTCGAGGGTGTGCAGGACGTGCACGATCTGCACATCTGGAGCCTGGGCTCGAATACTCACGCGCTCAGTTCGCATGTGTTGATCGACGATATGTCACATTCGGAAAGCGAAGCGATTCTCCGGCGCATCAACGAAGTCTTGTGCACCTTCGGCATTCGCCATAGTACGATTCAGTTCGAGCACATCCCTTGCGTTCTATCCGACAGCCCCTGCCGGATGGTTCCTGATCCCACCCATGTCCACGACCACGGGCGCTGACGCGCACGCGGGGCGTTCGCTCGAAGACCTGCTGCGCTCGGTATTTGGATTTCCTTCGTTTCGTCCGAATCAAGAAGCCGTGTGTCAAGCCGTGACCGGCTCGCATGATGTTCTGCTAATTATGCCGACCGGTTCGGGTAAATCGCTTTGCTATCAATTGCCCGGCATCGCGCGAGGCGGCACCACACTCGTTATTAGCCCTCTGATTGCGCTGATGGAGGACCAGGTGGCAAAGTTGAAAACCCTCGGTTTTGCGGTCGAAAGGATTCATTGCGGCCGCGGCCGACAAGCTTCGCGCCAAGCCTGTTTTGACTATCTGGAAGGCAAGCTCGAGTTCCTCTACATCGCACCGGAACGTTTGCGTGTCACCGGGTTTCCCGAAATGCTCGCAAAACGCAGGCCCGGTCTCATTGCGGTCGACGAGGCGCACTGCATTTCACAGTGGGGACATGATTTTCGCCCTGATTACCGCATGCTCGGCCAACGCCTGCCGCTGCTGCGTCCCGCACCGGTGATCGCGCTCACCGCGACTGCCACGCCGCGCGTTCAGAAGGATATCGTCGAGCAACTTGGCCTTCGCGAGCCGAAGTGTTTCATTCACGGATTCCGGCGCGCGAATCTTGCCATTGAAGTGGTGGAGGTTTCGCCTTCAGAACGTTCCTCGCTGGTTTGTACCCTGCTGCAAGATGCAGCGCGACGTCCCGCGATTGTCTACGCTCCCACGCGCAAGCAGACCGAGGCTCTAGCAATGGAACTAGGCGCGCAGTGCCCGGCTGCCGCTTATCACGCCGGGCTCGACTCCGCACATCGCGCGCGCGTGCAGCAGGACTTTCTCGACGGCAAAGTGGAAGTGATGACGGCCACCATCGCCTTCGGCATGGGAATCGACAAGCCAGATGTGCGCACAGTAATCCACACGGCGCTACCCGGAAGCCTGGAAGGCTATTACCAGGAGGTGGGACGCGCCGGCCGGGACGGCGCACCGAGCCGCGCGCTACTCATGCAGTCATACGCCGATCGCCGCACGCACGATTTCTTTTTCGAACGTGACTATCCGGAAGCGGATGTCCTGGGAAAAATTTTTGCGTGTTTATCCGGGCAGCCGATCGAGAAAGCTGGTTTGCAGCAACGGTTGGCGCTCACTCCAGACCTGTTCGATAAGGCTCTCGAAAAGCTTTGGACGCATGGGGGCGCTCTGCTGGACTATGACGAAAAAATCACGCGCGGCGACCGGCGCTGGCGGGAGCTGTATGTTGCTCAGTTCGAGCACAAAGAGGCACAGCTCGAAACCATGATCCGGTATGCCAGCAGCTCCGATTGCCGCATGGCTAGCCTGGTACGGTATTTCGGCGACCGCACTGACCAACAGAATGCCTGCGGCATCTGCGATTTCTGCGCTCCTACCGAATGCGTGGCGCAGAAGTTTCGCGTTCCGAATGCCAAAGAACGCGCCATTATCTCCCGTGTACTGAAAACGCTGCGCAACGGAGGTCCGAAATCGAGCGGTAAACTCCACGCGGAGGTTTGCACGGCTGACGAATGCAGCCGTAACGGGTTTGAAGAAGTCCTTGGGGCCATGGCACGTTCGGGTTTGCTTCAGATCGTTGAAAACGTCTTTGAAACGGAAGGTCGACGCATCCCGTACAAAAGCGTGCGGCTGACGTCTGCGGGTGCTGCGGCGGAAAATGCCGCCACATTCGAATTTCTGATAAAAGACGCCAAGGAACCGGCATTGCGAAAACGCCGCGTAAAAGAGAAGAAGAGTGTCGACGCGAAAGAGGAATGCCGGACTGCCGATACAGACCCGGCCCTTGAACTAGCGTTGCGCACGTGGCGTCTGGCCGAGGCGAAAAAGCTCGCGGTGCCTGCTTTTGCGATTTTCAGCGACAAGACTCTACGCGCGATCGCTGCGCGAAGACCGCTCGTCGGCGAGGAATTACTAGCTATCTACGGTATGGGTATTTCGAAAGTGGATAAGTACGGCCCTGATATCTGCCGCATCGTGCGATCACACGGCTAACGCGATCGGCCGAACCGGAGAACCCGTGGCGCCTCGAATCTTCAAGGGTAGTGCCACAAAAAGAAATTCGAAGATGCCATCGGCGGCGATTCTTTCGAGATCGAGCACTTCAATCAGGTGAATGCCGCGTTCGACGAGTAAATGCACGTGCACCGGCATGGCCGAGGGCACTTTTTCATAGGCCAGCGTATCGCTGCCTGTGGCGAAGATCCCCCGCGCACTCAACCAGCGGGCGGCATCGATCTCCGGACCAGGACCGGTGGGCGCGTTTCCCTTGCCAGCCGTCACGTACATTGCCGGATCCGGCCAATACTGCGCCCAACCCGTCCGCAGCAGCACGACGTCTCCAGGGCGAATTTCTATTTTCTGGCGGCGGCATGCCTCCTCGAGGTGCTTCGGCCCGATCGAAAAATCCTTGGGCAGACAACGTACGCCTTCGAGGCGTGCGACATCGAGCAGAACACCGCGCCGGGATATTGGTGCGACTGTCTCCAGTCCGTGCACCGGAAGGCCCTTTTCATAGGATTGCCCGGAGGTTGGCGCGCCGCCAAACAACCTGCCATTACAGGAGAAATGTCCGAGCCCATCAATGTGAGTACCAACGTGAGTGCCTGTCGCAATCGCGTCGGCCGAAGAGCTCGCGATGCGGCCATCGGCTAGTTCCGTGGTGACCTCGCCGTGGCGTTTGGTCAAGCCGAATACAAACGGCGGATGCGTCGGGAAGTGAGGAACGCCAGGATACAAATCCACGCCCAGGTCATACACGCGAGCGCCACCGGCCAGCGCCAGCAGGTCCTCGAGGGATTTATTGGGCATAGCTATTGTGCACTAGGAACCGGCAGATCGAGGATCGGCGAGCAGCATGGCTTCTCAACAGGCTTCGGTTCCATCAACTCCGCGCGCGTGAAGTTCGGATCGTACAAATTGAGCTGCCACTTGCCGTCTCTGCCAATCTTGGGAGGCTGCGGCGGTTTTATCCCACGCGCCAGTACGGCACGATAGCCGGCCTGAATGTCGGGCACGCCGAGCGCCAGGTGATGCATCACGCCAAGCTGCTTCGGACTTGGATTGTGCACGTTCAGCATGTACTCCAGCCAATCCGCGCCTTCGGGAACGCGCATATCCACCCAACTTACTTCCGTGTCGGTTCTTCCGCCATACCAAGTCATTTTGAATCCCAGTATGTCCTTATAGAAGCGATCCGCCGCCGCGCGGTCCTTGACCGTGACGCCAACGTGAATCATTCGGGTTGAAACACGATCCGAGCCGAGGAATTTTCCGAAGTTCTTGCTGAGCAAGGAACCAGGCATGTATTGAACGAACTCTACGTGGTGCCCATCCGGATCATCGAGCATCATGGTCAGGTTGCCGTCCGGATCGGGTTTCAGCTTGGCCGGCACGGAGACCGCGCGGCTGGCCAGATAGTCGCGCAACTTCCGAATATCGGTAGTTTCGAACGCAATGTGGGAGAGCCGGTCTTGCGTTTCACTCTTCAAATCAGGAGAGACTTTGATGTATTGGTGATCGTTGACCTTAAAGAAGGCGGCATTCGCGACCTTGAATGGCTCCTCAAAGCCAAGGCCGGTTCCATAAAATTTCCTGGCGGCGGCCAGATCATCGGTCTCGAGAGCGATGTGCGCCACCCCGACAATTGGTGGACGTTGCACGGAGGCTTCGCCTTGCGCAAGCAGGGCCGCCAGGAGGAAATGGAAGGGCATAGATGCCCAGTATATTGCTATGCGAGCCGCGGCCCGGCTTATCGATTTAGTGCGTTGCCACCGGCACGTTCATCGGTTGATCTGCCATTTCGTTTGTCTCGGATTCCGGCGCAAGGCCAAACCGTGCCGTGAAATAGAACGTGCTCCCTTTGCCCGGCTCGCTTTCCACCCAAAGGTCACCTTGCATCATCCGGGCTAGCCGCGATGAAATCGCCAAACCCAGGCCAGTTCCGCCAAATTTGCGAGTGTTCGACGTATCGCCCTGCGCGAAGGCCTGGAAGATCGTGTCTTGTTTGTCGCGCGGGATGCCGATGCCGGTGTCCGTTACCGAGCAATGCAATAGCACTCCGGACGTAGAGACTTCCTTGGCCGCCACTCGCATTGAGACACTCCCTTGCTGCGTGAATTTCACTGCATTGTCGAGCAGGCAGGAGAAAATTTGCTGGAGCCGCGCGGGATCACCCATCAGACTGTCGGGAACTCCCGGCGCGGCGCTGATGCTGAGCAGTAACCCTTTTTCGCGCGCGCGCATACTACTCTCCCTCTCGACTTGCGACAGGCACTCAGAGAGCAAGAAGGGCATTCGTTCGAGTGTAAGTTTCTGTGACTCCATCTGAGAGAAATCGAAGATGTGATTCACCACCGCCAGCAGCGAGTCCGTAGATGTCCGCACAATCTCCAGGTATTCGCGCTGTTCTCCGGATAGCTCGGTCGAGAGCGTCAGATCCGTCATGCCCATTATGCCGTTGATGGGCGTACGAATCTCATGGCTCATGTTCGAGAGAAACTGAGTCTTCGCGCGATTGGCCGCTTCGGCCTTTCGCTCCGCGATGGTCCGCGTCACGATCTCTCCCTCGAGCGAATGGTTGAGCTCGACCAGGTCTCGCGTCCGCTCCTCTACACGCACCTCGAGTTGATCGCGCGACTGTCGCAACTCCGCGGTGCGCTCGTCTACCAGTTGCACGAGTTTCATCTCGCGCTCCCGGAGTTGCCGCACACGCGCGCGATGCAGACCAATGACGATAGCGCATAGAGCAAGCACTACCAGAAAAGAAAAAGTTTTCGTCTGATAGTAATGCGGGCGGAGCACAAAGGATACCGTGGCGCCCACCGGCGTCCATGTACGGCCATCGGGACTGGCGAGGACGCGGAAGTTATATTCGCCTGGTGGAATGTTGGTATAAAACGCCGACCGATGACTTTCCGGCTGGCTCCAGTCTTTCTCGAATCCATCCAGGCGGTACCGGAACTGGATCTTTTCAGGCGCGATGAAGCTCGGCGCAGTGAAGCGGAAGCTGAGTTTCCCGGCCCCGGGTGGAACACTGAACGCGCTATCGGATGGCCACGGTTTGTTATCGACCACAACGCTTTCCAGAAGAACGTTCAACCGCACTGGGCTCGACGCCATGTGGGCCGGATCCAGAATCGACGCGCCGGCGACGGTCGGGAACCAAAGTTTGCCGTCTTTCATGCGCCAACCCGCCGGCTGGAACCCCCCGTTGCACTCATGACTCTTCATTCCGTCCCGCACACCATATGTCGTAGCTGAGATCTTCTCGATCCGACCGGCATCGAACTCATCGAACTGCTTCTTCTCCACCGAAAAGATGCCTTTGTTCGAACTGAGCCAGAGGTTTCCGCGGCGGTCGTCCAAAATGCGGACAAATGTATCGTCCGGAAGACCCTGGCGCGGTCCGTAGTTGGTGAACTTCCCGTTTCTCAACCTATACAAGCCGCCGCCATCGGTGCCCAACCAGATGGTTCCTTCCGCATCTCCGTCTATGGACCACAACACCCTGCTTGAAAAACCGTCACGCTCGGAGTAAGTGCGGAAGCGGCCGTCTTTAAAGCGGTTGAGCCCTCCGCTGTCCGTACCGATCCATAGTGTTCTGTCCGCGCTTTCAAAAATGGACTGTACGAAATTATTCGAAAGCCCGTCTTTTGTCGTGTAAGTGGTAAAGCGTGTTCCCTCGAAGTGGCTCAGTCCCTGCCGAGTGCCGACCCAGAGATCGCCATCTCGGGTGGTGTATGTGCACATAACGAAACCGGGCGTCAGGCCCTTTTCGGCCCCTACCGCAACGAATCGGCCATTTTTCAGGACCGCCAAACCCCGGCGCGTTCCCGCCCAAATATTGCCATGCCCGTCCTCGGTCACAGAGAGGACCAAGTTGTCGGGCAACCCTTGTTCATGCGTGTAGAGCGTGGAATGTCCGTCTTTCAGCCGTTTCAGTCCTTGGTCCGAACCAATCCAGACGTCGCCTTCCCTGTCCTGATAGATCGCTAAGATCTCGTCTGCCAGTCCTTCTTCTTTCGAAATGGTGGTGACTAGCCCGTCTCGTAATCTCGTAACACCGCCGGCCAATGTGCCGAACCAAAGATTGCCTTCGCGATCTTCGAAAATGCTCTCGATGCCCTCGGCGCCGAAGCTGGTCGCCTTCAGTGCACTCAGTTGACCGTTGACAATGCGGTTCAGGCCGCCGGCCAGCGTTCCGGCCCAAAGCGTATGAGAACTATCCTCATAAAGCGACAAAACGGTGTTATTACTCAGCCCGTCTTTGGTGGTCCAACGGACGAATCCGCTCGGACCCAGTTTGGCCAGACCGCCCTCATTGGTTCCTACCCATACTGTTCCTGCCCGGTCAACTTGGGTCGCCCGTATATCGTCTGAGCCCAGCCCGTCCGATGCCCGGTAAGAAGTGAACTTTCCGGCCGAGAACTTGGACAACCCGTTGTGTGTGCCGATCCATAGAGTGCCCTGCGCATCGCCATTTATGGCAAAGACCGTATTGTCGGCCAGTCCGTCCGCGGTTGTGAAAGTGTGAAATGAGCCTTTTTTGTACTGCGCAAGTCCGCCGCCTGAGGTCCCGATCCAGATGACGTTGCCCGCACCTTCATACATTGCCAGGATGGATTCCGTAGGTAATCCCCTTCGGGAGGTAAAGCTCTGAAAGCGGCCCTGGCTATAGCGTGCCAAGCCGCCACGCGTCCCGATCCAGAGATCGCCAGCATGGTCCACTAGCAGACTGAAAATGAAATCGTTTCGAAGTTCGGGCGTGTTGCGTTTATCGAAGACCGTGAACCGGTCGCCATCGAAACGCGCCAAGCCTTCTTCGGTACCGAGCCACACATACCCGTCGGTGGTCTGCGCCACCGCCATCACGGTGTTATGCGGCAATCCCGAACCTGCCTGCCAGGTCTGGCGGACGTACTGCGTAATCGCCTTAGTGGGATCGAGGCTTGCCTGTGCGGTCCCTGCGGCCAAATGCACTAGGGCGGCAAGCGGCAGCAAGGAGATCTGCCGTGTCCGTGAGCGATTGAAGGTATTCAATAACGACAAATCGCTTCTTATCCCCTCTAACAGTCCATCGGACAAATGGGGAGAAATGATGAGTGAGAAGGGGTACAGCCAGGAGCTTAAGGCACCCTACGCCGTACTTGGTGTATGGGTGGATGTTAAACTTCCGGTCTAATATCAAACTGCTAGCCGAATTCCGGGCCCGCTATCCCGAATTGATAGGTTTCGGATACCGGACGTATTCTCGATCCCCGATACATCCGAATCAAGGGGCGTTCGAGCTCAAATCCCGCAGTCTGAAGTGAACCGCTCCAGGCGTCGGATGTATCGATCAGGAACGAACACGCCGGCTGCTGTATCAGGCAGCGGGAAAGCAGGTTCAGCGCCGTGAGTTCGCTGGTCGCTGTCAGCGGCCCAACGTGCTCATGGTGATACCCATGCCTTCCGAAGACGTACCCTTGGAGAGCGGGACCGGTCCTCGCGACCCAGGCATATTCGGGAGCGCGGGCGAGAAATGAAAGCAAAAGCCTGCTTCGATCCGCTCCGAAGACTTTCGTGTCCAGATCGAAAATTTCCTCTAAGTCGTCTTGGCGCGTGGGTGTACACGACCCGTCATCTATCCAGGCAGGCGTTGTCCTTGTTTTAGTGACCATCCGATTCAACCGGTATTCCTCCTCGAATCCTTCCCCGCGATAGATGCGCGCGCCCGCCTCTGTCGCATCCAAGCGAACGCATTTCTCGTTCCGTAGGATCTCGAGAGCCTCCCGGATCAACTCCGTCCCGATACCCCTGCCGCGCACCGCTGGATCGACCAGTATCATCGCAATCCAACTGAATGCTTCCGCGAAACGCAGCGTCGCCACGGTTCCAACGACCTCGCCGCCACTCTCTGCAACCCGGCAAGCGTCCGGGCTGAACTGCAGAAAAGTGGTCCAGTCGTCGGCAACTTGATTCCAGCCGCTCAAGCGGCACAACCGCAGTCCCGCCGGAACGTCATCGAGCGTCATTGTGCGCATGCCCCTGGTAGAATACCTCCGCGTCTGAATGGCAGTGTATGTCCGATTCCTCGTCGTCGCTGTATTGGCCGCTTTGGCTGCCGCGCCCGCTCTAGCCCAGGACTCCGCAAAACGCGGCCAAACCCAATTTGCTCAGACCTGCGGATTTTGTCACGGCGCGGACGCCAATGGCGGCGCAGAAGGACCCAACCTGATGCGCTCGGCGCTCGTCCGACACGATGAGAAAGGCAATCTCATCGGCCCGGTTATTCGCGAGGGGCGTCCGACGAAGGGCATGCCGGCCGTTCCGCTCGATAACAATCAAATCGCCGATATCGTCGCGTTTCTGCACAAGCGGCTCGAGGAGTCGGACCGCCGAAGCCCACGTCGCCCCGATTATGCTCTCAAGCTTCTGCTGACCGGCGACGCCGTGGCCGGCAAAGCATTCTTTTTCGGCGCCGGTGGCTGTTCCAAATGCCACTCTCCTACGGGCGATCTTGCGGGCATCGCCAGCAAATACGCACCTTCCGATCTGCAGGCCCGGTTTCTCTATCCTTCCGGTGTCGAGAAAACTGCCACCGCGACGACCAAGTCGTGTGAGCATTTCAAGGGAAATCTGTTTTACGCCGACCAGTTTCGCCTCGCGATTAAGGACGATGCCGGCTGGTACCATTCCTGGCCCTATTCGGAAGTCAAGGTCCAGATTCACGACCCGCTCGCCGCCCATCGGGAGCTTCTACCCAAGTACACCGAAGCCGATATGCACAATATGTTCGCTTACCTGGAGACGCTGAAATGAAAAGCATCGCTCTCCTTCTAGCTGTTGTTGCGGAACTCTGTGCGCAGGGACTCGATCCGGCGGCCTTTCTGAAACCGCCCACCGACACGTGGCCTACGTACAACGGTGATTACTCCGGACGCCGCTATAGCACGCTCGCGCATATCGATAGAAATAATGTCCGATCGCTCAGTCTGGCGTGGGCGTTTCAAACGCGTTCCTCAACCCTCAAATCGACGCCTCTCGAAGTCAATGGCATTCTCTATCTCACCGCGCCCGATCAGGTATGGGCGATCGACGCGCGGAGCGGCCGAAGTATCTGGCACTACAACCGTCCTTCGGAAGGCGATCACATCGGCCAGCGCGGCGTCGCGATGTACAAGGACCGCTTGTATTTCGGTACTCCCGATGCACACCTGATTTGCCTGAACGCGCGTGACGGCCAGCCGATTTGGGACGTCCAAATCGCGGACGTCAAATTCGGCTATTACCTCAGCGTGGCCCCGCTGGTGGTGAAGGACAGCGTGATCGTCGGCACCTCTGGCGACCAGGCAGACATCCCGCATTTTCTCGAAGCGATCGATCCTGAAAGCGGCAAGGTGATCTGGCGCTGGAACAGCGTTCCGAAACCGGGACAACCCGGATCCGAAACGTGGCCCGACCCTGAATCCATGGCGCACGGCGGCGGTCCCACGTGGATGACGGGTACGTACGATCCCGGCTTGAACCTGATTTATTGGGGAACCGGAAATCCGCATCCGGTGCTGGCGGGCGTAGGACGCATGGGCGCCAATCTCTTTACCTGCTCGATCGTCGCATTAAATGCAGATACCGGCAAATTAGTCTGGTACTTCCAGCCTTCGCCGCATGA
>Ga0157369_10007884_pt1 | contig 12243 bp, 10 predicted proteins | sample C25metaG_FD_113461 | JGI IMG/M metagenome (GOLD analysis project Ga0157369, IMG submission 113461) | Corn rhizosphere microbial communities from Kellogg Biological Station, Michigan, USA - C2-5 metaG | ecosystem: Host-associated > Plants > Roots > Rhizosphere > Soil | place: USA: Michigan...
AACGAGAAGCAGTACGAGGCACTGAAGGACAAGGGCATGTCGAAGGAGCGCGCGGCGCGGATCGCCAACTCGCCGGACGCGTCGAAGCACGGCGGCCAAGCGTCGCATTCGGGAAGCGGCAACCCGAAGCAGGGCGGCACGCATGCGCAAAAGGTGGCCGCCGGCCGCAAAGGCGGAAAAGCGACGGCACGCAAGTCCTAGGTTTGGCGTGATCTAGAGTCGCAATGTGGACTTCACGCTCACCGCCGAGCAGGAGCTGATCCGGCAGACGGCGCGGTCGTTCTGCGAGGACAATATTGCTCCGTTCGCGGCTGAATGGGACCGCACGGAGACGATCGACCGCGCGATCGTCGGCAAGCTCGCCGGGCTCGGCTTCCTCGGCGCGTCGTTGCCGGAAGAGCACGGCGGCATGGGCCTCGACACCGTTTCCTACGCGCTCGTCGTCGAGGAGATCGGCCGTGCCGACTCGAACGTGCGCGGGATCGTCTCCGTCTCGAACGGCCTGGTCGGGAAGACGGTGGCGAAGTTCGGCACGGACAGGCAGCGCGCCGAGCTACTGAGGGGTGTCGCGAGCGGCGACGCGCTCGGCTGTTACGCGCTGACGGAGCCCGGCGCCGGCTCCGATCCGTCCGGACTCGAGACGCGTGCCGTCAAGGACGGCGACGACTGGGTGATCAGCGGCCAGAAGATCTTCATCACCCTGGGTTCCTGGAGCGCTTTCGCGCTCGTCTTCGCGCGTACCGGGGAAGAAGGCGCGCGCGGGATCACCTGCTTCGTCGTGCCGACGAACAGCAAAGGCTTCGAGGCGCGCCCGGTGAAGGGCAAGCTCGGGCTGCGCGCGCAAGACACGGCAGAGCTCTTCCTCGACGGCGTGCGCGTGCCCGACGAGGCGCGACTCGGCGAGCTCGGCGGCGGATTCAAGGTCGCGATGTCGGCGCTCGACCACGGCCGCATCTCCCTCGGCGCCGGCTGCGTCGGCATCGCGCAGGCGTGCCTCGACGCGTCCGTCGCGTACACGAAGCAGCGCACGCAATTCGGCAGGCCGGTCGCGCGCTTTCAACTCGTGCAGGAGCTGCTCGCCGACATCGCCGTCGAGACCGAAGCGGCCCGCCTGCTCGTCTGGCGCGCAGCAGCCGCGGCGGACGCGGGCAAGCCGCACACGGTCGAGTCGTCGATGGCGAAGTACTTCGCGAGCGAAGTCGCCGTCCGTGCAGCGAACGCGGCTGTGCAAGCGCACGGCGGCTACGGCTACATCGACGAGTACCCGGTCGGGAAGCTCTTGCGCGACGCGCGCGTGACGACGCTCTACGAGGGAACGAGCCAGATCCAGAAGCTGATCATCGGCCGCGCGCTGACCGGCGAGAACGCGTTCGTCTAGACCTGTTCGCGATCGGGTTGCTGAGCGTTCATCGCACGCTTCAGCACCTCGTACGCGGCATCCTTGTCGCCGCGCCGCTCGAGCAGCCCGGCCAGCTTCGCGTACGCCTCGCCTGCAAAGCGATTCGGAACCGCGCCGAGTTTCTCGACCGCGAGCTCGTAGAGCTCAATTGCCCGATCGTCTTCGTTAAGCGTCTCGTAGACGCCTGCGATCAGCACAAAACAGCGCCCGGCTTCGAGCTCCCCGAGCTCGTCGGCCGCCCCAACCGCCTGCATCGCGACGGCGCCGGCTTCTTCGCTGCGGCCGAGCTGCGCCAGCGCCCGCGCCTGCTCGATGCGGAGGCTGGCCAGTTCGAAGACGCGTCCGCTGCCTGACACGAGCGGCAATGCCCGGTCGAGCAGTTCGAGCGCCCGGTCGCTTTCGCCACGGTCGAGCTCGATGTGGGCGAGCAGCTGGTAAGCGAACCCGACGTGGACGCCGTAATCGGCAACCTCGAGGATCTCGAGTGCCCGCTGCGCGTAGCGGGCCGCCGTCTCGGCGTCGCCCTGCAACGCATGCAGCCGCGACTGCGCCCAGAGCATCTTCGCGCGCGTGTACGGATCGCCGATCTCGGCGCTCGCGTTTATGGCCCGAGACAGCGCTTGCTCGGCGGCCGCGAAGTTCGAGGTGTCGGAGTAAACGTTTGCGAGCAACGACGAGAAGCGCACTTCGTTCAGCGCGTCCCCGACCTCTGCAGCGCGATCGCGGTTGCGCGTGAAGACTGCGGCCGCAGATTCGTACTCGAGCGCGCGTGCGTATGCCCGGCCGAGCGTCTCGGAGAAATGCAAGTCGCTCGCCTCGAGTCGCTCGTCGAGCAGCAGTGCACGCTCCAACTGCTCGACAGCAGCCTCGGGCGTGTCCGTGTGCAGCGCAATCTCGCCGAAGAGCGCGCTCGCTTGACCGCGGTCGGCGTTCGAGCGAGCGGCTGCGAGCAAACGCTCGGCGAGCATCCGTGCGGCCTCGAAGTCGCCCAGGCGGATCGCGACGCGCGCCTCGACGAACGACGCCAGCTTGCCGACCGGCTCGTGCGTGCCGTGCGCGAGGAAGCTCTCGCTCACCCCGAGCCGCTCGGAGAACTCGCGCATCAGCTGCAGCGACGGGATGCGCTCGCCCTTCTCGATGCGAGAGATGTAGGCCGCGGTGCAGCCCGGGAACGAGAGCTCCCGCTGACTCAGGCCGGCCGCTTCGCGTGTCTCACGGAGGCGGCGGCCGACGAGCACCGGGTCGTCGTAGTACTTGACTTTGGTCCGCGGCGCCATCCGGCTCCACTTTGGCTACAGGCCTCAGATTTGTCAATACGTACCGTGGTGTGTCAACAGTCGGCATTCCGTCCGACGACACTTGTAGAGTCCAGCCGATCCCTGGCGCCAGGGGCGATTCCTCCAAACGAAAGGACGCCCCATGTATCGCTACGTGCGCCTCTTGGGCGGCGTGGCCGCGGCACTTGTCGTGGCTGCATTCGTCGCCGATATCGGCCCGCTTTGGTAACCGACTGAAGGTGCGCGGGGGCGGGAAGACGCCTTCCAGCCCCCGGGCGCCTACACCTTCACATGAAACGGGGCCGCGCGCCAAGCGGCCCAGCGCCAGTACCAGGCTCCCGGCTTGGCCGGCGCCTTCGGGCGAGCTCCCGTGTGCCGGTGCTGCCACGAGAAGAGCGACCACGCCCAGTGCGGGAGCGGCTTCGGAAGCTTCGTCGGCTTTGCCGTCGGCACGACGACGATCGCCTTCGACGCCTTCGCCGCGTTGCCCGCCGCGTCGACTGCCTGCACGCGGTAGACGGTCTGCGCCGTCGGATGGAACGCGCGCACCGCCGCCTGATGCTGCGTCCCCGGTAGAGAGACGAGCGGCGTTCCGTCGAGCAGCACGTTGTACGACGCGATCGCGCCGCTGTTGTCGACCGACGACGACCAGCTCAGCACGAGCGCGCCGTTCGAGAAATGTCCGCGCACGTTCGTGGTCTGCGACGGCGGCGACGTGTCGGGCAGCAGTCCGACCAGGCCCGGCACGAGCGTGTACACGTCGAACGAACCGTCGCCGCCTGCGGTGTACGCCGCGGTGACGCCGGCCGCGAGCATGCCGGTCGTCTGCCGCTTCAACGGAGCCCAGTTGACCCCGTCCGTCGAGAACGCCGGCACGAGCCCGCGTCCCTGCGAGACGAGGTGCACGTCGACCGGCGCGGCGAAGGTCGTCACCGGCGTCGCGCCGTCCGCCGCCGTGACGGTCAGGCGAACTGCGTACGAGGCGGGCGCGGGCGGCGGCGCGACCGGCGTCAGCGTCACGACAGAGGTCGTGTCGAACGCGCCGGACGACCAGCTCGCCGTTGCGAGGTTGTCGCCGGAGCCGACCGAGCCGGCGGGCGACGGAGGCGGCGGAGGCGGCGGCGCGGAGCCGCCGACGACCGCAGCGTCGACGAAGTCATTGTCGATGTTGATCGTCACGCCGCCCCACGTCTCCTTGTGCCCGCCCTTGAACTGGTGGATGCGCTGGTGGTTCACCCACAGGCTGTCGCTCACGTACGGGTCGCCGAATTCGCTCGGGTCGCCGTTCCAGTGCGCGATCCAGACGTCGTCGGGAATGGAGACGCCGATCGACTGCAAGTCGCGGATCGTCGAGCTGGCGCTGCCGTAGATGCCCGCGACGTATCCCTGCGCGCGCAGCTGGTTGTCCCAGCCGGCCGCGAACGCCTGCGCCGAGCGTGTGCAGGCCGCGTTCGTCGTCGCGTAGCCCTCGAGGTCGAGGTAGAGCGGGCTCCCGAACGGCAAGCCGTATCCGCTCGCCTTCGACACAGCGTCATTCGCAGCGGCGACACCTTGCGACTGCGCGGTCGTCGCATTCGATGAAATCTTCTGCAACCCGGATTGACTCGCGCACGGCGCCTGCAACCCGACGTACAGCGGCAGCAGGCTCCACCCCGCAGCCGTTGCACCTGCGACCCACGTCGCGGACAGGTTGTTCTGCGTGCACGCGCGGTTGACACCGCCGATGTAGATGCCGAGCGCGCGGTACGGCGACGCCGACCAGGCGGTGAGCGCGTCGAGCGACGGCGCGGTGCACGCGTCGAAGCCGTAACCGGTGAAGACGTTCACCTGCGCGCGATTCGTGGCCGCACTGCTGCCGGACACCGCAATCACGCACGCCACGGCGAAACTGATGAGGACCCCCGCCCGTCTCATCCGCAGCATTCTGTCGATCCCTCGTGAAGATTCCGTATGCGTGAGAATCCGCGCATGACCTACACGATTACCAACCTGAAGGACATCGACGATGCGGCGGTCGGCTACGGGCTGTCACCGGATCTCGAGGCACGTTTTGGCCGTGGTCCGCTGGAGTGCGAGCAGATGGGCTTCAGCTACCAGCGCTACGCGCCGGGCTACCGCACATTTGCGCACCGGCACCGTACGCAGGAGGAGGTCGTCGTCGTGATCGCCGGCAGCGGCCGCCTGAAGATCGACGACGACATCCATCCTCTGCAGCGTCTCGACGCCGTGCGCGTCGGCGTCGGCTCGACGCGCGCAATCGAAGCGGGCGACGACGGGCTCGAGGTGCTCGTCTTCGGCGCGCCGCAGACGCCGCCGGGTGACGCAGACATCGTCGAAGACTGGTGGACCGATTAGTTCGTAGCGGCGCGTCGGTCTTTACGACCGTGAGGCAAGCCAAGGTCACCCAGACCGCGCTCCATCAGGGCGAAAGCGCGATCGCTGTCGGCAGCCAGGCGGCGCGCCGCGGCCGGACCGTGCTTGCCGGTCAGCGCGAGCGCGCGGGCGCTGAGGAACAGCTGGCGGTGCACGCTGACGAGCATGCTCGCGACGGTGCGGACGTCGCGCTCGTCGATGCCTTCGGCGAGCAGAGCGCCGGTCAGCGCCTGCGCAAAGCCGGACATGACCTCGAGCTCCTTCACCTTGAGCGCTTGCGACTCTTCGATGACGCGCGCGAAATGCACGAAGCCGGGCGACGCAAGCCGAGTGCATTGCTCGCGATTCAACTTTCGCAGCGCCTCGAGTATCGACACGCCCGGCGCCCGGTTGCGCACTGCATCGACCAGCGCGCGCTGCCGCTCCGGAACCTCGTCGAAGAAGAGATCTTCCTTCGTCGGGAAATAGTTGAAGACGGTCTTTTCGGAGACGCCCGCCGCGGCGGCTACCTCGGCGACCGTGACGTGGTCGAAGCCCCGCGTCACGAACAGCCGCATGGCCTGAGCCGCGATCTCCTCGCGCGTCCGGAGCTTCTTCGTCTCCCGCAGTCCCACGGCCGGTTGCTAGTGTAGCCGGATAGTTACAGTTGCAGAAATGATTTAGTCGCTGTAGGTTTTCCTCAGAGGATCCTCAGAGGAAGAAATCGACACAAGGAGTTCGTTTTGCTCGCTCGCCTCGCCCATCTGATCGCCCGCCACCGCTGGAAAGTCATCGGCGCGTGGATCGTCCTCACGCTCTTCGGCGGCTTCGCCGCCGGCCAAGTTTCGAAGCGCTGGTATCAGAGCTTCTCCATCCCGGGGAAGTCGGCGTACGAGGCGAATCAACGGACCTTCGACCGGTTCGGCACGGGCCTGCGCCCGCCGAACGTCGTCGTCTACCACGCAGCGGGGGACATCACGCAGAACGCCGCGGTGAAGCAGTCGATGGCGCGCCTCGCCGGTGCGCTCCCGAGCGCGCGGACGAGCGATTACTTCTCGACCGGCAGCTCGATGTACGTGTCGAAGGACAAGCACACGACCTTCATGGAGGTCTACCTCGCCGGCGAGCCGAAGTTCAGCTCGAAGAGCGGCGCCAAGCACATGCGAACTGTCGCTGCGCAAGGGCTGCCGAGCGGCGTGACGGTGAACGTCACCGGCCACGACCCGCTCGAGGAAGCGAGCACGAACGGCGGAGGCGGCAGCAGCAACGTTCTGCTCGAGGCGTTGATCGGCGGCCTCGGCGCGCTCGTCATCCTCTTCTTCGTGTTCGGCACGCTCCCCGCCGTGCTGATGCCGATCGTCGTCGCCGCGGCGGCGATCCTCAACACGTACACGCTCGTGTGGGGCCTGACGTATCTCACGAACGTGTCGATCATCGTGCAGTTCCTGATCGCGCTCGTCGGTCTTGGCGTCGCGATCGACTACGCGCTGCTCATGATCTTCCGTTTCCGCGACGAGCTGCGTGAAGGCAACGACGTCGAAGGCGCGCTCGTCGAGACGATGACGCACGCCGGACGTTCGGTCATCGTGTCCGGCTCGACCGTTGCGGTCGGCCTGCTCTCCATGCTCGTGCTGCCGCTGCCGTTCATCCGCTCCATGGGGCTCGGCGGCATGCTGATCCCGGCGGTTTCGGTGCTCGCCGCGATCACGCTGCTGCCCGCGATGCTCGCCGTCATGGGCGAACGCATCAACAGCGTCCGCCTGATGCCGAAGCGGTTCGTCGATCGCGGCCACCCCGAAGACGGGATGTGGGGCCGCTGGGCCCGCTTCGTCCTGCGCCGGCCGTGGCCGATCGCGGTCGTCGGGCTCGTCGTCACGGTCGTGCTCGCAGTGATCGGCACGCAGCTGAACCCGAACGAGGCGCAGCTGAAGAACTTCCCCGGCACCGGCACGGCGATCCAGGGTCGCCAGATGCTCGCCGACGCCGGCATCTCGCCCGGCGTGATGAAGCCGTTCGACGTGCTCGTCGAGCACGGCGGCAACGCGCAGGCGATCGCGACGAAGGTCGCCGCAGTGCCGGGCGTCACCGGCGCGGCCGTGCCGTCAGGGTGGACGAAAGGCCAGGACGCGATCGTCGAAGCGTTCCCGAACATCGACGGTGCCGCATCCGGGATTCAGGGGATCATCGACAACGTCAACGCGACGCTGCAGGGAAGCGATGGGACGCTCGCCGGACAGGCCGCGGTCGACCGTGACTTCGTGCACGCCGTCTACGGCAACTTCCCATACGTCCTCGGGGTTGTGCTGCTGTTCACGCTGATCCTGCTCGCACGCGCGTTCAGGTCGATCGTGCTGCCGATCAAGGCGGCGATCCTCAACCTGATCTCGCTCGGCGCGGCGTTCGGGATCGTCGTGTTCGTCTTCCAGATGGGCCACGGCTCGTCGCTCTGGAACATCACGGGCACCGGCGCGATCACCGCGTGGATCCCGTTGATGATCTTCGCGTTCCTGTTCGGCCTGTCGATGGACTACGAGGTGTTCATGCTCACGCGCATGCGCGAGGCGTATGACGAGACCGGCTCGACAGAGAAGGCGATCGAGCTCGGCCTCGCCCGCACCGGCAAGCTCGTGACCAGCGCGGCGCTGATTCTGATGTTCGCGTTCCTCGTGCTCTCGTCGAGCCCCGGGTTCGAGATCAAGGAGTTCGCGATCGGCCTCGCCGCCGGAATCATCTTCGACGCGACGGTGATTCGCGCGCTGCTCGTGCCGGCGCTGATGCGGCTGCTCGGCAACGCGAACTGGTGGATGCCGCACTGGACGAAGAAGGCGCTGTTCATCGAAAGCACGCCTTCCACTCCGGCGATCGAACCGCGCTAGCTCATTCTTTCGGATGACGCGAGACCGTCCCTGCGCCCGAGGCGCGGGGACGGTCTTGGCGCTTCGATGGAGGCATGAACAAAGAAGCCTCCAACTCCACATACGTCGTCGAGACCGAAGCGCTGACCAAGCGGTTCGGCGAGCGGACAGTCGTCCGCGGCGTCGCGCTCCGAGTCCCGCGCGGCTCGGCCTTCGGCTACCTCGGCCCGAACGGGGCCGGCAAGACGACCCTCATCCGCATGCTCCTCGGCCTGACGCCTGCGAGCTCCGGCTCCATGCATCTGCTCGGCCATCCCGTTCCGGCGGAGCGCGCGCAGGCGCTCGCCCGTGTCGGCGCGATCGTCGAGGAGCCGCGCTTCCACGGGCATCTCACCGGTCGCGAAAACCTCGGCATCGCTGCGGCGGCACGCGACAGCGCGGCGACTTCGCGCATCGACGCGTCGCTCGAGCGGGTCGGCCTCACCGCACGCGCGGATGACCGCGTCCGCACGTACTCCCTCGGCATGCGGCAGCGGCTCGGCATTGCGCGCTGCCTGATCGCCGATCCGGAACTGCTCATCCTGGACGAGCCGATGAACGGCCTCGACCCGGCGGGCATCCAGGATTTCCGCGCCTTCGTCCGCTCCTTCGTCGACGAAGGCGGCACCATCGTGCTCAGCTCCCACCTGCTCGACGAGGTGGAAAGGACCTGCGACCACGTGGCGATCGTCGACCACGGCGCGATCGTCGCGCAGGGATCGATCGCCGAGCTGCGCGGAACCGGCCTCGTGCTCTACGTCGAGGCGGACGATCGCGAGCGCGCACGCGCCGTGCTCGCCGCGAGCACCGACGTCGAACGCATCGTCGACGACGGAAACGTCCTCGCCGTGTCCATCCTCGAACCGCACGTCGTCCCCGACCTCAACCGCCGCCTCGTCGAGGCCGGCATCAACGTTCTGCGTCTCGAGCCGCAACAGGCATCGCTCGAGCAACGCTTCCTCGAGATCACAACCCGTTTGGAGGACGCAGCATGACCGCCCTCGCGCTTCCCATCTCGCGCCTCGTCGGCGCGGACCTGCTCAAGCTCCGCAGGAGCATCAGCCTCAACGTCGTGACGGCATTCCTCACGATCGGCGCGATCGTCATCACGATCACGATCATGGAGCTACTCCATCTCGCCAACCCGGACGCGCACGGACCGGTCGGCGGCATTCGCGACCTCGGCCACTTCGCCGCGCTCGTCGGTTTGCTCGGCGCGGTCGCTGCGGCGATCGTCGGAGCACGCGTCGGCGCGGGCGACATGGACGCAGGCGCGTATCGCGACCTCGTCGTGACAGGCCGTTCGCGCCTGTCGCTCTACCTGTCACGGTTCGCCGGCGGTGCGGCATTCCTACTCCCGTTCGTCGCTGTTGCGTACACCATCGCGGCTGCTTCCAGCGTCGCCCTCGCGGGCTCGAACACGGCACCGGACACGCGCCTCCTCGCGCTGACCGGCCTCTGGGCCGTGCTCGACGTGATGTTCTTCTTCGTCCTCGCCGTCGCGATCTCGGTGGCGTTCGGCACGGGCTCGTATGCAATCGGCGTCCTGCTCGCCCTCCGCCTCGCGGTCATGCCCATCGTCGTGTCGATCTCGGCGCTCGGAATCGTCCGGGAGCTCATGCCGGTGGCGGCGATCGAAAGCATCACGCCGGCGGCATTCGGCGAAGCGGCACGCATGGGCCCGCACATTCCGATGTCGACCGGAGCGGTCGCCGCGGTGCTTGTCGCCTGGGCCACGCTTGCCGTTGCCTTCGCGGGTTGGCGCGACGTGACGAGGGACGCTTAACCTGACCCATGGTCTGGAACTGGCTGCGGCGCCATCCGTACCTCGTCGATGTTGCCGTCGCTCTCCTGCTCGCCGTTGGCTACCTCGGCACCGCGGCACACCATCGGCAGTGGGGGAGCGGCGTTCCGCTCGCGGTCTTGCAGGTGGTGCCGCTGGTCTTCCGGCGGCGCTATCCGCTTCTCGTCCTCGGCCTTGTCACAGCGGCCTGGTTCGTCCAGGTCGTTGCGAACAGGGAGGTCGCGCCGGTCGCGACAGCGGTCGGCATCTACACACTCTCTGCGAACCTTCCGCGCAGGAAAGCATTGTGGGGTGCGGCGGCGGCGGTTGCGGCGACCACGATCACCGCGCTCGCATTTGGTCACTGGAGCAACGCCGTCTCCTATCTCGTCTTGTTCGTCGCAGCCTGGGTGATCGGCGACAACCTCGGAACGCGGCGCGCGTACATGCGCGCGCTCGAGGAGCGGGCCGAACGCGCAGAGCGGGAACGCGAGTCGGAGGCCGCGCGGGCGCGCGCAGAGGAACAAGCGCGCATCGCGCGAGAGTTGCACGACGTGATCGCGCACAATGTGAGCGTCATGGTCGTGCAGGCCGCCGCGGGGAACGACGTCTTCGACTCACGTCCGGATCGCGCGCGCGAGGCGCTGCAGACGATCGAGGCGAGTGGCCGCAAAGCACTCGGGGAGATGCGGCGGCTGCTCGGGATCGTGCGCGCCGACGGTGCGGAGTACGCGCCGCAACCCGGGCTGGAGCAGCTGGACGAGCTCGTCGAGCAGGTACGCGCGGCGGGGCTCACAGTGGAGGTCGGGATCGAAGGCGCGCCGCGTCCGCTTCCCGCCGGCATCGATCTCTCCGCCTATCGCGTCGTGCAGGAAGCGTTGACGAACACGTTGAAGCACGCCCGCGCGACACGCGCGAGTGTGACGATCCGCTACCGCGAGGATGCGCTCGACGTCGAGGTGCACGACGACGGCGTGGGCTCGGGAAGCGGCGACGGGTTAGGGCATGGACTGATCGGCATGCGCGAGCGCGTCGCCACGTTCGGCGGCTCGCTCGACGCTGGCCCCGCTCCCGCCGGTGGCTTCACCGTTGTGGCGAGGTTCCCGTTGTGATCCGCGTACTCGTCGTCGACGACCAGGCGCTCGTACGGAGTGGGTTCAAGATGATCCTCGACGAGCGCCCCGACCTCGAGCTGGTCGGCGAAGCCGCCGACGGCGAACGCGGCATCGCGCTCGCAGGCGAGCTCGACCCGGACGTCATCCTGATGGACGTGCGCATGCCAAACCTCGACGGCGTCGAGGCGACGCGCCGGCTCGTCGAAGCCGGGACGCGTGCGCGCATCCTCGTTCTCACGACGTTCGACCTCGACGAGTACGTGTACGCCGCCATCTGCGCGGGCGCGAGCGGCTTCCTGCTCAAGGATGTCGAGCCGAACGAGCTCGTCGACGCGATCCGTGTCGTCGCTGCAGGGAACTCGCTGTTCGGCCCGGAGGCAACGGAGCGTCTGCTCGCGCGATTCGCCGCCCCGCCGGCCGGTCGGACGCTCGAGGAGTTGACCGAACGCGAGCAAGAGATCCTGAGGCTGCTCGCGACCGGTCTCTCGAATGCCGAGCTCGCGCAGCGGCTTTTTCTCAGCGAGACGACCGTGAAGACGCACGTGTCGTCGATCCTGCGCAAGCTCGGCGTCCGCGATCGCGTGCAAGCGGTGATCGCCGCGTACGACGCGGGACTCGTGCAGCCGCGCTAGCCCTTCACATGAAACAGCGCTGACCAGATCTCCTTGGCGGCCGGCGCTGCGGCGTTCGCGCCGAAGCCGCCATGCTCGATCAGCACCACGACGACGTAGCGGGGGTTCCCTGACGGCGCATACGACGCGTACCACGAGTCGTCGCTGCCGTGCGGGTCCTGCGCGGTGCCGGTCTTGCCCGAGATCGCGACCGGGAAGTTGCCGAAGATCGCAGTCGACGTACCGGTTGGCGAATGCGCGGCTTCGTACAGTCCCTGGCGGATCGCCCAGACATCCGTCAGCTTCAGCTTCCGTACCGGCGGGAACTTCAACACCTTGCGATGCGCGCCGAGCACGGCCTGCGCGACGTGCGGCCGCACGACGGTGCCGCCGTTCGCAAGCGCCGCGTACGCAACCGCCATTTGCAGCGGCGTCACCTCGAGGTAGCCCTGCCCGATCGACATGTTCACCGACGTGCCTTCGTACCAATACGCCTCCGACGTGCCCGCGAACGTCTTCGCAAGCCACGTCGGCGTCGGCACGACGCCGCCCGACTCGCCGGGGATGTCGATGCCGGTGGGATGGCCGAGACCGAGCCATCTCGCCCACTGCTGCATGCCGAGCAGACCCTTCTCCTGCAGGAAGTAGAAGCGCTCGCCCAGTTGGTAGAACCAGGTGTCGCATGACATCGCGATCGCCTGCGACAGGTTCATCGACTCGTTGATCGAGGGCTCGACGTTGTGGAACACGATGTTCCCGACGGTGATCGCGCCGGTGCACGCGAGGTACGTGCTCGGCGTGATCACGCCGTC
>Ga0157369_10007885_pt1 | contig 12242 bp, 9 predicted proteins | sample C25metaG_FD_113461 | JGI IMG/M metagenome (GOLD analysis project Ga0157369, IMG submission 113461) | Corn rhizosphere microbial communities from Kellogg Biological Station, Michigan, USA - C2-5 metaG | ecosystem: Host-associated > Plants > Roots > Rhizosphere > Soil | place: USA: Michigan...
AAAGGGTGCTTGACCCTATAGTGGCTACAGGGTCTTTACTTGGCAACAGGCACCTTCATGGACGCGACCAATGAGCGATTCCCAGCACACCCACAAGCCCGGCGATGGACACGATCACAGTCATAAATTGCAGCCTGTGCATAAGCATTCACATGGCGGCGATTCTTGCTGCGGGTCGAAAGGTGCAGCGCCAGCACCGGTTCATGCGCGCGAAGACTCCTGCTGCTCGTCGACAGCCGCCGCGCCTGCGTTGGTGCAACTGAGTGAAAAGACCAGCGCCGATGCGCGACTGAGCAGTTTCCGCATCGAGGCGATGGACTGCCCGACCGAGCAGACGTTGATCCAGAACAAGCTCGGCAAGCTAGCCGGTGTGCAGCAGTTGGAATTCAATCTGATCAACCGTGTACTTGGCGTGACCCATAACCTGCCGGGCACCGAGCCGATCACCGAGGCGATCAAATCCCTTGGCATGCACGCCGAGCCTTTGGAGGCGGGCGTCGAAGCGCCAGCCCCGGCGCCAGTGAAAAAACACTGGTGGCCGCTGGCGCTGTCCGGTATCGGGGCGCTTGCCGCCGAAGTCATCCACTTCACCAACGCCGCGCCCACCTGGGTGGTGGCGATCATTGCGCTGGTGTCGATCCTCAGCGGTGGCCTGACCACCTATAAAAAGGGCTGGATCGCCCTGAAGAACCGCAACCTCAACATCAACGCACTGATGAGCATCGCCGTCACCGGTGCGATCCTCATCGGCCAGTGGCCGGAAGCGGCGATGGTGATGTTCCTGTTCACCGTCGCCGAGCTGATCGAAGCGCGCTCGCTGGACCGTGCGCGTAATGCGATCAGCGGCCTGATGCAGATGACGCCGGAGCAAGCCACGGTGTTGCAGGCTGACGGTTCGTGGATTGAACAAGACGTAAAAAGCGTCGAACTCGGCGCGCGTGTGCGGGTAAAACCGGGCGAGCGTATTGCGCTGGACGGTGAAGTGCTCAGCGGCAACTCGACCATCGACCAGGCGCCGATCACCGGGGAAAGCCTGCCGGTGGAAAAAACCGTAGGCGATAAAGTCTTTGCCGGCACCATCAATCAGGCCGGTTCGCTGGAATACGCGGTCACCGCCGCAGCGAATAACTCGACGTTGGCGCGCATTATTCACGCGGTCGAACAGGCTCAGGGCGCGCGGGCACCGACCCAGCGCTTCGTTGATCAATTCTCGAAAATCTACACGCCCGTGGTGTTCGTGTTTGCCTTGGCCGTGGCGATTATCCCGCCGCTGTTCATGGGCGCGGTGTGGTTCGACTGGATCTACCGCGCGCTGGTGTTACTGGTGGTCGCGTGCCCATGTGCACTGGTGATTTCCACCCCGGTGACCATCGTCAGCGGCCTCGCGGCAGCGGCGCGCAAAGGCATTCTGGTCAAGGGCGGCGTGTACCTCGAAGGCGGTTTCAAGCTCGATTATCTGGCGCTGGATAAAACCGGCACGATCACTCACGGCAAACCGGTGCAGACCGATTACCTGTCGCTGGACCCAACCGCCGATGCCTCCGCGCCGGCTATCGCTGCTGCGTTGGCGGGGCGCTCGGATCACCCGGTGTCGCTGGCCATCGCCAACGCTGCTGTGGATAAAAACTTCGCAGCGCTGATTGTGGATAACTTCGAAGCGTTGGGCGGGCGTGGCGTCAAAGGCGAGATCAACGGCCAGACCTACCACTTGGGCAACCATCGCTTGGTCGAAGAGTTGGGCCTGTGCTCGCCGGCACTGGAAGAAAAACTCTTCGCGCTGGAGAAACAGGGCAAATCCGTGGTGCTGCTGCTCGACAATTCCGGCCCGCTGGCACTGTTCGCGGTGGCGGATACCGTCAAGGAAACCAGTCGCGAAGCAATCCGTCAGCTCCACGAACTCGGGGTGAAAACCCTGATGCTCACCGGCGACAACGTTCACACCGCCCAAGCGATTGCCGCGCAGGTTGGCATCGACGAGGCCCGTGGCGACTTGCTGCCGACCGACAAACTGCAAGCCATCGAGGAGCTTTACGGTAAAGGTCATCGCGTCGGCATGGTCGGCGACGGTATCAACGACGCGCCGGCACTGGCCCGCGCCGAGATCGGTTTCGCCATGGCCGCTGCCGGTACCGATACGGCGATCGAAACCGCCGATGTCGCCCTGATGGACGATGATCTGCGCAAGATCCCGGCGTTCATCAGCCTGTCGCGCAACACCGCGAGCATCCTGAAACAGAACATCGCGCTGGCCCTGGTGATCAAAGCTATCTTTCTTGCGGTAACCTTCGCCGGGCTCGCCACCATGTGGATGGCGGTGTTCGCCGACATGGGCGTGAGCCTGCTGGTGGTGTTCAACGGTTTGCGCCTGCTGCGCAAATAGATGAGGAAAGGTTGTGCTGAGTGCCGAGCTGAAAGCGTTTTACATGGTCGCCCGTCTGGGCAGCATTACGCTGGCGGCGAAAAAACTCGGCCTCAGCCAACCGACCGTGACCACGCAGATCCGCAATCTGGAAAGTCAGTACTCGGTGGAGTTGTTCTACCGTGGCGGCCGGCGTCTGAGCGTCAGCGACGAAGGCGCGCGGTTGCTGCCGATGGTCAAGACGCTGCTGCAGCAGGAGGCCGACATCGAGTTTTTCCTGCGCAACAGCGGTCAGGTGCAGGGCACATTGCGCATCGCCGCGACGGCGCCGTATTACATCCTCGATCTAGTGAAGACCTTTCGCGAGCGCCTGCCGCAGGTGGAAGTGTCGGTGGAAATCGGTAATTCGCAGCAGGTGCTCGAAGCGTTGGAGGATTACCGCGTGGATATCGCCGCGTCGTCGCAATTGCTTGATGACGCGCGGTTGATTCGTCGGGTGCTCGGGACTGATCCGCTGGTGCTGGCGGTGCATCGCAATCATCCGTTGGCGGCGCAGGAGCATGTGGCGTTGAGTGCACTGGCCGGGCATACGTTGTTGATGCGTGAGTCGGGCTCGACCACGCGGCGGCTGACGGAAGAGTTGCTCGCGACTGCCGGGGTGAGTTTCGGGCCGTTGCTGGAGATCGGCAGCCGCGAGTCGATCCGTGAGGCGGTGTTGCGCAACATTGGCATCAGCATCATTGCCCGGCAGGAAGTGCCGCATGATCCGCAGTTGCGCGTGTTGACGATCGAGAATGCGCCGCAGATTCCTGAATACCTTTATTGCCTCAAGGAGAGGAAGGGCGCGCGGTTGCCGGCGGCGTTCCTCGGCTTGGCCCAGGAAATGTCCCCCGCGTAATGATCGTTCCCACGCTCCGCGTGGGAATGCAGCCCGGGACGCTCTGCGTCCCAACAGCCGAACGCGGAGCGTCCGATGAGGCATTCCCACGCAGAGCGTGGGAACGATCTCTGGTGAACCAAAATCCCCGAATACCACTATCGGCCGTTTTTGCCTCGTTGCCACATGACGGACGCATTACAACTCTAGGATTGGCCCCATCTGCTTGATGAGGTCTGTCCATGAATCCTGCCATCGCAACTGCCCTGACCAACCCCGGTGCGCCGATGAAAGTGCGCGGCGTGCAGAAACGCTTCGGCGCTTTCACCGCGCTGGATAACGTCTCCCTCGACGTCGCCGCCGGTGAACTGGTGTGCCTGCTCGGCCCCTCGGGCTGCGGCAAAACCACGTTGTTGCGCTGCATCGCCGGTCTGGAGAAACAGGACAGCGGCGAGCTGTACCTCGGCGATCGCGACGTCTCGCACCTCGCCCCGCAAGCCCGCGACTACGGGATTCTGTTCCAGTCCTACGCACTGTTCCCCAATCTGACCGTCGAGGCGAATATTGCCTACGGCCTTGCTGGCAGCGGTCGCGATGAAGTCCGCCAGCGCGTCGGACAGATGCTGGAACTGGTTGGCCTCACCGGCAGCGAGAAAAAGTACCCCGGCCAATTGTCCGGCGGCCAACAGCAACGTGTAGCGCTGGCCCGCGCGCTGGCGCCGGCACCGTCGCTGTTGTTGCTTGATGAACCGATGTCGGCCCTCGACGCCCGGGTCCGCGAGCATCTGTGTACCGAGTTGCGCCAGCTGCAACGCAACCTCGGCATCACCACCCTGATGGTCACGCACAATCAGGACGAAGCCATGCTGATGGCCGACCGTATCGCGGTGATGAACAACGGCCGCGTCGAGCAGTACGCCACCCCGCAGGAAATCTACAACCGCCCGGCCACGCCGTTCGTGGCCGAGTTTGTCGGCCAGGGTAACTGGTTGCCGTTCCAGCGCAGCAGCGACACTCACGCGCAGGTCGGCGGGATGAACCTGCGCCTCAGCGACGGCAGCATTCAGCGCGCCTCCGGCCGTCTGTTCTGCCGCCCGGAAGCGATCAACGTCAATCCGCCGGTGCATGAAGAAAACCTGTTCCCGGCCAAAGTCCGCGAGATCACCTTCCTCGGCAACCGCTGCCGCATGAGCTTCGAGCTCGATCAACTGCCGGGCCACGCACTGCTCGCCGAACTCGCCCCGGAAGCCATGCCGCGCCTCGGTGCCCAGCAAATCATGGTCGCCTTGCCGCCGCGCAGCCTGCAGGTGTTTGCCTGATGAACAGCAACCTCGCGCTGCCGCTACCGCACAAGCAGGTGCGACAGTCTTCGAAAGCCGAGATCGGCGATCGCATTTTTGTCGTCGGCGGCAAAGTCCTTCTGCTGCTGTTACTCGGCGTCGCGGTGTTGCTGCCGTTGCTGGCGATCTTCTGGCGTGGCTTCAGCAGTGAAGCCGGGCAGGGCGGTGGTTGGGTCGCGGCGAAGGAACTGGTGACCAGCGAGAATTTCCACTGGCTGCTTGGCAACAGCCTGAAAGTGTCCATCAGCGTTGCGGCCATCGTCGTACCGCTGGCCTACCTGTTTGCCTATGCGCTGCAACGCACGCTGATTCCGGCCAAGGGCATCTGGCGCGGGATTTCCCTGCTGCCGCTGATGGCACCGTCGATGTTGCCGGGGATTGCACTGGTCTATCTGTTCGGTAACCAGGGCATGTTGCGCGGGCTGCTCTCGGACAACATTTATGGGTTCTGGGGGATTGTGCTGGGGGAGGTGATTTACACCTTCCCGCATGCATTGATGATTCTGCTCTCGGCGTTGTCGCTGGCCGATGCGCGACTGTTCGACGCCGCGTCGAGCATGGGCGCCAGTCCGGCCAAGGCGTTTCGTAGCATCACTTGGCCGGCGACTCGCCAGGCCGTGTTCGCCGCGTTCTGTCTGGTGTTCACCCTGACCATCACCGATTTCGGCGTACCCGTGGTGGTCGGTGGCGACTATCAAGTGCTGGCGCTGGAGGCCTACAAAGCCGTGGTCGGCCAACAACAATTCGGTCGCGGCGCGTTGATCGGCATGGTGCTGTTGCTGCCGGCGCTGTTCAGCTTCGGCGTCGATGCCTGGCTGCGTCGGCGTCACGGCGACTCCATGAGCGGGCGGGCGCAGGTGTTCAAACCGGCGCCGTCGAAGTTGCGTGATGGCTGCTATCTGGCGATTGTCTTGCTGATCAGCGCCGCGTTGATTCTGGTGTTCGGCATGGCGGTGTTTTCCTCGCTGGTGAAGTTCTGGCCGTACAACCTGTCGCTGTCGCTCAACCATTACCAGTTCAACGAAACCGCTGGCGGTGGCTGGCTGGCCTACAGCAACAGTTTGAAGATGGCCTTGGGCACGGCGCTGATCGGCAGTGTGTTGATCTTCACCGGCGCTTACCTGATGGAGAAAACCCGCAGCCAACGCGGCCTCAACCTCGCGTTGCGCATGCTCAGCTTCGTGCCGATGGCGGTGCCGGGGCTGGTGCTCGGTCTGGGTTACGTCTTCTTCTTCAACCTCACGGGTAACCCGCTGCATGTGCTGTACGGGACGATGACGCTGCTGATCGTCTGCACCATCGCGCACTACCTGACCACCGCACAAATGACCGCGACCACCGCGTTGCGCCAACTCGACGCCGAGTTTGAAGCCGCCGCGCTGTCGCTCAAGGCGCCGCTGTACCGCCATTACCTGCGCGTCACCGTACCGATCTGCTTTCCAGCGCTGCTGGATATCGTGCGCTACCTGTTCGTCTCGGCGATGACCACCGTTTCCGCTGCGATCTTCCTTTACAGCCCCGACACCATCCTCGCGGCGGTGGCGGTGCTGAACATGGATGACGCTGGCAACGTCGGCGGTGCGGCGGCGATGTCGAGCCTGATTCTGTTCACCTCGGCGGGCGTGTCCTTGCTGCTGGCGTGGGCTTCGCGCGGCTTGCTGCGCCGTTCTCAAGCCTGGCGGCAAACCGCGCCCGGTCACTGATTCAACTCACTTACAGGAAAACGATCATGTTCAAGCCTTTGGCCCTGGCCGCTGCTGTGCTCGCTACTTTCAGCCTGAATGCCTTCGCGGCAAAAACCGAGTTGACGGTGTACACCGCCCTCGAAGCCGAACAACTGAAGTCCTATAAAGAAGCGTTCGAAAAGGCCAACCCGGACGTCGAGATCAAATGGGTGCGCGATTCCACCGGGATCATCACCGCCAAACTGCTCGCCGAAAAGGCCCGTCCGCAGGCTGACGCGGTGTGGGGCCTGGCCGCTTCGAGCCTGGCGATTCTTGATCAGCAAGGCATGCTGCAAAGCTACGCGCCGAAGGATCTCGGCAAGATTGGCGCGAACTATCGTGACGCCGCCAACCCGCCAGCCTGGGTCGGCATGGATGTGTGGGCCGCGACCATTTGCTTCAACACCGTCGAAGCCGAGAAGCAGGGTCTGACCAAACCAGTGAGCTGGCAGGATCTGACCAAGCCTGAGTACAAAGGCAAGATCGTCATGCCCAACCCGGCGTCGTCCGGCACCGGTTTCCTCGACGTCAGCGCCTGGCTGCAAACCTTTGGCGAGAAGCAGGGCTGGGCCTACATGGACGGTCTGCACCAGAACATCGGCCAGTACGTTCACTCCGGTTCCAAGCCTTGCAAACTGGCGGCGGCGGGGGAATTCCCGATCGGCATTTCCTTTGAATACCCGGCGGTACAGCTGAAGCGTCAGGGCGCGCCGCTGGACATCATTCTGCCGAAGGAAGGTCTGGGCTGGGAGATCGAGGCGACTGCGGTGATCAAAGGTACGCCGCATGAAGAGGCCGCGAAGAAACTGGCTGACTTCTCGGCGAGTGCCGAGGCGATGGATTTGTACAAGGAGAACTTCGCCGTCCTCGCGCAACCGGGCATCGCCAAGCCGCAGACCGAATTGCCGGCGGATTACGAGCGGCGTCTGATCAAGAACGACTTTGCCTGGGCCTCGAAGAATCGCGACGAGATTCTGACCGAGTGGCGCAAGCGCTATGACGGCAAGTCCGAGAAAGTGGCGGCCAAGTAAATTTTCGCAAGCTGACATGGCCCCATCTCGAGCAGGCTCACTCCTACAGGGGAACGCATTCCAACTGTAGGAGTGAGCCTGCTCGCGATTGCGGTCTTTCATTCAGGACATCATCCAGATGACACAACACAAAGACCTGCTGATCGTCGGCGCCGGCATCCTCGGCCTGTCCCACGCCTACGCCGCCGCCAAACGCGGTCTCAAAGTCGCCGTCTTCGAACGCACTGCCACGCCCCTCGGCGCTTCGGTGCGCAACTTCGGCCAGGCGCTGGTCACCGGCCAACCACCGGGGCCTATGCTCGAACTGGCTAAATCCAGCCGCGAGATCTGGGGCGACTGGGCGCAGCTCGCCGGTTTGCAGATCAAGCGTAACGGCTCGTACCTGTTCGCTCGCAGTGAAGCTGAAGAACACCTGCTGGAAGTGTTCTGCAACGGTCGCGCCGTGGAGCACGGTTACAACATCCAATTGCTGCGCGGCGCGGCCTTGCGCGATCTGTACAACGGCCAGTTCAGTCACCACCGCGCAGCCCTCCACGGCATCGACGATCAACATCTTTACTCACGTGAAGCAATCCCGGCGCTGATCGATTACCTGCGCCGCGATCTCGGCGTCGAGTTCCACTTCTCCACGCTGGTACGCGACGTCGAACCCGGAAACCTGCACAGCACCGCCGGCAGTTTTACCGCCAAACAGATCATTGTTTGCTCCGGCCACGATTATCAGACCCTGCTCGCTGAGCCGATTGCCGCCCTCGACCCGCAAATCTGCCGCCTGCAAATGCTCCGCGCCAAACCCGCGACCGAGCTGAATCTGCAACACGCCTTGCTCACCGGTCTGAGCTGCGTGCACTACGGCGCCTTCGCCGATCTGCCGGAAGCGGCGGCGGTGCAGGCGCAGATCCTGCGTGACCAACCGCACCTGCACGACAACGGCATTCACCTGCTGATCAGCCCGACGCCGTACGGCGAGCTGATCATCGGCGACTCGCACCATTACGGCAGCGACCCTTCGCCGTTCAACGCCGAGCAAGTGGATAGCTGGATGCTCGAACTGGCCGAGCAGACGCTGGGCTGCAAGGTGCAAGTGGTCGAGCGTTGGCAGGGCGTCTATGGTTCTCGAGGGCCGGGGCCGTTTTCGTTCCTGCGTCCGGCAGCCGGATTGAGCGTGGCGCTGATGCACACCGGCGTTGGCATGAGCGTCGGCCCGGCCATGGCCGAGCGCAACGTTGCGCAGTTGCTGGAGGAAATTGAATGACAGCTCACCAGCAAGTCGTCGCGCGGGTATTCGGACTGTACGAGCGCTTTGGCACCAGTGATTACATCGGCGAACCGGTGTCGCAGATCGAACACATGTCTCAGGCGGCCGAACTGGCGATGGCTGAGGGCTTCGATGATGAAGTGGTGTTGGCGGCGTTCTTTCATGACATCGGTCATCTGTGTGCCGAGGGCGCGCAGAACATGGGCGGCTATGGCGTGGTCAGCCATGAGCGCCTGGGTGCGGATTATTTGCGTGAAGCCGGTTTTAGTGAGCGGATGGCGCGGCTGGTGGAGTATCACGTGCAGGCCAAGCGGTATCTGACGTTGCGTGAGCCGGGGTATTTTGATCGGTTGAGTGAGGCGAGTCGGCGGACGCTGGAGTATCAGGGCGGGGTGATGACCGAGGCTGAAGCGGACGTGTTTGAGCGCGATCCGTTATGCGCTGTCAGCCTGCGGATGCGCCAGTGGGATGAGTTGGCCAAGGAGAGGGCGGTGCCGGTGATGGATTTGGGTGTGCTGAAGCGTAAGGCTGAAGTTTTGTTGTCGGCCGGGTAATTGCAACCCTCACCCCAGCCCTCTCCCGGAGGGAGAGGGGGCCGATTTTCATGCCTTTCAAACCTGAGTTCGACTGGATATCTCAGGTCGATGTATGACGGAAGAACAACACGGTCAGCTCCCTCTCCCTCTGGGAGAGGGCTGGGGTGAGGGTCGGCGTCTACAGCTCAAGCACCTTCCCCACCAACGCCTCAATCTGCTCCTGCCGCTCAGCCTGATTCAATTTCGCCTGCGGATTGAGCGACGACCACTGCGGATGCGCCCGCGCCTTGTTCAGCGCTTCCGGCAACTTGCCCTCGCGCCAGGTCTTATCCTGCGGCGTCGCCACCTGAACCGCATCCATCGCCGCGTGCCCACGCTGATCCAGCGCCAACACCAACTGCCGCTGACGCAACGCCAACAGCCGCAACACCCCGTCATCCACCGTCAGCTCACGCTGCCCTTTGATCTTGCCCAGCAACCGGCTGCCATAACTGCGCGCCGTTTGCAGCGCGCCACCGGCAATCGCCCCGGCCAATGCCGCCGCGCCGAGGGTGATTCCGCCAACCAGCAGATCCACGCCAGCCCCGGCCGCCGCGCCTGCCGCAATCCCACCGCCAACCCGTACGCCGAGCTGCTTCAAGGTTTCCGGGTTGAACAGATCATCGCCCCAACGCCCATCTAACAACGGCAAATCACTCGCCGCCGCATCCTGTGGCCGGAACGCATACAGCTTGAGCAATGCCTCGACGCATTTCTGTTCGCGCTGGCGCACGGCTTTGCGCAGTTCGCTGATGGCTTGTTGTTCCTGCGCTGCCTCACTGACCACACTGCGGCGGCACGCGGCGCAGTCGATCAACAGTTCAGCAATCAATCGCGCCGCACTTTGCTGCCGCGCCAGGCGCTGAGCCTGTTGATCGGCAATCAATCGCTCCAGTTGCGGCCGGGCATTTTCCAGCAATAACGCGAGGCTTTCATAGAGCCGCCGTTCACCATCCTCGGGCGGCGCCACGCTGTCGAAGCGCACCAGCGCATGCAATCCAAGCCGCGCCAACGCTTCACGCCAATCCGGCTCACGATGGTTGGCGCTGCTGACGAAATTCAGCACCGGCAGCAGCGGTTTGCCGCAGCTGGCCAGCACTTCGAGTTCATCGCGATACTTGGCCAACACCGGCTCGCGCGCATCGATCACATACAAACCGGCATCCGAGGCGAGCAGTTGTCGCAGCACTTTGGCCTCCTGTTCGAAACGCTGGCGCGCCTCGCTGCCGTCGAGAAACCGCGCCAGTCGCGCCGGGCCGTCGAGGCGTTCGCCGGGGCGTTCCAGACGTTCGAGAAAATCCAGCAGGGCGATGGCGTCTTCCAGTCCCGGCGTATCGTACAGGTCGAGCAACGGCTCGCCGTCCACCGACAACCGCGCACCTTCGACATGCCGCGTGGTGCTCGGGCGATGGGACACTTCGCCGAAACCGACATCGCGGGTCAGGGTGCGCAACAGCGAGGTTTTGCCGACGTTGGTGTGGCCGACCACCGCGAGTTTTAGCGGCGTTTTCCAGGTGTCAGTCATGGCCCGTCTCCAGCCAGTTCAACGGTGCGCAATCGGCAAACTTCAGATCAAGCTGTTGCAGTGCCACGTGCCAATCACCGAGGCGTTCGGCGTCCAGTGCTTCGCCGGGCGGCGCTTGCAGCAGCCAGACACGGGTTTCGCCGGCGCTGCGCGCCAGTTCGGCGATCAAGGCGAGGCTGCCGCGATCCGGCGAGCGCCGTGGATCGCAGGCAATCGCCAGACGTGCTGGCGGGAAGCGACTGAGTTGTTCGAGGAGTTTGTGGCGTGATTCGCGGCTGTCGAGGATGCCGGCGTTGCTGACGTTTTGCGGCAGCGCGGGTGGCCATGGACGTTGTTCGTCGAGTTCGATGGCGACCAGCAACGCGCCTTCGCTGGCGAGTTCGCCGACGCTGCTTTCGACGCGGTGCAGTTGCGCAGGCTCCGGGTCATTGACGCCGAGGCGCTCGCTGGTCGGCATCAGACGTTCGCGCAGATGCGCGTAGCCGGGCAGGTTCAAGTCCAGACGCAGCGCGGCTTTGCCGCTGTTCCAGCGCCAGAAACACAACAGCGTCAGCAGCAGACGCGGTAGCACGCCGTAGACCACCAACACGCCGACCAGCCATGTCGCCCAGGCCTGACGGGCGCTTTCTATGTCGAGCGCGCCGTCCCCGCTGGCGCGGATCATCTCCACGGTCGGCACATTGAAACCCAGCAGCGACGGCAAGTAGCCGAGCGCATGGGTGACGTGAATAAACGTGTCGGCGCTGAGAATCGTGGTTTCCCAGACGAAGCCGTAACGCCGGGTCGCCATGAGCGTCAGCAACAGAATCAGCGCGCTGAGCATTGCCAGCAACCACAAACCGTTGACAAGCGTACCGAGTGCCCAGCGATTGAGTTTCTTGCGTTGCAGCATCAACAGCAGGGCCGGTGCCAAATGCGCGGCTTTGGCATCGCGGGCCATTTTTTCGCTGAGCCATAACCACAATCGTCCGAGCATGGCGCCGTGTTCGCCGGCAAAGATCAAGCCCAGCAACCAGCTCAGCAGCAGAATCAGATTCAGCCCGAGCAGACTGCCCAAGGCCCAAAAGACATTGACCGGCGTTTGGCCGAGTGCGGCGAAGGCCAGACCGGCGCCGCTCAATACCGCGAAAATCATCAGCAGCACCAGCGCCAGACGCGCGCCTTGCAACCAGTGTTTGAGAGCGGCAGTCAGCCCGTCACGTTCGGCCAGCCATAACGCCCGGCGCTGAATGCGGCTCGGCAGATCACCGCCGGCGGTGCGGGCCAGACGATTGGCTTCCAGATCATCCAGGGGACCGGCGTGTTCTTCGCGCAGGCGCACGGTCTCGGTGAGCCAGAGGTTTTGCAGTGGAGTCAGTTCAGTCACGCAGCGTCCCGTCGCTTAATTGAGCGCTGAGCATAACCGCTGTGGCGCTTATCGGGGTAAGCGCGGCTCTGGTATCCTCGCCGGCATGACTAAATCACTCCCCCTCAGCCTGATCGCAGCCCTCGGTGAAAACCGCGTGATCGGCGTCGACAACAGCATGCCCTGGCACCTGCCGGGGGACTTCAAA
>Ga0157369_10007888_pt1 | contig 12239 bp, 10 predicted proteins | sample C25metaG_FD_113461 | JGI IMG/M metagenome (GOLD analysis project Ga0157369, IMG submission 113461) | Corn rhizosphere microbial communities from Kellogg Biological Station, Michigan, USA - C2-5 metaG | ecosystem: Host-associated > Plants > Roots > Rhizosphere > Soil | place: USA: Michigan...
CTGTCGATGACGCGCGAAGCTGAAGTGCTCGCGGCATGGAAAGCTAAGAAGGCGGCCGAGTAGATCATGGCGAGCGTCGTCTTTCTCCGCGGCGCCAATGTGGGTGGGAAGAATGTCTTTCGGCCGGCGCGGCTCGCGGCATCGCTGTCGCACCTCGACGCGGTGAATGTCGGCGCGGCGGGAACATTCGTGATCCGCGGCAAGGCAAGCGCGGCGACGATCCGCCATGAGTTGGCGCAGCGACTTCCTTTCGAATGCCACGTCGCGATACGCCCGGCGAAGGACATTGTCGCGCTTCTGCGCGACGATCCGTTCGCCGGCGTCAAATTCTCGCGCGGCCTACGCGGCTGGGTCGCGGTGCTCGGCGGCAAACCCAAGATCTTCCCCACCCTGCCATTGATGTTCCCGCAAGGACAGCGGTGGAGCGTGCGCTTTGACAGAATCGAGGGGCAGTTCGCGATTGGGCTTTGGCAACCCCCGAAGTCTGGCGGCTTCGTCTTCCCGAGCAACGCCGTCGAAGAGGTACTCGGCGTTCCGGCGACGACGCGGTTCTGGGAAACCTTTGGCCGCATCGCGGCTGTTTTAGAATCCTCCGATGGCACTGGCGTTGACAAAAACGAGCGCCGCTCGCAATGACGAACGACGCTCGGTGCAGACGGTGACAGAGGAAGTTGCTAGCCTTGCCGCACGCTGAATGGTTGCGAGTATGTTTGGCCATTCACAGTGAGCTTCGCAGTGAATGTCCCCGTGAGAACCGTTCCACCACCACCGCGACCACCACCACGGCCGCGGCCACCACCCGGCGGCGTTGCGATCGGCGTCCACACGACGCGATGCATTCCCGCGCTGACTGAGAATGGTTCCGGCACCTGTTGCCACAACGGGGAGACGTTCGGGATTCCGCCGCCACGCCCGCCGCGCCCGCCGCCGACCGGCTGAGGCGTTGTTTGGTTCGAGAATGTGTGGACGACCGCGCCGGTCGCGTCGAGGATCTCGAGAGTCACCGGGCCGGTGGCGGTCGCCTTCAGGTAGTAATCGATGGTGGCGCCGTTCGGCGGATTCTGAGCCTCTGGCTCGTCTTTCTGAAGGGGCGTTCCGTTGTCGCCCCCCTGGCTGACGTACGTTGCGTCGGCAGGCTTGAACAAATGCGCGTCCGCCTTCACCACGGCATCGTTGATCTGCCGCAGAGGGCTGATGTCGTCGATGACCCAAAAGCCGCGCCCATGCGTCGCGACGATGAGATCATTCTCATAAACCTCGAAGTCGCGCATCGAGGTGACCGGCAGATTGAGCTGCAACGGCTGCCAGTGGTCGCCGTCGTCGAATGACAGAAAGATTCCGCGCTCCGTGCCGGCAAAGAGGAGCCCCTGCCGCATCGGATCTTCTTTGACGACGTGGACATAAACGCCACTGGGCAGACCGGTCGTGATCTTCTGCCAAGTCTTGCCCATGTCGCGCGTTCGATAGATGTACGGGTCGAAGTCTTGCAGCTGATGACGATCGACACTCGCGTACGCCGCATTGAAATCGAAGTGCGATGCATCGATCGTCGTCACGCGGCTCCATGCCGTGATCGCCGATGGCGTAACATTCTGCCACGTTTTGCCGTCGTTCGTCGTCACCTGAATCAGTCCGTCGTCCGTGCCCACCCATACCATCGGCACCAACAGGGGCGACGGTGACACCGTGTAAATGACACCGCGCTTGCCATTGCGGTCTGTATCGGACGCCGACGCGGCATCGAGCGACGACGGAACGCCAGGATCCGGGCGCGTGAGATCACCGGAAATCTTGGTCCACGTGCGAGCGCCATCGACGCTCTTGTACAAATACTGACTAGAGTAGTATAACGACCGTGGATCGGCCTTCGAGAAGACGAGCGGCTGCGTCCAGTCGGCGCGATCGTCACCTTGCGTCGTCGGGGACGTCGTGCCGCGCATCGGCTTGTTCGCCTCGAGATCGAATCGCTCCCCGGTTCCGCCGAAAACGATTCCCGGGTGCAGCGGATCGCCCGCCGTGTAGCCGCTCTCACCGCCGGCTCCGATCGGCTCCCAGTCGCGCATGGAGATCTCCGCGAACTTGCCGCGGGAACGCACGGCAACCGCGCCCGAGTCTTGCTGCGCGCCCGTCACCCAATACGGTGACCGATAGTCGACCGACACGTGATAGATCTGCGCGGTCGGCTGATTGAGCCACGAGCTCCACGTGACTTGTTTCGGATCTTGCGTTCGAGCATTGCGCGTGATGATCGCGCCCTGGTCGCTCGCGACGATCATCGTGTTCGGATCGTCGGGCGACACCCACGGCTGGTGATAGTCGTCGCCGCCCGGAGAACCGCGCAGTGCGACCCAGGTCTTCCCACCATCGCTCGAGCGCGACACGGCGACGTTCGAGACGTACACCTGATCCGCGTTCTTCGGATCAACCGCCACGTGCTCGAAGTACCACCCGCGTCCCCACAGCGCGGGATCGGCCGACATCTTCGTCCACGTCGCACCGGCGTCGTCGGAGCGAAAGAAGCCGCCTTGGCCCGGAGGACCTTGAGCCCCACCACGCCCGCCGCCCGCGGGCGGTGTCGGTGCGGGCGCCGACGGGTCCGGCACGAGACAGTCGACCACGGCGTACACGCGGCGCGGATTGCTCGGCGCGACCGCGATACCAGTCTTGCCGATCGTTGCGGCCGGAAGACCCGTTGTGAGCTGCTTCCAGGTCGTGCCGCCGTCAGTGGACTTGAATATTCCGCCGCCCGGGCCGTTGGACGGCGCATAGGTGTACCACGGAGGGCGACGCGTATTCCACAACCCAGCGTACACAACGCTCGAGTTTGTCGGATCAATGACGACTTCCACCGCGCCGACATTCTCATCCTTATATAGGACTTTCTGCCAACTCTTCCCGCCGTCCTTGGACCGAAACACGCCTCGCTCCGCACTCGGTGCGTACAAGTGACCGATCGCGGCGACGAACAGCACGTCTGGATTCTTCGGATCGACGGCGATCTTGCCGATGTGCTGCGTGTCCGCCAGACCGATGTGCGTCCACGTCTTGCCGGCATCGACGGACTTGTACATTCCGTTGCCATAGCCCATCGAATCGCGGAGCGTGCACTCGCCGCTGCCGACATACACGACGTCGGGCGCTGACGGCGCGACCGCGATCGCACCAATCGACGCGACCGGCTGCGAGTCGAAAACCGGCGTCCACACCCGTCCGGCGTCGATCGACTTCCAAACGCCGCCATTGACCGAGCCAAAATAAAATTCGTTCGGTCGGCCGGGAACGCCCGACACCGCGTCGACCCGCCCGCCGCGGAATGGGCCAAGCATTCGCCAGTTCAATCCGGAGTAAAGGCTCGCGGGCTGCTGAGCGGACGCGAACTGGACGCCGTCTCCGAGTAGCGGGTGGAGTGATGCGTCCGGCGCGGGCGTCGTCCGCAAGAAGCTGCTGAGGCCTGGACGCACGATCGACAGCGCGCATCCAACTTGTCCGGCGCGAAGCAGGAAATCGCGTCGTGAGAATTCCGTCACAGAGATTCCTCGAGAGTGGGGCGGAACACCGAGACGACTCATCGCACGGCGAGTCGTCGCTCGGTTCCGCTCGCGACTGGTGTCAGTGAGGCTGGGCATACTCAATTACGCGGCAGCGGGAACGCTGTCAAGCGATCCGGATCTGGACGCGCGGCCTCGTTTTCCTCAACATGTGCCTCATGACCGATCCCTTCCTCGCCGCCGCGATTGCTGATGCTCGACAAAGCCTGGCCGAAGGTGGAATTCCGATCGGCTCGGTCCTGGTCATCGACGGCCAAATCGTCGCGCGCGGGCACAACCGGCGCATACAGAACGGAAGCGCCGTGCTCCACGCCGAGATGGATTGCATCGAGCGCGCGGGTAGGCTCACCAGCGCCGACTATCGTCGAGCCACGATCTATTCGACGCTGTCGCCGTGCGACATGTGCAGCGGAGCCATCCTGCTGTACGGCATCCCACGCGTTGTCATCGGCGAGAATCGCACCTTTCGCGGACCCGAAGACTACGTCCGATCGCGCGGCGTGCTCCTCGACATTCTTGACGACCCGGATTGCATCGCGATGATGACGGACTTCATCGCCCGGAAGCCCGAGCTTTGGAACGAAGACATCGGCCGCTGAGCGACGCCGCGCCTCCGTCGCACGATCTCGTGAAAGGACTCCGTAAATTCGCGCACACTTCGTTGCGCGGAAACGCGTGCGCGCGGGCCTTGCGCAATTCGCGTCCGTCATCAATCTTGCAACCCATGTCGGCCACCCTTCGCGCCCGCGACTTCTTTTTTAGCAGCTTGTTTCCCCATCCCGGGAGCTGCTGGCGCGCGCGAATGTAACTGACCGACCGCACAAGCCATCAGACGCTCCCGAGAAATCTCGGGGGCTTTTTTTTCGCCGTCACCCGCCGAATCCGCCATGCCCGTGCATGAGAAAACGATCCGTCCACCGCACGATCGCTCCGAGCTCAGTCAACCTCGTGTTGCGTACCAGGGAATCCCCGGCGCCTTTGGAGAAGAAGCGATTCGTCGACTCTGGTTCGACAGCGCACTCCCGATTCCGTCTCGCACCTTCACGGAGGTGCTCGATCTTCTGGTCGACGGTGTGGTGGATTGGGCGGTGATTCCGATTTGGAATTCGACGATTGGACCGGTGGCGCCGGCGTGTGCCGCGTTGCGGGTTCACGAGTCGGCGATCACGCGCAGCCGAGAGATCGATGTTCCGGTGCATCATTGCCTGCTCGGCCTGCCTGGGACGCTCATGGTTGACGTGCGGTTTGTCGGCAGCCATGTCGCGGCGCTCGGCCAGTGCGCGAAGCTCTTCGCAACGCACGAAGCGTTGTCGCCATGCGAAGCGTTCGACACCGCGGGCGCGGCGCGTGAGCTGTCGCTCCTCGTTGATGCCGCAAGTCCCGCGACTCACGACTCCTGCTGGTACTCGTCACTTGGTGCCGATCCGCGACAGCTTGCGGCCATCGCCAGCGCTGACGCGGGGCGTCGGTATGGCCTGTCGGTTCTTCTTGACGGTGTTCAGGACGATCCGACGAACCTCACTCGCTTCGTCGTCGTGCGGTCGAAGGAGGCGCGTACATGGTGACCGTGCATCGCCGTCTCGAGCGCAATCACGCTGATGCCCTTCGAGCCACCGTGGCCGCCGCGCGCGCGCTCGAAGCGCAAGGCCGACGCATCGCTCGGCTCGACATCGGCGAACCGCATTTCCCAACACCACCGCACATCGTCGACGCGGCCCATGCGGCGATGCGCGACGGTGCAACGAAGTACGTCTCACCGCAGGGACTGGCCGAGCTGCGCGATGCGATCGCGACCGCGCAACGTTCGCGTGGAGTCGATGCGTCGGCAGACGATGTCGTCGTGACACCGGGCGTCAAACCGATGCTGATGTACGCTTTGATGGCCGTGTGTGGTCCTGGCGACGAGGTCTTGGTTCCTGATCCCGGCTACCCGGGTTACGCGGCTTCGGTGCGGCTCGCTGGTGCGACCGCGCGACGCTATCCGCTGACGGAGGTCGGCGCTTCATTCAGCATCGACATGGATGCGCTCGGCACCTGCATCACGCCGTCGACCCGAGTGTTGATCCTGAACTCGCCGCACAACCCGACCGGCATGGTCATCGATCGGATCGCGCTCGAGGCCATCGCGGAACTAGCGATGCGACACGACCTCTGGGTCTTGAGCGATGAGATCTACAGTGCGCTTACATACGATCGCGCCGCGCCGCCGAGCATCGCGACGCTTCCCGGGATGCGAGACCGAACGATCATCGTTGACGGCTTCTCGAAGGCATATGCGATGACCGGCTGGCGACTTGGCTACGCGGTGCTCCCGTCGGCCCTGGTCGGCGACATGACGGCACTCGTCGCCGACGGATCGACTTGCACGCCGCCCTTCGTGCAGTACGCTGGCGTTGCCGCGTTGACGGGTCCGCAAGGCGCTCTCGCCGACATGCGACGCGCGTACGCGAGTGGGCGCGATGCGCTCACCGCGCAGTTGCGAAGCATCGACGGAATTCGCGTCACGACGCCCGACGGTGCGCTGTACGCGTTTGCGAACGCGAGTGAGCTCATGCGTGACTTGGAGATTCGCTCGAGTAGCGACCTCTCGCTGGAGCTGCTGCATCAGTATCACCTCGCCTGCGTCGGAGGGAGCGCGTTCGGCGAGCGCGGCGAGCACCATCTGCGATTCTCATTCGCTGTCGCGGGCGATCAACTTGCCGACGCGCTCGCGCGTCTGGCAGCGTGGGGACGTCGCCGCCGCACTTGACTTCGAGTCAGAGCCCCGCTTTCCTTTCCATTCGCGGTCACGCTTCCCCGTTCCCTCTGCGCGCACACATGGCGATCACGCAACGCAATTCACGGCTCGCTCGTCCGGCCCGCCTCGCGGCGCCGGCGGCCGCGTCGTGTCTGTGCTCGTGTGTGGGTCTTTGCGCGTGCGCGTGTTGCATGACGCACGAGCGGCCGTGGCGATGTAGCGCGTAAGAGCATTCACGCACGCACCGATTTCCACGATGGCCGCTCATCCGAGCGGCCTTTTTTTTTCGTCGGCGACGAATGGTCTGTCGAATCTCAGTCCGCCAACGAGCCAACTCTCCTGAGGAGGACCAGACGATGACTGCATCACCCGCTTCGACCGATACGAACGCTGCGGACGAATCGATTGCGCCGAAAGGATACGCTCATCCACAATCGCTCGTTTCGACGACGTGGCTCGCCGCGCATCTGCAGGACCCTGACGTTCGCGTTCTCGAAAGCGATGAGGATGTGTTGTTGTACGACATCGGCCACATCCCGAATGCACAGAAAGTGGATTGGCATGCCGACCTCAATGACGACGTCGTGCGGGATTACATCAGCCGCGACAAATTCCAGGCGCTTCTGCGTCGGCTCGGCATCGATGAGTCGACGACGGTCGTGCTGTACGGCGACAAGAACAACTGGTGGGCCACGTACGCATTCTGGGTCTTCCGACTCTTCGACTTTTCGGACGACAAGCTCAAGATTCTGGACGGCGGGCGAACGAAGTGGGAGCGCGAAGGTCGGCCACTCACCACGGACGTCCGTCGATTCCCAGCGTCGAGTTTCGTGGCGCACGAGCGCGACGACGGACGCATCCGGGCGTTCAAAGATGAAGTCTTAGCACATGCGAGCGCGCGGCGGCCGCTCATCGACGTTCGCTCGCCCGACGAGTTCAGCGGCAAAAAGACTCATATGGCCGAGTATCCGCAGGAAGGCGTGCTGCGCGGCGGACACATTCCGGGCGCAAAGAACGTCCCCTGGGCACGCGCCGCGAATCCGGACGGCACCTTCAAGCCGGCGAGCGAGCTGAAGGCGATCTATGAGGGAGAAGCCGGTCTGACGCCGTCCGACAACGTGGTGGCGTACTGCCGCATCGGCGAGCGCTCGAGCCACACCTGGTTCGTGCTCCACTACCTGCTCGGCTATGAGAAAGTTCGAAATTACGACGGCAGTTGGACCGAGTGGGGTAACTCGGTTCGAACGCCGATCGAGAAGTGATGACGGCGCTGCGCGCGACGGTGAGAGTTCCGGGCGTCGCTCGCGCCGACGCGGAACACCCAGCGGTCACGCCGCTCGATCTCTGGCTCACGCTGTCGGCGGTTTGCGGCGACACACCCGATCGCCGCACGGAGCCGTCGGTCGTCATCGAGCGCGGCGGAACCCTGCAACGGCTCGGCGTCGAGCCGGGTGAGGACCGATTGGCGAGAGCATTCTTCGATGCATGCGCCGCCGCGGGCCGACGCGTGCCGACGGCGCTGCACCTGCGCGTGACATCGCAGATCCCGGTTTCACTGGGGCTCGGTGCGTCAACGGCGGCGACTGTCGCCGGCGCGGTCGCCGCCAACGCCCTGCTCGGCCTCGGTCTGGACGACGCGGCGCTGGCGCGCGTGTGCACGGCGATCGACGATGACGCGATGGCCGTAGGCGCGGCGCTGTCGGGCGGCTATGTCGTCCAATTGCGAACTGAATGTGAGCCGAGCATTCCGCTCGCTCGTCCTGACATCGAGAATGAGAGATTGTCGTGAGCACGATCCCGACTAAAGAAACGGCAGCGCAGCGCGTCGAGCGAATCAAGCGCGAAAAACCGTCGTGGTCGATCCTCGAGGATATCAAGCGCTATGCCTGCGACGGGTTCGCCTCCATTCCGGACGAGGATCTCACGGTGCGGTTCCGCGCCTGGGGCTTGTATACCCAGGGGGATGGGCGCGGGACACGCGGCGAGGAGATGCCGTACTTCATGATGCGCGTGAGAACGCCGAATGGGCTCCTCACCTCGGCAATGGTTCATCGAATCGCCGACCTCTCGGATCGCTATGCGCGCTCGTCCATCGACATCACGAATCGTCAAAACTTTCAGCTCCACTGGCTGCGCATCGAGGACGTGCCGGCCGTGTGGGAATCGCTCGCCGAAGTTGGCTGGACGAGCATGGGCGCGTGCGGCGACAACACTCGAACGGTGACCGGTTGCCCGCTCGCCGGCGTCGACGCGCATGAGTTGATCGATGCGTCGCCCATCGCGCTCGCGGTCGATCGGCGGCTCAACGGCAATTCGGACTACGCGAATCTTCCCCGCAAGTTCAAGATCTCCATCTCCGGCTGCACGCATTGGTGCACCTATCCGGAGATCAACGATGTCGGCGCCACGGCAGTTCGTCGCGGAAACGAAGTCGGGTTTCATGTTCGTGTCGGCGGCGGCTTGTCGACACGACCACATCTGGCCGTGCTGCTGCCGGCATTCATCGGCGCCACGCAGCTTCCCGACGTAATCGAGGCAATCGTTGGAATCTTCCGCGATTCTGACGAGCTGCGAACAAATCGAGCGAAAGCGCGCATGAAATTTTTATTCGTGACGCACGGCTGGACCGCCGAACGCTTTCTGGGCGAGATCGAGCGGCGGATTGGTTACCGCTTGGCGCCGCAGGTGGCAGAGACGCTGCCTGGCGGAGGTGTCCGCGATCACGTCGGCATCCATTCTCAGAAACAAGATGGATTGTCATACGCCGGCTTCTCCGTCCTTTCCGGCCGCATCACGCCGGAAGAGCTTCGTCAGATCGCGGCGCTCGCCGAGTCGTACGGCGACGGAACGCTTCGCACGACGGCGTCGCAGAACATTCTAGTTCTCAACATTGCCGATTCGCGTCTCGAGGCGTTCAAAGTCGCGGCCCGCTCTTCAGGCGTGCCGCTCGATGGGTTGGCGTTTCAACGCGGCACGCTTTCGTGCACGGGGAGTGAGTTCTGCAAGCTGGCGATCACGGAGACCAAGCAGTTCAGCATTCGACTCGCGCGCGAGTTGGACGATCGTCTTCCGGAATTCGACCACGTCATCAAGTTGAACGTGACGGGCTGTCCGAATTCGTGCGGCCAGCACTGGATCGCCGACGTCGGTCTTCAAGGAATTCTCATCACTCGCGACGGCGAGCAGATCGAAGGATTCGACTTCTTCGTTGGCGGTGGAATTGGCGCGCGGAGCGGGATCGCGCGGCGCGTGGGTTTCCGCGCGCCATCCGATGACGTACCCGATGTGCTCGAGCGGCTGTTCATCGCGTTCACAGAGGAACGGCGTCGTGGCGAGAGCTTTCACGGATGGACCCGCCGCATCGGCGACGACGGGGTCAGAGCAGTTTTGGCCGGCGAGACGTCTCCTGAGTTGGTATCGACATGAGCTGTGCGACTGAACCACGCGGCGCATCGACCGACGAGTCCCCGCGCATCGACAGCGCGATTGGAGCAACGCGCGTCGTTCGTCTGACGCGGGTCACTGAGCCTGGCTTTGCGGAGATCTGCGTCAAGCTCGAAGGCATGAACCCAGGAGGATCGATCAAGGACCGAACCGCACTCGGCATGGTGCTCGACGCCGAGCGACGCGGGGTACTGCGTCCGGGACAAACGATCGTCGAGCCGACGTCGGGCAATACTGGCATCGGCTTGGCGCAGGTCGCGTCGGCGCGCGGCTACCCGCTGATCCTCTGCCTTCCGGCGTCGATGAGCATCGAGCGCAAACGGACGCTCGAAGCGTACGGCGCAATCCTGGTGTTGACTGATCCCGAGCGTCGGATGCTCGCGGCGATCGAAGAGGCGGAGCGCATTCGAGACGCGACCGGTGCCTGGATGCCGAATCAGTTCAGTAACCCCGCGAATCCGCGAGTCCACTATGAGACAACCGGTCCGGAGCTCTTCGCACAACTCGACGGCCGCATCGATGCGTTCGTGTACGGATCCGGAACCGGCGGGACGATCAGCGGCGTTGGGCGCTACCTGAAGGAGCAGAATCCGCACGTCGCGGTTGTGGCGGTCGAGCCTGGGCGCTCGGCTGTGCTGTCAGGCGGCGAGCGTGGCCAGCATCAATTCCAGGGAATGGGTCCGGGCTTCATCCCAGAGAATCTCGATCGATCTGTCATCGATCGGGTGATTCCGGTTTGGGAAGAGGACGCATTTCCCTTGGCACGGCGGCTCGCGCGCGAGGAAGGGCTATTCGTCGGGATGTCGAGCGGCGCGATCGTGTGGGCAGCGCTGCGCGTTGCCCGAACGCTCGGAGTCGGGCACCGAGTGGCGACGATCGCTCCTGACTCGGGTTCGCGGTATTTGTCGACCGATCTATTTGCGCCGCAGGCTTGAGGGCATTTGAGACGCTCTGGCGCGGACGCCGGCCGGGACCACCATCGCGTCGAGACCACAACAGGTGCAGCGTGTACGCCACAGGCCGCCAACCTTCGCCTCACATTGCAGGTTGCGGCACCTTGCAAGTGACCAATCTACACTGAGATAGGCGTACTATAGCTAAGTCCGGTTGGTGGCATGGCCGCTGCACTGAGCCCGCTCAGCTCTCGGCGCGATGCTGCGCCACTTCCAGCTACAGGAGGTCTTGGTGCTTGCCACAGCCAGTCTTGCTACGTCAGCCAGTGGGTCAGCCAACGAACAGAATCGCCTAGCGTATCGGGTTCGAATCTCGAAGGATTTCGACGGGGCGTACCGTCGCCGTTTGCGCGCCGAGATCATTACGGCATTGGCCTGCGGTCGACGAGAGTTCGTCGTCGATTGCAGCGCCTGGGACCGACTCGATCTGGCGGTTCTGAGCGTTCTAATTCAGTGCGCGAAAGCGTGCGGGGATCGCCAGGCTGATTTCGAGCTGGTGAATGTTCGGTCTGAAGTGCGATCGAGCATCCACGCGTTGCGTCTCGAGCATCGCTTGCGTTTGAGTGCGTAGGCCAATCTCGGCGCGCTTATCGCGGCAATGATCGCACAGCAAAGGCCGGCGCCAAGCGCCCGGCCTTTTGCGTTTGGCAGGGAGAGAATGGCCACGTGCCGCGACCCGAAGGTCTGATGCTTAGAGTATGTTGCGCGCACTCCACAGTTATGCTGCTAAGCCGCGCGTCTGCGCTCATTCCAGGCTGGTTGCGCTCGCCTCGAATCACCCTCGAAATACACAGAGCTCGGCCCAGATCGTGAGGCCTGATAGAGACTTACGGCAGGGGCGTGAACGCACATTCGAAGGGGCTTCACCTCGCCCCGGGCAGCCAATTCCCGGGTACGTATTCTGCTTGAGTCCCGTTGCGAGATGCTCGGCGCTGCCGCCTTGAATCAGCCCTGGCCGGCCTGCCAGCGCTACTCTATCCTAGGAGGAAGTGAATGAAGTTACCGAAACAGTCGACGGTTGCGCTGGCCGCCGCCGCTATGCTGAGCGTAGCAGTTCCGCTTCAGCAGGCGCGTGCGGACATCCTGCCGTCAGCGACTAGCCCCACTGTTACCGCTGTAGCCGGCGGTTTCAATTGGGACTACAACGTTATTGTGACAGGCACTCAGCAGGTAAATACCGGTGATTTCTTCATCATCTACGATTTTGGTTCCGGTAGCTTGGTGTCGGCGCCGGCTAATTGGACGCTGACAACGGATCCCAATAGCCTGACGTCGGTTACCACACAACAAGGAACTGTCATCCCGAACCAGACCGACGCTCTGAATTACAGGTTCACGTACACCGGGTCCGCCCCGATTGTTGGTGCGGCCACCATTGGTGACTTCATCCTGTTCTCGGCGTTCGGTACTAGCGACGGGCACACGGCTTTTGTCGGAAGTGGCACGGACCAAATCACTCAGCTGGCGAACGCCAACGTTACCAATACACTGACGCCGACGGCTACACCTGAACCGGCTACATTCGTCCTGCTCGGAACGGGAATGGTCGGCCTCGCC
>Ga0157369_10007892_pt1 | contig 12238 bp, 10 predicted proteins | sample C25metaG_FD_113461 | JGI IMG/M metagenome (GOLD analysis project Ga0157369, IMG submission 113461) | Corn rhizosphere microbial communities from Kellogg Biological Station, Michigan, USA - C2-5 metaG | ecosystem: Host-associated > Plants > Roots > Rhizosphere > Soil | place: USA: Michigan...
GGATCAGGTCGTAGCCGCGCGCAGCCAGACGGTCGGCATAGACGGCGCCAATGCCTGACGAGGCACCGGTGACCAGGGCGGTTTTGTTGCTTGCAGTCATTTTGCTACTCCAGTGGGTTAGGTTGAGCCTTCAACCATATTGATTGAGGGCTCAAGTATAAAGCCATGCTATGGGCTCGTGTCAATAGTGAAGTGCTCAACTATTTTTCGTCAGGAGAAAGTTTCAGCGATCGAACTGAAGGCGGCAGCCCCGATTGCAGAGGGTCGTCGGGCGTCGACCGTGCCGATCTGCGGAAACAAATGTTGCGGGGGCTTGTCAATACTGCAGTACTCAACGATCCTTACGCCATGAAGAAGAAATCTGCTGATATGGCGGGCGCTGGCAGCCCGCGCGTGCCCCGGAACGAAGAAAAGAGCATCTTCGAGTCGTTGGTGTGCACAAACACTGCGCTCAGGCGCGCCGCGCGCCGGTTGGGCACGCTGTACGACGATGCGCTCGCACCGCTCGGGCTGAAGGCCACTCAGGTGGGATTGCTGGCGGAAATCGAGCGCATGACTGCCGAGTCCGGGGGCCAGGCCCCCACGCTCCAGGATCTGGCGACGAAACTTGCGATCCAGATTTCTGCCGTTACACATGCACTCCGACCCCTCGTCCGAGATGGTTTTGTCGAACTGCAGCCCGACGAGCACGACAGACGGGCGAAGCGCGCAGCGCTCACCACCGCTGGAGAGGCGCGGCTGCACGAGGCTCTTGTGCTCTGGGCTACCGCAAATCAGCGCGTCGAACAGGTCCTTGGGAGCGATTCCGCCTCCGCATTGCGCGCTTTGGCTGACCACGTCGCATCCGATGAGTTTCTGGCGGCGTACGGTCGCAGCTAGGCGAAAGACGCTCGCGAGACCGTGTTCGCCCGGAAGACCAGGCTTCGATAGCGTGTAGATTCTCGCAATCTCTGGACCTTGACGACGGCTCGGGTGTGGACGCCAGTGCAAGGAGGAGCGCCGGTATTCGCGCGTGCCTGGTACAGGGAATGCGCGGAACGGCGCCGGGCGATTCAAGGCAGCGATGTTCATGATGTTGCTGCCTCTTCTGAGCAACGCGTTGGCGAGACGGCAGCCACGGCGTGATCCACCATCGCCCGCCAGGAAGCGGGCGTCTCGCCGACTATTTTCTTGAACACGGTCGCGAAATGCGCATGCGACTGGAAACCGCACTCGAGCGCGACGTCGAGCACTCTTTGCGGGGACGATCGCAACAGTTGCTGCGCGCGGTCGATACGTCGTTTCAGCAGATACTCATGAGGCCGCACGCCGGTGGCGCGCCGAAACTGGGAGGCGAAGTGCATACGCGAGAGACCCGCGCTCGCGGCAATGTCTTCCAGCTTGACCTGCTCAGACAGGTGATCCTCGATAAAATCCATCGCGCGATTCAGACGCCATGGTTGCAACGGCGCCGCCTCACGCTGAACAGCAATGCGAGCATAGTGGCGAGCGACGATTCGCGACACGACGGCGAGGCTCACCTGCTCGACGAACATCTTGCCGAAGAGAGCGCCGTTGCTTCGTGCGGCAATGAGCGCCTGGATGAGACTTTCAAGCACCGGATCGCGGATCATGTCGGGACTGTCGAGCACAATGGCGCCTGCGCTGGCACCCTCGAAAAGGTCCTGATAGCACTCCGCCAATACCTGCTGTGAAACGAACAGATGAGCCAGGTCGGCGGACGAGTTGAAAATGGTTCGGGTCGATACGCCCGGCGCAGTGACCTGCGCAATGCCCGGCGTCATTCGACCCTGCGCGACGCGCCGGCCGGCATGGCTGAACGTGAAGTTAGCCCACTTCAGGTTCAGCGCAATACAATGCAATTCGTCATTGCCCGGGTTCGCCACTTCGAGTGGCGCATCACCGGCGTGAGTCCATCGCGTCACGACGACTGCGCCAGGATTCGCACGAGCCTCAACCTGATCTGCGTCGGCGCAGCGCCAGTGCACTTCGCTAGGAATGCTCGATGCGGGAAACGATGCCATAGCGTGTCCGTCCTTTCACAATGTTGAGCTTCGACATGGCGGCAGCCAGTCAGATCAGTTCTGCCAAGGTCGACTGCTCGAAGGTCACGATCGAGTCCTGAGCGCCGTCCCTGACTTTCCTCACCCAATTCGGATCAGCCGCCAGCGCACGTCCAACCGCAACGAGGTCGAACTCTCCATCGCCGAGGCGGTGCAACAGCGAGTCCAGCGAGGCAGCCTGGTGCTGGCCGTATTGCCGATCGGTGTCTCGAGCGTGGAGCGTGTGCAGAAAATCCGGCCCTTCGAGACCGATGGAGCCGACAGTCACAGCCGGCAAGCCGGTAATCTTTTTTGCCCAGCCCGCAAGATTAAGTGAGGAATCCGTAAATTCAGGTTCCCAAAAACGGCGCGTGGAAGCATGAAAAATGCTCACACCTGCGTCCGCAAGAGGAATCAGCAGTTGTTCTAGTTCGCCGGGCGTGCGGGCTAGCCGGCTGCTGTAATCCTGAACTTTCCACTGCGAAAAACGCAGCGACACGGTGAAGTCATAGCCGACCCGGTTGCGGATTGCCTTGACGATTTCAGTGGCGAATCGAGTGCGCCCAGCGATGCTGCCCGCGTACGAATCGGTGCGGCGGTTCGTCGCCTCCCAGAAGAACTGGTCGACAAGATAGCCGTGCGCACCATGTATCTCGACGGCGTCGAAGCCGATCGCGCGCGCTGTTTGTGCGGCTTGCGCAAAAGCTTCTATCGCGTCCGCGATCTCGCTGTCGGTCATTGCATGCGAGTGGGCTCCCTCTGAGGAGGGACCCTCAGACGGTGCGCTGGGTTCGGGGCCTGTGCCGGGTTCGCGCCGCAGCCCCATATGCCAGAGCTGGACCGCAATCTTGCCACCGGCAGCATGGACGCCGTCGACTACATGCTTCCACCCGAGGATGCTTTCGGGCGAATGGATGTTCGGAATGGCTTCGTCACTCGACGCCGCCGGCCGCCCGATCGTCGTGCCTTCCGTGATGATCAGGCCGACGCCTCCCTCGGCGCGGCGTCGATAGTACGCAGCCACGTCCTCGCCAGGAACGCCGCCCGGGCTCTTACGCCGCGTCATCGGCGCCATCACGATCCGGTTCGCCAATTCAAGTCCCGCGCCGTGAAACGGAGTAAACAGGTTAGTCTTTTCGCTCATTCGAAGCCTCGAATCGGTTATGCCGATAAACTTGGCGGCTGTGTCGGCGGTTCGCCAACGAACCTCATTCATGCAGAAGCGGTTACGCGACGTTGTAACGGGAAGCCGGCTTGCCCGATTGGGACGCCAGGAACAGCTTTTCGCGCGCCTGGTCGTACTCTTCCCACAACCTCAAGTCTTCAACCGACGGCAAGGTGATCGATTCGCCTTGTGCCAAACCGGCCAACGCGGCGTCGACGAGATGGTCGGCGCTCATGACAACGCTCTTATCCAGGTTGGAGACAGGGAAGCCCGCGATGTCCCAGAAACCTGTGTGAGTCGCCGCCGGCATGACCAGTTGGACTTTTACGTTGGTGCCCGCGACTTCCTGCTGAAGCCCGCGAGTGAAGCTCAGGACATAACCCTTGGTGCCGCTGTACACGGTGCTGACAGGAAGTGTATGAAGCGCGAGGACGGAGCTGATATTGACGAGCGTCCCTTTGTCCCGCTGCTTGAACAACGGAAGAATGGCGTACGACAGGTGGACGAGTGCATCCACGTTCAGCGCGTTCATCGTTTCGAGGTTGCTGAGCTTCGAGTCCGTGAAACCGCCGAGCGTGCCGGCGCCGGCATTGTTGACGAGCATCGTGATGGTTGCGTCGTGGGTAATGGCGGTCACCACCGTCTCGACGCCGGATTGCGTCGTCAGGTCTTCGGCGAGGAACGTCGCACGAATGCCAAACTGCGCCGACAGGCTTTGGGCCAGTTCGCTCAGACTATCGGCACTCCGGGCGATCAACAGGAGGTCATATCCCTGCTTTGCAAGACGGTTGGCATAGACCTTGCCGATGCCGGCCGATGCGCCAGTAATGACTGCAGTACCTTTGCCTGAAGAATGGGTGCTCATAAAACCTCCGTGGGACGGGTTGGATTGCGTGCTGGGTGGATCTCGCTTTCGATGGGTGGACTTTGCTGGTTTTTTTGGCATTGATATAGACGGTGGGCGCTCATATCATTAAGTCCACCCGGGAATAGGTGTCGCTCAAAATGGATAAGCTGCAGGCCATCACCGTCTTTGTCCGCGTCGTCGAGGCAGGCAGTTTTTCGGCGGTCGCACTTCAAACCAACACGACGCAGAGCGCGGTCAGCAAACAGGTGGCGGCGTTGGAGCGCGAACTCGGCACCAAACTGCTGACGCGTACGACCCGCTCGCTCGCCCTGACGCAAGAAGGTGAACGCTATTTCAACCGGGTGCGACGCCTGGTGGCCGAGATGGACGAGGCCGAGGGCGAGTTGCGGCGTGGTGAGCAGCAACTGGTTGGATGGCTGCGAATCGCGGCGTCGGTTGGGTTCGGTCGAATCAAGCTCATGCCAATGATTCAGACCTTCCTGGCTGCGCATCCCGCGGTGAAGATCGACATCCGTCTGCAAGACAGCGTTGTCGATCTGGTTGAAGAGGGAATCGATGCGGCGGTTCGTATCGGCGACATGCCGGACAGTACTTTAATTGCGCGTAAGGTCGGCACTTCTCCCCGGCACATCGTCGCACACAACCGCTATTTGTCGTCGCTGCCGAAGGGACTGATGGCGCCCGTCAAGCCTGAGGATCTCGCTGCGCACAACTGCGTTGTCTACACGGAATTGCCCATGCGCAACAACTGGACTTTTACCGCCGGCAACGGTGCGCTGGAGCCAGAAGGGACAACGCGAGTCGTTCGTGTAGCGGGTAATCTGCAAAGTAACAGCAGTGAAGTGATCCGTGCATCGGTCCTCGCGGGAATGGGCATCGGTTGTTCGCCGACCTGGCTTTTCCATGAAGAAATAGCCAGCGGCGAGGTCCAGCTACTGTTGGCCGACTGGCGACCTCCGCCGGTCTCTATTCATCTGGTCTATCCACGCGAACGACGGAACTCAGCGAAAGTGAAGGCCTTCGCGCAGCACGTCGCGAGCGCATTGGCTGACGGGTAGCAGTACTGTTGGATTAGCCAGGTCAATCTGGCGGCACATAAATCGCTCCTGCACGAATGACGACTCAGAGGCAGATCAAAACTTGTGGGGCACGCTTCGCGCGGACAATGTTTCCGTGCGAATCCTAAATCGCTGGGCGCGGAGTAAAGCCCCTGTCGAGGTAGTCAGACAGACTGGCGGCGTCTCAACACAAAAGCGTCGCCGGTGTTTCTCTGCATGCGGCGGCGCCCGCAACCAAAGGAGCTGTCATGTCTGAAAATACCCCCATCCCTCCGTTCCCACCGTTCACTCTGGAGACAGCCACGCAAAAGGTGCGCGCCGGGGAAAATGGCTGGAACTCTCGCAATCCGGAGAAAGTGTCTCTTGCCTACACGGTTGACAGCCGTTGGCGCAACCGTTCCGAATTCATCACCGGCCGCGAACAGATCGTGCCCTTTCTGCGCCGCAAGTGGGAGCGCGAGCACGAATACCGCTTGATCAAGGAGATTTGGGCGTTCACGGAAAATCATATTGCAGTCCGATTCGCTTACGAGTGGCACGACGATGCGGGCAACTGGTACCGTTCATTCGGTAACGAAAACTGGCAGTTCGCCGAAAACGGTCTGATGGCTGTGCGCCATGCATCCATCAACGATGTGCCGATCAAAGAAGCCGATCGCAAGTTTTTCTGGGCGCTGGGCCCTCGCCCGGAGGATCATCCGGGACTCAGCAGTTTTGGGTTCTAGAAACGACGCCGGTCTCTTTCTCGTCGGTTCATACTCCTCTGCCGCGCGAAATGTAAGGAGGCGATACCTATCGTCGACTCAATGTCGGATTGCGGCAGGGGAGTACTCATGTGGCGGTGAATTTGCGGCGATGCCGTCGCGTTCGAAACGGGTCGTTCGTTCAGGCGGTGAGCGCGGCCTCGCCAAACCTTCAGTCTCCTTCACGAGCCGGTGAGAAGCCACTTCCGGCTGCTTTTCAGCTACTGCGGCAGCGCGGACAAGGCGATTTCTCCGGCGCTGTCCAGTTGTTCGACGTGCCAGCATATGTCGATCAGTTTGCGGGTCCTATCCGGCGATAGAATACCTTCGGCGAGGTCCGAGAATTTCTTCTCGAGTTGCTGATCGGTCATCGGCACTTCGGTGCTGCCGATCGCGTGCTGGATGAATTTATGCAGCTTGCGCCCGTCCTTCAGTGTGATCGTCATGTCGACCTGCTCCGGCTTGATGGCCGGGTCGACGATGGTATTCACCTTCTGGCGCAGTGCCACCGTCATCGGGTCACGCACCTTCGCGTCGCTGAACTGCTTCTCACCCGCCGCGCCGTCGATCACGGCAATCGCCACCGCGTGATAGATGCTGAACTTGCCCTCGAGTCCGATCTGCGGGGTCTTCTTGCCGGTCAGTTCGATAACGAGAGGGTGCACGCGCAAATCGATACGGTCGATCTGGTCGGCTTTCAGATGATATTGATTGCGCAGCTGGATTGCCGCGTCGATCGCCGGGTGGATCACGATGCCGCACGCAAAAGGCTTGTAAGTGTTCAGCGTCGACTCGTAATGGGAGCCGAGGCCCTCGGTGATTTCGCGGTAGTCCTGTTTGGTGCTGATGGTGTTCGCCCAACCCCGTTTCGCTTCGATCATGCCGTCCGAACTGGTGTAATCCTGGCCTGCCAGCAGCGCGGCGAAAATACCGTTTGCGGCCGCGCGTCCTGGGTTGAAGCTCTTGTTCATCGAGCCGAACGATTCCCGCAGCCCGACCGGTTGCGACGCGGCGAGGCCCAATGCCCAGACCATTTGCCGAACGCTCAACCCCATGAGTTTGCCGGTCGCCGCGGCCGCACCGAATACGCCGCAGGTGCCCGTGATATGCCAGCCGACATCGTAGTGGTTCGGGTACACGGCATTGCCGATACGCAATTCCGTTTCCACGCCGAGTACGAGCGCATTCAAAAAGTCTTTGCCGGACACTGAACGGTACTGTGAATACGCCAGAATGGCGGAGACGACTGGACCGGCCGGATGAATGATCGTCTTCAGGTGGGTATCGTCGTAGTCGAAAATGTGACTGCTGACGCCGTTGATAAATGCTGCGTTCATGATGTCGAAGCGCTCGGTACGGCCAAGCAGGTTTGCCTGCGGCGGCCCGGAAAACGGGGTGAGCGCCGCGACCGCCCGGTCCACTGTTTCGTCATGCGAACCACCCACAGCGACCCCGACCCAGTTCATCAAGGTCCGTACTCCCTCCTTGCGGACCTGCGCGGGCAAGTCCTGATAACCCGTTTTGACAATGAACTCCGCGAGGATGCGCGTGACTTTTGGCGGCCGTGCGGCCTCGCCGCCGGTGGGCGCAGTTACGGAGGCCGCGCTGGCCGTGTCAGGCGCCTGAGCGAATACCGCCTTGCTGGCGGCTGCTGATGCCAGTGCACCCGCGGCGCTCGTTTTCAGAAATAGACGGCGATCGATCGTGGACATGAAATTGTCTCCTTCAGGTTCGATAGCGGATGGCCTGTACGGTGGAGATCACCTTCAAGGCGAATTGGGTGCGGGAAGCTCGCGGAACGACGCGTCATGCCGTGATCAACGGCCTGAGTTCGCGAATGTCCTTGAGTGTCTCGAGGTGGTTGATCGTTTCGATCAGCCTGGCGGTTTTCGTCGCACCGAGTACGGGCGCCATCAGATCGCGAGCTTTCGCGTTGACGGCCTCGGTGGACAGCGGATTCTCCTTCGTGCCGGGCGGAAAGCGAGTGAAGTGGTCGATGGTGCGGCCGTCCGTGAGCGTGACTTCCACTTTGGCGCCGCGCGGCGCGGCTGGGTCCATCAGCGAGGGGTCCGGTTGCACACTGACTTTTGCCCGCTGCGCGGCGATCGCCGGATCGTGCATCAACGCAACATCGTGACTGTCGCGAAACGACACTGCGCCTTTGACCAATGCGAGCGCCACGAGGTGCTGACAGTTGACGTCGGGCATCGCGCTGTCGCCGACAATGCCTTCGGCATCCGACGGAATCCGGACGACGATGCTGCGCACGTTATCCGGCGTCAGGCCGTACTGCTTGCGCAGGCTCAGCAACGCGTCGAGGGGCGACTGGATCGGATATCCGACCGAGTAAGTCTTGATGGCCGTTTCGGTCACGTAGAAGCGGCTGCCGAGTCCGTCGAGCATCGCTTGCGGGGTCGGCTTCGTCGAAAGCGCGATGAACAGGTTGTGCGTTCCGTCGAGCACATCGTAGACGCCGGTCATACCCGACTGCACCATGCCGACGGCCGTCACGCCGTTGCGCGCACCCATGCCGGCAAAATCGAAGGCCTTTTCGATGTGGTCCTTGTCCTTGACCCAACTCCAGAGTCCGGACACCTGTTGCGCCGCGTAGGAAAGTGCATAGCGCATCTGCGTTTCGTCGAGCCTCGCCAGCGATGCCGCCGCGCCGAGCGAGCCGAACGTCGAAGCGGTGCCTTCAGCGCTTCGATGCGAGCCGCGCACGAGATCGGGGCCGAGCGCCATCAAAAGCCGGCAGGCGAGGTCGTAGCCGAGCGCCACGGCCCGGATCATTGCCTCGCCGCTTTGTGCCTGATGTTCGCCGACCGCAAGCGCCGCCGGCACCACCGAACTGCCGGGATGCGCCTTTGTCACCGGCTCGAAGTCGTCGGTTTCGTCGGAGTGCGCGCACATGGCATTGGCTAACGCCGCGTTGACGGTCGTCGTGCGAAACGACGACCCGATCACCGTTGCCTGCGGCTCGCCGCCCAGTCCGTGCACGTAGTTCGCAGCCATCATGCCCGGTCGCATCCGCGCGCCCGAAACCATGGCGCCGAACGTATCGAGGATACGATGCTTGCACGCGACCATGGCAGCCTCGGGCAGCGGCGTATTGCGCGCTGACACCATGTAACGCGCGAGCTGGCCGGTGATGTCGGCTCCTTTCGCGGCTTCATTGCCGTCTTCGGTTGCCGCGGTGGCGACGCGCACTGGCAAGATCGACAGCGCCGCCAGCGCGCCCGCCGATCGCAGCAGCCGGCGGCGCGCCGACATGAAGTCTCCATCCATCGACATGGTGTCTCCGTGGTTTTTTATGGCATTGTGTCGAAACCTTAGTGTCGACACTTTTAGAGGCCTAGTCAAATATTTCGCTGAAATTTGACAACCTGTCCGCCAGCTGTGGTCACTTTGACAGTGCTTGGGAATGGCCATGTGGCGTTGATTTGTAAGGAATTTCTAGCGCTGCTCGCAAGCGAAGGTTCGCCTGCTGCGCCAGCCATATTGTTCGAGCGAGGAAGTATGATGAGCCAGAATGTCGACAGTAACGGGATCGAAGGGGGCGCCGAGTCGTCAGCCGTGGGGGAGATCGTCGACTGGGTGGCGCGCGGAATCATCGAGGGTCGTTTGTTGCCCGGTGACGATCTGAACTCTGTCGATCTCGCGAAACGTTTCAAGGTGAGTCGCACGCCGGTGCGCGAAGCACTGTTCTTGTTGAGCCGCGAAGGACTGGTGGACTGGTCTCCGCGTCATCGCCCGCGCGTGTCGGCGGTCAAACTGAAGGACGTGCGCGAGATCTACCAATTGCGCGCGATTCTTTACGCTCAGGTGTCGTCCGCGATCGTCGAGCACGCGACCGACACCGATATCCAATCGCTCTGGGACGCGCATCGCCGTCTCGCCGAAGTTGCCGCGCTAGGCGATGTTGATGGCTACTTCTGGGCGAATGTCGCGTTTCGCGACGAGGAACTCAGGGTGTGCGGCAACGGCATTTTCAAGGAAGTTCTGGATTCGATGCGCATGCGCACCAACCGCTTGCGTCGTCTGAGTACGTCGTTGCCAGGACGTTTGCAGCGCTCATGCGCGGATCATCAGCGACTGTGCGAGGCGTATTCGGAGCGCGACGGGGTGCTTGCCGCAGCGCTGAACCGGTCGATCGTGTTGAGCGCGCTACAGGCAATCGAGCAGGCATGGGATCACGTGCCCGTTAGCGGCAAGAGCGCGACGCCGAATCGTGCTTCCGGACTTTAGTGCTGTTGGCGCGATGAAGCGCTGATGGTCTGTCCAGAGCGCTTGGCGGGGCAATGTCGACACTGAGCGAGTGGCCCAACTTTTCAGCGCTTGCGGGCGGCGTGCCGATTGATTAATACGTCGGGCTGAGATGGCCCGGAAGTCTCGGTGCGGCTTTGCTGTTCGCCAGTCGCAGCGCTCGTCGCTGTCCGGACGAGGCAGTGCGGAGCGGAAAAAGCGGCCCAATGGAATTCTTTCAGCTTCGTGGTGGGTGAAAGATAAACATCTATCACCAACCACGAGACGAGCAATGTTGCTGACCGCCGGAACGCCTGCACACGGTCCCACGCGGTCAGTGTCAACTCAGCATAAAAGGCGCCTCAACATATCGCCCTCACCATGGCAGCGAGTAGGTCTTGGTATTGGTGAAACTCTTCATAGCCTCCTGCACGCCTTCCTTATAGCCGAGTCCCGAATCCTTCACGCCGCCGAACGGCGTCAGTTCGAGTCGATAACCCGGTACTTCGCGTACATTCACGCTGCCCACTTCCAGTTCGGTGACGAACCGCGTGATGTAGTCGAGTCGGTTCGTGCAGACCGACGATGACAACGCGTAGTCGGTGCAGTTGGACATGCGGATCGCTTCGTCGATATTGGAGAAGCGCATGATCGGCGACACCGGCCCGAACGTCTCGTGTTTGACGAGCGGCATGTCGGGCGTAACTCGATCCACGACGGTCGGCGAGTAGAGCGCGCCATCCCGGCAGTTACCCGCCAGCAGCCGCGCGCCGCGCGACAACGCGTCGTTGACCTGCTGCTCGCAGAACCGCGCGGCCGCCTCGTCGATGACCGTGCCCATGTCGACCGAGCTATCCGCGGGATTCCCGTATTTCCACGCGCGCGTCTTGTCCACGACGAGTTCGGTAAAGCGATCGGCAACCGACTCATGCACCAGCATGCGCTTGATTGCCGTGCATCGCTGGCCGGAATTCTTGTAAGAGCCCGACACGGCGAGTGAGCTGGCTTCGTCCAGATCGGCATCTTCCATCACGATGATCGGGTCGTTGCCGCCGAGTTCGAGCACCGCGCGGCGGTAGCCCATCCGGGCAGCAATCGATTTGCCGATCGACACGCCACCCGTAAACGTAATGAGATCGATCGCGGGGTTCGTGATCAGCTCATCGGCAATGACGGCAGGGTTGCCGGTCAACACTTGCAGCATCTGCACGGGCAGACCTGCTTCATAGAGAATGTCCGCCAGCAGATAGCACGACAGCGGCACCTTCTCCGACGGTTTGACGACGATACGATTGTTCGTGGCGATAGCCGGCACGATCTTGTGCGCCACCTGATTCATTGGATGGTTGAACGGCGTAATCGCGGAGATCACGCCGAGTAACGGATCGCGTTGCGTATAGACGCGGCGTTTTTTTCCGTGAGGCGTGAGATCGCACGAGAAAATCTGGCCGTCGTCTTTCAGCACCTCGCCCGCGCCGAAAACCAGCACGTCGGCGACGCGGCCGGCTTCGTAGGTCGAGTCCTTCCAGCACAAGCCGGCCTCCGCCGTGATGAGCGCGGCGATTTCGTGCGTGCGAGCCCGCACCGCGTCGGCTGCGCGCCGCAGGATCGCCGCCCGCTCATAGCGGGTGAGGGCGGGGCGATACGCGCGCGCAAATTCGAACGCGTGACGCACGTCTTCCAGCGTCGCTTTCGGCACGGTGCCGACCAGCGTGCCGTCGTAGGGATTACGCACTTCGATCACTTCATCGCGATGGACTTTCTCTCCACCAATACGCAACGCTTCATGACGCACCTGCCACTGAGTTTTCGTTTCCGCAACAGCGTTCATATCCGGTCCCCGGTCATTGAAGGTGATTGAGTGCGATATCGATGATGTCGAAATTGCGCAGCCGTGCCCGCTCGACAACGGATTTCGCGACCGGTTGATTGAACAGCAGCGGCACGATCTGTTCGGCGATGCCGCCGTGCGAGCGCAGCGGTACATCGAGGCCGGACAGGTCGTGTTTGATGCGCCGTGTGCCGAGCACGACATCGCGCGTCGAGATCACGATCAGGTCGCCCATGCGCGCGGGCGGAAGTTCGAAGCGCGCGCAGCCTTCGGCGCCCGTCAGCACGAC
>Ga0157369_10007894_pt1 | contig 12236 bp, 8 predicted proteins | sample C25metaG_FD_113461 | JGI IMG/M metagenome (GOLD analysis project Ga0157369, IMG submission 113461) | Corn rhizosphere microbial communities from Kellogg Biological Station, Michigan, USA - C2-5 metaG | ecosystem: Host-associated > Plants > Roots > Rhizosphere > Soil | place: USA: Michigan...
GCGACTGGACCTCGCGGGTCTTCAGCACGCTGGGTGAGTACCCCGAGGCCGCCATGGACTGGCTGACCTCGACGGAGCAGGACCCGTACCGCGACGCGCCGCTGTACCCGGACGAGCCCTACGGCTCCGACGACCTCGGGGCGAACCGCCTGGAGTACTGGTACGGGCGTCGCGATTCGAGCCTCGACGGGTTCGAGGGCGTCCTCGCCCTCTGGGAGGGCGCACAGTCCATTCCGGGCGGTCCGGCGGACGGAAACGCCTACATCCCGGAGGCCTGGGATCAGGCGTCGACGCTGAGTCATGACGTCATCGCCCGGCTCATCGGCGAGCCTCGTGCGACCGAGGATGCCGCCGGCTACGTCGCCGGCAACCCACACTTCGTCAGCGAGAACCTCAGCGAGCTGGGGAGCATCAAACTGGTCGAAGCGCTCGCCCCGCAGATGCCCGGACTCGTCGAGTACCCGATGGTGGGAGGCCAGAACCCTGATGGTGTCACCGATCCGACGACGTCGATCAACCCGTTCGGCATCGAGGGCGACCCGCGGGTGTATGCCAACCTCTCACCCGAGGCCCTCGCTCGGATCCTCGGACTGGCCGGGAGCAACGGCGGCGGTGCCGAGGCGCTGCAGGCCGTCGTCAACGATTACCAGAACACCGTGCTCGGCGCCGCGGAGCTCGGTCTCTACAACCCGGTGGACGCCGCCACCCGGGTGTCGACGTTGCAGGCCGTGCTCGACGGCAGCACTGCCGGAGTCGACCTCGGTGAAGCCACCCGCCACGACGAGGCCGTCCAATCGGCCATCGGTGTCGTCGAGACCGGTGTCGGCATGTTGCCGATCCCGGGGCTCGACAAGCTCGTGGGGACGCTCGGTGACGCGATCGCCGAGAAGATCGCCAGCGAGGGTATCGGGTACATCCGTGGCCAGTTGACGGATGCCGCGACTGGTGCGGCGGGCGATGCCTGGGCGGGCTCGCACGACGATCTGCTCACACAGCTCGAAGACGGCGGCGATGCACGTTTCCGCGCGACCCAGATCGGGGTCGCCCAGACGCTCATGGAACTCTCGCCGCCGGACGGGCTCGTCCCTCCGACGACGGACGACGCAGAGGTCTGGTGGGACTGGGTGCAGGACAACCGGGAAGCGCTCGACGACATCATCGACCCCGCCTCCGGAAGCACCCGCACCTTGGCCTCCATCGCCACCAACGCGTCGAACGCGTTCGACGCGTACCAGGCGGATGCGGAGGGTTGATGCGCGGGTGATCGGTGCGGTCACCCTTGCAACCCTGGCTCTCGGCTCACTCGCGGCCTGCACACCGATGGATGACGAGCCGGTGCCCGATCCGACGGTCGTGTGGGCGTCTGCGGCGCCGCAGGGACCCCTCGAAGCGGACCCGTGGGTCGTGGCCGTCCGCGCCTCCCTGGAGGCGCAGGCGATCGCGATGAATCGCAACGACTTCTCGCTCTCCGAGCTCACCACCACCACCGGGTACGACCTGCGGTCCCGTCTGTACGGTGCCGCTCGCGACCGGGTGACGAACAGCGGCGGCACCGAGATCCTGCCCGGCCCGCTCCCGTTCGCTCCCGTGGAGGTGACGGGCGGACCGGACGAGGAGAACACGTCCGTTCGCGGCTGCGTCGCCGAGCGATGGGCGAGCGAGGCGGGAACCGCACCGGCTGCTCCGGGTGCGCGCGGCATCGAGTACCGGCTCGAGCAGGAGGACGGTGCCAGGATCGTCACGTCGACGGTCAACCTCCCCGAGCTCGACTGCTCGAACGTCGAGCTCGCGGTGGCACTCTTCGATCCGCTGCCGGAGCCCTCGACGGTCGACGATCCCGAACAGATCGTCCGCCCGACCCGCGATTGATCGCGAGCGGTGCCGCGTTCAGTCGCCCGCCCCGCTTCCGTCGCTAGGCTGATCGGGGTCGCGTTGAGCGGCCCGCACTTCCAAGGGGATCCTGCATGCGCATCAAGCTGACGTTGACCAGGCCGTCGGGCTCGTCGGCCGACATCGTCGTGACGACGGACGCGGCGGCGAGCATCGCCGAGGTCGCGTCGACCATCGCACGTGTCGACCCGCAGGGGCCCGACTCCGCGAACGCCGACTTCACGCTGCACGCCCGCCTTCCCGGCTCGACCGAGACCCTCCCACTCCCGCCGGAGGCTCCCATCGGCGAGGCGTGGGTCGGCTCGGGTGCCGTCATCGAGCTCGCCGACGCGGGCGTCTACTACTCCGCGGCGCGCACCGGTCAGGCGCCGGCCGTCGCGGTGGTGCGGGTCCTCTCCGGCGACGACGCGGGCCGGGAGTTCACCCTGCCGGCCGGCAGCTGGACCATCGGTCGCGAGGCGAGCTGCGACATCGTCCTCGACGACCCGCTCGTCTCGAAGCGGCACGCGCGGCTCGAGGTCGGCGGCGAGATCGAACTCGTCGACCTCGGCGCGGCCAACGGCATCGTCGTCGACGGCGGCATCGTGCCCCGACTCAAGGTCATCGAGCCGGAGCGCGTGCTCATCGGCGACACCGAGGTCGAGATCGGCTTCGCCGGGACCGTCGGTCGCGCGGGTGTCGTCCCGAAGGCCGGACCGGTCTACTTCAACCGGTCGCCGCGGGTCGAACAGCGCTACGCGGGGGAGACCTTCCCCGCCCCCGAGCCGCCGACCGAGCGCGAGAACCAGCCGTTCCCGCTCCTCGGCATGCTGACGCCGATGCTCCTCGGTGGCGCGATGTACTTCTTCACGAAGAACCCGCTGTCGCTCATCTTCATCGCCATGACGCCGCTCATGCTCATCGGCAACTACTTCACCGGTCGCGGGCGCAACAAGCGGAAGCTCAAGCAGCAGATCAAGATCTTCGACGAGCGGCTCGAGTCCCTCGGCAAGCAGCTCGCGGCCGAGCGGGAGATCGAGCACGACGTCCGCATGCGCGAGGCACCGTCCACCTCGGAGGCGCTCAAGCACGCGCTCACGCGTGGGCCACTGCTGTGGACCAGGCGCCCCGAGCACTGGTCCTTCCTGAACCTCCGGCTCGGCGTCGGCACGATGCCGTCGAGGAACGAGGTCTCGGCGAAGGCCCGCGACAGCTTCCTGCCGGAGTTCCAGGAACGGCTCGAGAAGCTCAAAGACCAGTACGCGACCGTCGCCGACGTCCCCATCATCGACAACCTCTACGACGCGGGCGCGCTCGGCATCGCCGGTTCACCGCAGACCGCCGGGGGAGCGGTGAACGGCATCCTCGTGCAGCTCACCGCCCTCCACTCGCCGGCCGAGGTCGTCGTCTCGGCGATCGTCTCGCCCGCGTGGTCGAACGCCCTCTCCTGGGTCAAGTGGCTCCCGCACGCGTCGTCGCCGAACAGCCCGCTCGACGTCGGCCACCTCGCCGACAGCGTGTCGAGCGGCAACCTGCTGCTGGCCGCGATCGAGGAACTCGTCCAGACCCGCCTGCAGGCGGCCAGGGCCGGCGACGCCCGACGCGGAGCCATCTCCGAGAAGCAGGCCGCCCAGGAGCGCGGCGCGGAGATCGGGACCAAGAGCTCCAACGACACCGGCACGAAGTCCCCGATCCCCGCGATCGTCCTGCTCATCTCCGACGACGTCGGCGTCGACCGCGCACGCCTCGTCCAGCTCGCCGAGATCGCGGCGGACGCGGGCGTCTTCCCGATCTGGATCGCCGACGACGTCGTCTCGCTGCCGGCCGCCTGCCGTACCTTCCTGCAGGTCCCGGAGGCCGGCGCCGGCGTCGACGCACCGGCGACGGTCGGCATGGTCCGCCTCGGCTACTCCGTCGACGACGCCCGCCCGGAGTTCGTCGACCCCGTGACGGCCCTCGACTACGCCAGGCGCATGGCGTCCGTGATCGACGCCGGTGCCCTCGTCGAGGACTCGAGCGACCTCCCGCGGTCGGTGTCGATGGTGACGCTGCTCGGGCCGGAGCTCACGACCTCGAGCGACGCCGTGGTCGACCGCTGGCGGCAGAACTCGTCCATCCACGACCGCACGCCCGGGCTCCCGCCGAAGCCCCGCCGGGCCGGCCAGCTGCGCGCGACCGTCGGATCGGGCGGTGTCGACGCCATGCACCTCGACCTCCGATCCCAGGGCCCGCACGCCCTCGTCGGCGGGACGACGGGTGCCGGTAAGAGCGAGTTCCTGCAGGCCTGGGTGCTCGGGATGGCGGCCGAGTACAGCCCCGACCGCGTCTCGTTCCTCTTCGTCGACTACAAGGGCGGTTCGGCCTTCGCGGACTGCGTGACGCTCCCGCACTGCGTCGGACTCGTCACCGACCTCAGCCCGCACCTCGTCCGCCGGGCGCTCACGAGCCTCCGGGCCGAGCTGCACTTCCGTGAGCACCTGCTCAACCGGAAGAAGGCCAAGGACCTCCTCGAGCTCGAGAAGCGCGGCGACCCGGACTCGCCGCCCGCCCTCGTCCTCGTCATCGACGAGTTCGCGGCGCTCGTCGGCGAGGTCCCGGAGTTCGTCGACGGCGTCGTCGACATCGCCCAGCGCGGTCGCTCCCTCGGGATCCACCTCATCATGGCGACCCAGCGGCCCGCCGGTGTCATCAAGGACAACCTGCGCGCCAACACCAACCTCCGTGTTGCACTGCGCATGGCCGACGAGTCCGACAGCCAGGACGTGGTCGGCGTCAAGGACGCGGCGCACTTCGACCCGGGCGTGCCTGGGCGTGGCATCGCGAAGACCGGCCCCGGCCGCCTGAGCATCTTCCAGTCGGGCTACGCGGGCGGTTGGACGAGCGACGAGCCCAAGCGCTCCGACATCGAGGTCCGTGAGCTCCGGTTCGGCGGCGAGACGCGTTGGGAGGAGCCCCGCGCGGCCGACGCCGAGGAGGAGCGCGACCTCGGCCCCACCGACCAGCAGCGGCTCGTCGCGAGCATCATCGCCGCAGCCGACCGTGCGTCCATCCCGGCGCCGCGACGACCCTGGCTCGACGAGCTCGCGCCCGTCTACGACCTCAGCAAGCTCCGTCAGCGGTCCGACGCCGAACTCCTCATCGGTGTCGCCGACCTCCCGGACTCGCAGGAGCAGCGTCCGGTCTACTTCCGGCCGGACGTCGACGGCCACATCGCCGTGTTCGGCACCGGTGGCTCGGGCAAGAGCACCGTCCTGCGGACCCTCGCGACGGCGGCCGGCATCACGCCGCGTGGCGGTCCGGTCGAGGTGTACGGCCTCGACTTCGGCGCGGGCAGCCTCCGCATGCTCGAGGCCTTGCCGCACGTCGGATCGATCATCCCCGGCGACGACCAGGAGCGCGTCATCCGACTGCTCCGCCGGATCAAGGAGATCGTCGACGAGCGCAGCGTCCGGTACGCCGAAGCGAACGCGTCCTCGATCACCGACTACCGCCGCGTCTCGGGTCGCAACGACGAGCGCCGCATCCTCCTGCTCGTCGACGGCTTCCAGTCCTTCCGGCAGGAGTACGAGACGACGCTCGGCCTGTCCTCCTGGTACACGCTGTTCCAGCAGCTCATCACCGACGGCCGGCAGCTCGGTGTGAACATCGCGTTCTCGGCCGACCGCCCGGGCTCCGTCCCGACGAACATCAGCTCCGGTGTGCAGCGACGCGTGGTGCTGCGCCTCGCGGACGAGACCGGCTACCAGCTCCTCGGGGTGCCGAAGGACATCCTCGGCCCCGAGTCGCCCGCCGGCCGGGCGATCGTCGACGGACTCGAGGTCCAGGTCGCGATCCTCGGTGGTTCGCCGGTGCTGTCGGACCAGTCGGTCGCGACGGTCCGGCTCGCGGAGGCCATGTCCCGCGCGGGAGCCACGATCACGGCCCCGCCGATCGGCGCACTGCCGAAGGAGATCGAGGCGCGCGAACTGCCCGAGCGGGTCGGCGACCGCCCCGTACTCGGCATCGGCGACGCTGACCTCGCACCGATCGGCTTCGACCCGACCGGCGCGTTCCTCGTCGGCGGCCCTCCCGGCAGCGGTCGGACGAACGCCGTCGCATCCCTGGTCGGCGCCATGCGACGCTTCGATCCGGCGACGCGCTTCGTCTACTTCGGCTCCAAGCGCTCGGAACTGCTGCGGGAGCTGCGCTTCGACGAGTCGGCCGTCACCCCGGAGACGATCGCCGAGCAGGCGAAGGCGCTGTCCGCGGCGATCGCGGCCGAGACGGTGACCGGCCGGACGGTCGTCGTCATCGAGACGCTGTCGGACTACCTCAACGGCATCGCCGACCCACCGCTCGTGGAGCTCATCAAGGCCATCAAGCGCAGCGACCATCTCGTGATCGCCGAGAACGAGGTGTCGGGCTGGTCGTCGTCCTGGCCGCTCATGGGTGAGATCAAGAGCGCCAGGCGGGGCATCCTGCTGCAGCCGGAGCAGATGGAGGGCGATCTCGTCCTCCGGACGACCTTCCCCCGGCTCGCACGCAAGGACTTCCCGCAGGGGCGCGGAATGTACGCGAACCGCGGTGCGCTGTCGCGCGTGCAGCTGCCGATCGCGCCCGAGTTCCCCGTCGCCTGAGCGGCGTCGTCCCCGGATGGGGACTGCATGGGGAGTGCTCCCCATGTGCTCCCGCGAGGCGTTGTGGTTACATGATGAAGGCACCGACGGTGCCGGTGACCACAACGAAGGAGCAAGACTCATGGCCAACATCAACGTCAACTACAGCGAGATCAAGCAGGCCGCCGTCAACCTGACGACGGGTAAGGGCGAGGTCGAGACCACGCTCAACCGCCTCCAGACCCTCATCAACAACCTCGTGTCCTCCGGGTTCCAGACCGACACCGCGTCCGGCACCTTCAACGAGACCTACACGGCCTTCACGCAGAGCGCGACGGTCACGATCCAGCACCTCGACAAGCTGTCGGGCTACCTCAACAACGCTGTGACCACGCTCGAGCAGACCGACGCAGCGCTCGCTGCCGGCGCCGGCCAGTAGTCACCACCGTCGGCTTCGCTCTGCGCGCCCTCCCGACCACGTGTCGGTGAGGGCGCGCGGTTTTTCCGGCGAAGGCGACCCACGGCGACAGCGACGCAGCATCACCCGACGAGGAGCGAGCAGTGTACGGCGACACCCAACAGATCCGCCTCCGCGCGACGGAGCTCCGAACCCTCGCGACCGAGGTCCGTGGCCGTGCCGGAGACCTCCGCTCGGCGGCCGAGCTCGTGTGGACCTCCACCGCGGCGGAGACCTTCATCGAGCAGCTCGGCACCCGGGCGGTCTCGCTCGAGAACTCGGCGACGCAGCTCGACGACGCCGCCGACAAACTCGACGCGCACGCGACCGCCGTCGAACACGTGAAGCAGCTCATCGAGGACGCCGCGCGCTGGGTGGGCGACCGCTGGAACGAGGCGGTGAACCTCGTCTTCGGTGCGGTCGAGACCGTGAAGGACGGTGCCGCGAAGGTGTTCGAGTTCTTCGGCCAGGAGGTTCCGGACTTCCTCGTGCACCAGGCCGAGGACATCGTCGCCTCCACGCCATCGCTGCCGACCCCCGGTGACCGCAGCTGGTTGGACCTTGCAGACCTCTACCGCAGCCGAGGATGGACCCCCTGATGCCCATGACCCGTACCCGCCCGGCTCCGGCCGCGGCAGCCTTCCTGCTGACCGCGGACGAACTCCATGTCCTGGAGCACCGCACCCCGCACATCGTGCTGCCACCCGCCTTCCACAGCGAATGGGGTTCGGCGGTGTCGCCCGCCGACGTCCGTGAGCGCGAGCAGCGAGCCGTCGCGCGGCTCCGGGAGCGGCGACTCCTCGCCCGCGGCGACGACAGCCTCCCGGACGACCTCACCGCCGACGTCGATCCCGATTTCGCCGCCTTCCTGTCGATGCCGCAGTTCGCGACGGCGGCCGTCGACGCCTCCTGCTGGACCCTCGACCGGACGGCGATCCAGTCCGTCTCCGTGATCGGCGCGCACGCCCTGGCGCTGTTGCGGACGCAGCGGGTCGACCACTCGGACGCGTCCGTCGCCGACCACGGCACGGCCGCGCGCGACGAGGACGCCGTCGAGATCCGCGCCTTCGACACCGCCGGGCTGGCCCAGCAACTCCTGCGGCCCCTCTCCGCGCTCCACGACGTCCCGGACGTGCGGGGTCGTTCGACCGACGTGGTCGTCCTCCCGCTCGCGGACGCCGAGGCGCTCGTCCTCGCGCTCCGCCAGGACCGACCTGACGTCGTCGGCGCGGTCGTCGAACAGCTCCACAGCCCGCAGGCCGCGGTGCTCCTCGGCGGTGTCGCGCGGCGGATCGAAGGCGGCTTCCGGCTCGACGCACTCTCCCGGAGCGGGGAGCCCATGAGACGGTGGACGGACACGTGGCTCCGTGGTGCCGACGGCTGGGTCGCCGTGTCGGTCGACACCCCGGACATCGATTCGGTAGGCATGGACCCGTCCGCCGTCGCCGAGGGGACCCGGGTCTCGATCCGGGCGGTCCGTCGCGCGGACATCGTCGCCGAGGTGTTGGCGATCGCCGCGACCATCCAGGGAGCACGGGCATGAGCGGCATCACGGTCTCCGGTGGAGCCGGCGGCGTCGGCGCGAGGCTCGACGACATGCGACTGCAGGCGCAGCAACTCGCCACGTTGTCGACCGAGCTGATCGGGCGTTCGGGCATGGCCGCTGCGAAGGCGGTCGACGGCGACCTGCTCGAGTCCATGATCCTGTCCCCGGTGACGGGGGCGGCCGCGGAAGGCGCCATCGTCCTCGCCTCCGGTTCCCTGCTCCTCGTGGCGACCGAGACCGGCGTCTCCGCCGTCTTCCTCGAGGGCGCCGTGGTCGCCTACGAGACCGCCGACCAGCTGATCGCCGCGGCGACCGTCGCCCTCCACAACGGGGTTGCCTTCGTCATCGGCGTCCTCGCGGTGCCGGTCGGCCTCGTCGCAGCGGCGGGCGTGGCGGTGGTGGGCGGGGCGTGGATGCTCACCGTGGCAGGCGTCAACATCGTCGTCGAGGGTGTCGACTCGCTCGTCGAGGGCGCCCAGCAGACGCTGGACCAGATCGGCGACAACCCCTGGCTGCTGCTGTCGCCGGCCGGCGTCGCGGGACTGTTCACCGCCAACTCGATCGCCGCCTACTCACCGCAGGAGGTCATCGATCGGACCGCCGCGACGTATGCGGACGCACTCGCGAGACTGCAGGAACTCGCTCCGATCGCAGGTCAGGCGGCCAACGAATGGTTGGGCGACAACGCGTGGATCGAGGACATCCTCACGGACGGCGCCCCAGGCCTGCTGGCCGGCCTCACCTTCCTCCCCGGGCTGTTGCCCGGCTTCAACGGACTCATGTCGGTCGTCACCGGCCAGGGCTGGCCGCCGCTCACCTATGAGCAGGCGATCGACGCCATCGCCACCGGTGGCGGCCGGTTCGGCCTCTTCGACGACGGCCAGGGCGGCCTCGCCATGGATCCCGACGACCCGTCACAGCCACTCGCCGTGCCTCGGGACCGAACTGTCACCGACCTCGGCGACCTCCTGCAGGGTTCGGCGGACATCGACAAGGGTGAGGAGGAGCTCAGCAACATCCGCGTGATCCAGTCGGCCGGACCGCCGCCGAGCTGGATCGTGCAGATCCCGAGCACGCAGGTCTGGGATCCGCACGGTGGCGCGATCTCGAACGACCTCACCTCGGACATCGCCGCCATGCAGGGTGAACAGACGGCGCTCGGCCAGGCGGTGAGGGACGCGATGGCCGCCGCCGGCATTTCGCCGACAGACCCGGTGATGCTCGAGGGCTTCAGCCTCGGCGGGATCACGGCCGGGTCGCTGGCTTCGGACCCGGACTTCGGATACAACGTCACGCACGTCGTCACGGCGGGCTCGCCGATCGCACGCTTCGACATCCCCGATGACGTGCAGGTCCTCTCGATGGAGTTCAACGAGGATCCGGTCGCCCGGCTCGACGGACAGGGGAACCCGGACTCGGCCAACTGGACGACGGTCCAGGGTGACGCCCCGAGACTGGGCGGCGTCAACCCGGAACAGCAGGATCCGGGGATCGCGAGTGCCCACAACGCGCAGCGGTACGAGATGATGGCCGACCAGACGTCGTCGTCGGGAGACCCGAGCGTCGACGCCTACCTGGACTCGGCGAGCGGCTTCTTCAGCGGTGATCAACAGGTGACCGACTACAGTCCTACGCGGAGATGATCGAGCGCGGCCCGACACCGGGTCGCCCGTCCGCAGCCCGTTCCCGACCGTGAGGCCTTCCATGCGCATCAGCACCATCGTCCGATCCGGCGCCGTGTCGGTCGTCCTGTTGGGGCTCCTCACCGCCTGCGGGACCGCAGCACCGACGGCGCAACGCACCCCGGCCCGCAGTCCGGACCGGACACTGGCCGCCGTCGAGGAAGCGATCGCCGAGATCCCCGGGGCAGACTTCAAGGCCGCCCGCGCCTGGGACGGCACGACGGCGTACGTCACCGCCACGCTTTCGGCGACCGACGCCTTCACCGGCGACCCCGGTGCCCTCGTCGACTACTCCCTCGCGCAGCTCGCTTCTCAGGACGAGGTCGACCGCGGGCGCTTCGTGCGATTCGCCTTCGACGCCCCCGGGCAGACCGTCGAGTCGACGATCGCCATCCTCGCGACGCTGGACATCTCCTCCGAGCAGTACGCCGGTGGCGATTCGGTGGAGCTCTCGAGCTCCGATCTCGACGCGAGGTACGGGAGCTGGCCGCGTGAGGTACCGACCCTCCCCGCCGCGTTGGGCGGTGCGGGATGACGACGATCGAGACCGCGCGGTCCACGCACACCCTGCGCAGCGAGGGCCGGACCGACACCGGGCTGGTCCGACGCCTGAACGAGGACGCGTTCTACGCCGGCGCGCCCGCCTTCGTCGTCGCGGACGGCATGGGCGGGCACGAACGCGGCGAGGTCGCGAGCCGTGAGGTCGCGGCGGCGCTCGAACGTGGCATCCCGATCGGCATCCCGACGACGACCGAGGCGGTCGTGACCACGATCGTCGCCGCCAACGCGGTCATCCGCGGCATCCCCACGCCGAACGGGGTCATCGGCACGACCGTCGCGGGCCTCGCGCTCGTGGCGCTGTCGCCGCAGACCGACCTCCATTGGATGGTGTTCAACGTGGGGGACTCCCGGGTGTACACCTGGGCCGACGGCGCACTCCGTCGGATCACCGTCGACCACTCGGCCGTGCAGGAACTCGTCGATGCCGGCTCCATCACGGAGGCGGAGGCGCGCGAACACCCCGATCGCAACATCGTGACGAAGGCGATCGGCGTCGAGGCCGGCATCGACCCGGACGTCTGGCTCCTTCCCGTCGTCGGGCGGCAGCGGTTCCTGCTCTGCTCCGACGGGCTCACCGGCGAGCTGTCCGACGAGCGGATCGCCGAGGTCCTGTCGCAGGGCTTCGAGGGAGCGGCAGACCGCCTCGTGGAGCTCGCGCTGGCCGCCGGTGGGCGGGACAACGTGACCGCACTGGTCGTCGACGTCGTGTCGACCTCGCTGATGTCCAGCGGCCCCGGCTACGATGACGCGGGTGGTCTCGGGTATCTTGAAGAGACGATGCCGCGAGGCTAGAGGAGTGGCCGTGTACTCGTACGAAATGGAACCGGCCGAGGTCCGCCGTTGGCTCGCTGTGGCGGGGCCCGGCAGGCTGGTGCTGGTCGACGCCCAGGGCGACGACACCGCCGCTGCAGCATTCGCCGCAGACCTCCCGGGCGACGCGTCGCTGTCGTTGATCGTCGACCGCCTCGCCGCCGGCGGTCTCTCGAACACGCCCGCGTTCGCCGCGGCCGTCTGGGACGGATCGGGAGCGACGGTCATCGTGCGCGGGCTCGCCGCGGCCGTCGTGACGAGCGCCGCCGGGACCGAGACGGTCCTGGGCGCCCGCGCCACCACCTGGGTCGAGGAACACCACGCGGACGCGGTGAGCGTCACGCTCCGGAGCGACCAGCCGAACCCGTCCGGCGCGCGACTCCCGCTCGGGTCGGGAGCCGTCTGGACGACGTCCATCACGGCGACCCTCGACGAGGAGTCCACGGCTTCCGTCGCCGCTCCGACCAGCGACGAGCGCCGGTCGACCGAATCGTCCACCGATGCGCCGACGGCGGCGGAGCAGCTCGCGGCCCCGCCCGTCCCGGCTCCCGCCGAGCCCGCTGCGTCCCCGGCGACCTCGGACGACGCGGACGACGGGACGGACGGCGACGAGGCGACCCCGGTGGCGCACATCGAGCCGGCGCAGTCGCTCCACGTCGTGCCGTCCGTCTCCGACACCCAGTTCTTCCACGACGAGGACGACCCGGACGAGACCC
>Ga0157369_10007895_pt1 | contig 12235 bp, 8 predicted proteins | sample C25metaG_FD_113461 | JGI IMG/M metagenome (GOLD analysis project Ga0157369, IMG submission 113461) | Corn rhizosphere microbial communities from Kellogg Biological Station, Michigan, USA - C2-5 metaG | ecosystem: Host-associated > Plants > Roots > Rhizosphere > Soil | place: USA: Michigan...
CGTCGCGGGCAAGCAGGTCGGCGGCCGCACCGTCGAAGCGCATCTCGCCCTTCTCCATGAAGCAGGCGTGCTCGACCAGGCTGAGCGCGATATTGACCGACTGCTCGACGAGTACGACTGCGGTGCCGGTTGCGTTGATCTGCCGCACCATGCCGAGCAGCTGCTCGACAATGATCGGCGCCAGCCCGAGCGAGAGCTCGTCGATGACCAGCAGCCGCGGTCGCGCGACGAACGCCATGCCGAGTGCGAGCTGCTGCTGCTCACCGCCGGAGAGGTCGCCGGCGAGGTTGCCCCAGCGCTCCTTGACCCGCGGGAACATCTGCAGAACCTGCTCGGTGCGCTGCTTGACCTCGTCCGCGTCCTGGCGCGCGTAGAGCCAGGTGCCCGCCTTGAAGTGCTCCGCGACGGTCAGCGTCGGGAACACTGCCTTGCCGCCGGGCACCTGCACGATGCCGAGGTCGGTGGTGGCCGCGGGGCGTGCATTGGTGATGTCGCGGCCGTCGAACGTGATGTGTCCCGCGATCGGATGCACGAGACCGGAGATCGCCTTGAGCAACGTCGACTTGCCGGCACCGTTGGTGCCGAGCAGCGCGACGATCTCGCCCTCGTGAATGTCGACGTCGACGCCGAAGAGCACTTGCACCTTGTCGTAGGCGACGTCGACGCCACGGCAGGTGAGCAGGGCACCGCTTTCACCGCCGTACGGCAGCGTGAGCGTCTCCTCGTCGTACGACGGACGGCGCGCGAGCGACAACCTCATTTGGTCAGCTCCGGTTCCGGCATCGTCGTGTCTTCGACCAGTCGGTCCGCGACCAGCGCCGGCACGTGGATCTCGCGCCGGTTGGCCACCTTGCGGAGCCACTTGTCGCGCTCCTCGAAGGCCCATCCGGCGAGACCGCCCGGGTTGACGTAGAGGTTCACGATGAGCAGCGGCCCGGTGAGCATCAGCGGCATGACTGCGGTCCAGGTCGGGCCGAGTGCACCCCAGATGTGCCCGCCGAAGAGCACGAACGCTTCGTAGGAGACGACACCGAGGACACCCGCGGCGAGCGAGCCGAGACCGCCGACCGCACCGGCGAGGAACACTCCGATGCTCGCGAGCACCGAGTAGTTGCCGGCGGTGACGCGGTGCTGGTCGTAGACGTAGAGCGTGCCCGCGACGCCGCAGATCGCACCTGCGATGGCGAATGCCGCGAGTCTGGTGCGGATCGGCGCGATCGTGTACGACGTTGCGGCCCGCTGGTTGTCGCGCAACGCGAGCAGCACTCGTCCGCTTCGGTTACGACGGAACGCAGCGGCAGCCAACATGCAGAGCAGGAGCAGTCCGAGCGACAGGAAGTAGAACGCCCGCTCGCCGCCGAGGCTGCCTTCGAGCGCGAACTTGCCGTAGAGGTCCGGGCGCCGGATGGTCGAGCCGAAGCCGGACGGCAGGATGTATTTGCCGACGTAGTTGATGTTGAGGAAGTAGAACTGCGTCGCATAGCCGAACGCCAGCGTCGTCACGGCGAGGTAGAGGCCCTGGATCCGGACAGCCGGCAGGCCGATCACGACCGCGGCCACAGCGCCCGCGGCCATCCCGAGCCCGAGCGCGGCGAAGAAGTCGATGTTGTGCTTGGCGACGACGCCACCGACGACGCCCGCGGCGATGCCGACCAGGCCGAACTGTCCGAGCGAGATCTGACCGGCCCAGCCGGTGAGCACGACGAGCGAGACCCCGACGATGCCGTAGATCGGCAGGAGCTGCAGCTGGAAGATGTAGTCACCGCTGACGACGTACGGAAGCAACACGGCGATGCCGAGCATCAGGCCGATGCCGACAGTGCGAGCCCGCACCACTTCCGGAATGCGCCGGAGCTCCACCGGGATCGGGCGGAAGTTGGCGACCGTCTGCCAGCTCGAAGCGTTCTGGTCGATGGCTCGTGACCGTGAGCGCCGCTGCAGCAGCATCGCCACCAGGATGACGACGAGCATCATTCCGTTGCTGAACGAGTAGTCGCCGTACTTCGACACCGAACCGGCGATGAGCAAGCCGACGCCGAGACCGCTGAGCAACGCCAGCCCGATGTTCTCGAATCGGGCGACGACCGCAGCGGCGAGGCCGTAGAGCAGCGTGTCGAAGCCGAGCGTTGCATCGCTAGGCACACCGATGATCGGTGCCTGCGAGAAGATGGCCGCCGCGGAGAGCAGGCCGGCGAAGCCCCACGCCGCCATGTTGACGGCGTTGACCGGGATGCCGAGGAGCTCTGCGCGCTCGCCGTTCTCGCTCGCCGCGCGCAGGGCGATGCCGAGCCGTGTGCGCTTGAGGAAGAACATGAGCGAGAACGTCAGGATGAGCACGACCGCGAACGCGAAGATCTGGTTGCCGGTGAGAATCGGCTCGCCGCGCGAGTTGTGCAGCTGGAGGTTCTGCCAGGGCGTGGTGACCTTCGGCACTGCGCTGGCCCGCTCGCCGAACCACACGGGCACGAAGAAGCCCAACGCCGCGTAGCTCTGCGCGATGCCGATCGACACGACCGTGACGATCAGTCGAGAGGCGTTCTTGAAGCGACGAAGCACGAACAGCTCGGTGAGGATGCCGGTCAGGATGCCGCCGACGATCGCGATCGGCATCGTCAGCAGATAGTTGACGTGGTTGGCCGTCGAGAGAAGCACGGCGGTGATCGCCGGCACTGCACCGACCGCCGCTGCAGCGAAGTTGATGATCCGGCTGGTGCGGTAGGTGAGGACCAGCGCGACGCCGACGATGCCGTAGAGCGAGCCGAGCGCGAGGCCGTCGATCGTGTTCTTCGGTGTCAGTGCGAAGAAGTGCTTGACCACGAAGTAGAAGACGATCGCGGCAACCGCCCGCCGGGCGATGACGACCGGGAGCTTCTGGCTGCCGGCGAGGTCGGAGATCCGCTCACCGACGTCGCCGATGTTGTCGCGCCAGCTAGCGCCGTAGTCGCTCAATGCCGATTCTCCGGCTCGGGAGCCGGCGGCTGCGCCAGGCTCGGGAAGTTCATGTTGTAGCGGCCACCCTCGATCTGGACGTAGGTGCCGTGCTTGCCGTTGTAGGGGCTGGTCTTGGCCTTGTCCCAGTAGACGATCCGCACGTCCTGCGTCCACGCGCCACCGCCGCGCAAGAACTGCTTGAGCGGGTGTCCGGTGTTGCCGCCGCCACGACCGCCCAGGTCAGGCGCCGCGTCACGCATGCGCTGCGGGGTCAGGAGCGGCCCGGTGTTCTCGACGAGGCTGGCGAACATCTCGTAGTCGGACCACACCGTGTCGATCGTCGAGCGGCCGACACCGGAAGGCAGCGGCTGGTTCTTGTAGGTCATGTCCCAGATGCGCTGAGCGGCGCTCCCGCTGGCCGCGGTCTGCGGATCGCTGGTGGAAAGGCCGACCGTCCCGTCGTACGGACATGGGTTGCCGTTGGGACAGGCGAGCGTGTCGCCGCTGTTGTCGGAGTTGGAGTAGGTCTGCGCGCTCGAGTCGTAGTCCATCGTCTGGTCGTCGGCGATGAGTGACTCCGGCCAGTAGTTGTCGGTGGCGAATGCGTTCTGGCCAAACTGCGGGGCCACCGGGTCACACAGGCACAGCACGCTGGTGGCCGGGTTCTGCGGCGTGTTCATCTTCGACGCGGTCGTCTGCGACTGCTGGGTCGCGGTGTTGATGTCCTGCGCGTAGAAGTACTCGTGGCCGTTGACCGACTGCCCGCACTTCGCGAGTGCCGGATAGAGGACGTGTTGCACCGTCCACTTGTTGTCCGGGTCGTTGGTGCTGATCACGCCTAGCTGGCGTTTGGTGTTGCGGAAGTTTTGTGCGGGGTTCTTCGTGCCGGCGAAGATGGCGTTCTTGCCGGCCATCTGTGCGCACCACCACTGGGCGAACTGGGTTTGCACGCGCGAGGCGCTCTCCCCGGACTCGTAGGCGTAGGGCGCGTTGTCGGAGAGGAACTTGTCCGAGAAGCCACCGGCACCGAAGTTGACCACGTGCAAGCGGGACAGCTCGGCGTAGCAGACCGAGCAGACCGTCGTCTCCCAGAAGAACGCGTAGGGCTTGTATTTCGCGACGATCGAGTCCATCTCGGCGGTGAGGCAGGAGTAGTCCGGCGGCACGGTCTGGCAGGTGCCCTGCACGGTGTCGACGTGGATCTTGCGGCCCCACAGGTTGTAGTGCGTGTTCATGAAGTTGACGAAGGCCTTGTTCCACGACTGCGCGGCCTGGGAGTTGTAGTAGGCGCCTTGCGCCTTGAGGATCTGGTCGACCTCGGCGCCGTAGTCGGCGACGTAGTTGACCACCTCGATGGTGTTGTTGGTGACTCCCTGCCAGGTCTGGCCACCGTTGTTGGTGTAGGGGCCGCCCGGCGTGCCGGGCACGCACATCGGCGCGTAGTAGTCGATGCTCGGGTCGAACTCACGCCCGCTCACGCAGTGCGTCTTGTCGCCGGGCAGGCTCTGCAGCGAAGCGCCGCTCGCGTTCGTGACACCGCCGGAGCCGCCACCGGCGACGGTGGCGCCGCCACCGACGGTGCCGCTCGTGCCACCGGCGCCGCCCGGTCCGCTCGCCGTGCCGGCCGGCCCGCTCACGCTGCCGCTCGGACCGGAGACGGTGCCGCCGGGGCCGGTCGCTGTGCTGCCGCCGGGGCCGGACGAGCTGGAGCCGTACGGCGTGCCGAGCGCGGAGCTGTTGGCGTTGGGTGCGGTTGACGGCACGGCCAGGATGAGCACGATCTGGACCACGGCGAGCGCGATCAACGGGCCGAACTTGCCGAGCATGGGATTGCCGGACACTGGGATTCCTCCGGGTCAGGGCGAACGCGAACACCGACTGTGACCTCAGTCACACGATGGGTTCGATACGGACTAACGCCGTTCCTGCCCCCGGGGTGACGCATGACCCGCGAATTCTCGCGAAATTACCCGGGACCGCGATGTTTGCGCGCAATTGTCAGGAGCAGCCCGCCGTCGTCTCGAATGTCGGACAGTCGATCCCCAGTTGGGGCAGGTAGGCGGCCGAGTGCAGCTGCGTCGAGAGCTGGGAGCCACGCGGTGCGCCGAACAACGCAGGGCCGGTGAGTGCACCGATCGCCGTGGGGTCGCCCCCGAGATAGGTGTCGAGCCAGGCCTTGGCGATCTCGCCGATCAGCTCGAGGTGAGCGTCGTGCGTGAACGTGCGTGAGGCGTCCTGGTCGAAGGACAGGTGGTTGGTGCCCGCCAGCACCAATTCCATGGTGTCGAGCCCGGCCGCTCGCCATGCGGTCCACGCCGCTTCCTTCTCGCTGGGATCGGCGACGAGGTTGCGCTCGGGGCACGTCACCGAGTTGTCATCGGAGGCCATGCCGAGTGAGGGCACGCGCGGCGTGATCGGCTCGCTGGCGAAACCGGAGGTGTAGACCGGCTGGCCTGCTGCTTGTGACAGCGTGCATTGCGGTGCCAGCAGATAGGTCCCGGAATCGCCTTGCAGGTTGGAGGTCAGGTTGTCGAGCGCGACAACTGCGGCCACGTGATCCGGCTTGACCGCGGTGTGTGCGGTGTCCGTCCAGTAGTCGTTGTCCTGGACCCAGCTCGCGGCGCGCGCGCCGGCGGAGTGACCGATCGCACCGATCTCGGCCGGGTCGATGAACGCGGCGTAGGGGTTGGTCGGGCTGCGCAGGTAGTCGACCATCGACTGCATCGCGTTGGTGAACGCGGCCGCGCTGTTGCTGGCGGTCGTGACGGTGAGCGCGACATAGCCGTGTCCGGCGAGGTAGCGCGCCAACCACCAGACGCTGTATTCCTTGCCGCCGAGGCCGTGCAGGATGGCGACGGCCGGCAACGTGGCGCCGGGGGGCGCGCCGGCTGGACGGAACTCCGTGCCCGACAGATTTGTGCCGTCGGCCGGCGAGGGCACGGCGACCGTGCGCTGCAGCCAGTCGGAGTCGGTCTGCCAGGGGTAGCACCACGGGTTCTGGCCGTTCCATTGGCTGCTTGCCGCCGGGCACGACGCGACGCCGTCGGTGTCGCCTGCATCGGCCGAGGCGGAGGCCGCGACCGCCGCGACGGCGACCAGCGCGGCGGCAACCGTCGTACGAAGCAGTGCCTTGGTGCGCAACGCTTACTCCGGCCGTTCGCCGACGACGCTGACCCGCAAGCCGTGCCGGACGTTGGGGTAGTAGTCCCACACCGCGAAGTGCTGGGCGCACCGGTTGTCCCACATCGCGACCGCGTTGGGTGTCCAGCGGAAGCGGCACTGGAAGTGAACGTTTTCCTGGTGCGTGAACAGGAAGTCGAGCAGCGCACGGCTCTCGGGCGCCGAGAGATCGTTGATGCGCGTGGTGAACGCGCGGTTGACGTAGAGCGCCTTGCGCTTGGTGACCGGGTGCGTCCGCACGACTGGGTGCACGCTGCTCGGGAACTTGCCGTCGCGCGAGTCGGCTTCGCGGCTGCCATAGCGGCCGGCGTAGACATGCGCCGACTCGTGCCGGGCGGTGAGCGGGTCGAGGAATGCCTTCATCGGGTCGGACAGCGCGTCGTACGCCGCATACATCGACGCCCATAACGTGTCGCCGCCGGCGGGCGGCACTTGTTGCATGTAGAGGATCGTCGCAAGCGGCGGCTGCTCGTCGCAGCTGACGTCGGTGTGCCATCCGTTGCCGGCCACGACCTTGGAGCGCTCGTCGGCGTGAATGAGCATGACCTCCGGATGACCGTCGAGGTGCGGCGCGGCCGGATGAACGTGCAGCGGGCCGAGTCGCGTACCCAATGACTTCTGCTGCTCGGGGTCGAGGTGCTGGTCGCGGAAGAACACCACGAGATGCTTCGCGAACGCGGCCTCGATCTCGGCCCACGTCGCGTCGTCGAGGTTGCCGAGGTCGACGCCGCTGATCTCTGCACCGATCGTGGGGGTCAGTGGGTCAACAGTGACTCGTTGCGTCGTCGTGAGGGTCATGCCGGGCCTCTCATCCGCCGGCCGCGCATGTCGCGCGGACGTCTTCGTCGTCGGTTTGGTGCGGCAGGAACACAGCCGAGCGATAGTTCGACGAGAGCACGGTCGTGAGCGGCGTGCCGAGCACGTTGCAAGCGGTGAGAGTCGACGTCGCGGTGTCGTCGCGCTTCAACCATCGGTCGAACCAGGCGTCGGTATACACGGCGATCTCGTGCAGCAGCACGTCGTTGCTGGTGCTCGTCTGCGAGAACTGGCCGTGGGTGACGCCGGCGAGGACGAGTTCCATCGTCGGCAACCCGGCGGCGCGCCAGGCCAGGAATGCCGTCTTCTTCTCATCCGGCGGTCCGGCAGCGGGGCCGCTGGCTCCGTCCGACGCGAGCCCTAGTGCGGGCGCGACCGGGCGCACGACGTAGTCCGGGTCGCCCGGTTGGGTCAAGCAGTCCGGCTCGCCGTTGATGACGGCGTTGTCCACTCCGCTGCTCCCGCCGGGGGTTTCGTTCGACGGCGTGCCCATGTCTCCGCAGTAGTTCGTCGTCAGGTTGTCGAGCGCGACGACGGCCTGCACGCGTCCGTCGAAGCGCGGGTCTTGCAGATAGGTCGCCGCGCGGGCGCCTTCGGAGTGACCGGTCGCACCGACTCGGCGCGGGTCCACGTGCTTGCGCCACGGGTTGTCCGGACCGAGCAGGAAGTCGAGCGCTGACTGTCCGGCGTCGAAGAAGTTGTCCATCTGCTGGTAGGGCACGTTGTCGCACGGCAACGGGTTGGCCCGCCCCGCCTTCATGTCACCGCAGACGTTGTCGCCGAACGTGTCCGAGTCTCCGATGCCTTGCGGGTCAACGGTCAGACCGATGAAGCCGTCGCCGGCGAGGAACTTGGCGAGGTAGGAGACGCTGCCCTGGGTGGCCGCGCCACCGCTTGGCGGGATGACCACGACGGCCGGAAGCTTGCTCAGCGTCACGAGGTTCTTGGGGCCGTAAAGCGTGCCGACGAGGATCGCGCCCGATCGCTGCGACGGGAACGACACCGCCTGCGACGTGTACGCCGCGTCCCAGGCGTAGTCAGGCTGGCTGTCCTTGACGATGAGCCCGGTGCCGGGCACCGGCGGCGGCTCGGCGGTTGCGACGGACGTGATCGCCGTTGCGAAAGCGATCACCGCGGCGGCCAAGCCGACCATCCGGTGCCGTCTCACGAGAGCACCGCGGTGAGCCCGTTGGTCAGGAACCGCTCGGCAAGCGCCTCCGCGTCACGTCGGCTGATCTCGCGGGCCAGCAGCCACGTCGCCGCCTCGACGGAGACGGCGTTGAGGAGGCGCACGACCCGACGCAGCTGCACGCGCTTGGTCTTCGGGAGTCGTGCTGACAGGCCGCGCTCGGCGACGAGCGTCTGCTGGTCGCGCAGCCGTTGCCGGGCCGCTTCGACCTCCGGCACGTGAGCGAAGTAGTCCACGAGCGCCCGGACCGACGTGCCGCGATCGGCGACACAGTCGAGGTAGGCGCTGAACAGGCGAAGCAGGAACTGCTCAGGCGCAAGCTCCGCCAGCAAGAGCGGCCGGGTGCGCGCGGCGAGGTCCGCGGCGTAGTCGTCGTACATCGCCGCGACCAGCGCCGTGCGATCGGCGAAGTGCCGATAGAAGATCGGCCGGGTGACGCCGAGCCGATCGACAACGCCGTCGATCGTCACTGCCGATGGGCCGCCGTCGCGAAGCAAATCCCAGGCGGCACCGACGAGCGATGCTCGGCGGTGCACTGCCGACACCCGTGTCGCCATTGCGCGCTTCGCCCCCTTCGTTACGAATTCGTAACTTAGCCAGCCGGGGCCGGCGCGCAAGGGAGGTAGTCATCCGACCAGCCGGTGGACCGCCGCCGGCGTGCCGAACCCTTTCAGGGCTTGGTCGGGAAGCCGCTCGGTGCGCCATTGGTCACTCATCGCTGCCAGTGCGTCGTCGCTGATGACGACGGTGCCCGGCTTGGCCAGGGCGACGAGCCGGGCGGCGAGGTTGACGACGTCGCCGTAGTAGTCGCCGAGGTGTGTCAACACGACGCCCCAGGCAAGGCTCACCCGGACCGGCGGCGTGTCGTCGGTGCGAGAGAAGGCAGCGGCGAGTGCGAGGGCGATCGCAGCTCCGGCGTCGGCGGTCTCGGCCGTGAACATCACACCGTCGCCGATTTGTTTGATCAGCCGGCCGCCGTGCTCGGCGAGCACATCGTTGACCCCGTCCTCGAAACGCCGCAGCATCTGCGCGAGCTCCGCGGCGGTGAGCGTTCGTGACAACGCGGTGTAGCCGACGAGGTCGGCGAAGCCGATCGCGATCGTGCGTCGTGCGGCGGCCTCGTGTAGATCTGGCATCCACGCGCTGCCCGCGACTCGCACCAGGTGCGCGCGAAACGCGGCGATCACCATCGACTCGAACGAGGGAAGCGCGACACGCGTGATGTCGACGTAGTCCTTGACCACGTCGCTGTAGCGCGTGCCTCGGCCGAGTTCGGGGAGCTCGAAGCTCACGCGGAAAGAGTCGACCAGCGCCTCGGCCAGTCGTGCAGTCGACGCACCGATCACTCGCGCCAGCCCCAGCGTTGCTTCTCGCCCAAGGAGCTCGGTGCCCGACGTCGCGAGGATTTGTTGGGCGTCGACGAGGCTCGCCGGAATCAACGCGTCCGCGTTGTTGCTCGCGAACCCGAGAGCGCGCCAGAGCCGGGCGAGGTCTTCGGCCGGGCGGCCGATCGCCTCGGCGGCATCGGACAGCGAAACAGGCGGTCGACCGTCGCGGAGCACGACGTCAAGAGCGAGTGCGCTGCGTTGATCGAGCGGTGTCGCCTCGATCTCGGAGTCGGTTGCGCCCAGCGAGCGCAGCAGCTCGACGATCCGTTGGTGGTCGGTCTCGTCAGGCTGCGGTCGGGTCATCCGACATACAGCTCGCGGAGGCGCCGACGATAGAGCTTTCCGTTGTCGTGTCGAGGAAGTTCGGCGAGGAACTCGATCTGCCGCGGGCACTTGTAGTGCGCGAGGTTCTCCCGGCACCACGAGATGAGCTCGGTCGCCAGCGACTCGCCCGGCTCGAATCCCTCGCGCAGCTCGACGACGGCAAGGACCCGTTCGCCCCACTCCTTGTCGGGAACGCCGATGGTGCCCGCGTCGGCGACCGCAGGGTGGTTGAGCAGCACCGCGTCGACCTCCGCGGGGTAGATGTTGACCCCGCCACTGATGATGAGCTCGGCGATGCGCCCGGTCAGGAACAGGTAGCCGTCGTCATCGAGGTAACCGTGGTCGCCGACGGTGAAGTAGTCGCCGCGATAGCTGGACTTCGTCTTCTCTTCGTCGTTGTGGTAGCGGAACGGCAGCGCCGCCTTCATGTAGACCGTGCCGATCTCGCCGGTCTCGGCAAGGGTGCCGTCGTCGCGGTAGATGCGGATCGTTTCCGGCGTGTAGGGCCGGCCGACCGTGCCCGGCTTCGTCAGCCAGTCCTGCGACGTGACGAACGTGCCTCCGCCTTCGGTCGCGGCGTAGTACTCGAAGATGACCGGCCCGAACCACTCGATCGCCTGCTTCTTGACGTCGACCGGACATGGCGCTGCGCCGTGCAGGATGAAGTTCAGCGACGACACGTCGTGACTCTGGCGAACCTCCTCCGGCAACGACAACAGCCGGTGGAACATCGTCGGCACGACATGGGTCTGCGTGACCCGGTGCTTCTCGATCAGGCGCAGCATCTCGGCTGCATCCCAACCGTCCATCAGCACGACACCGATGCCGAGCGAGAGCGGCAACGACAGCGAGAACGCGAGTGGGGCGGCGTGGTAGAGCGGACCCGTGCACAGGTGCGTGCCGTCCGGGTTTGCCCGCGACGCCGCGATGATCGCCTGGTAGAGCACGCCATCGGTCGCCGGTCGCGCCGTGCCCTGGCGCTCCACGCCCTTGGGTCGCCCGGTGGTGCCGGACGTGTAGAGCATCGTGCGGCCGAGCTGCGGGTCGGCGATCGGCTCGACGCTCTGCTCCGCGAGCGAATCGTCGTACGGCGAAAAGCCCGCGATGTCGCCACCGATGGCGAGGCGCACGCGCAGGTTGTCGTTGCCCTCGACCCCACGCGTGACGGCCTCCGCGAACGTTGCGTCGGCGATGATCGCCTTGGCTTCGCAGTCGCGGACGATGTAGTCGATCTCCGGGCCGGTCAGGTGCCAGTTGACCGTCGTCAGCCGCAGACCGCTGCGCAACGCGGCCTGATGCACCTCGGCGAACTCCGGCCGGTTGCGGCAGACCAGCGCGACCCCGTCGCCGGCGGAAAGACCCGCCGCCCGGAGCACGTGGGCCAGCTGGTTGGCGCGGGCGTCGAGCTCGGCGAAGGTGCGCTCGCCCTCCGCGGACATGATCGCCAGCGCGTCCGGGCGGCGCCGGGCGTGCCACGAGATCGCGGTGCCGGTCGCCTGCGCCCGCTGCAGGGTGTCGTCGTTCACGGTGTCCTCGGTGGCCTGCTCTGCCATGGCTTGGAAAAGTACACGGACTTGTCCAGGTTGTCGGCCAACGTCTCTGGGCAAACAGAACGTCGTTCGGTAGCGTCCGAGGCATGACGACGACAGCCGATGCGGCTCTCACCAACGCCGGGGCGGTGCGCGACGCGGTCCGCGCCTTCCTCGACGAGAACTTCGACCGCGACATCTCGCTGCGCACCTGGCTCTCGCGCCTGGTCGACTCCGGCTGGGCGTCGCCGCAGTGGTCCACCGACTGGTTCGGCAAGGGCCTGTCGGCCGATCTCGCGGCCGTCGCCTTCGACGAGTTCCGCAAGGTCAAGGCCCCCGGTCCGCCGGCCGGCCTCGGCCGGATGCTTGCCGCGCCGACGATCATCGCCCACGGCACCGATGAACAGAAGCAGCAGTTCGTCCGCCGGATCCTGACCGGCGAGGACGCCTGGTGCCAGCTCTTCAGCGAGCCTGGTGCGGGGTCCGACCTCGCGTCGCTGCAGACGCGCGCCGAGCTCGACGGCGACGAGTACGTCGTCAACGGTCAGAAGGTCTGGACCTCCGGCGCCCTGGGGGCCGACCTCGGCATGCTTTTGGCGCGGACCGACGTCGACGTACCGAAGCACCGTGGCATCAGCTACTTCGCGTTCGAGATGGACCAGCCGGGCGTCGAGGTGCGTCCGCTGAAGCAAATCACCGGCGACTCGTCGTTCGCCGAGGTCTTCTTCACCGACGCCCGCGTGCCGGCGGCCAACGTCATCGGCGAGCTCAATGGTGGGTGGGGCACCGCTATGACGACGCTCATGAACGAGCGCGTCGGGCTCGGCGCCGGCGCCGGCCTGAACTTCCCGATCTCCGCTCCGGCGGGGCGCAAGATC
>Ga0157369_10007898_pt1 | contig 12233 bp, 9 predicted proteins | sample C25metaG_FD_113461 | JGI IMG/M metagenome (GOLD analysis project Ga0157369, IMG submission 113461) | Corn rhizosphere microbial communities from Kellogg Biological Station, Michigan, USA - C2-5 metaG | ecosystem: Host-associated > Plants > Roots > Rhizosphere > Soil | place: USA: Michigan...
GACACGGGTGCCGATTGCGTCTACCTCGTCATTCGACCGGATAGGAGAGACCTCGGGCACGAGATAGGCACCCTCGATCAGGACGTAAGGGCGAGTCTGGTCTATTGCTTTGCCACGCACGGGTCGCGAGCGACGAACGCAACGTCGTCCTGCAACTCGCGACAGCCATCCCTGGACTGATTCTCGCGCCCGTCATTCGACGCATGCCGGATCAGCGGCCGGCCGCTGTGTCGGTCAGCTTGATATCGGCCGCGTCGCTGCTCGGGCTGATCTACTTGCCGGGCCTGGCTGTGGTTTGGGCTGCGCTGCTGGGCTTCGGAAGTGGGGCAAGCATGATTCTCGGCCTGACCTTCGTCGGCCTGCGCACCCGCTCCGCCGAGGTGGCGGGGGCGCTTTCCGGCATGGCGCAATGCATCGGTTATCTGATGGCGGCGGCTGGCCCGATGGTCGTGGGTGCAATCCACGACTGGCAACGAGGCTGGTCGGTTGCGCTACTCATGGCAGCAGGCGTCGCGCTCCTCGGGGCATGGGCCGGGCTGCTCGCGGGCAGGAAAGTACGCGTCGAGGCCTGACTTCCCGCAAACAGGCTCGTAACGACGAGCGACATCCCCCCAAAATCACAAAGGAACAACCTCCCCGTAAGTCACGGTGTCGCCGACTAGATACACGATCTCGTTCTGGATACGCGGTTGGGCGAACAACTCTGCCTTGTACACGCCGTTGAGCAATCTGTTTCGAGTGATAGACTTGGATGAGAGGGCGTCACTCGACCGTGCCCCTGCTCACTACACGGGTACTCGATGAAAAGACTGCCACCGCTGAACTGGTTGCGCGCATTTGAATCTTCCGCACGGCATTTGAGTTTCACGCACGCAGCAAACGAACTGAATCTCACGCAGGCCGCCGTGAGCCAGCAGGTCAAAGGCCTCGAATCGCAACTCGGCGCCGCCCTGTTTCGTCGGCTCCCCCGCGGCATCGAAATGACGGAAGCGGGTCTGGCCTATCTCCCAGTCGTTCACGAAGCGATCGAGCGCCTCGCTATCGCGACGGACGAAATCTTCGGTCAAGTTAATCTGCGCGTACTGACAGTACGCGTCAGCCTGGTGTTCTACACACAATGGCTGGCGTCGAGAATGCCCGAATTCCGTCGGCTGCGCCCGGACATCAATCTGCGGATCACGAGCAACATCTGGGGAGGCGACAGCTGCGTGACGGATGTCGAAGCCGATCTGGAAATTCGCCACGGCCACGGCAAATGGGCCGGGCTACGCGCCGAGCGACTCACGTACGACAAGCTCGTGCCCGTCTGTTCGCCGAATCTGCCCTCCGCATCGCAACCGCTCGAACGCCCAAGAGATCTCGCCGGTCACGAACTTCTGCACGTACTCGGTTACGAGGAAGGTTGGGGTTATTGGCTACGCAAGGCCGGCGCAGCCAAGGTCGACTCATCGCGCGGCATCTACTTCGACACGCTGATTTCGGCCCTCAAGGCTGCCGAACTCGGTCAGGGCGTCGCGCTCGCCCGCTCGTCCCTGGTCGAGCAAATGCTTGCAAATGGCCAACTGATCGCGCCGCTCCTGCCGCACCTTCCAACCCAGGAAGCCTTCTGGCTCGTCTATTCCCCACACGCGATCGTTAACCCTAATGCGAAGGCGTTTGTCGACTGGCTCGTTGCCGCAGCAACCGACAGTGCGTCTTGACGCCGCCGCAGCCATAAAAAAAAACGCCCCATCGCCGCTTTTTTTATCGCTTTACCGCCTTCCCGCCTTGATCGACAGTTCGCTCTGGGAACGTTATCCGCGTCGGCGATGCGGATGACGCGATGAAGGAACGCGATAAAAAATGCAGACGGCCGCGCGCCGCTGCGCTGGAGGCGAGACAGCATGAAAGCAGCACAAGACAAACGACCACTCCATGGTGTGAACGTCATCGACTTCGGTCAGTACATCGCGGGACCGGCGGTCGCCATGATCCTCGCCGATCTCGGTGCGAAGGTCATTCACATCGATCCACCGAACGGCCCGCTTTGGGACAGCCCTGCCAATGCGGTGCTGAACCGGAACAAGCTCACCGTCAAACTGGACCTCAAAACAGCCGACGGCGTCGAGCACGCGCTCACGATGATCGAGCACGCCGACATCGTAATCGAGAATTTCCGGCCCGGCGTACTCGCTCGCCTGGGCATCGATTTCACCGCGCTGCGAGCTGCACGACCAGAACTCATCACGCTGTCGTTGCCGGGCTTTGCGAGCAACGACGAACTGCGGCGCGAATGGCGAGCATTCGAACCCATCATTGCGTCGGCTTCCGGTGTCTTTACCGACATGGGCCAGAACCGCGTGCTGATGGGCATCAACCCGAGTTTCTCGCCCCTGCCGCTCGCTTCGTCGTACGGCACCATGCTTGGCGTCTCGTCGGTCGTGCTCGCGCTTCAGGCGCGCGAGCGCACCGGCCATGGCGATCAGATCGAAGTGCCGCTGTCGTCGGCCGTGCTCGAAGGGCTGTCCTACAACTCCATCAAGATCGACGGCTATCCGGAGCGCTACAAAACGCTTCGCGAGAAGGAGGTGGAACGCCGGCGGGCCAGCGGGCAATCCATGGATCTGTCGTACGAAGCGCTACAGGAATATCTCGACCCGTTCTATCGCACGTACGACTGCGCCGATGGCCGCAAATTCTACGCCGTGTGTCCGTCGCACAATGCCCATGCGAAACGCTGCCTGCAGGCGATGGGCATTTACGATGAAATGGTCGCGGCTGGACTGCCAGCCGTTGCCGATTGCTATCGTCCCGTCGATGAATGGGAAGCCGATGCCTCGCTCGGTGTGTATCCGCTGCCGGCCCATTGGGCCAGCCGTATTTCGGCGCGCATGAAAGAGGTGTTCCTGACGAAGACGGCCGCCGAATGGGAGCGCATCTTCGGTGAAGGCGGCTTCCCCGGCGCGCCCCATCGCACCACCAAGGAATGGCTGCACGACGAGCATGCGAATGCCTCGGGACTGGTGGTGACTGCCTACGATCCCGAATTCGGCTCGATGAAGCAGCCGGGCCCCATCGCGTGGCTGGAGGACAGCGTCGACGAGATGCTGCCCCCCGCACCGCGTTGCGCGGTCATGGCGAGCGAGGCCATCGCTATGCTCGCCGCGTCGCCACGCGCAAAACCCGCCGCTGCTGCCGGCGAACCTGGCCAAGGATGGCTGGAAGGCGTGAAGATTCTCGACCTGACGAACGTCATCGCCGGTCCGCATTCCACCTCGTTTCTCGGACGCTTCGGCGCCGACGTGATCAAACTCGACCCGGTGGCGCCGAATTACGACCCTTGGAACACGGTGGTGTTCGGGATGTCGTCCGGTCGCGGAAAACGAAGCATCCTCGTCGATCTGAACAACGACGACGGCAAGGAGGTGTTCCGTCAGCTCGCACGCTCGGTCGACGTGATCGTCATGAACGCCCCCGATCGGCAGCTCGCTCCACTCGGCCTCGACGAGGCCAGCCTGAGGGAACTCAACCCGGGCGTCGTGTTCTGTCAGCTCGATTGCTTCGGTGGTCCCCGACGCGGCCCCCGGACCGACTATCTGGGCTACGACGACTTGATCCAGGCCTGCACGGGCATCATGGTCAGGTTCGGCGGCGGCATGGCGACGCCAGAAGAACACGCGCATGTCGGCACCATCGATGTGATGTGCGGCTTTGCTGCCGCGCTCGGCGTTGCTGCCGCACTGTACCGCAAGGCGCGGACTGGCCAGGGTGGACGCGCACGCACGTCCCTGGCGGCGCTCGGTAACCTCGTGCAGATTCCATATTGCTACGACTACTCGGGCCGCGCACCGTTCGACGAGCCCTCGGGCCGCGACGCGACCGGGTTCGGCCCGCTGTCCCGCTTCTTCCGCGCTGCCGATGGGTGGCTTTACATCCATACCGGGCCGGACGAGTTCGGCAAGCTCGATCACGTTGAGGGACTGCGCGGCATTGCAGCTTCCGAGACCCCGGTTGCGTTTCTCACACGCGCCATTGCGTCTGCTCCCGCCGCGCTGTGGCAGACCCGTCTGCAAGCGGCGAATGTGGCCGCGGCCGTGCCGGACAACCTCGAGAACATTCGCCGCGAGGCCAGCCGCCCTGCCGACGGTCGCCCCGGCATCGATCTGGGCAGCTTCGCGTTCAGCGTGTTCGATTCGCATCCCAGCGGCCATCGAGTCACGCAACTCGATCCCATCGCGGTGCGGCCCGCTTCTGCGGCTATCCGCGCACTGTCACCCGCCGAAAAGTTCGGTGCCTCGACGCGCGCCGTCATGCGTTCGCTCGGCTACGCGGAAGGCCGCATCGACTCGCTGATAGACCAGCGCGCGATTGGCGTCAGCTGGTCCGACGACTACCTGCCGCGGTGACAGACGGCGATCTTTCTAGCTCTGTATCACGGATTCAAATTACTCAGTCATGCGAAATGAGATGACGCATCATCGCAAGTCCATCGGAACATTCGATTACATCGTGATAGGCGCTGGCACGGCAGGATGCGCGCTGGCCAGCCGACTCAGCGAGGACCCTCGAACATCGGTGCTCCTGCTGGAGGCAGGTGGCAAGGATGACTATCACTGGATTCACGTGCCGGTCGGCTACCTCTACTGCATCGACAACCCGCGCACGGACTGGCGTTTCCGCACGGAACGCGAAGCGGGGCTGAACGGCCGCGCCCTCGGTTACCCGCGTGGTCGCGTGCTGGGAGGTTGTTCGTCGATCAACGGCATGATCTACATGCGCGGCCAACGGGAAGACTACGATGAATGGGCCCGTCTTACCGACGATGCGGGCTGGCAGTGGAATTCGGTGTTGCCTCTGTTCCGGCGCAGCGAAGACTACCACGGCGGCGCAAGCGATCTGCACGGAAGCGGGGGGCCATGGCGGGTCGAAAAACAGCGTCTGAACTGGCCGATTCTCGAGATTTTCTCTCAGGCCGCACAACAGATCGGCATCCCGGCAACGCAGGACTTCAATGGCGGCGACAACAACGGTGTCGGCTACTTCGATGTGAACCAGCGACGCGGCGTTCGCTGGAACGCAGCCAAGGCGTTTCTGAGACCCGCCGCCGCTCGCCGCAACTTGACCATCGTCACCCTCGCGCAGACCGAGCGCCTTCGATTCGACGGAACGCGATGTGTCGGAGTCGACGTGCGGGTCGGCGACGAACCTATGCTTGCCACGGCGAATCGGGAGGTCATCTCGTGTGCCGGCGCGGTCAACTCACCGAAGCTGCTCGAGCTGTCCGGCATCGGCGATCCGGATCGCCTGGGCGCGCTCGGCATCCCTGTGCGGGTCGCGCGTCGAGGCGTTGGAGAAAATCTCCAGGATCATCTGCAACTCCGCATGGTGTTTCGCATCGACGGTGCAAAGACACTCAATACGCTCAGTGCGTCCTGGTGGGGAAAGCTGCGGATCGGCATGGAGTACGCGGCGAAGCGCAGCGGCCCGATGGCGATGGCTCCGTCGCAGCTCGGCATTTTCACCTCGGTGGATCCGAACCACGCGAAGATCCGGCCAGATGTTCAGTACCACGTGCAGCCGCTGTCGCTCGACCGCTTCGGCGAGCCCCTGCACAAGTTCGACGCGATCACGGCCTCGGTATGCCAGTTGCGGCCCACCTCCCGAGGCACCATTCACGCGGTATCCGCGGACCCGTTCGCACCGCCCCGCATCGCTCCGAACTATCTGTCGACCGAATTGGACCGCGCGGTTGCGGCCAATGCCTTACGCCTCACGCGACGTATCGTGGCGGCACCCGCCATGGCGCCGTTCAAGCCGCGCGAAATCCTGCCCGGTATCGCGTTCCAGAGCGAGGACGAACTCCGTCAAGCAGCAGGCGACATCGGCACGACGATCTTCCATCCGGTCGGAACCTGTCGGATGGGGCGCCTGGACGACGCGGATGCCGTTGTCGATTCGCGACTGCGCGTGATCGGCGTACCGGGCCTTCGCATCGCCGATGCGTCGATCATGCCCACCATCACGTCCGGCAACACGAACTCGCCGACCTTGATGATTGCCGAACACGCGAGCGACCTGATCCGAGAGGATTGGGCCCGGCCGCAATCCCGAAACGGTCCGCCATGAGCACGCGGCCAGCGAGTAGCAAGCGCACAGGATCGATGCGTCACGCCTGACCGGACGACGCGTCGGAAGTACCGGTCACAACGAAAAAATCAGGAGACAACGATGCAGCAGAGAACGATGCAACAAAGCAGTGCGTCCGTCGTCGCGGAGCAGACCAAGTCTCGCTTTGGCGTCGAGCGTCGCTCGATCGACTACGTTCCGCATGAGGAGCGCCACGGCAAGATTTGGCAACTCGGTACGATCTGGTTCTCGGGATCCACCCAGATCGCGACATTGGCGGTCGGTGCGCTCGGCGGCGCGATGGGCGCGAATTTGCTGTGGACAGCGATCGCAGCCGTCCTGGGCGCGGCATTCGGCACCTTCTTCATGGCGTTTCATTCGACACAGGGGCCCCAGCTCGGGCTCCCTCAGATGATTCAGTCGCGCCCGCAGTTCGGGTACATGGGCGCGTTGCTGGTATGGGTCGTCGCCCTGGTCACCTACGTCGGTTACAACGCGTTCAACCAGGTTCTTGCCGGTGACTCGGTCCACCAGTTGCTGCATGTCGATGCCAAGGCGGGCTTGATCGCATTTACGGTGCTGTCGCTCGCCGTCGCCTTCTTGGGCCATGACTGGATTCATCAGGCACAACAGTGGCTTGCCGTGATGATGACTATCGTGTTGTCGGTCCTGTCGGTTGGCATCGTCCTCACGGTTCACTTCGACGCAACGCAGTTTAGTGTTCACGAATTCCGCGCGGTGCCTTTCTTCATGCAATTCTTCGCGGCCGCGGCTTACCAGTTGAGCTGGGCGATCTACGTCTCCGACTACTCACGCTACATGCCAGCCAACGTCCGGGTGCGTACGTCGTTCTGGTGGACATACCTCGGTGCGTTCATCGGTGGCGCATGGATGATGCTGATTGGCACGGCGGCCGCTGCGGTTCATTCGAAGGTCGATATTGGTGCAGCTGTCAAGATGATCGGCGATTCGATCTTTCCGGGGCTTGGTGCCCTGACGCTTGTGTTGTCGCTCGCCACCCTGGTCACTATGACGAGCTTGAACTTCTACGGTGCATCGCTGACGCTGCTCAGCATCGCGGATTCGTTGAAACCGTCGAAACCGACCGTTCGAGCCCGCTTCATCAGCCTCGCATTCGTCGCGATCGTCGCCACCGGCATTGCATTGGCCGCGTCGGGCAACTTCATGACGAGGTTCGGTGATTTCCTCGGCATCCTGCTCTATCTCTTCACCCCCTGGACCGCGATTAATCTCGTCGACTTTTATTTCGTTCGCAAGACCGAGTATTCCGTCCGTGAGATTTTCAATCCGCGCGGCATGTACGGACGCTGGAACTGGCGCGGCTTGAGCGCGTATTTCATCGGTTTCGCCGCAATGCTGCCGTTCTCCTCGACGGGCTTCTACGTCGGGCCCTTCGCAAGGTTGTTGGGCAACATCGACATCGGCATGGTGATCGGGCTGATCGTATCGTCCGTTGTGTACTGGATGGCCTGCAGATCACTCGACTGTGATGCAGACCGCCGTCGTGCTCGCGAAGCCGACATCGGCCTGGAGTCCAGCGTCTAATCAGCTTCGGAATACTGCCAACCGCATGAACGGCCGACAACCCTCGTCGGCCGCGTCGCCGCTCCCCCCCGACCCCACTTGTTTTGGCCTTGATGAAAAGGCGCGCGTCTGAAGCGATGTGCCGTCGTCCGGCAGCGGCTTTCCCCTCAAGGAACTGCTGCCAGTCAATGGCACCCACGTTCTCCTATTAAGACGCTTTTCTTCTATGCACTGAGTTTTCGGTGCGATTCAATTGAGGTAACCGAAAGCGTGGACGTGCTAGATATCGTCAAAATGCCCTGCAACTCATGGTGCGCCGACCGCTTCCGCACACCGAACTCTTTTCTCAACACATCAAGTCACAACGAGCACGCGTCATGGATGCACCTGTTACACGTCTCAGTCCGACGGACGGCAGTTTGACTGCCGCAAAGGTGATCTTCGCAGGCATCTGCGCGATCATCCTGACCATCGGAATCGCGCGCTTTGCGTACACGCCACTACTGCCGGTCATGAGAGAGCACGCTGGCCTGAGCGGTGTGGCTGCCGGTTGGCTGGCATCGATCAATTTCGTCGGCTATCTCGGCGGCGCGTTGGTCGCATCGCGTATTCCCACGCTGCATCAAAAGTATGTGCTGTATCGTGCCGGCCTGATCACAGCGGTTCTATCCACCATCGCGATGGGGCTCACCGATAACCTCTGGACCTGGCTCGTGCTCCGCCTGCTTGCAGGCTGGGCGAGCACTGCCGGTATGTTGCTGTCCACTGGCATTGTTCTGAATTGGCTGATTCGTCAAGGCCATCGCGCGGAACTCGGCGTTCATTTTTCGGGATTCGGCCTTGGTATGTTGCTATCGGGTACGACCGTCGCGTTGATCGCGAGTCGGCTTTCGTGGAGCCAGCAGTGGATTTTGCTCGGCATTATTGGGGTGATTTTCCTAATTCCCGCGTGGCACTGGATGCCTCGCCCTCCTAAAGCATCGCCGGCCAGCCACGCCTCGACGGATAGGGCGCCGCCGTCGAAATGGATGATGATTTTCTACGCAGCCTATTTTTGCGGAGGCATCGACTACGTGATCACCTCGACGTTCATCGTCGATATCGTGCATGGAGTGCGAGCGGTCCAGATTCCTGCGAACGCAGTCTGGATCGTAATGGGTTGCATCGCAGTTCCATCCTGTTTTCTCTGGGATCGCATCGCATCCGTCGTCGGAGAACTGAAGGCGCTCTTCTTCGCGTATAGCGTCCAGGCACTCTCGATCGGCTTGAGTATCTCGGCCAGTCACCCTGCACTCCTGGTAGCGGGCGCGCTTCTGTTTGGCAGCACCATAATTGGGACCGTCAGCCTGACGTTGTCGATCGTTGGACGTATTTTCCCCGCCAATCCCGCAAAAGCGATGGCGCGGCTCACGCTTGGCTTCGGCGTAGCCCAGATCATTGGGCCGTTGATCGCAGGGTATCTGCTCCATGCCAGTGGCAGCTATCAGCTAGCGCTGGTCTTTGCAACCATAGTAGGCGTGGTGGGATCGCTTCTGACCTTCGCGCTCAATATGGTGAGGAGGGGTTAAGACAATGCTGAACAAGCGGCTCTTTTCATGATGTCGTCGAGAGTTCGAAGCGTCGTGCTGTCGTACAGCGCTTCCTGCAGGCAAGATCCGCCAGGTTGAATCAGTGCTGAACGAAGCGGATTCGCAACATGCGCTCCAGCCCGATCGGCGGCCGACCGTTACCGCGTTTCGGGGTCGTGCGGCTCCACCAGCGCACACAACTCAGCCCACGGCACGATCGGCTCCATCGTGTCCAGAAACTCGTCGCGCCGCGTGCGTTTGCGCTTCGTTTCGAGGCCCGCGCCTTCAGCGGCTGCCACCGCCAGCGCCTGCTGCTTCATCGTCGCTTGCCTTTCTCAGATCATGTCCACCGATCCATAACGCTTGGATCTCGCCGGTGGTGGACTTAATCAGCATTGCCTCAACGAGATGACCCAGTCCAAAAAACTCCGCCGTCCACTTTCGGGCCGCCGAGTGTCCGGCGCCGGAGGCTACGATGGTTGAAACTGAACGGATCACGATGACGAGTTTCGCACTGGAACTTACTCGCGCTCGAGCGCATGCGTGACAAGCGCGTCGATAGTACCGTCGTTCCGAAATCCCGCCTCGATGGCACGGCGATCGGTCAGCGGCGGTTGTCGTCCGAAAAACCGCTCGATCCGCTCCACCGGAGCGTAGTCGATGTCGAACGAGCCGAACCGCCGGACCAGCGCATCGACGATCTCTTGAACCGACAGATGCAGCACTGGGGGCGTCCAGACTCGGCCAACGTGCAACCCCTCTGCGGACATGCGTCCGGCGTGCAGCAGGTTGTCGACACAGCATCTGCGGGACATCCACCACACGGTGGCCGAAGGCAAAACGGGACACGTATAAGACTGTCCGCTCTGCGCCGCGCGGAAGATCTGGCTCATGAAAGCGGATCCATGTCCCGCAGAAAGCGCCGGACGAGCCACGATGCCCGGCAGGCGTAACGCACGGCCATCCAGCTTGCCGCGTCGCGTCCAGTCGGCAAGGATCAGCTCGCCAACCAGCTTGTGCACGCCGTAGCTCATCGTCGGGCGCGGCAGGGTGTGCTCGTCCACGGACGGGGGTAACGACTCGCCCAACGCCGCAACACTGCTGGCATAAACGACGCGCGCCGCACGCCCCTGCTCCGTCGTTTGCTTCGCCAGGCGTTCGAACAGCGCCAGCATCCCCGACAGATTTACCCGGTCGCCTTCAGCCGGTTCGGCTTCCGCCTGCGAGCCGGGCATGCTCGCCAGATGAAAGACGACGTCGACAGGTTTCGACAGCTGCGGCTCAAGAATCTCCGGGCTGCTGAAATCGCCGACCAGTGCCGTGATTCGCGCATCGTCGTACGGCCACTCCGCTTGCCGGTCGACCAACAACAGTTCCGACACATCGCCAGGCTCCGCGATACCGTCATGCAGCAGCCGTTCGACCAACGCCGTTCCGACAAATCCGCCCGCCCCGGTCACCAGCACTCTCATGGCCGAGCCTCCTCGTCGTCGGCGCGCGGCGCGCGCACAACCCGTTGATCGATCGTGCCGAACGGTGCGTTGCCGGCGTCATCGCGCGCCGTCATCCTGACCCGGTCGCCAAAGCGCATGAACCTCGTGCGCGCGGCCCCTTCGTCGATCATTTCGATCACGCGGCGTTCGGCGAGGCACGCCGAGCCCGCGTTGCGATCGGCATTCGACACCGTGCCGGACCCGACGATCGTCCCCGCCGACAGGCGGCGCGTGCGGGCCGCATGCGCGACAAGTTCACCGAAGCCGAAGTTCATTTCGCGTCCATGCGGATGACCGAACCAGCGGTCGTTCCATTCGACGTGCAGGCTCAGATGCACGCGGCCGTCGCGCCAGTGCTCGCCGAGTTCGTCGGGCGTGACGGCAACCGGTGCAAAGCTCGTAGACGGCTTGGCCTGCAGGAAACCAAAGCCCGTCTTCATTTCGCGCGGGCCGAACGCCCGCAGGCTCCAGTCGTTGAGCTGTACGATCAGGCGGATGCAGCGCAGCGCACCGGCGGCCGATACGCCCATCGGCACGTGCCCCACCACCACACCGAATTCGCCTTCGAAGTCGATGCCGTCGGCCTCTTCAGGCAAGGGCACGTCGCTGGCCGGGCCGAGGAAGTCGTCGCTGGCGCCCTGGTACATGACCGGCACCGTATCGAACTCGGGAATCGGCGGAGTATTGAACGCCTGCTCCATCAGGCGGCCGTGATTCAGAAACGCCGAGCCGTCGCACCACTGCGGACTGCGCGGCAAGGGCGCAGCGCATGCGGCCGGATGGAATGGATACGCCTCGGGCACGCTACCGGCATTCAACGCGTCGTAACGCGCCTGCAGGCCGGGCGCGAGCGCGTCCCAGCGATCAAGTACATCAACCAGCGTCGTTGCGATCGGCGTGGCCTCGACGGCATGGCGCAGGTCGCGCGACACGAGCAGCAAGCGGCCATCGGCGCCGCCATCGGGCAAGGTGGCGAATTTCATCGTGCGCCTCCGCGTGCGGGTGTGTCGAGCATGGCGGCCACCGCCGGATCGTAGGCACCGTCGACCAGAACGAACAGCATCCGGCACGGACGGCCCGAGCGATTCGCCCAAGCATGGTTGGTCCCCCGCTGAATCACCACGCTCCCCGGCGCCAGTGCGACTTCAGCATCGTCAAGGATCAGGGTCATTTCGCCTTCGATCACCACGCCGTAGTCGATCGACTCGGTGCGATGCATCAGCGGATGCGGCGAGCCGGCCTTCACCGTCGAAGCAGCGGCGTCGCCGATCTGGCTGAACGCGTCGTGCATTTTCCTCGCACCGTGTGCGAGAAATTCCGGCGTATCGGGCGGAATGTCGACGAAGCGCATACGGGTGCCTTGCGTTGGCGGCGGTAGCATGAGCACGCCAACCGTGGGATCGGCGCCATTGTCGACCATGGCGGGGCTCGACGACGTGCTCCACACTTCGTGGAATACGGTGCCGGGAATCGCGGCGATTTCCACCACGGTCGGCAGAGGACCGTCGGATGCGACGACTGC
>Ga0157369_10007901_pt1 | contig 12231 bp, 13 predicted proteins | sample C25metaG_FD_113461 | JGI IMG/M metagenome (GOLD analysis project Ga0157369, IMG submission 113461) | Corn rhizosphere microbial communities from Kellogg Biological Station, Michigan, USA - C2-5 metaG | ecosystem: Host-associated > Plants > Roots > Rhizosphere > Soil | place: USA: Michigan...
CCGGCCATCGTCGTTTCCACTTCGATTTCGTTGGCCGTTCTGGGCGGCGTGGCCGCGAAAGCTGGTGGGGCGAAACTTGGCGTCGGTATCGTCCGCGTGATTCTGGAGCACGTTGGGGATGGGGCTCCGCTCCTGCGTCGGCGCCTTGTTTGGAGGTAAGCTGAGGCGCCAGACACCGTCCGAAGCGATATGCCTCGAAAACGCTGGCGAAAGACTGTCGGGAAACGCTACAACTGCTTATCTCTTGTCACTGCGTCCGCCGATTAGGGCCTGTGCTGACAGGAGTACTGAAGTTAAACGTCGTCCGATGCGAGGGACGGGCAAGGCCCTGCCTATCTGCCGCTTATTGACGGATTCCTCGTAGCAACAGCTGCAAGCGTCACGACTTAGGCCTCGGCTCGGGCCAAGGCCAACCTCTTTTTTCATTGCGCACATCCGCCTCCACGGGCGACACGGCCGTATCCGGTGCCTGGACCGGACTCGCCGCATGGGTGGCATCGTGCGACGGTTCGGCGCGAGCGCCCTCTTTAATATTCGAAAGCCCGGTCCCGAACCATTTCACTTTGTTCTGGACATGGCTGACATACGCCTTCCAGCCGTGAGGGTCACCGTCAAAAAGGTTGAGCTGTACCGTTGACGCCAGTGCGTCCCGGTTGAGCTCCACCTCAAGCAGCTCCCTTGGCCACACGCAGAATGCGCTGGTGACCCGTTTAGTAAATTCCGCGACCGTCATTCTTGACGGCAGCGCCCTGAGGAACTCGAGGTCCTGCAAAGAGTTTTCTCTCTGCGCGAGCTGCACCACCATAGCGTCGGGGCGGCCCATCTGGGCTAAACAGTTCAATGCTTCGAGAATATCGCCAAGATGAAGCAGCAGTTCCCGTCTATCAAATCGGTCGTCCATTGCAATTGTCCGTTCATTTCGTCGCTAGCGAGACGCGCCGTGTTCCGGCGCGACACCTCGTGCGCCAGCGCGTCATCGCCTGGAACGTGTCGCATCTCGGTCAATATGTGCTCGCGGAGCATGGCACTCCGCTAGCGAAAACCTGCACAGCATTCGTCGCTTCAGGACACGCCTTTCGTAAAGCAGAAATGCGAACCGGAGTTCGCATTTATAGACGTATAAGGTCCGCGAGAGAGACGAGGACGCTTACTGAACGGTGGAAACTTTCGACACGAACTGCTTTGCCGCCTTGTTGGCCGATTCATAGACGGTGCTAGCTGTGGAGAAGGCCGAGCTCCATGCTGCAATGGCCGATTCACTTCCTGCCGGGGCATTCTTCGTGAGGTTTTCGACGAACCCTTGTGCCTCCCGCTGGAACTGCTGGCCCTGCGCTGTAGCGGCGGCTGAGATTTCGCTCTGGACTCCGACTAGGATTTCGTGAACCTGACGACCGTAGGCGACCGCCTTTTCCGCCGCGGGCTGGGAAAGACTCGCTTGCCGTGCGAGCAGCTCACCCGGGTTGCCGCCCGACATGGCTTTAGTGACATTTTCGTGGTTTTGGACGATAGCCGCTTTACTAACCTGCAGATTCAACGCGACCAGCTTTTCGAAACCTTCGAACACCTTGCTCGTTAGACCGAAAAGTGTTTCCAGGCTGGATTGCTGGGCGGTAACTAGTTGTTGGGGAATAAGAGTGCTCATCACTGCTCCGTAAGGGTAAGGCAGGCGGCAGAAGGACGGGGGGTCCAAACAGAACCAGACCCGCACGCCACGAGGGGGAGTAAGGCAAATGCTGCGCTGCAACAAAATTCATTGTACGGGGCAATGCCGCGAAGTCAATGAATTTCGCGATACCGCGGGTGTGGAGGGCGCTCGGTCGGACAAACGTCTGAGTTGTGCGAGCGGGGACGCGACGATAACCCAGAAGCCACCTCCGTCCTGACGGCGAGTAACGGCGGGCAGTGGACGACTGCTGCGGCTTTCCGGCTCCGTCAACCGATTGGTCCTATTGATTGCCTTGCCAACGCGTGCGGTCGCATCGACAGGGGAAAGTCGGCTACCGGGACTCGAAGGCATTAAGCCGCGCCTGCTCCGTCTCATTCGAGTGCTGACGCTGATACGCTTCGAACAGGCGCCAGCAGAGTTGCGTCAGTCTCGCGGAGTTGCGGCCTGGTCCGCATACTCGGTGTTCATTGCCGATTGCACGGCGTTACGCCGGTAAATCAACTCTTGACTAGTAAGTCGCGGCCATCGGAAACAGCCACGAGGGCAGACTATGCGTCGTGTCCTGTAGTCACGGAGCGACACGCGAGCATGAGGCTCTCAGCGCTCGCGGGCTTTGTCAGGAGATACCCCTGAGCAAAGTCACAACTCGCCTCACGCAGGGTTTGCAGCTGTTTGCTTGTCTCGACGCCTTCGGCTGTCACCTTCATGCCTAGTTCGTGCGACATCTGAATAATGCCGCGGACTATCGCAGCGGCTGCCGCGTCGCGACCAAGCCTTGCGGTGAACGAGCGGTCAATCTTCACCGTATCGGGCGAAAAGTCAGCTAAATAGCCGAGGCTGGAGTAGCCCGTTCCAAAGTCATCGATGGCGATGCGTACGCCAAGGCGCTTGAGCGCTATGAGCGTCTCTTGTGCGAGGGAAGTATTTTCCATCAGTGCGCTTTCCGTCAATTCGATTTCAAGGCAGCGCGGCGGCAATTGATGCTTGCGCAATGCTTCGTCGACGATGGCCACGAGGGTGTTATCCCTGAGTTGGCGCGCTGACACGTTCACCGACATGCGAAGGTCCTTTTCGCCTGCGTTTCGCCAGTAGGCCAGCTGCGCGAGAGCAGCATCCATCACCCATGCGCCAACCTCGACAATAAATCCGCTTTCTTCGAGTATGGGAATGAAACTGGCGGGCCGCACCATGCCGCGCGCCGGATGGTTCCATCGAATGAGCGCCTCAACGCCCGTCATCGCCAAAGACGTCGGCTGGTGAATACCCTGGAAATGGAGGGCAAATTGGCCGGACGCCAGGGCTAGAGGCAGAATTCGCTCAAGTTCGAAATCACCGAGCACGTCGCTCGACGCTTTACCGGCAAACCTGAAGCCGTTACGGCCTCCTTTTTTTGCCGCGTACATTGCGATGTCAGCGCTTGTCAGCAGCGATTCGTGGTCTCGTCCGTTCTCGGGGTAAACCGATATGCCAATAGATGCCGTGACAAATGGGTCGGCGCTGTCCGCTGGGACACCGCTCGAAAACGCGCTGAGCAGAGTGCGCGCCAACGTCGCCAGTCTCCCCTTGTCTGCTTCGCCGTTAAGGATGACGGCAAACTCGTCGCCTCCGAGGCGCGCAACACATGCATCATCAGGAAGCGCTGCCTGGATGGTTTCGGCGATGTTCTTCAACAGACGGTCAGCGGCCGTATGCCCCAATGTGTCGTTAAGGACTTTAAAGCGGTCGAGGTCAATGAACATCAGAGCGAATGCGGCGTCGCAACTGCAAAGCGTCTTCATCTGCCGAACAAGTGCGCTGCGGTTAGCTAAGCCCGTCAACCCGTCAGTGTGAGCGAGCCGGTCGAGCGCTGCCAGCCGTTCCTGCTCGACCGTGATGTCCTCGCTCACGCCAACAATGCGGACAACGGCTCCCGTTTCATCGCGCACCGGGTATGCCGTGCTTCTAATCCAACGCAGGCAACCGTCCGGGCGCCGGATGCGGTACTCGAAGCGGCCCTCGACGCCTTCAGACGCGATGCGATGCATCTCCGCACGAAGAGGACCGATGTCCACGGCGCACACCAGTTCGAGCCACGCTGAAGGCGTGGTGGCAAGCTGTTCAGCGGTGATGCCGAACACACGCTCAACCCCCGCACTCACGTGATGGAAGTGCTGGAAGTCCGGGCTATAGGAGTAGAACACAAGCCGAACGTGCGACTCCATCTCGTGCATTGACGTTTTGTAGAAACGCAGACCAAGTGGTGAGCTCAGTCATGTGCGTCGACCCAGGCGCGGGCCCATTCCAGCCCCGCAAGCTGAGCGTCCTCCTCACTTTCAAAATCGCCCAGAACGCCCGATGCCTGAATTAGCTTGCCGCCATTGCCGCCACGGGTGATGGTCCCGCTCGCTGCATAACGAGCTGGCCGATGGACGCCGTCGTTTTCTTGAACGATGGCATGACCCCATACGTCATAGCCGCGGTACTTCTGTGATTGCATTAGCGGACGACGTGAGCGGATGCCGCGTGGCCTCTCACGCGAAGCACGTTGCCTTCCGGAGTGGTTTGCCGCGGAATCTCGGACATGTCCGGTTCGTCCCTGCGCAAGGTTTTTTGCGCATTGCCTTGCTTCGCCACGAGCCGTGGAGCAGTTGCTAACTCGCGCGGCGAACGCACCTTCTTCGCGTGCAAGGCCACGTGGCGTCGTACTGCGAGCCTTTGTGCGGTACCCACCCGGTGCGGGGCAGTCGCGCGTGCCTCAGGCGGATTCCACACTTCCGAATAGGTGCCAGCCCCAAAAGCCGCCGGCGCGAACGCCACGGCCAGTAACGCAACTCCAAGTTTTCTCACGATTTCTCCTTGGCCGCTTCTCGCTGCTGCCACAGTTTGCAGGACACCGCCTGGTTGAGGCATCCACCGTGGCAGCCTGCGCAATAGTGGCGTGCCCGAATGACTTCCGTGACTCGCCATGCATTTGCGGTGAGTGGACTCGCTGTCCCAACGGTATGACCGTTTTCGGCGGCGTAGAACGTCGGCTCGCCAGCCTTGCCCCGGCGAATCGCCTCGTTGATTTCCTGCTCGCCGAACGCTGATTTCATCTGCGCCACAAACGCCGCAATTTCCGGCATCGGATGGCTGACCGGTTCATGGACACGCATATCCATCGTCTCGCTCCCGAAAAAAGTGCCTGTTCGCCGTTACGGAAATCCGTGTAGGATACTGTACATCCATACAGGTTTTCCCGCAATGACATCCCCCTTGCCGTCCCCCGAAGCGATACACCCGTCCCTGTGGCGGGCGTCGCAGCTCGCGCGGGGCCGGGGGCGGGTGGTCGATACGGGCTATCCGGCGCTCTCTTCCGAACTGCCTAGAGGCGGGTGGCCGGTCGGTGCGCTGGTGGACCTGCTGGTGCAGCAACCGGGCGTGGGTGAACTGCGGCTGCTGCGGCCCGCGCTGAGTGCCGTAGACGACCGCCCAGTCGCATTTCTGCAGCCGCCGCATACCCCGGACGGCCTGGGGCTCAGCTACATCGGTCTGTCGCTGGAGCAGGTGCTGCGCGTGAAGGCGCAGAAAACCGCGGATGCGCTCTGGTCTGCGGAACAGATTCTCCGCGCGGGAAGCTGCGGTGCGCTGATTTTCTGGGCGCAGTACGCGCAGGCTTCATCGCTGCGGCGCCTGCATCTGGCCGCGCAGTCGTCGCAGACGCTATTCGTCATGGTGCGCCCGCTTGCGAGCGCACAGGACGCGTCGCCAGCGCTCCTGCGCCTGGCGCTCAAACCATCGGCCGACGGCCTGACCGTCGACATCGTGAAACGACGAGGGCCCTCGCGCACGGAGCCTCTGTCGATTCCCCTTCAACCCACTCCTGTTCTGCTGTCACGACATGCGCGTCTTTCTCGCCGTTCACCTGCCGAAGTTGCCGCTCGAAGTCTTCAGGCCGAGGTGGTCGCCTGAGCCGCTTCACGGCAGCGTCGTACTCGAGAAGGACAAGGTCGTCATCGCGGACAGCGTCGCGCGCGCGGCAGGCGTGCGGCTGGGGATGAAGCGCGGTGGCGTGCTGACGCTCTCGCCGGACACGGAAATGCACGAGCGCGACTTCGCCCGCGAGCGGGCAGCGCAGCGCGACGTCGGCATCGCGCTGATGCGCTTTTCACCCGAAGTCGCGCTGCTCGATGAAGCGACTGTGGTGGTCGAGGTTGGCGCGAGCCTGCGCCTCTTTGGCGGACTGCTCGCGCTGTGCCGCGAAGCAAAGGCGCTGCTCGCCACGCTTGGTCTTACCGCGCGCATCAGTGCCGCGCCGACCGGGCAGGGTGCATGGCTGCTGGCCCGGTATGCGAAAGGGCATGGTGCGCGGCGCGTGCTCAAACTTTCCACGCTCGAACAGCGGCTTGCCAGTCTGCCCATGGTCGCCGTCCCCGAAGTACGGCAGTTCGCCGACTGGTTCAGCGGGCTCGGCTGCGAAACCATCGCCGACATCCGCCGGCTACCGCGCGCTGGACTGCAGCGGCGCTGTGGCGAACATCTGCTCGATTCGCTCGACCGTGCGTTTGGCACCGCGCCGGAACTGTTCGACTGGCTGGAACTGCCACCCACGTTTTCCGCGCGCATCGAAATGCCTGACCGGCTTGAACACGCGGACGGTGCAGTCTTCGGCGCACACCGGCTTATCGTGCAACTGTGCGGGTGGCTCTGCGCAAAACAGCTCGCGGTGAGCGCGGTGCGCCTGTCGCTCGAGCACGAGCGCGGGCGTGACGCCATCGAACCGACCAGCATCGACATTGCACTGGGTGAGCCCACCTGGCGGGAAGAGCACCTCCTGAGGCTGCTCAAGGAGCGGCTGCATCGCATCGAGCTCACCGCGCCGGTTATCGCATTGCGTCTTGACGCATCAAAGGTCGAGTCCGCCGCGCCGGCGTCCGACACGCTTTTCCCCGAGCCGGGGGGCTCGAAGGAAGACCACGCACGGCTACTCGAATTACTCGTCGCGCGGCTCGGTGAAGACAATGTACTGCGGCCGGCGCCAAGCGCTGACCATCGCCCGGAAGTCGCCAACTCATGGGTGCCGGTCACCCAAACCGCGAAGCCCGTGGTCATCCCGGAAGGCCTGCCGCGACCGACGTGGATGCTCGATACGCCGGTGCGCCTGCTCATGCGCCAGCACCGCCCGTTCTATGGTTCGCCGCTGCGCATGGTGTCGCCGGGCGAGCGCATCGAGGCGGGCTGGTTCGATGGCGAGCTGGTTACACGCGACTACTTCGTCGCCCAGGCCGACGACCAGAGCTGTTACTGGATTTACCGCGAGCGCGTGAGCAGCCGTGACGCCGAAGAAGACCAGCGCTGGTTCCTGCACGGCCTCTTTGGATGACGCGCCGTGGACACCATCTTCACCATGCTGCCGGCGTATGCCGAGCTTTTCTGCCTGTCGAACTTCTCGTTCCTGCGCGGTGCCTCGCACGCAGAGGAACTCGCTGAGCGCGCCGCGCAGCTCGGCTATTCGGCGCTCGCGATTACCGACGAATGTTCGCTCGCTGGCGTCGTGCGGGCGCACGTGGCGGCGAAAGAAGCGAAGCTGCCGTTTATCGTCGGCTCGTACTTCCGTCTGGTGAACGCGGACGGCTCGCCGGCATTCGGGCTCATCCTGCTTGCCAGAAATCGCGAAGGATATGGCAACCTCTCCGAGCTCATCACGCTCGCCCGCACGCGCGCGCCGAAGGGCGAATACCGGCTCACGCCACAAGACCTGTCGCGGCCCGACAAGGATTACCGGCACCTGCTGGGCGTGCCGGACTGCCTGGCGATTCTCGTGCCGTCTTTCCCGGCAAAGGAAGACGTGCTCGACGCGCAGGTCGAATGGCTGGACGAGACATTTCCGGGACGCGCGTGGGTCGGTCTCGTGCTGCATCAGCGGGCGATGGACGACATTCACCGTGGCGCGGTGGAGTTCGTCGCGCGCAACCGCGACGTGCCAGTGGTCGCACTCGGCGAAGTGCTGATGCATGTGCGCTCGAGGAAACCCCTGCAGGACACGATAACCGCCATCCGGGTCGGCAAGCCAGTCCATGAATGCGGCTACGACCTCGCGCCCAATGCCGAACAGCATTTGCGCTCGCGCCTGCGGCTCGCCAATCTGTATTCGCCGGATGCGCTTGCCGCAACCGTCGACATTGCCGCGCGCTGCACGTTCTCGCTCGATGAATTGCGCTACGAGTATCCGGACGAACTGGTGCCGCCTGGATTCACGCCGGGCGCCTATCTGCGACAGGAGACGTACATCGGCGCACAGCGGCGCTTTCCGTCGGGCATTCCGCATCACGTGCAGGAGCAGATTGAGCACGAGCTTGAACTGATTGGCGACCTGCAGTACGAGCCGTACTTTCTGACGGTCTACGACCTGGTGCGCTTTGCGCGCAGTCAGCACATCCTGTGTCAGGGGCGGGGGTCGGCAGCCAATTCCGCGGTGTGCTACTGCCTCGGTGTCACGGAGGTGGACCCCGCACGCGGCAACATGCTGTTCGAGCGGTTCATTTCGAAGGAGCGCGGCGAGCCGCCGGATATCGACGTCGACTTTGAGCACCAGCGGCGTGAAGAAGTCATACAGTACATTTACCGAAAGTATGGGCGCGACCGCGCAGCGATTGCTGCTGCTGTGTCGACGTACCGCGCGCGGGGCGTTTTGCGCGAAACGGGCAAGGCGCTGGGCGTCGACCTGCAGATAGTCGATGCGGTCGCCAAGTCGCATCACTGGTTCGATAACAGCGCGGACCTGCTCAAGCGCTTCGAGGAGTGCGGGTTGAATCCAGACACGCCGCTCATCCGCGCGTGGGCCTCGCTCGCCGCACAGCTCTATGGTTTTCCGCGGCACCTGTCGCAGCACTCAGGCGGCTTCGTCATCAGCCGGGGCAAGCTGACACGGCTCGTTCCGGTTGAGAACGCCGCGATGCCCGAGCGTAGCGTCATCCAGTGGGATAAGGACGACCTCGAATCGCTCGGACTGCTGAAGATTGATGTACTCGCGCTTGGCATGCTCTCAGCCATCCGCCGCACGCTCGACCTCGTGTCGGAGCAGCGCGGTGAGCGCTTCGAGATGCAGGACATTCCCGCGGAAGACAAGGCCACCTACGACATGATTTCGGCCGCCGACACGGTAGGCGTCTTCCAGATTGAATCGCGCGCGCAGATGTCGATGCTGCCACGGATGCGACCGCGCACGTTCTACGACCTGGTGATTGAAGTGGCCATCGTGCGACCGGGTCCGATTCAGGGCGGGGCGGTTCATCCCTATCTGCGCCGTCGCCAGGGCTTTGAGCCGGTCACCTATCCGAGCGATGCTCTGAAGACCGCACTGGGCCGCACGCTCGGCGTGCCGATTTTCCAGGAGCAGGTGATGCAGGTCGCCATTCTCGCTGCGGGCTTCACCGCGGGCGAGGCAGACCAGCTTCGGCGCGCAATGGCCGCCTGGAAGCGTAAGGGTGGCCTCGGAAAATACTACGACCGCATCGTGCTTGGGATGCAGGAGCGGGGTTATGACCTTGCGTTTGCCGAAGCCATCTTCGAGCAGATAAAAGGCTTCGGTGAGTACGGTTTTCCGGAAAGTCATGCGGCGAGCTTCGCGCTGCTCGTGTACGCGAGCAGCTGGCTGAAATGTCACGAGCCGGAGGCATTCCTCGCCGCGATGCTCAACAGTCAGCCGATGGGCTTCTATTCGCCTTCGCAGCTGGTGCAGGACGCGCAGCGCCACGGCGTCAAGGTGCTGCCGGTCGATGTGACGATTAGTGGATGGAATTCGTCCCTCGAACCTATGGCTGGCGAGAAGCGGCCCGCAGTGCGCCTGGGTCTCTCGCTGCTGCGAGGGATGAAGGAAGGCACGGCCGAGCGGATTGAAAACTCGCGCGCGGTACGGCCTTTCGCGAGTGTGAAAGACCTCGCGCGCCGCGCGGCGCTCGACCGTCGGGACCTGCATATTCTCGCTGACGCCAATGCGCTCGCCGCGCTTGCGGGCAACCGGCGCGAGGCGCTGTGGCAGTCGGTGGGCGCCGTCCCTGAGAAGGACATGCTGGCGGCCGCGGCCGTCGAGGATGAAACGCCGGAACTCGGCGCGCCCTCGGAAGCGAACGACATCGTGGCGGACTACCGCTCGGTGGGCCTGACGCTCGGTCGTCATCCGCTGGAACTGTTGCGCCCGCAGTTGCTCGCCAATCGCCTCATGCCCGCGGCCACGTTGCGCACCTACCGGGACGGCCGGCTCGCGCGGGGCTGTGGTCTCGTCACCGTGCGCCAGCGGCCGGGCACGGCCAAGGGCGTGGTGTTCGTCACGCTCGAAGACGAAACGGGTAACGTGAACGTCATCATCTGGCCGACACTGCTCGAGAAGCAGCGCAAGGAAGCGCTCAGTGCGTCGCTGCTGGCGGTCTATGGGGTCTGGCAGTGTCAGGGCGAGGTGCGGCATCTGGTAGCGCAGCGGCTTGTCGACATGTCGCATCTGCTGGGCGGCCTGCATTCTGTCAGCAGGAATTTCTGCTGACGTTTGGCCGCTTCATGCGGTTGCCGACGCCGACCGCCGGCGAGCAGTAAAGGTGTAGATTCGGTGTAGATTCCAGCTAAGGGCCCTTCATCAGCGGCCCACTCATGTGATGGATACCGGAGGAACCGATGTGCTACTCGGCCCAGATAGTCGCGGACTACCGAAAATTTGTGCGCACCTTCGGCGCCATCATGGACATTCATGAGTTTGCGCGCCTGTTTTTTGAGCGAGCCGAAAACATTAGCAAGGCGAAAATACCGAGGGCCATGGAGGCCGCGTTCGCGCAACCAGAGAGCGAAGCGGAACACGAAATCGCTACCCTCATCGGCGGGTTCAATGCTGCACAGGCGACAAAGCTCGAGCAGGAACTGTTCAAACAGCGCAAGCGGCTGGCCGATGCCGAGCGTACGCTGCAGACGAAAATTACGAAGGCGGCCACCGAAAGTCGGCGCATAGCAACCGACAAGATTGCCTGGACGAAAGCCAGAATTGATGACCTCCAGCGCACGGAGCCTGAACCGCGTGACTCGCGCATTTTCCCAGGTCACTACGCGCCCGTGATGATTTCAGAAAATGGAAAGCGGGTCGTCAAGCCGATGCGTTATCAATGCCGCATTGCTGGTAAGCCGGCGTCTCACGATACCAAATTCCCCGGAACCTATAACGCCCGCAGGGACAGCCTGCAAGGATTCTGGAAACCGTGCTTTGGACATACTCACGGCATTCTGCTGGTCGAGGTCTTTTACGAGAACGTGAGCAAGGCGAAATTTGAAGGCACGCTTCTCGAGACGCACGAGCGCGACGAGAACGTAGTGCTCGAATTCCGTCCGGCAAACGGCGAACTGATGCATGTGGCTTGCCTCTGGTCGCGATGGACTGCGCCCGGCGAGCCCGATTTACTCTCGTTCGCCGCCATCACCGACGAGCCACCACCGGAGATTGCAGCTGCGGGTCACGACCGGTGCATCATCCCCATCAAGCCGGAAAACGTCGACGCCTGGCTTAATCCGGACCCTAAGAATCTGGACGCGATGTACGCAATTCTTGATGACAGGGACCGGCCGTACTATGAGCATAGGTTTGCAGCCTAAGAATCCGCGCAGCCAGGTTAAGCGGAACGAGGCGCCCCGTGCATGCAAAGGACTAACGTTGTTCGTCTGTTGAGCGCGCAGATGTGAACAGGTAAGCGTTGCACAGGCGCACTGGCTTATCGAACGGCTGCGACCATTGCTCAATTGGTAGCAGCCAACGGAGAAAGCTCGAATCTGCACGACGCAATGTCTTTCGCGTCCGTCATCTCGCGGACCGATAATCAGCATCCGTGTCCTTTGCTGCCTGCTCCCAGAATTCCACGTCTCGCCCTTGGGGGGCACCGGCCTCTTCCCACAATGCTCTTGCGCGGGGGCGAATACGAGCATCACGCTCGGAGCTGCACTCGAGGTCCTCGATGTGCTTGCCGTCTGCATCGACTGACATGGTGACGACATCGTATCCGTTGGCAATGGTCGCCCAATTCGAAACCTGCTGGGCTTTCTCAAACTGGGCGATTGCTGCTTCCACGGCCCTCTGCTTCGTCCCTTGGGCCACCGCAACGCGCATCAGCTCACTGTGATGCGGCATTCCCGCATTTCCCAGGACTTCCCTGTAGAAGACAACTTCGTATGGGCGGCGTTCTGAGGCGCCACCTTCCACATCGCTCATGGAGATGACGCCGACCAGATGTCCATCGCCGTCCGTAACAGCGAGCCTCTGTACATGAGTCGCATGCATTGTCAGTACTGCCGACTCAACTGAGTCGTCTTCGCCGCAACGGATGACATCCAGCGACATGACGTCGCTGACCTTCATCACGTTTGAGTCGAAACCGTCGGCCACGCCGCGCATTGCGATGTCGCGGTCAGTAATCATCCCAACAACCGTGTCGTCCTGGCACACTGGAAGACATCCAATATTTTCCCGCTTAAGAAGGCGCGCTGCCGCGGCCAATGTCTGGTCCGGTCTAACGCAGACCGCTTCTTTCATCCGTTCTCTAACTAACATGATGCGCCCCTCATTGAAGGTCAATCGC
>Ga0157369_10007907_pt1 | contig 12226 bp, 10 predicted proteins | sample C25metaG_FD_113461 | JGI IMG/M metagenome (GOLD analysis project Ga0157369, IMG submission 113461) | Corn rhizosphere microbial communities from Kellogg Biological Station, Michigan, USA - C2-5 metaG | ecosystem: Host-associated > Plants > Roots > Rhizosphere > Soil | place: USA: Michigan...
CCTTGTCGGCCGGAAACGGATTCTTCTCCTGCGCTTCAAAGAAGAGTCGCGGAACCACGAGATGGCCTGCCGAATTCTTCGCAAACGAGCCCGACACATTGATAACCGCAAGCAACTGCTTGCCCGGATCATCGAGATAAGCCACGTGATCGACCTTGGCCTGGACTCCCTGAGGAGCCTGTGCCGCAATCATCTTGTTCAATTCTTCTTTCACCGCGTCCGCGCCTGACTTGATCCCGAGCTGCCGCAGTTCAATGGCGCGCTGCCCGATGAATGCAATTTTCAGTGTGCCCGAGATAGTCCCCTCGGGCGTCAAGTCAATCGAGCCTACATGCAGCGTGCTGTTGTCCGTATTCTTTTCGAGAGGTGTGACGAAGGTCTCCACCTTGTTACTCGCATCGAGCCGCACAGCGCCGGCTCCCGCATGCGCCCAGTGCAAAACTTCGAACGGCGCCATCCTCGTCCCGGGATCGACAAAGATTTCCTTCCCATCGATATTCAGGACAATCAACGCAGTATCCAGCTGCACATTATCCATGTACTGCGCTGAGAATGCCCGAACACTCCGGCTGGCCACCCGAACCGCTTGTGCCTTGATCCCCGCCGCACGAACCAATGCGAGGTAAAGGTAAGCGATCTCGTTGCTGGAGCCTTTCTTGTTCAGAAGGATCGTCTCCACCTTGCCGTGCGGAATGAATTCACTCCCGGAAAGGGGAGCCCCATCCGGGCTTCCATCCAGATTGTCCAGCTTCTGCACCAGGGCGTAAAGCTTCTTCGCCTTATCGAGAGCCGAATCGGAAGTGCTGACATTCTCCTTCACCGCATTCTGCAGCGCGGCGGTCGTCTCGGTGTAGTTATTCAGCGCTTTGTTCCAGAACGACATCTGCTTCTGCCAGTAGTCCTTCACGTCCGGTGTGTAGGTGTAAAAGAAATCAACGCCATATGCAGCGAGATTGATTGGGGGCGCGAAGGGCTCTGTCGGGATTGCAGGAACGTCCGTCAGCTCGATGAGGTAGTTGCCCATTGCATCGCGAGTCACTGTCTTGCCCGCCGGCAGATTCGGTCGGAGTTCAATATCAGTCAGCACATTGTCGTGTGGGTCTTTCAATGAGCTATCCGAAACCCCCGAGCTTCGCAACGCGGGGTCAAACTGCTTCGAAGGTTTGAAAACGAAATGCTCCTTGTGGATGAAATAGGGAGCCTGCAACTGCCAGTTAGGCGCGGTTAGATAGCGGTCGTAACGAACCTGGTAGCGGTATTCGATAACACTGCCCACCTCAACGCCCGGCAGAGTAAAGATGGTCTCTGTTCCGCGCGGACCCTTCGTCGCCTTCAGCAGTTCGGTAGGCTTTCCCATGAGCGGCACAACAGTTCCATCCGCGTGGACAACACGCCCTTCCAGCGCTCCGATCTCCACCTTTCCTTGATACGAGTCGGTATCCCACGGCGCGTCCTCTCCAACGTGGGCGACGCTGGGCATCGACCAGTGCGCTGAATTGGAGGCCCCGATCGAACTCTGTGTCGAGCCACCTCCGAAACCGCCCGTCATTCGGCTCGAATTACTTCCCTGCGCATTGAACACGAACGTCTTCGGAAAATCCACGTGTACTACGGCCGCCGCTTTGCCCTCTTCTGTCAGCACCTTGATGCGCGCATACACCGTCCGGAATGCGTGAGGATCGTCGGTCGTCTCCTCGCGATACAGATACACCGCCGCAGCGCCAGGCGCAGCCGGATCGGAACTCATGGTCAGTTCCTCTTTCGGGATTGGCTGAAACTGAGCCCGAGAACAAAGAGGTGTCAATGCCACCACGCACAAAACGCCAAGACTCACGAAGATATGAGAACGCATTGCAGGAATCTCCAGGCTGATCTGCTGAAGGAGACGAGCCAGCCCACGCAAAAGATTGCAGCGGACTCAAAATAGCGCAGAATTTGCCTGCGCAGAATTCTAGCTCTTTCAGTGGATCAGCATAAGCGGGCTTCATCACACTTCTGGGGGTACTGTTGACTCAGCCACCCAAAACTCATCGGCATGCTGCTCACGAAGCCGCGATCTCCAGCACTCAACGCCTAGTGCTGCTTCCGCACTTCAATAAGGAAGCTGTTATGAACAGAGTCGTAGGTGACGCGCTATTTCGGCATCAGCTTCGGCGGATCCGTCAGGTATTCATCGCCGGTCCGCGCCAGAATCTGCGACCTGCGATCCATCAGAACCTTCAATTCCTTGTTGAGGTCGATAAACTGCTGCTTCTGCTCTGCCGTCATCTCGCCGCTCGCAGCCTTCTTCAGTTCGTCCAGCTTCGCCTGCACTTTCGGAATCTCCCGATCAATCAGCACCGGATGAATGCTTGGCGTCTTCGTCTTCCCCGCCGCAATCGCGTTGCGATTGTTCTCGCCCCACGCCGGCAGCATCCCTACATGCCCCAGTTCAACTTTCACGCCCGCCGGTCCATAGTCATTTCGTACCGCAGAAAATAACCCAATCATGGCATCCCGCGGATCCCCGTCCTTGTCCGGCATCAAGCCATCCACATAATTCCGCGATTGATTCGACAGAAAATTCCCCAGCGAGTAGAAGATGACCCCCATCCGTCCGTCCGACGTCGTATAGGTCTCGATCGGCTGAAGCACATGCGGATGATGTCCCACAATCACCGACGCACCCGCATCCAGCATCTTGTGCGCCAGCTCCACATCCTCTGGCCGCGGCGCCGTCGCGTACTCCGTCCCCCAATGCACCGAAATCACCAGCAGGTCGCACTCCGCCCTCGCCGCCTTCACCGCGACCAGCACCTTCGCCTCATCGGCTCCGGGAGCCCCGCCTCCCTCCCCTGGATATGGAAAGAAGTTCACATGCGGCTGGTCATCCTTGTCTGGATTCCGATTGCCATTGAGCCAGCGCGTCATTCCCAGCCAGCCCACTTTGATCCCGTTCGCCTCAACCACCAGCGGCTGCCACGTCTGCCCCGCCGTGTCCCCCGACCCAACAAACTGTAGCCCGATCTCCTTCAAATGCTCGCGAGTCTCCGCAAACCCGGCCCAGCCCTGGTCCATTACGTGATTGTTTGCAAACGAGACAATCTTGATCCCGTTGTCTTTCAGCGCCTCAGGCAAAGCCGGCGGCGCGTCAAACATGAAAGGCTTCGATCCCTTGGAGTGGGCAGGCGCAACCGGCGTTTCCAGGTTCGCAAACCCGAAATCCACCCCTTTGAAAATGTCGTCGACATCCGAAAACAGCGATCCCCAGCCCTGTACCCCTCCCCCCCCGGCCTCGGCAGCAGCCCGGACCGGTTCGTGCGGAATCACATCGCCCGCGATGGCAAAACTGACATGGCCAAGCTCATGAGGATAGGGTGCTGCGACGACGGCACGGCGAAAATGCTCCGTCACCCGGCTGACATATGCTCCTGTAACCACAAGCCCCAGCAGGATGATGACAGCCAGCGCGCCGGCCTGGGGACTTAGTCCCAGCCATGCGGTAGCCTTGCCTTCCGGTACGGGAGGAATACCCTCGCCGCCCGGCTTCATCCATTTCGCACTGCGGTCCATTGGGGGAGTGTCCGGGTTAGCCCGACTGCTGCCTTCAGGATACCCCCTGCAAAACATTCAATTTATACCGAAAAATAACTTAAGTACCCTGGAAGCCAAGCCGCCCCAGATCCACCGCTATAAACCGCGAACGCTTCTGAGGCAATCTGCGTCTATGATATGAGCGAAACTGTTAACCTTGAACAGGAAAGCGAGCAGGAAGGCCGGACTTCAGGCCTGTAACCGGTCCCATGGCAGAGTTCGTTATCAAGTTAGCCGATGAACGCGGCCGCGTTCAGGAGCAGGTGCAGACTGCTTCCACCGCCGAGGAGCTACGTGCGCGCTTCGCGCATGCCGGATACCACGTCTTTTCCGTAAAGGCGCGCTCCGGTCTGGGCGGCATGGGTCGGCGCAAGGTCAAGCTCGAGCCCTTCCTTATCTTCAATCAGCAGTTTCTAACGCTCATCCGCGCCGGCCTGCCCATCCTCGGCTCGCTGCAGATGCTCACCAAGATTCAAAAGAGTGCCTACTTCCGCTCCCAGCTTGAGGACGTCGCCAACCGCGTAAAAACCGGCGAACCTCTCTCCGGCGCGTTCGAATCACAGACCGGCGTCCCGGTCATGTACACCACCACCCTGCTCGCTGGTGAGCGTTCCGGCAATCTGCAGGAAGTTCTCGAACGCTACGTCAACTTCCAGCGAGTTTCGCTCACCTTCCGCAAAAAGCTCACAGCCTCGCTCATCTATCCCGGCCTGCTGCTCACCATCGTCAGCGGCTTGCTCGTCTTCATGTTCACGGTCGTGATCCCGCAGTTCGCCCAGCTCTACGATCAGATGGGCTCCAAGCTTCCTGAACTCACAGTCGGGCTTCTAACGTTTGGAAAGTGGACGCAGCACAACATCCTGTGGATTGCCCTAACCTTCATTGCGATCGTCATCGGACTCTGGCGCTTCTCGATCACCGACAAGGGCCGCGATACCGTCGACTCCATCCGAGTGGGCATGCCCATCTTCGGCAAGATATGGCTCAAATATCAGGTAGCCCTCTTCTCTCGTACGCTCTCCACCTTGCTCTCAGGCGGTTTGCCCCTTGTTCCTTCTCTCGAGACCGCCGCACGTTCCATCTCTTCTCGCAAAGTCTCCAAAGCAGTCGGAAGCGCAATTGGAACTGTCCGCGAAGGCAAAAGCCTGGCCGATTCGCTCACCAACACCGGCGTCTTCCCGGATCTGTCTACAGAAATGATCTCCGTCGGCGAACAGACCGGCGCTCTGCCGCAGATGCTCAACTCCGTCGCGGAATTCTTCGAGGAAGACGTAGCCACAGCGCTCACCGCGGCGCTCTCATTAATTGAACCGGCGATTCTGATCGTAATGGGCGTCGTTGTCGTCTTTATTCTTATCTCGCTTTACCTGCCGATCTTCTCTCTCGGATCGGCCGCCAGTGGAGGACAGGGTTAATCCTTATATATGGCTGACACGACCATCACGGTGCCGACCGGGCCCGCAGTTAACGGGCTCGACGAACGCGCGCAGGCCGAAGCGCTTGCCGCTCGTTATCGCGCCGAATTCGTCGATCTGAAGAACTTCAAAATCCAGCACGACCTGCTCCGCACGGTTCCCGTGGAACTGATGTTCCGCTACAACTTCGTGCCGATCGAGCAGCAGGCTGAGAAGATGGTGATCGCCGTAAGCGATCCCTCGCGGTTGATGGTGCTCGACGAGATCGCCGGTCTCCTTGGCCACGGCATCATTGCTCGCGTCGCCACTCTCTCCCAGATCACCGACCTCCTCAAGAAGACCGAGCAGTCACAGCGCGTACTCGATGAAGCCAGTGAAGGCCTCACCTTCGACGTGGTCGGCGCTGAAGACGCCGCCGAAGACGAGAGCATCTCCATTGAGAAGCTCACGAGCGATGAGGACATCAGTCCGATCATTCGCCTCGTCGACACAACCATCTTCACCGCGCTCGAGCGCCGCGCTTCCGACATCCACATCGAGACGTACGACGATTCGCTCCACGTGAAGTACCGCATTGACGGCGTCCTGCAGGAAGCTATGGCGCCCATCGCGCGCGAACATCACACCACCATCCTCAGCCGCATCAAGATCATGAGCGAGCTCGACATCGCCGAGCGCCGCGTACCCCAGGACGGCCGCTTCCGCGTGCGCTACAAGAGCCGGCTCATCGACTTCCGCGTATCGATCATGCCTACCGTGCATGGCGAAAACGCCGTCCTCCGCGTACTCGACAAGGAATCGATGAGCGAGAAGTTCCGCCACCTCACGCTCGACGTGGTGGGCTTCGCTGAAGAAGACCTCCGCCGTTTCCGCCGCTACATTCGCGAGCCCTATGGCATGGTGCTCGTCACCGGGCCTACCGGCTCCGGCAAAACGACGACCCTCTACGCCGCCCTCAACGAAATCAAGAGCGACGAAGACAAGATCATCACCATCGAAGACCCGGTCGAATACCAGATCCGCGGCATCACCCAGATTCCGGTGAATGAGAAAAAGGGCCTGACCTTCGCCCGCGGCCTGCGGTCCATACTTCGCCACGATCCCGACAAGATCCTCGTCGGAGAAATCCGCGACCAGGAAACTGCTCAGATCGCCATCAACTCAGCCCTTACGGGCCATCTTGTATTCACCACCGTTCACGCCAATAACGTCGTCGACGTGCTCGGCCGCTTCCTCAACATGGGCGTCGAGGCCTATAACTTCGTCTCCGCATTGAACTGCATCCTGGCTCAGCGCCTGGTCCGTACCGTCTGCGAACACTGCGTGCGCAACGTCAGCTATCCCGACGAAGTCCTCATCGCCAGCGGCATGGATCCGGCCGAGTGGCGGGGGTTCGCCTTCCGCGAGGGCACCGGCTGCATCGAGTGCGGCGGCACCGGGTATCGCGGACGTACCGCAATTCATGAGCTTTTAGACTTGACCGACCCCATCCGTGAGTTGATCCTTGAAAAGAAGCCGACCTCTGAGATCCGCAAGCTGGCTCAGCGCGAAGGTATGTCGTTCCTCCGTGAATCCGCCCTTGACCGCGTTCGTCGCGGGCTCACGACACTAAAGGAAATCAACAAAGTCACATTCATCGAGGCGTCGCGATAGTGAGTTCCATCCTGAGCAGTCCGGCAGCATCCTACGGCAAACGGCCTCCTGCAGCAATCGAGTTGACCTCCGATGGGGTGATCGCTGCTTCCATTGCCGGCAAACACGAGGACCCCGTCTTCGCATTCGAGCCGCTTCGTCCCGGAATCCTGATGCCGGGCATCAGCGAGCTCAATATGACCTCGCCGGAGGCCGTTTCGCTCGCCATCCGCAACGCACTCGGCGCAGTCTCGCCGGGCACGCGCTACGTCACCGTCGTCATCCCCGACACCGCTGTCCGCGTCTTCGTTCTCGATTTCGATACGCTCCCCAGCAAGGCTTCCGAAGCGATTCCCGTGCTCCGCTTCAGACTGCGGAAAATGGTCCCCTTCGACGTCGAGCACGCCGGTTTGAGCTATCAGATCCTTACGCAGACCAAGACCGAAGCCCGCGTCCTCGTAGCCGTCCTGCCCAGCAACATACTCGACGAGTACGAGACCGTCGTCCGGGCTGCAGGCTACGAACCCGGCTCCGTGATGCCCTCCGCGCTCGCAGCGCTAGCCACCCTTGAATCCGACGAGCCCTTGCTCGCCGCCTGTCTCAGCAAGGTAGCCATCACCACCTCCATCACCCGTGGCGACGACCTTCTTCTCTATCGAACTCTGGACCTGCCCGACGATCCCGAACAGCGTCTCCTTGAAGTCCAGCGCAGCGTGGCCGTTGCCGCAGCATATTATGAGGACAAGGTTTCCGTGCTGCCCCGCGAGCTCTACTTCGCCGGCAGCGGTACAGCTTCCGAGTTTGAACGTTGGTTTGGCACGTCTGAGTTGAGAATCATCGATCTGGCGCCGCGCCCCTCAACAGGCATGGCATCAAGCTTGTCGAACATGAGCATCGCCGGATTGACCGGCGCATTGGCAGGAGCGGTATAGCTTGCGCGTAACCATCAATCTTGCCTCGCGGCAATTCGCCGACATCGCACCGGTGGTCAAGAACCTCCGGACTGCGATGGCTGCGCTCGCCGGTGCAGCCGTCCTTTTGCTCATCGGACTCTACTTTGTCCACGGCAAGGCAGAGGCTGCGCGCGCGCGCGAGCACTCGCTCGATGGCAAGGTGTCGCAGCTGCGCCAGGAACAGCAAAGATACCAGTCCACGATGCGTCAGCCTGAGAACGCCCGCACCCTACAGCAATCGGAAAGCCTGAATCAGCTCTTCGACGAAAAGGGCTTCTCCTGGACCCTCGCGATGGAAGATCTGGAAACGGTTCTCCCTGCCGGCGTACAGGTCACAACTCTCGAGCCCACTATTAAGAATGGCCAGATCACCGTGCATCTTCGCGTGATCGGCCCGCGCGATCGCGATGTTCAGCTTGTTCAGAACCTCGAGCACTCGCGTCATTTCGTAATGCCGCGCATCGTGGGTGAAAGCGCCGAATCATCCGGCGGACCCAACCAGCAGGCTCAACCCGTAAGCGCATCAAGTCGTTTCGACTACGACGTTCTGGCCGACTATAACCCCGGTTCCGCCGATCAGCGCCGGCACTCTTCAGGCAAGGCCTCCTCACCAGAAGAGAATGATGGAACCGCCGCTGGCGCTCCTCACCGCGGCATGGCAAGACCGCACGCACCGGTTCAGCCGCATGGAGGAGTTGCGCGATGACCCCGCAGAAGCCCGCCTCAACCCGCGAACAACTCTCCTCGCCGCTCACATTGCACTACATCGGCGTTGGCGTACTCGCCATCATCGTGCTCTTTCTCGCGGTCCGCCTTGTTCTCGACTGGTCGGCCACCACATCGGCCTCGACCGATGCTCTTGTGAATCGCCAGATTGAACTCAAGACCCTTGAATTCCAGACCGCTCCTCTCCGCGGCATCGATCAGCGTGTAGTCGACTCGCGCAAACAGATTCAGAGTTTCTACTCCGAGCGCATTCCTGCGAATTACTCCTCCATCGCCGTCCAAATCGGCGACCTGGCCGTAAAATCCGGCGTCCATATCTCCGGACTGCAATACACCCAGGGCGCCACAACCGGCGATCTCACCGAGATTTCCATGGACGCTCGCATCGGCGGCGAATACCCGCAGATCATGCATTTTGTGAACGGCCTCGAACGCAGCCACACATTCTTTGTGATCCGTGCGATGGCTTTCACCGGCCAGCAGGGCGGCCTGGTCAATCTTCGCCTCCGCGTCTCCACCTGGCTTCGACCGTCCGACGTCCCCAGCGGACTGCCCCCGACTCCGACAGGGCCGCAAGCCAACGCTCTTCCCGCATCCCAGGAGGGCCTGTAGCATGGCAATCCCTCTCGGAACTGAGAACAAGCGTCAGGTCTATATCGTGATCGCGCTGGCTGCCGTCATCCTGGGCGTCGGCGGATACGAGCTCTACAACAGCTTCGGCTCGTCCTCTACGCCAACGACACCGCCGACATCGGCCGCGAATGCGCCCGCGCGTCGAGCCGCCGGAACTCCCGCGGCAAACTCGCCAGCAGGCCCGCAGGCTCAGCGCATTACCACCAACAACATCGATCCCGCTCTCCACCTGGACAAACTTGCCCAGAGCGAAGACGTAGTTTATGCCGGAACCGGCCGCAACATCTTCTCGGCAGAATCGGCCCCAGTCGCAATCCCGCAGCCCATCAAGAGCGCTCGCAATACGCCTCCGCCAGCGCCGATGGCGCCGCAGGTTCCGCGTCCACCGGCCATCGACCTCAAGTACTTCGGCTATTCGCAAAGCGCGGACAAAGCGCTTCGAGCCTTCCTTGTTCGCGGCGAAGACATCTTCATGGCCCGCCCCGGCGACATCGTAGACCACCGCTACAAAGTCGACTCCATCATGCCCGGCGCCGTGCAGATCACCGATCTCGGCTACAACAACACGCAGACCGTTCCCCTGACTGCGAACTAGATTCAAGTGAATTCCGTCTCTCCAAAACGTCGCACGCGCACCGGCGAAGAAGGTTACATGCTCGTCGCGGTCATCTTCATGATGGCCATCCTCGTCCTCTCCCTCGCCGTCGCGGTACCCAAGGTAAAACAAAGCATCCAGCGCGACCGCGAAGAAGAAACCATGCAGCGCGGCAAGCAATACATCCGCGCCATCCAGCTCTACTACCGGAAATTCCACGCCTACCCGCCCAATGTCGATGCGCTGGTAAAAACCAACGAGATCCGCTTCCTCCGCAAGAAGTACATTGACCCGACCACGGGCAAGGAAGAGTGGAAGCCGGTGATGTGGGGGCAGAACAAGACTCCCATGGCGATGGGCTTCTTCGGTCAGCCCCTCGCAGCAGCGGTAGGCGGTGGCATAGGCCCCAGCGGCGGCAACCCCAACGGCACAGGCTCTCCAAGCGGCGGCTTGTTCAACTCAAGTCCGACCAGCGGCGCGACAGGTGCTACCACGCCCGCTGGCGCCACGGACCCAAGCTCCCAGACCGGAACCACACCCGGAGCGCCCGGCCAGCCCGGAACACCCGGTGCGACCGGCTCCACAATTGGTACCAGCAACCCCACCGGAAACGGTCAGACCTTCGGCGGAGCTGGAATCATTGGCTTCTCGCCGCAAAGCCCGAAGCAATCACTCCTCGTCTACAAGAAGAAAAACCACTACAACGAGTGGGAGTTTCTCTACAGCCCTCTAATCGATCAGCAGCAGATGGGAGCCGGCACCGGCCTGAATGGAATCAATCCAGGCACACCTACGACGCCGCTCGGCCCAAATCCATCTTCACCCTCGACTCCGACGACAAATCCGATCAGTCCAACAACGCCAACCACTCCGACGAGTCCCCAGCAATAACTCGGATCCCAGACACAAAAAGCCCGTCCAATCCGGACGGGCTTTTTCGTTTTCTTGTTCGCTTGTCCCCTCGTCCCCTGCGCTTTACACGCTGAACGAAGATCCGCAGCCGCAGGTGCTCTTCACCTGGGGGTTCTCAAACTTGAAACCTGCCGCCTCGAGCGTCTCCACATAATCCACAATGCAGCCATTCAGGTACATCAACGAAGTGGCATCAACAAACACCTTCAGGTCATCGAACTTGAAAACCTTGTCCATCATGCCCGACTGGTTCTCGAAAGCCATCGAGTACTGAAATCCCGAACATCCGCCGCCCACGACGCCAATCCGCAGACCGGCAGGAATCGGGTCCTGGGTAGCCATAATCTCGCGCACCTTGGCGATGGCCGTATCGGTAAGCGTGAGAGGGGCCTTCTTTTCGGTTTCCTGCGCTGGTGTTGCTGTGGTCGTTGCCATGTCTTCTCCTGGGGATGAGTTTCGCCCTTGCTTTTACTTTACTGCCCTGCCCGTATCGCTACAAGGCCCTAAGGTCATGTCACTTCATTGGATGTCCTGTCGGCCGGAATGGTCGCGTACAAACTCACTTCAACCGTGCCGCCCGCCAACGTACCCTAACTCCTGTCAGTTCAATCCAGGCCGAGCCAATCCCCGCCTGTGAGCCCTCCCACAACCCTCAAAAACCCTGTGATTGGTGTCACGAAAGTGACACCTCATTCGGGGCTATGATTCAGCCGTAAACCACTTGAGAGCCGGCACTCACGCGGAGTAGGCGAGGGGTGTAGAAAGCTCGCCGGAGGCGCACTTATGACGTTTCTTCCAATTATGTTGGCGGTCTGGGGCGTGACGATCCTTTTCATGACAATCATGCTTCTATACCGCTCGAGACTGTCCCGCGACGAAGAAGATCAGCTCTTCCTCGATGACTCATTCAACGAGCAGAAGTCAGCCCAGGCCGCCATCGCAGCCAGGGTTGAAAAAGTTCAACCCATGGTCAAAGGCTCAGAGCTTATTGCTGGAGCTGCCACCCTTTTTGTGATTGGCTATTTTCTCATCGACATGTACAAACAGTTGTTCGGATAAACCAGAGTTGCCCACTCTCCCTCCAGAAAACAAACGGCAGCCAACAGGCTGCCGTTTGCTTTAGCCAGAGCTCCGCTTACTCGACTTCCTGCTTTGCTCTGTACCCGTCCCGCGCGATGATGTCATATTTCAGGTTCTTGTGCTTCTCGTCCTGCATCCGGAGTGGCTTGCCCTCATCATCCACCAGCTCAACCCGCAGTTTGCGATAGCTGCCATCCTGTTTGCGATTCGACGGGTGATAAACAAGCTCGTACTTCGAGCGGATCGCCGCGTTGATGGCTCCGAAAATCTCCGGCATCTCACCCTCGAACCGTGGACTGAACCACATTCCGCCCGTCATTTTCGCGAACGTCTTCATCTCGTTATCCGCCTGCAGATAATCGATGTCCCTCATCTGCTGACCAACTCCCGGACCGCCTTCCGTCATTGCCCGGAGCGCTCCGCCCGTTGAGATCGCGAATATCGTGATGTCCGGCGTGCTCTTCACCTTCTGATAGATCTTGTCCAGCGTCAGCTTCGAGAAGGTGTCGCGCCCCGAAGCAATCAGGATGATGTACTTGCGGCCTTCAATCCTGCTCAGCCGGTCCTCCGCCTCGTACAAAGCATCGAACAGGTTCCGCTCGCTGAACCCCGGAATCACCAGAGACTGAATTGCATTCAGCAACTGTCGTTTGTCCTGCGTGAAATCCAGCCAGATCTGTGTCCGCATATCAAACGTCATCAGCGCG
>Ga0157369_10007908_pt1 | contig 12226 bp, 10 predicted proteins | sample C25metaG_FD_113461 | JGI IMG/M metagenome (GOLD analysis project Ga0157369, IMG submission 113461) | Corn rhizosphere microbial communities from Kellogg Biological Station, Michigan, USA - C2-5 metaG | ecosystem: Host-associated > Plants > Roots > Rhizosphere > Soil | place: USA: Michigan...
GAACAAAAAATCGTAATTAATAATTTTTAATTCGTAATTCAACATATGAGCATTTTAATCAAAAACGGAAACATTGTTACAGCTTCGGAAAATTTCATCGGCGATATTTTTATCGAAGGCGAAACCATTTCTGCAATTGGAAAGAATCTGAAATATGATGCAGATGAAACCATCGATGCTTCCGGAAAACTGATTTTCCCTGGCGGAATCGACCCGCACGTTCATCTCGATATGCCATTTATGGGAACATTTTCCAGCGATTCCTACGAAACAGGAACGCGCGCCGCATTATTTGGCGGAACTACGATGGTCATTGATTTTATTCTACAAACTCAAGGAAAATCCCTTCGAAATGCTTTGGATGAATGGAAAGGCAGAAGTGATGGAAATGCCGTTGGAGATTACAGTTTTCATATGGCGGTGACTGATTTTAATGAAAATACAAAACCCGAAATCAAAGAAATTATCGAAGAAGGCATCACATCTTTCAAAACATTTATGGCTTACAAAGGCGCATTGATGGTGGATGACAGACAGATGATTGGTTTAATGGAAGAAGTCAAAGAACAAGGCGGACTTATCAATGTTCACGCCACCAACGGCGATATGATAGATTATCTGGTTCAGAAAAACAGGAATGAAGGAAACAGAGCTCCGATTTACCATTATTTATCTCAACCGGAAGTTACAGAAGCTGAGGCCAGTGAACGTTTTGTAGATATGACGAATTTTACTGGTTGTCCCGGCTATATCGTTCATCTCACCTGCGAAGGTGCTCTGAATGCCGTTCGAAATGCAACCAAAAGAAATCAGCACGTTTTTGTGGAAACCTGTATTCAGTATTTGATTCTTGATGCAAGTTTGTACGAACAGGATTTCGAAGGTGCAAAATGGGTGATGTCACCACCGTTGCGGGAGAAGAAAGACCAGGAAACACTTTGGGCAGGAATCAATCAGGGATTGGTAAATGTGGTTGCGACAGACCATTGTCCGTTTTTCTGGGAACAGAAATTAATGGGAATTGATGACTTCTCCAAAATCCCTAATGGACACCCAGCTGTAGAAAACCGAATGGAATTACTCTATTCCGAAGGCGTTGATAGAGGAAGAATTACATTAAGCAAATTCGTTGAAGTAGCATGTACAAATCCTGCAAAAATTTTCGGAATGTACCCGAAAAAGGGAACAATTTCTATTGGTTCAGATGCAGATTTGGTCATTTTTGATCCAAATGAAAAACATACACTATCTGCCAAGACCCATCATATGAATGTGGATTATAGCGGTTACGAAGGCTGGGAAGTTACCGGAAAAGTAAAAACAGTTTTACTTCGTGGAAAAGTTGCCATTGATAATAATGAATGTCTTATCGAAAAAGGTTACGGACAGTTTATAAAACGTAATAAAGTCTCAGACAAGATTTGAATCAATTAAAAATTAAAAATTACGAATTAGATTCTTTTTGAGATGAAAACTGATAACGTTATTCAACAGAAAAGCTTTGAGTTTGCAATTAAGATTGTGAATTTGTACAAATTTTTAAAAATAGAAAAGAAAGAGTTTGTTCTATCAAAACAAATTTTAAGGAGTGGAACTTCAATTGGGGCAAATGTAGAGGAGGCGATTGGTGGAAAAAGTAAAGCAGATTTTTTATCAAAACTTTCTATTGCCTACAAAGAAGCTAGAGAAACGGTTTATTGGTTGAAGTTATTATTTGCAACAGATTTTATCACAAAAGAATATTTTGAAAATCTGATAATCGATGCGGAAACGATATGTAGAATAATTGGAAAAATTCAATTGACCATAAAGTCGCAATTATAATCGTAATTCATAATTATTAATTCGAAATGAAATGAAAATAAAATCAGGATTAATCCAAATGTCTCTGGCCAAAACTGAAGGCGAAGGAACAATTGACGAAATAAAGCAGGCGATGCTGGAAAAACATTTGCCTTTTATAGATGAAGCTGGCGAAAAAGGCGTTCAGATTCTTTGTTTTCAGGAGATTTTTAATACACCATATTTTTGTCCCGGTCAGGATTCCAAATGGTATGAATCTGCGGAATCTGTTCCCGGCCCGACTACGGATTTGATGTCAGAATATGCAAAAAAATATCAGATGGTCATCATAGTTCCAATTTATGAGAAAGACGGTGCAGGAATTCTGTATAATACTGCTGCGGTTATAGATGCTGACGGAGAATATCTTGGAAAGTACCGCAAAAATCACATTCCTCAAACGGGCGGTTTTTGGGAAAAATACTTCTTTAAACCCGGAAATTTGGGTTATCCAGTTTTCCAGACAAAATATGCAAAAATAGGTGTTTACATCTGTTATGACCGCCATTTTCCGGAAGGTGCAAGAGCTTTGGGAATCAACGGCGCTGAGATAGTTTATAATCCGTCTGCAACAACAGTTGGACAATCTCAATATCTGTGGAAATTGGAGCAGCCATCTCATGCTGTTGCCAACGGATATTTTATGGGATGCATCAATCGGGTTGGTTTAGAAAAACCCTGGAATCTTGGCAAATTCTACGGAACATCTTATTTCGTAAATCCTTTGGGCGAGATTTTCGCCTGCGCTTCTGAAGATAAAGATGAGCTTCTGATTGCGGAATTTGATTTGGATTTGATAGACCAGGTTCGTTCCAAATGGCAGTTTTACAGAGACAGACGACCGGAAACTTACGAAGATTTGACCAAGCTTTAAAGCAATCATCAATCAATAATTTTATATTTTAAAATACATTAATGACTATCAACTAACAATCAAAATTTATGATAGAGAATAATCGTCTAACTTTAGAACAATATCAACATAATTTTACAGATATTCATCCACCTTTCGAGAATAAAGACGGAGCGATAATAGAGGCCAATCGTTGCATTATGTGTTATGACGCGCCTTGCACAAAGATGTGTCCTACGCATATCAACATTCCAAAATTCATTAAACAAATTGCCACGGACAATGTAAAAGGTTCTGCTCATACGATTTTCACCGATAATATTATGGGCGCTAGCTGTTCCAAAGTTTGTCCTGTAGAGAAGCTTTGCGAAGGTTCCTGCGTCTATAATTTGCTTCACGAAGAACCGATTCAGATTGCCCGCTTGCAGAGATATTCTACAGAAAAAGCGATGTATAACAATTGGCAGCTGTTTGAAAGAAAACCATCTTTAGGAAGAAAAGTTGCTGTTGTAGGAGCTGGTCCGGCAGGATTGGCCTGTGCATTTTATTTGGCGAAAGAAGGTGTGAATGTTACCATTTTTGAGAAAGAAGCAAAAGGCGGCGGATTGATGACTTACGGAATCGCTGCTTATAAAGTAACACCGGAGTTTTGTGAAGAAGAAGTACAGTATATTATTTCCATTGGTGGGATTGATATTAAGTATAATCAAGAATTAGGAAAAGATTTCGAGCTGAAGGACTTGCAGAAAAACTTCGATGCTGTTTTCCTGGGAATCGGTGTTGGTGTTGCGAGACAATTGGATATCAATGGCGAGAATTCCTCTGGAGTAGAAGACGCCATTTCTTACATTTATAATCTTAGAACAAACGATTTTTCAACAATTCCGGTTGGAGAAAAAGTGGCTGTTATAGGTTTGGGAATGACTGCAATTGACGCGGCAACTCAAGCCAAAAGATTAGGCGCAAAAGACGTTACCATCGTTTACAGAAGAACGGAAAAAGAAAAGCCTTGTACAGACGTAGAACTGGATATTGCAAAATTAGATGGCTGTAATCTGGAATATCTTGCAGCTCCAAAAGAAATAATTTCTGAAAACGGAAATGTAAAATCATTGGTTTGCAGCAGAATGAGATTGGGTGAAGCCGATGCTTCCGGAAGAAGAAGTCCTGTTGATACGGGAGAAACTTTCACCATCGATTGTGATATGATTATCAAAGCAGCCGGACAAACACCTTTCGAAGATTTGATTTCATCCAGCAAACTTGAAAACAAATACGGAAAAGTCTCCGTGAATTCCCAATATAAAACCAATTGGAATGGCGTATTTGCTGGCGGTGATTGCATCAATGGCGGTAAAGAAGTCGTAAATGCAGCTCAGGATGGCAAATTAGCCGCACGTTCCATTTTAGAATATATGTTGAATTAATTTCAATTATTTAAATCAAAAAAACATTGTCAAACTGAGCTTGTCGAAGTGTTAATCTTTAATAAAAAAATTATGGCCGATATTTCTTGTAATTTTTTAGGTATAAAATCTCCAAATCCTTTTTGGCTGGCTTCAGCGCCACCAACGGATAAAAAAATAAATGTAATGCGTGCTTTGGAAGCAGGCTGGGGTGGTGTTGTGTGGAAAACTTTGGGTTCTCAGGTAAAGAACGTTTCTTCCAGATATTCCGCTATCAATTTCAACGGTCAGCGTGTTGCGGGTTTCAATAATATCGAATTGATTTCCGACAGACCTTTAGATATTAATTTAAAGGAAATCGTAGAAGTCGTAAAAGAATTTCCGGACAGAGCAATGATTATTTCTTTGATGGCGGATAACAATCGGGAAGCCTGGCACGAAATGGTAAAACGCTGCGAACAAACTGGAGCACACGGCTTCGAACTTAATTTCGGATGTCCGCACGGAATGACGGAGCGTGGGATGGGAGCTGCTGTTGGACAAGACCCTGAAATTGCCGGCAGAATAGTAGAATGGGTAATGGAAGTTGCAACTTTACCAGTGATTACAAAACTCACACCCAATGTTCATTCAGTAGTTCCGACAGGACGAGCTGCTGTGAACGCAGGAACCAATGCATTGTCACTTATTAATACCATTCAGTCTGTTACAGGAATAGATTTGGACAGTTTTGTTCCGAACCCGAATGTTGGCGGTAAATCTGTTTTTGGAGGTTATTGTGGACCAGCTGTAAAACCGATTGCTCTCAAAATGCTGACAACTATTTCCCAGGATTCAGTGACAAATAAAGTTCCTATTTCCGGTATTGGAGGCGTTTCTACTTGGCAGGATGCTGTTGAGTTTATGTTGTTGGGCTCAACTTCTGTTCAGGTTTGCACCGCTGCTATGAAATATGGTTTCCGGATTGTAGAAGATCTGAATGAAGGTCTCAGCAATTGGATGGACGAAAAAGGCTTTGAAAAAATTACTGATTTTATTGGGAAATCTGTCCCGACAATGACGGAATGGGAAAAACTCGACCTCAATTTCCATATTGTTGCCAATATCGATCAGGACAAGTGTATTCATTGCGGTTTATGTCATATTGCGTGCGAAGACACTTCTCATCAGGCGATTTTCAAAACCGACGGAATGCCTTACAACGATTACACGATAAACGAACCCGAATGTGTCGGTTGTAACCTTTGCAAACTGGTTTGTCCGGTTGATGATTGCATTACAATGGTGGAACATCGTGTTGCGCCGGAATATCTCAACTGGGTTCAGTTTCAGGAACAGGGATTACCATTGAATAATCATTAAAAATATTTGGGCACCTATTTCCGCCCTCCGTTCCCGCTATTTTTTGCCAAGCTTTTCCAACAACAAAAAATGAGCTCCACTCAGGTCGGGGTGCGGATTCGGCCTAAAATGAAAATTTGTAGAAACTAGAACTATGAAAGTTAGTAATCCCTAATTTTTTTAATCTTTTAATCATTTAATCATTTAATCCTTTAATCCTTAATTAAAAAAAATGAACATAAACTCCTCACGTCTCGAAAATTCCTTCTCAGAAATGAGCAAAATCGGAAAGATTGGCGAAACCGGAACCAACAGACCCGCACATTCTACTGATGAGAAAAAAGCATTCGAACTCGCTTCTTCCTGGATGAAACAAGCCGGAATGACAACCCGAATCGATAATTTCGGAAATCTCATCGGAAGATTAGAAGGAACAAATCCTGATTTACCGGTTTTGATGGTTGGTTCACATCTGGATTCCCAACCTTATGGCGGAAGATACGATGGTGTTGCAGGTGTTCTTTGTGCCATAGAAGCTGCAATCACAATGCAGGAAAAAGGAATAAAATCTGAACGCAGTTTAGAAATTATTTCTTTTGCAGACGAAGAAGGCTGGCGTTTTAATAAAGGATTATTTGGTTCTCGAGGAATTTTGGGGAAATTAGAAAAAGGCGAACTCCAAAGAGCAGATGCAAACGGAATAACAAGAGAACAGGCTCTCAAAGATTTCGGCTGCGATATTGCAAAATTCAAAGAATCAGAATACAAAGATGGAAGTATCTATTGCTATCTCGAACTTCACATTGAACAGGGTCCTGTTTTGGATATTCAGGAAAAGCCAATTGCCGTTGTTTCCGGGATTTCTGGACCAATTTGGTTGACAGTGAAATTGAAAGGAATGGCTGGTCACGCAGGTTCTGTTCCGATGCCAATGCGAAAAGATGCATTAGTTGGAGCGGCTGAAATCATTGTTGCTTTGAATGAAATTGCCAATCAGGTTCCGGGAAATCCAACCGTAGGAACTTGCGGAACAATCAAGGTTTTTCCGGCTTCCAGAAATATTATTCCTGAAGAAGTAGAGTTCACACTCGATTTGAGAGATATCGATTTGGAAAGAAGAAACCGTTACGAAAAACAATTGCTCGATAAAATAGATGAGGTTTCCAAAAAACACGGATTAACTTATGAAATTTCAGAAGACTGGAAATCAGAACCTCGATATTGTGCAGATTGGATAAAAAACATTATCCGAGAAAATTGCGAAAAAACAGGTTTGAGAGATACGCCGGAAATTATGAGCGGCCCTTTTCACGATGCAATGGCGATTTCCTATGCCTGCGATTACGGGATGATTTTTGTGCGCTGTAAAGACGGAATCAGTCACAATCCTTTGGAATATTCATCGCCGGAAGATTTGGCAATCGGGGCAGAAGTTCTGTACGGGACAATTTTAGATTTATTAAAAACCGAAAAATAACTATCTTACATCAATTCATTTGAATTTTAAAGTCAATACATTTGCTACTTTAAATTTAAACAATGAAAATATTAGCCTTTGCTGGAAGCAATTCCAGAGAATCAATTAATAAAACATTCGCTGAATACGCAGCAAAACAATTTGACGGAGCAGAAGTAGAAGTTCTTGATTTGAATGATTATGAAATGCCGATCTTCAGTGTAGACAGAGAAAAACACGACGGAATCCCAACTTTAGCTTTAAGATTCGCTGAGAAGATTGATGCTTCTGAATTGCTAATCATCTCTCTTGCGGAGTATAACAGCACATACACTACCGCTTTCAAAAATGTTTTTGACTGGATATCAAGAATCAAAGACCGCAAACATTTTGGCGAAAAACCTGTTTTTCTTTTGGCAACTGCGCCGGGACCTGGCGGTGGAAAAAACGTAATGGCAGCCTTCGAAGCAAGAGCACCTTTCAGTGGCGCCAATGTCCTGCAAAGCTTTACTTTACCCAAATTCAAAGATAATTTTGATGTACAAAATGGTATTGTAAATGAAGAGAAAAAGGCAGAGTTTGAAGAAAAATTATCTATTGTTAAAAACTTTTTTGGATAAGATTTTGGAATGTTATGTTAAGAATGCGTAACTTTGTCATCAAATAAGGAAAGTGAAAAATCAACAAGTTCATTTTGAGAAATATCCTAATTCTTGCCAAGAGAATTACATAAACACCTCTGAACTTGTGAACTAAAATAACAGCCGACAATCTCTAAGATTGTCGGCTTTTTTATTTAGCAATTTTGAAAAAGTAAGTTTGAAATAAATCTAGTAAATTCTGATATTCTTTCAGGCCTCAAAAACCTGAAAGAGTTGATGAATGAGAATTTAAAATCTAAAAATGAGCAATACCTATAAATCCGCCGGAGTCGATAAAGAAGAAGGCTACAAAACAGTAGATAAAATCAAATCTGCGGTTGCCGAAACCCATAACAAAAACGTTCTCAATAATCTTGGAAGCTTTGGGGCGTTTTACGAAATTGCCGGTTACAAAAATCCCGTATTGGTTTCCGGAACCGATGGCGTTGGAACAAAGCTAAAAATTGCTTTGGATACAAAACAATATGATTCTATCGGCATTGACTGTTTCGCAATGTGTGCGAACGATATCCTTTGTCACGGTGCAAAACCATTGTTTTTCCTGGATTATCTTGCTTGCGGAAAACTCGATTCTGAGATTGCAGCAGAGATTGTTCTCGGAATGGTAAAAGCTTGTAAAGACAACAACTGCGCATTGATTGGTGGCGAAACTGCCGAGATGCCGGGAATGTACCAGCCAGGCGACTATGACGTTGCAGGATTTTGCGTAGGAATCGTAGAAAAAGACCAAATTATTGACGGTTCCAAAATCAGAACAGGAAACAAAATCATTGTCATTCCAAGTTCAGGATTTCATTCCAATGGATTTTCATTGGTAAGAAAAATATTCCCGGATTTCGAAGAACAATTTGAAGGAAAACCTTTGTACGAGACGCTTTTGGTTCCTACAAGATTGTATTATCAGGACATTCACAAAGTATTGGAAGAAGCGCCAGTTTGCGGAATTGCACACATCACAGGCGGTGGATTATACGAGAATGTTCCAAGGATCATTCCAGAAGGCCTTTGCGCTACAATCGATGCATCGAAGATCAAAGTACCATCTGTGATGTTAGAACTTGAAAAACGCGGCAATATTACAAGAGAAGAGATGTTCGGAACATTCAATATGGGTGTTGGAATGGTCTTGGTGACCGACGAAAATCACGTTGATAAAATCCTTGACCTTCTGGAAGACGCTTATGTAGTCGGCGAAATCACGGAAGGAAAAGATAAAATCGATTTAAAATTTTAGAAGCTATTTCCCGCTATCCGCTATATCTTTTTTATTTACGACGATTTGTCATCAATAGAAATTGAAAAGATAAACAAAAAAGGATGCCGCTTCAAATCGAATAATGAGATTCGACGATTCAATAAAAAAGAAAAAAAAAGAGAGTCAATCGGGGCTAGTGAGTAGAGGACAAAATAAATAATGAAGAACATCACCATTTTAATTTCAGGTTCAGGAACCAATCTTCAAAGGATTATTGATTGCATTGACAACGGAGAAATCCGAAATGCAAGAATCATCCAAATCATAGCTGACAGAGAATGTTATGGGCTTGCAAGAGCGCAGAAACATCAAATCCCAAATGAATTAATCAGACGTGGAAAAGACTTTGCCGAGAATCTTGAACAAGCAATTCCCGAGAATACAGACTTGATTGTTTTAGCGGGTTTTCTATCCATCTTGAAACCGGAATTCTGTGAGAAATGGGAAGGCAAAATCATTAATATTCATCCGGCATTATTACCAAAATTTGGTGGAAAAGGAATGTGGGGACATCACGTTCATAATGCAGTGATTGAAGCAGGAGAAAAAGAAAGTGGCGCAACTGTTCACTTTGTGACTTCGGGAATCGATGAAGGCGAGATTATCCTGCAAGGAAAATTTGATGTTGATGAAAATGATACAGCTGAAAAATTAGCTGAAAAAGTTCATCTTGTCGAATATGGTATTTTCCCAAAAGCCATTAATTTGGTTTTGAATAAATGAAAATATTAAGTTAAAGTTAAAATGATTTTTTAATTTGTAAAGTATTTTAATATAATATTTTATGAATTTTAGTTATAATTAACTTTAATTAAAGAAATGAAATCTAATAGCTCCGTCGGAGCGACCAATTAATAGAAATCCGGAGGTGAAAGAACCGGTAAATCACAGTTTGGATAAAACTGTAAAAAGTAAAATTTGAAAGAGAAGGTATGAACAAAAAGAGAGCACTTATCAGCGTATCTGATAAAAGCGGTTTGGTGGATTTCGCAAGATTTCTGGAAGAACAGAACTACGAATTGATTTCCACTGGCGGAACATTCAAACATTTGAAAGACGCTGGTTTGAATCCAATTCAAATCGATGAAGTCACAGATTTTCCGGAAATGCTGGACGGCAGAGTAAAAACCCTGCACCCGAAAGTTCACGGCGGATTATTGGCAGTTCGTTCCAACGAGGAACATATGAAAACCGTTCAGGAGTACGAAATCGGTCTGATTGATATGGTCATCGTGAATCTTTATCCTTTTTTCGAAAACGTGAACAAAGAAATTTCTCTTGACGAAAAAGTAGAATTCATAGACATTGGCGGACCTTCTATGTTGCGTTCTGCGGCTAAGAATTTTAATTCGGTTGTGGTTCTTACCGATGTGAACGATTACGAAATCATCAAAAATGAAATGTCAGCAAATGGTGATTCGACTATCGAAACCAGAAAGAAATTAGCTGGAAAAGTATTCAATCTGACTTCTGCTTATGACGCAGCGATTTCCAGAATGCTTTTGGATGAAGAATATCCAACTTACCTGAACGCTTCTTACAAAAAGGTTTCAGACTTGCGTTACGGCGAAAATCCGCATCAGTCGGCGGCTTATTATATTTCGACTTTTGAAAATGGCGCAATGAAGGATTTCGAAATTTTGGGAGGTAAGGAATTGTCTTTCAATAATTTGAGAGATATGGATTTGTGTTGGAAAGTGGTGAATGAGTTCAAAGACGAATTGGCTTGTTGCGCCGTAAAACATTCTACACCTTGTGGTGTTGCTGTTGGAACTTCAGCTTTGGAAACTTACACCAAAACATTCGAATGCGACCCGGTTTCCATCTTCGGCGGCATCATCGGAATGAATTATAAAGTAGATGCGGCAACGGCTGAGGAACTGAACAAAACTTTCCTCGAAATCGTGATGGCAACGGACTTTGACGAAGATGCTTTGGAAATTCTTAGAAAAAAGAAAAACCTTAGAATCATCAAAATCAAAAATGCAGTAACTGACAAACAAGCCTGGGTGAAAATTGACGGCGGAATGTTGGTGCAAAGCGCTGACGACCAATTCTCAGAAGATATTAAATTAGTTACGGAAACCGCTCCAACAGACGAACAAAGAAAAGCTTTGTTGTTCTCTCAAAGAGTGGTGAAGTATGTGAAATCCAACGCAATCGTGGTTTCAAATGGTGTTCAAGCCATCGGAATCGGTGGTGGACAAGTGAATAGGATTTGGGCAACACAACAAGCGATTGAAAGAGCCAAAGAGAAATTCGATGGCGAGTTGGTTTTAGCTTCGGACGCGTTTTTCCCTTTCCGCGATGTGGTGGATTTCTGCGCGCAGGAAGGCATCAAAGCGATTATTCAGCCAGGTGGAAGTATGAGAGACAATGATTCCATCGAAGCAGCGAATGAGCATCATATCCCAATGTTGTTTACGGGAATGAGACATTTCTTGCATTGATTTTGTTTGGGCAGCTATTTCCGCCTTCCGCTCCCAAACCTAACGAAGTGGTTCGACGAAGTCAATCTTTTTTGCAGACGATTTCAGTCTAAATAGAACTTTAGTTTAAGCAAGAAAGGATTTCCGCTCAAACCTAACGAAGTGGTTCATCGATTCAAATGAAAAAAAATATAAAAGAAGAGATAAGTCGGGCTGCAGATTCAACATAAATCAACGTTTCTATAAAATATAACCCTTTCAAGTTCAAACTTCGAAAGGGTTTTCTTTTTAATAATTAATAAAAATTAGACTCAAAAATTATCGTTCGTTTGCTGGATTTAGAATTATGTTGAGATATTGATTTTCTGGTCAATTAATTTTAAATTAATGACAAAATTTCGGCTAAAAATTCATCTTGAAATCGAAATAATATTTACTTTTGGGACAAATTCTAAAGATGAGTATTTTCAATGATACAAAGCTCGCATTTGCCGATAAAACGGATGCTCAGCTAAGAAAAGCGTATTGGATGTTCAAGGCCATCGAACAGCCAGCATTGACGAATATTGGCGTTTCACTGCTCAATTTTACCGTTAAGAATAATTTTCCGTTCGTGGACGGCATTGTGAAGCAAACTTTGTTCGAGCAGTTTTGCGGTGGTGAAACCCGCGAGGAAAGTATGTCTGTGGTAAAACAGATGTTCAAACGTGGCGTTGGAAGCATTTTCGATTACTCGATTGAAGGGAAAGAAGAAGAGGAAGTTTTTGATGCGGTTTGCAAGGAAATCAAAGATATCATCAGATTTTCTGTTGGAAATCCGGCGATTCCGTTTATCGTTTTCAAACCGACTGCTTTTGGAAGAATCGATATTTACGAAGAAGTTGGGAAAGGCAAAGAACTCACCACCAGCCAAAAAGAAGAATGGAATAGAGTAGTGACGCGTTTCGACGAAGTCTGCAAACTCTGTTTCGAGAACAACAAA
>Ga0157369_10007909_pt1 | contig 12225 bp, 11 predicted proteins | sample C25metaG_FD_113461 | JGI IMG/M metagenome (GOLD analysis project Ga0157369, IMG submission 113461) | Corn rhizosphere microbial communities from Kellogg Biological Station, Michigan, USA - C2-5 metaG | ecosystem: Host-associated > Plants > Roots > Rhizosphere > Soil | place: USA: Michigan...
AAGCACGCGCTCGAAGGCGCCGGGCAGGTCATCCTTTCCGACAGCAGCGAAAACTTCATTGTCGGTACGGTCTCCGACGTCACGCTCACAAACGTGGACAACACCATTTCCGGCGCCGGACACCTCGGCGCGGGGCAGATGATCCTGATCAACCAAGCCACGATCATCGCCACCGGCACCAATTCGCTCGAGATCGACACCGGGACGAACACGATCGTCAATTCCGGAACGCTTGAAGCGACCGGCAGCGGCGGGCTGGTCGTCGACAGCAACGTTGAGAATTCCGGGCTGCTGTGGGCGAACGGAGGCAACATCGCGTTCCATGGCAGCGTCACCGGCGGCGGCACGGCATTGATGGACGGTGCAGCCAACATCGAATTCGGAGCGGCGTCATCTGCGAACGTCACGTTCGATGCCGGCGCGACCGGAACGCTCAAGCTCGTCGACTCCTTCGACTTCAGCGGAATCGTGTCAGGGTTCAACCAGGCTAACCATCTGGATCTGGTTGACGTGGCATTCGGGGCCGGCACAGCCGTGAGCTATGTCGAAAATCAGGCCGGTACTGGAGGAACCCTGTCGGTGACGGACGGAGCCCATACGGTCAATGTCGCGCTGCTCGGGCAATACTCGGCCGATGGCTTCACAACCGCGGCCGATGACACCTCCGGCACGCTGCTGTCGTATAAGGATCATCTGGTCTAAGCAGTAAGCCAATAAAATGCACCGAACGGGCCGGCTCACACCGGCCCGTTTGTCATTCCCGCATCCCCACGGCCGCTCAAGATCGTCACGAAGCGTGATGCCATCCGCCAATTTGAGCCGAGCCCGGGCCCACGGGCAAATCGTCCTGCGGGTTGGGCCGCGGACGCGAAGGTGAAATGCTGCGCCTTCACCGTAGCGTGATGTGGCCGGTTCACGGAACGGGTCTAATTTCAGTCCGCTGCGCGGGCTTCTTGTTCCAGGGAAGGAGGACCGAAAAGTGAAGACAGCGATCATTGCACTTGCTGCCGCCGCTCTCATCGCCGCCGCACCGGCTGTGCTTGCGCAGGGTGTACCAAGCAAGTCACCGGGTCTGCAGCATAAGGTCTCCAAGAAACATCACTCGGGCGTCTCCGGCTACGCTCCGCTGCGTCAGATGCAAGCCAGGGGCTCGAAGCAGGGCTATCCGGCAGCTTTCGGTTACGCGCCTGGTGCCAGTGGGTTAGACAGAGAAACCGAAATGACCAGACAAGCTGGTGGTGGTGGAGGCGGAGGGAGTGGCATGTGATATGAGCCCTCGCGCAGCGCGATCAGGCGATATCGGTCATGCCTGATCTCGTGCAGCCAGTCGGGGCCGGCCGGGACGTTGGTGGCGCGGGTTTGGGTCATGGTCGGCGATGAGCCTCACTGCACCATCGCGCCATAGACGATGTCCTGGACTTGCTCACGGTAGTACTTCCGGAGTTCGCCGGGCGCCGCGGTTCCCACGACCACGACAAGACGCTCCTTCGGGTCGCAGAAGAACTGCGTGCCGTAGGCGCCATTCCAGGTGAACTCGCCAGGGTTGCCGGGAACCGATGACAGACCCTCGCTGGTACGCACTGCCACCCCAAGGCCGAAACCAAAGCCACCGCGGTGCGGCTCCACGTTGGCGACGTTGTTCTTGATCTCTGGCCCGAGATGGTTGGCGATCATGTGATGCACCGTCTTGGGACCAAGAACGCGCTGGCCGTCGAGCTCACCGCCGTTGAGCAGCATTTGCCCAAAGCGCAAGTAGTCGCCGACGGTGGCAAAGGCGCAGGCTCCGCCGCAGTCAAACTTCGTCGGCGTGTCGAGGAGCTTGATGGCCTGCGGCTTGCCTGTCAGCGGGTCGTTGGGAAAAGCGCGGGCGAGACGAGGGCGCTGCGCCTCCGAGAGGTGGAATGTGGCATCTTTCATGCCTAGTGGCTGCCACACATTGGCAGCCAGGTAGTCACCGAGGCGCTGCTCGCTTACCTTTTCGATGACGGCGCCCAGCACGTCAATCGAAAACCCGTACTCGAAAACCGTCCCCGGCTGGTGTGCCAGCGGCAGCTTCGTGATGCGATCGATGAAGGCTTGCGTATCGCCCTCGATGGCCGGCGCCGTCCCGTCCGGGTACTGACGTGCGACCGGGCTCGCGCTGTCCGGGCGTCCTCCATACATCAGGCCGGAGGTGTGGCGATAAAGGTCGTGTATGTGGATCGGTGAAGCCTGCGCTTCGAGCTTCAGCGAACCGTCCGACTGTTGGACACCCACTTTCATATCGGAGAATGCTGGATAGTAGTCCGCGACCTTGGCCTGGAGAGGCAGGCGGCCCTGTTCCATGAGCGTCAGACCGGCGACCGCCGCCATCGGCTTGGTCATGGACGCGAGCGCAAAAATGGCATCCGGCGGCATCGGCGTGCCTTTGGTCGCATCAAGCTGGCCATACGCCTTGTAATGGACGAGCTTCCCGTCCCGGGCTATTGCGACCACGGCGCCGGGCACACGTTTGGCGGCGATCTCGCGGGCAAAGAATTCGTCGAGCCGCGTCAATCCCTGTTGCGAGAATCCGACGTCGCCCGGCTTTGCTTCAGGCAACGGCGCGGCATTTGCCACGTTGACGATGCCGACTACCACGGCCACGGTCATCATGAACGTCTTCATTGTCTCCTCCCTCGAAGGCGCATCAGGCTCGCGCGATTATCATTCAATTTGGACGTCCGCAGGCTGGATACCTAGATCACGTCTGCACCAGCAATAAGTCAAGCACGGCAGCAGGACATTCGTCAGGCCGCCGCAACACGCCGATGAATTAATGCATTGCTCCCCATGCGGTGACGCCAAGTGGACGTCTCGGTGATGCGAAACGCTGCCCGCCCGGTTCACCTGGCCCTGAAGCGGGCGCTGTGGCTTGCACTGCAATTCGTCAGCCCGGGTCGACAGCAACTCTGGATGTTCGCTTCTGGAAGAAAAGCGGACATCGGGCCAGACGCTCACTAAATCCGCTTTTGACCCACAGCGGACATCGCTCTTGCGGTTTCCGTGCGCAAAAGAGTTGACCTGGTCATCCAGGGAAGTCGGTTAGAGCCTGTCTTCAGTTGAGCAGGGATGATAACGCAGGCGAGCTGAATTCCGGCGAGGAAATTTCTGGCGAGCTTGTCGTAGCGTGTGGCGATGGCGCGAAAGTGCTTGAGTTTGTTGAAAAAGCGCTCGATGAGGTTGCGTTCGCAGTAGAGCGGGTAATCGCAAGCCCTCTGGTTGTTGCGGTTGGCCTTGGGCGGAATCACCGGATCAACCCCTCGTTCGGTGAGTAAGTCGATCAGCGCATCGGCGTCGTAGGCCTTGTCCCCGATCAGGGCTTGCGGGTCGGCTTCGTCAAGCAACGGTTGTGCGCACGTTAGATCGTGCGCCTGCCCCGGGGTGAGCATCACCTCGACCGGATTGCCGAGCGCATCAACAAGAACGTGAATCTTGGTGGTCAGTCCGCCGCGGGATCGACCGATCGCTTGCTCGCCGTTTTTTTTCGCGCCCCGGCGCTGTGCTGGTGAGCGCGCACGATGGTGGCGTCGATCATCATGTATTCGTTGTCGTGATCGCTCGCCAACAGCTTGAAAATGCGTTCGAAAACCCCGTTCTTCGCCCACCGGCCGAAACGCTGATGGACGATTTTCCAGTCCCCGAAGCGCTCGGGAAGGTCACGCCAGGGAATCCCGGCTCGATATCTGTACAGAATGGCTTCGACGAACAGTCGATTGTCCGCCGCCGTGCCTCCCACATGGCCTTCGCGGCCGGGAAGAAAATCCTTGATCCGATCCCATTGGTCGTCGCGTAATGCATAACGCCGCATCGGTCGGCCCCTCCTCAGGCCGACCGCCCATGAATCACTCAATTGCTGATTTGGGAATCCCCTAACTGAAGACAGGCCCTAAAAGGGATTTCTATCGGCGACGGTTCACGCATTTTGACGCAATGCAGCAGTAGAGCAGACCCCACGTGGATGTGGGTGGTGAAATTCCGGGCGGTCTGTAAGTAGACCGGATCCGCCAGCCGAGTTTCCCCCTGATGTTGCAATCCCCACGTTCCGTTGAGACCAAGGCCTCTTGGGTCGTCGCCGTAGTAGCGCTCTTCATCCTTGGGATGTCGTTCGGCGGCGCCTGGATCAGCGTGGTAGCGCTCAAGGACATTGCCAACGAGGTGAACGGGTCGCGCTCCGTTCCAGCGCTCGCCAGTGCACTGGCGTGGCTCGGCTCCGGCGCCGGCGGAATCATCATGTCCCGAATCGCCGATCGGGTCGGTACGCGCTGGACGGTCATCTTCGGCTCGTTGATGATCGGCCTTGGCCTCTCAATTTCGACCTTCGGGCCGCCCTGGCCGTTGTGGATCGGCCACGGGTTGTTCATCGGTTTGATCGGGATCGGTGGCATCAATGCACCCTTGTACATTTATGTCAGCCGCTGGTTCGACCGCCGGCGTGGCTCGGCGCTGGCGCTGATCTCGAGCGGAACCTATCTCGCCGGCGCGATCTGGCCGCCGATATTCGAGCAAGCGATCGCCAATTTCGGCTGGCGGCAGGCGATGCTGTGGTATGCCCTCGCCGAGATCGTTTGTATCGTCCCGCTTGCGGCGATTTATTTTCGCGCGCCACCGGAAGTGACCCATCCGGCGGCGACGTCCAGAGCCAGCTCAAGTAAAGCGCGTGTCCTTGGCTGGCCGCCCAATGCCGTGTTCGCGGCAATGTGCGCCGCCGCCGTGCTGTGTTGCATTCCGATGGCGATGCCGCAGGGCCACCTGGTCGCCTTTTGCAGCGATCTCGGTATCAGCCGGTCGATGAGCGCCCTGATGCTGTCGGTGCTGCTCGGCACCGCGTTCCTGAGCCGGCAAGTCTGGGGTGCGATCTCCGATCGTATCGGCGGTCTCGCTACCGTACTGATCGGATCGGCTTGGCAAGTTGCGTCGATGACGGCCTTTCTGTTGACACAGAACGAAGCCGGCTTGTTTGTGGTGGCCGCCGCTTTCGGGCTCGGCTTTTCCGGCATCATCCCGGCTTACGTCCTGGCGGTGCGTGAACTGTTTCCGGCATCGGAAGCCTCCTGGAGAATCCCGACACTGTTGCTGTTCAGCGGGGGAGGCATGGCTGCCGGCGGCTGGATCGCCGGCCTGCTCTACGACCATCTCGGATATTATGCGCCCGCGTTCGCCGTCGGCATCGGCGCCAACATTCTCAACCTGCTTATGGTCAGCGTGCTGGTCGGACGGCAACGCCACCGCGCGGTCCAGGCTTGAACGGTCGAAGCGAGCTATTTTGCTTGCGCAGGATCTTTCGGAAATCGGTCTTCACTCTTTAGACCATCGAATGGCAGGGGCATATCTGCTTCTGGCACCTTTGAGACGTGCCGCCGGACCCAGAGAATGTCTGCTAATCGGGGAAGACCGGAAGTGACGGTCCGACGGTCAAACCGACGCGATTGACCCTGAGCGGAAGTGGACTAGCGAAGGTAGGATTTCCTTATCCGTTGGTCCGCAGTAAAAATTCAAAGGATTCGAGAGAGGTATTCCAGGGAGGAAGAGATGCCCGCTCGCGTGACGACTATCAGCGTGATTCTGGCCGTGTTGGGCGCGCCGTACCTGGCCCGCGCGGCAGAGAGAACATCGCGTTCCCCGTTGGCGGTGGCTCCTTGCCCGAAGAGCTGATTGCCGTCTCTCTGGAGGGTGCGGACAAAGGTTCAACACGGCCATGATACTCGTGCGGCGACAATTTCTGCTCTGTGCCATGACGGCTGGACTCGGCGTTCGGGTCCACGCGAAGCAATCGGAAAGGCTTAGGACGATCGGCATGCTCGCTCAGGAGCTCCAGCCGGGTCTGCTGGACGCGTTCAGGGATGAGCTTCAAAAGATCGGTTATGTAGAAGGAACCGACATAAAGATCGATGTACGAGATGCGTCTGGCCAGAACGATCGGCTTCCGGTCCTCGCACAGGAACTGTTGAGCTCGAAAGTCGAGGTCATCGTTGCAGTCAACACGCCTGCCGCGAAGGCAGCCAAGAAAATCACCCAAAGCGTACCCGTGATCATCATGCGTGTGGCCGATCCGGTGAAGTCGGGACTCGTAACCAGCCTTGCCAGACCGGACGGGAACGTCACCGGGCTAAGCTTCATGCCGGATGCCCTTGGGCCGAAAGGGGTGGAACTGCTCCACCATATACTTCCCAACATCACGAGAATGGCTGCGCTGTATCGGGCAGATAATCCGGGAGCGGTTGTGATCGTGGATGAGGTGATCCGGAAGGCCGAACCACTCGGCTTGAAGTTCGTGCGTGCGCCAGTACAAAGCGGTGCACACGACATCGCAAGAGCGTTCGACGTCGCCGACCGTGACAAGTCGGAGGCGCTCTTCGTCATGGATGACGGAGCTATCACTGCAAACCGGCAGGAAATCCTTAGTCTCGCCGCCGCGCGGGGGATTCCTGTCGTATCAATCTACAGGGACTTCGCAAAAGCCGGTGGGCTCATTGCTTACGGACCAAAGCTGGACATCGTCTATCGGCGCGCAGCGCACTTCGTTGACAAGGTTCTCAAGGGCGAGCGCGTCGGCGACTTGCCTATCGAACAACCGGCGATCTTCGATGTCGTGGTCAATCTGAGGACCGCCAAAACGCTCGGCATTGTCATTCCAGAAATGGTACTCGTCGGCGCCGACGAGGTGATCGAATAGGAATGTCATTTTGTGCGGTGCATGAGTCTAAAAATGGTACCTTTGAGACGTGGCCTCGGACTCTGAAAATGTTTGCTTATCGGGGTAGACCGGAAGTGATCGGCGCACGTCAAAATGACGCGTCTGACCCGAAGCGACCTCCATCTATCGGCCGGCCGTCAGCTCGGACGCGCGAAACTGGACGCGATCCGACCTATGCTCCGTTCGCGAGCCGCCTTTTTAGCTCCTATCCGCTTCAGCCCGGTACCGCTCATTCCTGCTGGTCGTTACCGGTCCGCCTTCTTCGTTGCGTCCAATGCTGACGCGGCTTCAAATGGCCTGCGGGCGGTAGTATCTTTGCGCTCAACGCATTTAAGCGTCGGCACGACGTGCGGCCGAGAACCAGAGCAACAAAGGGGGAAATGACCATGCAATCCAGTTCTCATTCGCTGCTGTCTTGGGCCGACGGGTTCGCCACCAAAAGTGCTGACGTCTTAATTTTGCTCGGGCGCATCCTGCTAGCGTGGGTGTTCGTGGGGGTCGCGTACGGAACGATTATTAACTTCGCCGGCTCGCTGAGCTATTTCACATCATTGAAGCTCCCCGCGCCCGCGCTGTTCACGTGGGTGGCTCTCGTGCTCGAACTCGTAATATCCGCCGGTTTGATACTGGGCATTGGCACGCGCTACGCCGCAATTCTGATATTCGTGTTTGTGGTGGTTGCTACTGCAATCGCACATCGATACTGGGAGTACCCGGCCGGCCCGCAGCAGATCGGCCAGTACAATAATTTTCTGAAGAATATCTCGATCATGGGCGGCGCGTTGACGATCTTCGTCACCGGTGCCGGCCGTTTCTCCCTGGATCACGCGCTAGAAAAATAGCAAGTTTACGCGGGTGCGGATCAGCGCGTGGTTGATTTCATTGCGGTGACGTTGTCGATGCCTGCTTTTGGCACCTTTGAGACATGGCCTCGGACTCTGAAAATGTCTGCTTATCGGGGTAGACGGGAAGTGATCGGCGCACGGTCAAAATGACGCATCTGACCCATCTCGGACATTGAGCATCATCGGCTGGAGGCCGGTTGTTTCCTATTTCTCTCGCCATCCAGTTCAAGGCTGCTATATTTTAGGGATTGCAAACGGCGTGACCCTCGTGAGGGAGGCACATGCAACGACGAGATTTTTTTGCGGTGCTTGCGGGCGGGGCCATGGCTTGGCCATTCTCGGCGCGTGCGCAACAGGCTCTGCAAATCAAGCGAGTTGGCATTTTGGTCCCGTTCGCGGAGGACGATCCCGACGCGCGCGAACAGGTGGCCGCCTTTCGTACCGAGCTTCAGCGCCTCGGCTGGACCGACAACCTGCGCATTGAGGCGCGGTGGGCTGGCGGCGACCGGGATCGCATCAGGGTGTTGGCCAAGGAACTCGCGGCGCTAAGTCCCGATGCCATCCTGTGTCGCGCGACACCGGTGGCTAAAGCGCTATTTCGGGAAACCCGGGACATTCCCATCGTTTTTGTCAACGTCTCCGATCCGGTCGGCGACGGTCTCGTTGCAAGTTTGGCGCGCCCGGGAGGCAACGTGACCGGCTTTACCAATGTCGAAGATTCGTTGAGCGGCAAATGGCTGGAATTGCTCAAGGAGATTGACCCTGGGGTGAAACGAGTCGCCGTGATCTTCGACCCGAAAACGTCACCGGGCGGGGGCACCTACTATCTCCGGCAGATCAACCAAGCCGCGGCAGCGTTGCATCTGACCGCCGTTCCGACAATCGTGAAGATTGCGGCCGAGATAGAGCAAGCAGTGGACGCGGCCGCCCGCGAGCCAAACAGCTCGCTTCTGGTGTTGCCCGACGTTACCACCACCAGCCATCGCGACCTTATTACAACCTCGGCGACGCGGCGGAGGCTGCCAGCCGTCTACTCGTCCGGCTATTTCGTCAAGGGCGGCGGACTGATTTCTTATGGAGTCGAAATCACAGATCTGTATCTGCGGGCCGCAGGCTACGTCGATCGGATTCTGCGTGGTGCAAAAGCTAGCGGATTGCCGGTGCAGGAGCCGGTCAAGTTCGAGCTTGCCATCAACCTCAAAACTGCCAAGGCGCTTGGGCTGACTGTGCCGCCGGCCTTGCTCGCCCGCGCCGACGAGGTGATAGAATGAAGCGATGACTTCCAAGTTTGTAAAGGTTTTCGGATGCCGGCCCATGATGAACGGCGCCCCGCACTCGGGGGCCGGCGTCCGCAAACCTCCAAGGGAGGAAACCGCGGGAGGCGACGAAGTTGCGCGTCAGAAGTTATGGGGATTTCGGCGCGCGGATGTCCGCTATTGTGTGCCGGGTAAAGCGGACATTGTACTGTCGGCGTTCTCGGACGTTGCCAACATGGGCATTGGTCGCACATTACCCGGGGTGGTAATTTAGAGTATCGTGCATGCGGTCGGAGGAGCTGTGATGCAATTGCGGGCCTTTGGGCGCACGGGAATGCAGCTCTCTGTGCTGGGCTTCGGTTGCGGCGCAGTGGGCGGACTTATGGTACGCGGCGATCCTGCCGACCAGGAGCGTACCGTCGCCCGGGCGATCGCCGCTGGCGTGAATTACTTCGACACCGCGGTGCAGTACGGCAATGGTGAATCAGAAAGGAACCTTGGCGGCGTTTTGCAGAGGCTGAAACCACCCAACGTAGTCGTTGGCACGAAGGTCCGGTTGCCGCCCAGCGAGTTCAGCCGCATTGCGGACGCGGTTACGATGTCGCTCGAAGGCAGTCTGGCGCGACTACGTCTTGACCAGATCGACATCTTTCACCTGCACAATGAAATTACCGAGACAGGAGGCGGATTGGCGCTGAGCGTCCGACAGGTGCTCGACGACGTGGTACCGGCGTTCGAGCGCCTGCGTCAGCAGGGAAAGACCCGCTTCCTCGGGCTTACGGCAGTAGGCGACACGGCGGCACTGCATCAAGTCATCGATGCACGCTCCTTCGACAGCGCTCAGGTCGTCTACAACATGCTCAATCCATCTGCCGCCGAGGAATTGCCGACGAGCTATCCGGCACAAGATTATGGACGCTTGTTCGATCACACCAAGGCAGCCGGCGTTGGCGTAGTAGGCATCCGCGTTCTAGCCGGCGGCGCACTGTCGGGCTCAGCCGAGCGTCACCCGATTGCCAGTCCGGCACCCGAGCCGATTGGTTCGGCTATGAATTACGATGTCGATGTCGATCGCGCCCGCCGTTTAACCCCGCTGGTAAAGGAGGGGTTCGCCACCAACCTGACCGAAGCCGCTACGCGGTTTGCGCTGTCTCACCCGGCGATGGGCACTATCCTGGTCGGTATGGCGACGCCGCAACAGTTCGAGGACGCACTCGCCGCGGTCCAAAAAGGCCCACTACCGCGAGCCGCGCTCGAGCGGCTATCCGCACTGCGGCAGTCATTCTCCGGCGAACCACGATGATCGCCCCGGCAATGAGATCCCCAGTCACTTCACCGGCGGTTGGCCACAGGCCGCGTTCAAATAGCGCAGCAACGCCCGCTGGACCGAGCCGGTGTGAAGCTCGGGTTTGTCCCGCGCAAACTGGATAACATTTTGCGTGAGTTGGGAGAGGTCCATTTTCGCGTTTCGCACACAGCTCTCGTAATGATGAGAAATCCCAACCTCATCAGCACCGGTGCCAAAGCTGGTCAGCGAATCGAACGCCCCGGCAAGGCATGTTTCTCGCTCGGCGCGGTTGCGAGCCCCCCATTCCTGATAGGTGTAGAAATTCGCCCGCACGGGCGCGACCAGTGCCAGTACGTTCGAGGCCGAGATTTTTATATCGGCGGTTCAAACCCGCCCGTCGGGCCGGCGGGTTTTTCCTGGCGCTGCAGCGCCAGGTTGGGATTGTTTCCTGCAAGACGGATGGTACGATCCAATCGGCGGCGCGGGGCTCGCTGCCGGAGCTGCTTGCCTAAAATCTGCCCGCGGGGCGTCTTGCCTGCAGGTGCGCTTTTTATTTAGCCGCGCTCGCTAACCGGACCCTAGCCGATTAATGGCTGGCGCGGCTATCTTGGAGGCAAGCAGAGTTGGCATTTTTTGGTTGTTTTACTGTTTGTAGACGAATCTTCATGTTCATCAGATACGGTTTCAATTTGATTTAGGGGGCACCGACGTGAGCAAGCTTACTACCAATCAATCGCCGTTGCGGCACTCCTTGTTTGACCACGACATTAACGACTCTTTCGATTTCAGTTCGAACTCCGATCCATCGCACCCCGACGCGCCGATCTCGATGGTCATCGATGCTCCGCCATCCCTGTCCTTCACTGCTCCGACCTACGTCGTCTATTCGAGCGACGTCGATCTTCCGCCCGCTCATGCGCCCGAAATTGTGATGGCGGCAGGCCCGGGGGGAGGGGCTCCGGGCGGCGGTACAACGACATCGGGCAGCTCGACGTTGGTGACGAATGGTACCGGCACGGGCCTATCTATCAATGTGGTCTGGGATTCCAGCGTCAGCTCTGCGCCGACCGGGTTCACGGCAGGCATCCTGCAGGTGGCACAGTATTTCGTCAGTCACTTCACCGATCACGTCACCCTCAACATCAATGTCGGGTTTGGCGAAGCCGGCGGTCGTTCCTTGAATGGCGCCCTCGGTATGAGCCTGACGAACCTTCAGTCCTCCAGCTATACGCAGATCCAAAATGCCTTGGCGGCTGATCAAACAAGTGCTGCTGATGCTTCCGCGGTGGCCTCGCTTCTCGGAGATCCCACCAACGGCGGACATTATTGGATCTCGACCGCTGAATCGAAGGGGATGGGGCTGTTGACCTCAACCACCAACACCGATGGCTCGGTTGGATTTAGCAGCAGTTCGGGTATTTTCGACTACGACAACAGTAACGGTGTCAGCTCGGGCCAATACGATTTCTTCGCCGTCGTTGCCCATGAATTCTCCGAAGTCATGGGTCGGATCTTGCTGGTTGGTGCCACCGTCGGCGGTACCTCGAACAGCTACGACGTCCTGGATTTGTTTCATTACTCGGCGCCCGGGACGCACGACCTCTCGGGTTCGGTCGCTGGTTATTTCTCCGTCGACAACGGCACGACGGACCTGCACGACTTTAACGTTTCCCCGCTCGGCGGCGATCGCGGCGATTGGGCGTCAAGCTCGACGCCCGATGCGTTCGATGCCTTCGGTACTCCGGGCGTGGTAGAACCGATCTCGTCTTCGGATTTGACGGCGTTGGATGCGATTGGCTGGAACATGGCGTCGACTGCGCCGCCGCCGGCGCTGCCCGACCTCACTGTCAGCAACCTGACCATTGACGGTACAGGCACGAGCGTCAGCTTCCAGCTGAACAACATTGGCACGATGGATACCACGTTCGATGCGACCAAGCCGGCGGCGAGCGTCTATCTGTCGACCGACAGCACCATCACGACAGCCGATACATTGCTGGGTTCGGTCAGCGAATCTTCGCTGGCCGCCGGCGCGTCGATTACGATCAGCAACATGCAGATCGCGCTGTCGGCGCCAGCCACCGGCGGGACTTACTATCTCGGCGTCATCGCCGATCCGGC
>Ga0157369_10007911_pt1 | contig 12221 bp, 7 predicted proteins | sample C25metaG_FD_113461 | JGI IMG/M metagenome (GOLD analysis project Ga0157369, IMG submission 113461) | Corn rhizosphere microbial communities from Kellogg Biological Station, Michigan, USA - C2-5 metaG | ecosystem: Host-associated > Plants > Roots > Rhizosphere > Soil | place: USA: Michigan...
GCTTTGATCCCCCAAGTTCCCTCATTCAAGCTGGCCGCGCCAGGCTAGGGGCATTCGCGTTTTACTGCGCCAAAAACTGCAGAACTTTATGATGCGATTCGGAAAAGTGGAAGCACTTAAGGCCGAAGGCGTCCACCCTCGTGCCTGGCTCTCTTTCGACGATCACAAAAAATTCCCACAGCATCGAGAGCGGCCGGCGGACTCTCGTTCACATGGAGTACATCTTGGAATGGTTATGTTCCGATACAGGATGACCTGGCTGTGAGGACACGAAGTTTGCGACTGATTTGATGTTCCCAACCAACCGAGAAAATCGTCAGCGCCGGGCAAATATTGGTAAATGGACGCCCAGAACACATGGCACGCAAAATGCCGGCAGGTCAGTTTGGAGTGAATGCTCATGCACAAAGCAAAGCTGCTGCCGTTTTTCGCGAGTGGAGAATCAATACGAACAGACACAAACTCGACCGCAGATTTGAAACGCCTTTTTCTTGAGCTGCAGCTGCTCCGACAAAGGGTGAGAATTGCGGAATGTGGACGAATCGCTCGCACTCGAGATGGGTCAAACCATGAAATCCAACTCTCGAAGGCCGAGCCTTCGAAACATCCAGTGCGTGCCCGCGATTAAACGTACATCCCTTCATTGTGTCTATCGGCCCCGCTGCCAGACCGTGCGCCTCGTGACTCCAAGGCGAAACGAAAATGAAAAATGGATATCTCGAAAAGGCGGACCTCGGCTCGGCAACGCTCGTAACGCTTACCGCTGCAAATACCGGGGAATCGCAACTTCCAACGAACAAGAGAAGTTCATAACATCGTTCCCTGCCAACTCGGACGGTCTGCCTCATTTCAGGTAGCCGCCGTCCGTTTCTTGCCTTACCAATTGGTCGTACGGTGCGATTCTCGATGTTGAAGAACGATATTAATTGTTGCGCTGGACTCCGGCTGGGCTTATATTTGGGATGGTTAAGAAAAAGTTAATTATCGCCCGTGTAATTAAATCTTACCGCGAAATTAAATAGTGGTGTTGATGTGTCGATCGAATCAGACATTCGCGACAAGATCGGTCAATTCGAGCGTTCCTCGAACGTACAATCTGCCAATTTCACTCCCCAGGCAGTCCCGTTTGTTTTGCCGTTAATTGATGTATGCACCATCCTGCTCTGTAGCCTGACAGGAGCCACCGCATATCAATTGGCCGTCGGCAATCCGATCCCGGACCTTACGCCACAATTTGCCGTCGGCCTGCTCGCAGGCCTCTTTTACGTCCTGCAAATGAGCCGGAACGGGTTCTACGAACTTCCGGAGACTGCGACACATCGTGTCGAAGTCCGCAATATAGTGGTCCACTGGTTCACGACAGGGCTGCTGCTGGCGCTCGTCGCGTTCCTGCTGAAAGTTGGCGTCGCCTTTTCCCGCGGGACTTTTATCGTATTTTGTTTTCTTACTCCCGTTGCGCTGCTGGGAATGCGCAAGGTTACGAAGATTGTTCTGACCGAGGCCATTTCCAGAGGAATGATCGGGCGGCGTGACACGGTGCTGCTTGGCGAACTCAATGAAATGCTCGCATTGAAGCCGCAGGATTTGCTCGCCGCTTGTGGGGCGACCGAGGTCAACCGTTTCGCGTTAAGTCGAGAAGGCGATCCCGAAACACGCATTGCAGCGGATGCTCGAACTATCGAACTCCTGGCTGACTTTGTGCGCCGTCACGATTGTCGGCAAATTTTACTGGCTCTGCCCTGGAGCGATTCCGACCGGATAGACTTCGTCCGGGATCGAATAAAGGCACTCCCGGTAGCTGCTCGTTTGCTTCCCGATTTGCGCGTGCGATCCCTGACCAGTCTTACATGGTCAGGCCGTAATCGCACTTTCGCGATAGAGGTTCAAAGGGCCCCGCTCAGCGGCGTGCAGCGGTTCGTGAAACGTTTGGTGGATGTTCTGGTGTCCAGCCTGGCGCTGGTATTTTTCATGCCGGTAATGGCGCTGACGGCCATTGCAATCAAGCTTGACAGTCCGGGGCCAGTGATTTTTCGGCAGAGCCGCAAGGGGTTCAACGGGAAGCAATTCGTCATTTTCAAATTCCGGACCATGACGGTCCAGGAAAATGGCCCGACGGTAATGCAGGCTACTCGCGATGATGTGCGGGTGACGAACCTCGGGCGCTTGTTACGATCATCGAGCATCGATGAATTGCCCCAGCTTTTGAATGTGTTGAGGGGCGACATGTCACTTGTAGGGCCTCGCCCTCATGCGCTCGCCCACGACAATTACTTCGAGAGCATCCTCAGCGACTACGCGTTTCGTCACCACGTCAAGCCAGGCATAACCGGCTGGGCTCAATGCAACGGCGCCAGAGGTGCTACGCCCTCGATCGAGCACATCTCGAAACGAGTGAAGTTTGATCTGTGGTACATCAACAACTGGAGTCTTTGGCTTGATGTACAGATATTGATGAGGACCGCTTTTGAGGTTGTAAGAAAGCACAACGCCTATTGAGCGGGACTTACGCTTCCGCGTTTCGGGATCGAAATAGCCAATCTCAAATTCGACTTTGCGTTTTATACAATTGGATGTACCGCGGAATCGTGGGTTCAATGGTGGGCGGATGAGCAAGAAATTGAACCTCGATGCCATGTCAATCGACGAGATGTGGCAATTGCATGAGAAAATCATTCAAGTTCTTTCCGCGAGATTGACGTCGGAAAAGCGTGAGCTCGAAAAGAGATTGGCGAAGCTTCGTCGCGATAGGCAGATGCCCGGCCTGGAAATGCGGAATGGAAAGGCAGAGGACGCGGTTCCGGAGAGACGCAAATATCCGAGAGTAATACCCAAATACCGAAATCCCGACGCCCCGTCGGAAACCTGGTCAGGCCGCGGAAAGCAGCCGCGCTGGCTGACCAGCGCTATTACGGCGGGCCATACGATCGATGAGTTCACGATTGTCAACGGCGAACCAAGCAACAACGGAGCGCGTCGACAGCCGGCTTGATAGACAGCTCCCAAGCGGGCACGCCGATCCAAGCTGTTGCGAGACGGAAATCCCTCGCATTCGTGTAGATAGCTACATAATTGCCCGTTCCGAACAATTTTAAGGTTTGCGGCTCGGCCGCAATCCCGTGGATTGTATTCGTTTTGGCGCGACTTCCTCCAATTACCACCCGAATTCCGCCCAAATATGCGGACCAAATCCCGAAGTCCGGGATTCGCGCAGTTTTTGGGGAATATCGCGCTGCCGCGAAGCCGAGAGAAATCTCTCGACTACACGAAGAATTAACCGGCGGGATGGGAACTTAACTGCAGCATAGCGCTTGGGGATTTGGCTTCCCAGGCGCTGGCGTGCTGGAGGGGCGATAAAATGATTTGGCTCGCAATCATTAGCCTTTTAGTGGGGGCTGTGCTGGCCCAACGCTTCAAGATCATGGTGCTGGTGCCCGCAACCGCAATGGCGCTAGCCGCAGCCGCGAGCACGGGGCTTGTGCAAGTCCACTCCGCCGGGTGGACCATTTCGATTGCCGCCGCGGGGATCGCCAGCCTGCAGATTGGCTACTTCATCGGGCTGGGGATCCGGCACGTGATCGAAGCCCCTGTGTCGGAAGCGCCGCGATCGTTCAGGCCAAGCGCTTCTTCTGCGAGGCATCCAGCGCGATAACATTCAGAAGGCCCGCATCTGCGATTAAGCCTCGGCCTTAACGTTTTGCGCATTCGCAATAACTTCAGGGTAGCGTGTCGCTCGCTCGCGTAAAAAGGCGAGCATTCGATCCTGTTTTTATGATTGAGGTGACCAGACGCATGTACGGGATCATAGATGTTTGGGGTCCCGGTCCGGTCGCAGAGCAACTCGTCGATTCACCGAAGTGTCTCGAATATCGCAGCTACGATTCCGCTGGCATTGCAACGCTGGAAGGCGACGCGCTCGAGCGGCGGCGCGCCGCGGCGCTGACCGAAAGCAATAGCTGGCTGCCTGGTAGTGGCCCGATCGAATTGACGTCTGTCATCGCACTTCGTGGATGTCCGCCTGCACGCGATGAAGCATGGCATAGCGGCCACCCTTTTTGATCAGTTCGTCGTGGGTCCCATCCTCCACGAGACGACCGCGATCGATTGTAATGATCCGATCGCTCCTGCGCACGGTCGACAGCCGATGAGCGATGATAAAAACCGTGCGCCCCTGGGCAATGCGCTGCATGTTCTCCTGGATGATACGCTCGCTTTCATAGTCGAGCGCACTCGTAGCTTCGTCAAAGATCAAAATGCGAGGATTGGTCACCAACGCTCGCGCGATCGCGATCCGCTGACGCTGTCCTCCCGAGAGGCTTGCACCGCGCTCCCCGACGATCGTGTCATACCCCTCCGGCAGCTCCAATATGAAATCATGCGCGCCGGCAAGCTTTGCAGCTTCGACGACCCGTTCAATAGGCATAGCCGGATCCGGCAAGGCGATATTGTCCCGAATCGACTGATTGAAGAGCACGTTCTCCTGCAGGACGGCTCCGATCTGGCGGCGCAGCCACGACGTATCGACCATGGCGAGGTCGACGCCATCGACCAGCACGCGACCGCGCTCGGGGATGTAAAGACGCTGGACAAGCTTGGCCACCGTACTTTTTCCCGAGCCTGAGGACCCGACGATGCCAATGACCTGTCCGGCCGACACATCGAAGCTGACGTCGTGCAGCACTTCCGATCCGTCGATCCGATAGCGAAAGCTCACATGGTCGAATGTGACATCACCGCGAATTGCCGGCAGCGCACTGCGAGCCGGATTGAATTTGGGTTCCGGAGGAGCGTTGAGAATATCGCCCAAACGCTCGACTGAAAGCCTTGCCTGATGAAAATCCTGCCAGATCTGAGCGAGCCGCAACACCGGCTGGCTCACGCGGCCCGCCAGCATATTGAATGCGACCAGTTCCCCGACCGTAAGACCTCCGGAGATAACCAGCCGAGCCCCAAAATAGAGCAGCGCGGCCATCATGACCTTGTTGACGAACTGGACGCTGTTGCTGGCGGTATTGCCCAGCTGTGAGACACGAAAGCTTGCGGCCACATAGCCAGCCAGCTGCTCTTCCCAGCGTCGCTGCATCTGAGGCTCCACCGCCATCGCCTTGAGGGTCTCGATGCCGGTGATGCTTTCCACCAAGAAGGCCTGGTTTTCCGATCCTCGCTTGAATTTTTCATCGAGGAGTGTTCGAAAACGCGACGTCGCGCCGGCGGAAATCACGATGTAAACCGGGAATCCGATCAGGACGATGCCCGTCAGAAGCGGTGAATACAAAAACATGACGCCGAGAAAAACGAAGGTAAAAAACAAATCGATCACGAGCGTCAGTGCGGAGCTGGTCAGGAAAGTCCTGATATTCTCCAATTCGCGGACCCGCGCCACTGAATCGCCAACTCGACGGGCCTGGAAATAGGCCGTCGGCAAAGCGAGCAAATGCTGAAACAATCGCGCGCCAAGTTCGACATCGATCCGGTTGGTCGTGTGCGAAAAAAGGTAGGTGCGCAGAATCCCCAAAATTGTTTCAAACGCACCGATGCCGAGCAACCCAAGGACCAGCACGTCCAGCGTGCTTATGCCGCGGTGGACGAGGACCTTGTCGATAACAACCTGAAAGAACAACGGCGAGACGAGCGCAAACAACTGCAGAAAGAACGAAGCTACAAGTACTTCCGTGAGTTGCCGGCCGTACTTTTGTATTGCACCCAAGAACCACGTGATGTCGAAGCGCCGCGACAGCTCCATGAGATTGGAACGCTTCGTCATGAGAATGATGCGGCCGTCCCAAACTGCCTCGAGGTCGTCTTTCGTCATCAATTCGGGGCGAGGCGTTTTCGTCGACTGCACGACGATCTTGTCATCACCCACCTTGCCGAGAAGGAGAAAGCCACCGTCCTTGAGCACAGCAATAGCTGGCATGGGTGTGGTCGCCAGTCGTGCCCAGCTTGTTTTCAGTTCGCGCGCCTTGAGGCCAAATTCCTTGGCGCATCGGATCATGTCGGCAACGCCAAGCACTGCGGTGCCGCACTGATGACGAACCTGATTGGGATCGGCCCCGACACCGTGAAAGCGCAGCAGCATGACCAGGGCCGCAAGACCTGGATCAATCGGTCCCGATGTTTCCGAAGGTGCCGCCATATTGTTGCTCACAGTCCTGGTTTTAAGTCCCGGGTTGAACGACATCGTACTGGCGGAGATCTGTGCTGTCGCATAATCTTCTATACTTTTTAATATGTTAGCTTTAGTTTAAGGATTACTCGCCGGCCATGATTTTGACCAAGGCGCCGCTAAAAAGTTGCGATCAGTGACCAGTTAACCACATCTGGTTCGACTTATCAGCTGGCAATGCGGGCGGATATCTGACGGTTTTTGGTGGGATTCATGAAAGCGGAAAAGAAAATACTGCCCTTTCCGGCGCGCCCGAAATTCCGGGAGCGGGAGGAGCTGGCTTTTCTGCCGGCCGCACTCGAGATCGTGGAAACCCCAGCCTCTCCTACCGGGCGTGCGATCGGCGCGACCCTTGTTGCATTATTCGTGCTCGCATTGGCTTGGGCGAGCCTGGGCCATGTGGACATCGTCGCGACGGCCACTGGACGGGTTATCCCGACCGGCCGCAGCAAGGTGATACAGCCGTTCGAGACCGGCGTAGTTCGTGCCATTCACGTCTCGGATGGGCAAAATGTACGAGCCGGGGAAGTGTTGATCGAGCTTGATCCCACCATTGTTGCAGGCGAGGTGAACCACCTTCAAAGCGATCTTCTATCGGCACAATTAGACATCGCCCGCCTGCGTGCGGCGCTGGCTGATACCGATGACCCGCTTGCCGCTTTCCAGCCACCGGAAAACGCCAGTCCGGCACTTGTCGCCCAACAACGACAGTTCTTGGTGGCGCAGGTCTCGGAGCATCGATCGAAAATAGCCGCGCTCGACGGGCAGCGAGCACAGAAAGAGGCCGAACTCGGAACCATCAAGGCGACGGTAGAGAAGCTCAATGCGGTGATTCCAACGATTGAAGAACGCGTCAACATTCGAAAGACACTCAACGAATACGGCTCGAAATTGCAGTATTACGAGGTGCTGCAGCAATTGACGGACAGCCAACAGGAGCGATTGGTCCAAATCAGCCATTTGAAGGAGGCGCGGGCTGCGATTGGTGCCATCGTCCAGACCCGTTCTCAGACAGTGGGAGAATACCGCCGAACCCAGTTCGGCGAATTGACCGAGGCTGAACGGAAAGCTGCGGGACTGTCAGCCGATCTGTCGAAGGCCGAGCAACGCAGCAAGCTTCAGCAGTTGACTGCCCCCGTCTCAGGCATGGTTCAGCAATTGGCGATCCATACGGTCGGCGGTGTCGTAACGCCCGCACAGACCTTGATGGTGATCGTTCCTCGCGACAGCCAGATCGAGATCGAAGCCATGGTAAGCAACCGCGACATCGGCTTCGTGCACGTTGGCGATGAAGTGGAAGTCAAGATCGACACTTTTGACTTCACCAGGTACGGGCTCTTGCACGGACGGGTACGGACCATCTCGTCAGATGCAATCACCCGTGACGCCGCAACCGACAAGCCGGACGAAAAGGCGGCGGGCGCGACCAACGCCAGCAGCGAACCCAAGGGTCAAGAACTCTCCTACGCGGCGCGGATTTCGATTGACCGTCCGCAGATGCAGGTCGACGACAAGATGGTCAACCTCTCGCCGGGTATGGCGGTAACCGCCGAAATCAAGACCGGCTCTCGACGAATTATCAGCTATTTGCTGTCGCCGATCATGAAATACAACCAGGAAAGTCTGCGCGAGAGATAGACAAAGCGGCGGTATTTCATTGTCGCCTCGCCTACTCGTTTTCAGTTGCAGGACTGTTTTCCATCCAAAACCGTGCACGGCTTGCCTGGGCTCGGCGGCGATACATTCGGCTTGTCGGTGTTCGCTCTAACCACCTTCGGTGGCACCGCCGGCCTTTGAGGAGCCGACACTGATTGTTGTTGCTGACCGAATTGTTTGGGAGGCGACGCCAACACAGTGTGAGCCGCCGGTTTCGATTGGCCGTTTAATGGCGATCGCACGGAGGTTGCTGACGTTGAGCCTGACGGCGAAGCACTGCCCGTCGTCTGCGGCGGTAGCTGATCGGCCGCCGTCTGTGGCGGCAACTGCGCGGCGCCAGAGGTTCGCGCGGGCATATTGGTCGGTCGCTTGAGAGTTGCCGGACGGGCTGTGGGAAGCGGAATAGCGCCAAACGTGTGCTGTGTCTTGTCTTGGACTGGCGGCAGGCGACCGGCCGTTGACGGTGCGCCCATCATGGGCGTGTAAATCGGCGTTTCATCCGCCATCGAAGGCGCCGGCGATTGAACAAGGCTCGAGGATACATGATCAATCGGTTGCTGAGCGGTCATGGGTTGCTGGGCGATCGGAGGCATCTCCGACGATCGCGAGGGAGCTTTGGTCTCTTCCCGCAACGGCGTCACGGCCTCAGGTTGGGCCTTCGCCAGCTTCCGATCGTCTGTTCCATCGGATTGCGAAATCGATGGTGTTGCGAGTTTGTCGTTTTGCCTGATCGGACCGTCAATCGTTCCCCGAACGATCAACCCTTCGAGGCTGTCGGAGGCAAGCGGATTTGACGGCACCGCTACGCCAGGGGGGACTCTGGCATGGGTGGGGAGTGGCGCGAATCCCGGCACCGAAAGAGCATGTTCTCCGACGGACGCCGCAGGTTTTGACAATTCCGACAGCTCGGCCGGAGGAGGTCCGAGGAAGTAGGCCGGCAAAAGGGGCGGCGGTTCAAACGCAAATTCCGGATCATCCAACTTGAGCACGGTCCGCTCGATATATGGAAGTTCGTCCGGTAACGGAGGTGGTACGTCGTATTCGATCCTGGCGAATTTGGATGGGAGGGCGCTGGACGCCCCCAGCCGGCTCAGAAGGCTGCGAGCATCTCCTGCGTGAGGGCCCTGCGGATAACGTTCCAGATATGTCCAGTAGGCATCGGGCACGTTGGCCTGATAGGATCTCCGCCAGGTGATCGCCTCCCGTCTTGCCGCAAGAAGGGCCTGGACGCGATTTGCCATGGGGTCCTGCCAGTAGTCCGCAATAAAATCCGCATAGCCGTCCAAAGTATCGCGCAGCAACGCGACAAAGTAAGCGTCGCGCGCGCCAAGGATTCGCAAAGGCTGCGCGCGCATCCTGGCTATCCGATCCGGCGAATCCTCCGGCGCGGGCGCGCCCGGATCTCGATCAAAGAATACAAATTGCGCCTGGATCTTCGAGGCATGCCAGGGGACCTGCGCGCCCTTTGTCAGTTCATTGACACGCAAGCGAACGCGATCGAACAACGCGGGAGGCGTCTGGCCGCCGTCCCTGACCATCTCCGCGAGTGCCTTCGCGTAGGCCCCATAGCCGTCGCCGACATCGCGTGCGACCGTGCCCGGTGCGGCGTTGAACGCAATCAGCATATTGGGTTCGGGCTCGACCCATGCGAGACCGCCGGCGGGCGGCGATCCCGACAATAAAGAGGGATTTGTGCGCGCCGCATCAACAATCACGAAAGCCGCCTTCAAATGGAGGGCGGCGAGTGAGCGCATCTGCTCGGATAATCGCACAGCGCGCACAGGCACGTCTTCAGGGGCGACCATGTCCGCATCAACCGGGAAGAGATAGTTCTCGCCTTCCAGCTGTAACCCGTACCCAGCGAAGTACACGACAGCTATGGCATCAGGTCCAGCTTTCCGGATTCTGTCTGTAAAATCGCTGAAGGCCTTGCGTAGGCTGTCTCCGTTCAAATCACGTTCAGCAGCGACCTGAAATCCGGCCCCCTCCAACGTTTGCGCAATCAAGGCCGCATCGTTGACCGGCGTGGCGAGCGCGTTGGCCTTGTATGAGGCATTCCCGATCACGAGCGCAAAACGCATCTCGTACGCTGTTGCCACTGTCGGAGACAGTGACGCAACACCGAGAAAACCAATTGCAAGGATGATCAAAAGTCGCTGCATCGGTATTGTCATCGAGTGGCGGAGACACACAGCAACATTGCTCCAAAAACGGAGTCTCTACCCCGTTATGGGAAGTGGACCGGTCCCATCACATAACAAAATAATCCGCTCTTGACAGCCGGAATCGTGATTCCCGTGCGTAGCTTGCCGCCATCAATTCCCGCAGGCGTTCGCTTTTCCGGCCTGGCGGGTCAAACCACCACTCAGGCCTGGTGCTGCTGCTGCTGGGGCACAATCGACCGTGCCAACTGTGACGCGAATTCCGAGGGGGACGTCAGTGAAGGGGCACTGTCGCCGAACCCTGAGGACGGGAACGCTGACGAGATGTGTTGCGACCACAGCGCCAGCTGTTGGTTCAATGCGGCGTCTAATGGATCATCCGCAACATTCTCTGAGACCGAACTCCCGGCTTGGGTACCTGGCACAGGCGGATCGACCAGTGATGTCCCACCGTGACCATCGCTGGATACCGTGAAGTTCGCCAGTGTGTAATTGCCGAGCAGAGCAAGGCTGGCTGTGTGAACTCCATCGCTTACCGTCAACGCGCCAGGTGAGTTGTTACCGGAATAGCTAAGCGTCGCTCCGGCACCGGCAGTGATGTCAGCCAGGTCGATCACGTCTCCAATCGCAAGCTGACCGCCGATCGTACCTTGGAAGTTTACCGAGTTGTCAATGACGAGCGTGCCCGTCGCGCCTGCGAAACTGACCGATCCGGAATAGGCCCCGGTGAGCTCTGCGCTTGCGCCACTGCCGACCACGAGGGTGTTCGTGCCGATGCTGCTTCCACTGCCGGAGAGCAGGATTACTCCATCTCCGTTCAGATCCTGGTGGAAGCTCGCCTCAATCCCTTGCAGCGCCGAGCTGGAGCCCGAGACGATGCCGCCGACAGCATTGGAAATCACATTGCCATTGCTGTCGGTGTTCCACACTGTGTACTGGTTTGATCCCGAAGCCTTCAGCGCAACCTCGTAGCCACTGCCGGTCTGCTCCGCCGCGATAAAGGTCCAACCGGCGAACTGACCCACCTTGACAGGCGCGCCATATTTCAACTGAGGACCCGTGCCGCCGCCAACAGGATTCAAATAGTAATAGCCGCCAAGCTGGGTCAGAGCGGTCGAACCGGATGCCTCTATCACCGTCGGGACAAGGCCGACGCTACCGTCGCCATTCAGGTCCTGATGAAAGCTCGTCTCGATCGCTTCCAGCGCATAGCTGGAGCCCGAGACGATGCCTCCGACGAGATTGGAGGTCACGTTACCGTTGCTGTCGGTGCCCCAGACCGTGTACTGATTTGATCCGGAAGCCTTCAGCGCAACCTCGTAGCCGCTGCCGGTCTGCTCCGCCCCGATAAAGGTCCAACCGGCGAACTCGCCCACCGTGACCGGCGAACCACCATATTTCAGTTGAGGACCAGTTCCGCCGCCAACGGGATTCAGGAAGTAATAGCCCCCAAGTTGGGTCAGAGCGGTCGAGCCGGACGCCTCTATCACTGTCGGGACAAGGCCGATGCTACCGTCGCCATTCAGATCCTGGTTAAAGGTCGTCTCGATCGATTCCAACGCATAGCTCGAGCCCGAGACGACGCCTCCGACCGCATTGGAGATCACGTTGCCGTTGCTATCGGTGTTCCAGACCGTGTACTGGTTTGATCCAGAAGCCTTCAGCGCAACCTCGTAGCCGCTGCCGGTCTGCTCCGCGCCGATGAAGGTCCAACCGGCGAACTGGCCCACCGTGACGGCCGAACCACCATACTTCAATTGAGGGCCAGTCCCGCCGCCAACAGGATTCAGGTAGTAATAGTTCGCAACCTGATCCAGAGCTGTCGAGCCGAACGACTCGACTGCTGTCGTGGCAACGCCGACCGTACCGTCGCCATTCAGATCCTGATTGAACGCCGTCTCGATCGATTCCAACGCATAGCTGGAGCCCGAGACGATGCCTCCGACAGCATTCGAAGTCACGTTGCCGTTGCCATCAGTGACCCAGACCGTGTACTGATCCGTCCCAGGCAAATTCAGCGCGACCTCGTAACCGTTGCCGACCTGTACCCCTGCGATGAACGTCCACGCGCCAAATTGGCCGTCGGTTACCACCGTGCCGCCATACGTGAGGGCCGGTCCGACCCCCGCGCTGTTGGCCAAATAGTGCTTGTTCCCAACGTGGGTCAAGTGGGCGCTGGTGTCGATCTGAAGCGTGCCCGAGGGATTGGTCACCGCCCCGGTCAGGTCGGCCGCATTGCC
>Ga0157369_10007912_pt1 | contig 12221 bp, 5 predicted proteins | sample C25metaG_FD_113461 | JGI IMG/M metagenome (GOLD analysis project Ga0157369, IMG submission 113461) | Corn rhizosphere microbial communities from Kellogg Biological Station, Michigan, USA - C2-5 metaG | ecosystem: Host-associated > Plants > Roots > Rhizosphere > Soil | place: USA: Michigan...
CATCGTTATCAAAATCAGCATAAGCAGCACCATTTGAAAATGTAGGAACAGATAAGCCCCAGCTATCAGTTACATCACTAAACGTGAGATTTCCATTATTGTGAAATGCATAATTATGCAGTTTGATCTGAGGTATTTGTTCAAGCATCTCCTGTTTTGATACAAGCCCTGTGGCATCTTTGCGGTACGCTATAAAATCATGATCGCTCACATCTCTGGGAAATCCATTTGTAATAACTATATCACGATAGCTATCGTTATCAAAGTCTGTTATAACAGGTGCCCAACTCCAGTCTGTTTGCGCAATACCACTCAGGAAAGAAATGTCACTAAAAGCAGGCGCACCGATACTATCATTTTCACCAAGTCTTGGTCCTTCATTTAATTGCAAAGTATTGCGTACATATTGATATTGATAACCGAATTGATCAAAATTTTGGTAAGTGATATAACTGTTGGCTCCGGACATCTTTTTTTTGCGAAGATTATCCTGGGGGCTCATGTCTAATTCAATCACATCAGGTAAACCATCATTATTAATGTCAGTTATATCCTGCCCCATTGAATTAAAAGAAGTATGCTTAAAATATTCTTTTGCACGGTTTGTAAATGTGCCGTCATGGTTATTTATATAAAGAATATTGCTTGATATAAAATCATCGGAAACATAAATGTCTTTCCATCCATCATGATTAATATCGCAAATGGTTGCAGCATGACCGTAGCCAGCAAACGTCATTCCTGCCTGTGCTGATACATCGTGAAACACCGCATGCTTTAAAGTTGCATTCCAATCATTACGATAAAGTTTTCCAATGCTTTCTTTTTGCGTGGACATATTGCGGCGCCCAAAAACAGATTGGTCGTAACCGGTAGATGCTTCATTTACGGTTAGATACATATCGAGGTCGCCATCATTATCATAATCAAAAAAACTTGCCATGGTTGATTGTACACTCATATCTAAACCATATGCAGCAGCCATATCTTTAAAATGCGGAACACCATCTTTATCCGAGCCTTGATTTATGTACAAAATGTTGCGTCTTCTAAGCGAATCTTTGTAAATAGTATTGCAGATATAAATATCAGGAAGCCCATCATTATTTATATCAACTACTGAAACACCTCTTGCCCATCTGCCTGCACCGGAAACGCCTGCTTTATCAGTTACATCTTCAAATTTAAAATTGCCTTTATTTAAATAAAGCTTGCAGGAAACCATGTTGCCAGTAAAAAAAATATCTTGTTTGCCATCATCATTGAAATCTCCAATGCCTACTCCGCCACCATTATAAATATTTACAACATCAAGCGGATTGATAGAATCGTTTTCTACTATTTTGTTATTAAATGAAATACCTGAATGAGCGGAAGAAATCTTTTTAAATAATGTGTGATTGTTGTTACAGGATAAAAATAAAAATGCAGACAAACAAATAAATACTAAACAGAACCTCATATTAATCAAACTATTTAGCGATAAAAGTAAAGATATAGTTGTCTTAAATAAAAAAGGCTTCCGTTTTGCAGAAAGCCTTTTTTATAAAATATATTAAATTAATACCCAGGGTTCTGTGCAAGGTTTGGATTAAGTGCTATAGCGCCTTGCGGTATTGGCAAAAGAGTCCAATTTGGTGTAATCGCAGTATTATATAAACCATGTATTTGCCCATCATGTGTTGGGCCTGGCGCAGGATTAGGAACAGGATTATAGCTTCCTTCTTTAGCACCATTCGCACTATTTATGAATTTAACAGCTACATCGGTACCTGCCCTGCAAAGATCAAAGAAAGTGGAGTATTCACCAGTAAGTTCATGTCTATATTCACTTAGTACCATTTGCAAAGGATCTGTTATAGTCTGACCAGGAGTACCATCATAATTAGCGCTGTCTTTCATAACAGCAGGCGCTGTTCCGCCAAATGCTCTGTCGCGTACTAATTTAAGATCAGCCATTCCGCCGGGAACATCACCTGTACGAATTTTACATTCAGCCCTGCTTAATAAAACTTCAGCATAACGCATTAATATTTGGTTTTGGTCTCCAAAAATATGTGACTGACCGTCACTGGGATTACTATAATTGCCGGTAAGATTTGGGTCTCTCCATTTTTTTGCACAAACATATCCTGTGCGCTGTTTATCATCTCCATACCAGGGGTGACTTAATGCACCGCAAGTATTAATAATTTTACCATTATCACCAATATAAGTAGGATTACCTGCAGCAAAACCTGCCACTACAGGAGGATATCCTTTTATGCCTCCCCATTTAGCAATAATTCCCGGACTTTGCAATGTATCGCCCGGGCCTACAATCGTAAGGTATTTACGCTTGTCTCCAACTTGATAAGAGTTCCATAATGCTGGATTACCATAGTCATAACCCTGTTGCGTTATTTCATTTGGCCAGCTAAAGCTGTCTATCCAGCCAAGCTCAGCTCCGGGTGGTTGCCAGCTTCCGCCCCAATCCTGCGGATCACCTGGTTTTAAGTAAAACTGAACTTCAAAAATAGATTCATCATTATTCTGATGATTATATTCATTTACATCTGCAAAATTTGGCATCAGATGATAGTTATCAAATTCCGGATTATTGAAAGCTGCCAAAGCTCCTGCATAATCCTGTAGCCACATGCGAGCTGCGCCTTCATAAGCATATGCGGCACCTTTCGTAGCTCTTCCTAAATCAGCAGATGCTAATTGAGTCTTGGACAGTAACAAAGTTTCTGCCTGTTGCATATCTGACACTACTTGTTGAAATACAGAATCCCGTGAATCCCTCGATCTCAACCCAAGGTTTAAAGCACCGGTAGTGTCTGTTTCCAATGGAACGCCGCCAAAAGAAGCAGCCAGGTAATAGTAGGTCATGCCTCTCAGGAAAAAAGCTTCTCCTCTTAAACGGCTTGCTAATGTATGATCAATCACGCCATCTGTTTCAGCCTTGGTAATAACGGCAAATACAGAATTTGCCCTTGCAATTCCAATATAAGATTGGTTCCAAAAAGTGATAAGTCCAACAAAAATTGGAGCGATTTGATAGTTATTCCAAAATACATCTGCACCCCAGTTGAAGAAGTCATGCGTTCCAAAATTAGCTCTGTACCAAATGCATTTTTTAAGCAGGTCACTATTCTGATATGTATCATAAATAGCATTAACAAGAGAAATCACCTGCTGCGGCTTACTGGCAGCAGCGTCGGGAGAGATTCCAAATGTATTATTTTGATTTAAAAAACTTTTACTGCACGATAGCGGAATAACTGCGCAGGGGAGAGCTATGAGACTGATTATGATTATAATTTTAATTCTTTTCATCTGAATATTTTTTATTTTTTTAAATGACCAGATGGAACTACACATGAAAAAATTTTCATAATAATATGAGAAGAAATTGAAAATTTTTTTATGCTCCGTTTCATATTGCTGAATTGGTCTTTATTTAAAATGTTACGTTTAATCCAAAAGTAAAATACCTGGATGAAGGATATGTTCCATTATCAATCCCGTTTTGAGTTGCATTTCCACCCTGAATTCCTATTTCCGGATCAAGCCCAGTGTATTTGGTAATAGTAAAGATGTTTTGAGAAGATATATATATTCTTATCCTTGATATAGAAAAACGATTTAATAAACTTGTTGGTAAGGTATAACCAATGGAAACGTTTTTAAGTTTCAAAAAACTTCCATCCTCAATCCATACGCTGGATGGAACATTGTTAATTGAACTGTTATCACCGGGAGTACCGACCGCCCTCGCATACCTGTTTGATGGATTGGTTGGCGTCCAGTGATTCTGGTAGTAAACTTGGTTTACATTTTCAGATCCAACTCCACCGCGTCGCGCAAGGCTTTCCAGGTTACTTTCAACATAATTCAATACTTTGTTTCCATAAGAACCATAAAAGTATAAATTGATATCCCATGCTTTATAAGTTGCGTCAAGGTTTAGCCCACCAAAAAATTTAGGTTGAGGATTTCCGATAGGCACCCTGTCATCAGCGTTTACAAGGCCATCTCCGTTAATATCTGCAAAATAACGATCACCGGGTACAGCTACAGCTCCAGGACGATATATACCACCGGGAGCTTTTGCATTTAAATCATCAATTTGCTTTTGGGATTGATAAATACCGATTGCTTTATAACCAAAAAACTCTCCTACCGGTTTTCCAATATAGGAACGGGTATACTCATCCCAGCCTTGGAAACCGTTTAAAATTAAACCGCCAAAATTAGTTACAAAGTCTGTTCCTGAGGTGATGCTCGTAAGTTTATTTTTGATAGTTGTCAATGTTAAACCAATACCGTAATGAAAATCCTTGCTTCCGTTACCATTGTAGTTTAGTGCAAACTCAAAGCCTTTATTATTCATACTTCCTACATTGCGGGTAATGGAATTATAACCGGTTTGTGCGGGTGACGCAAGCCGCAACAGAAAATCTTTTGAGTCACGGTTAAAATAGTCAGCAGTAAAGGTTAAAGCACCGTGTAAAAACGCAGCATCAAGGCCAATATCTAATTGCTTATCGGTTTCCCATTTCAGGGTTGGATTGGCAGGCTGGGTTTGTGCAATACCATTCTGGTATATTTTATTAAATGGATAACCGAGATTATCAAGTCCTCCACCATTTACATTAGAAGGATAATTCCCTGCATACAGCGACTGGTATTGAAATAATCCTATGGGAGCCTCATTTCCTACTTCACCCCAACTGCCTCTGATCTTCAAATCACTGAGCCAATCCGCATCTTTTAAAAACGATTCATTTTTTACTCTCCATCCAACAGCAACAGAGGGGAAAGTGCCATATTTATGCCCTGTATCAAACTTAGAAGATCCATCTCTTCTTATAGTACCTGTTAACATGTATTTATCTGCATACTGGTAGGTTATTCTTGCAAACGTTGAAGCCAGCGTATAAATGTTTTGACCATTTCCGGTATTCGTTCCAGGAGTATTCTGATCAAGAACAAGATTTGAAACCAGTGATAGATCTCTCGTAACACTGTTTGGCGGAATACCGCCACCTCCCATACCTGTCCATGTATTTTTCTGGGCGGAAATGCCACCCACAAAATTGATGGTATGTAAACCGAAAGTTTTATCGTATGATATAGTATTCTCCCATAACCATTCAAATGTCTTGTTTATGGTCTGGTGATAATTTGCAGGTGTCACAATTGTTCCGGCATATTGCAGACTGGCCCTGTTATCTTCCGGCTGAAGATAAAAGCTGGAAAAATTACTCACATTAGCCCCAAAGTTGGTTTTAATTTTAAGACCATCGTAAATAGTTGCTTCCAAAGAAGAAGTAGCTAATATGTAATTTGTAATATTTTGATATTGGTTCGTTTCAACAGAATAAACAGGGTTGCCAAAGCCACTCACAACATTATTAAGAGGATTGTAAAAACCATAATTGCCATTTGGGTCTTTTATCTGGGTAGTGAGCCTGCTACCACTGTCCATGGTAGGTGGGTTAGTTGCTACACTTAAAAGATTAAACCCAGTGAGAGGATTGTTTGCATTTTGGTAAGAATATTTCACGCTTGTTGATGATTTGAGCCAACTGGTAGCCTGGTAGTCGAGATTGAGATTAAGGCTGTACCTCTTAAAAAAGGAGCCGATTACAATACCCTTTTGATCATAATAACCAAACGACATTGCGGCCTGTACTTTATCACTTCCTCCACGAATTCCAATCGTATAGTTTTGTGTTAAGCCAGTCCGATAAATTGCATTCTGCCAATCTACACTATGAAGCGCTTGCGGTGTACGCCAAATGGGTAATCCATGATAACTATGGGTAGAATCTGCATCCTCAACCTCATTAGAAAGAGCAGCCCACTCCTGTGCATTCAATAAATCATATTCTTTAGGCTTTGTCTGAATACCCGTGTAAGCATCTAAAGAAACCTGCATTTTATTTTTAATGCCTTTCTTAGTAGTAATAATTACAACTCCATTTGCTGCACGGATACCGTAAATAGCTGTTGCCGATGCATCTTTCAATACATCTATAGTAGCAATATCATTGGGATTAATGTTGTTAATGCCTCCGGTTGTAGGATAGCCATCTATAACATATAATGGAGTATTACCTCCGCTTGCCAAGCTTCCAACTCCTCTTATAAGCACACTCACATTGCCACCAGGTGAGGCATCGTTGTTTATTATTTGAACACCAGGTGCCCTTCCCTGCAAAGCCTGGTCTAAAGTAGTAACCGGAACTTTGGCAATTGTTGCAGCAGTTACGCTGGAAACAGAACCCGTTACATCTTTACGTCTTTGTGTGCCGTAACCAACTACTACTATATCATTTAATGATGCATTAACTGGCTTAAGGCTTACCATTACGGATGAAGTGTTTTCAATTGAAACCGTAGCCGGAATCATTCCAACATAATTTACCTGAATTTTAATAGCATTGGCAGGCGCATTTAAAACAAAGTTTCCATTTGCATCTGTTAACACGGAATGTTTGGAATCGCCGGTAGTTACCGTTGCTCCTTGTAATGGATTATTTGTGCTATCTGTAACCTTTCCTGTTATTGTTTTGGTTTGCGAAAAACCCTGAGCTAATATAAATAACAAAAAAAAGGTAAGCGTTGGTTTTAGCAATTTAATCATATAGCAAATATTTAAGCAAATCTATTTTTATATCTGCATTTAAATGCAATACTTTTTTATCTCTTTTATGTATTTTTATGCTTTATTTGTTAAAATGACAATTAATAATTGATTTTAAGTTTTTGAGAGAGAAATTTACCTTACGTGGTATAAAGACTTAATCAAAATAAAAGATATCCATTCTAATACTTTTTTGCGCTCAATAAGATATTTTATGATTTTTTATAAATAAACCAAAATGCCAGCCAAGCTTCTACATGAAATAATTCCGCTTACAAAAAATGATTGTTTTACTATTTTTTCAAGAACGAAGGAAAAATTTGATTTTCCGCTCCACTCCCATGACGAATTTGAATTGAATTTTATTCAGCATGCAAAAAATGCACAACGCATTATTGGCGATCACATAGAAGTAATAGATGACTATGAACTTGTACTTGTAGGTCCTAAGTTACAGCACGGATGGTTTAGTCATAAATGCAAATCGAAAGAGATTAAAGAGATTACAATCCAATTCCACCGCGATCTTTTTGATGAAAAATTTTTATGCCGCAACCAAATGCATTTTATAAAAAACATGTTTGAAAAATCTTTGCGTGGTGTTTTATTTTCAAAAGAAACAACAATACGTATAATGCCGCGTTTGTCTGCACTTACACAAAAACATGGTTTTGATTCTGTACTTGAACTCATGTCTTTACTGCATGATCTTTCTACATCAAGAAACATAAAGATTTTGTCTGATGCTTCATTCAGTGTTACAGAAAGTTTATCGTACGGCAGCCGGCGTATTGAAAAAATCATGGAATACCTCAATCAAAATTTTGGAAAAAATATTAGCCTTTCAGAAGCTGCACATCTTGCATCAATGACAGATATTTCTTTCAGCCGTTTTTTTAAATTAAGAACAGGCAGAACATTTATTGATACAGTTAATGATATAAGGTTAGGACAGGCTTCGCGCATGTTGATTGATACCACACATTCTATAACGGAAGTTTGTTACAAATGCGGCTTTAATAATATCTCAAATTTCAACCGCATTTTTAAAAAGAAAAAAAGTTGTACACCAAAAGAATTTAGGGAAGCTTATAATGCTTATGGTACAAGGGCATTTATCTAAATAGCAGCAAGTTAATCACAATATATATTTTTGCAGATTGCTATGACCCGATACATTATTTACCTGCTAAAACTTTATTTTTTTTGGATAGTTGTTTTTTTTATAAACCGGCTGATTTTTATTGTTTATTTCATTAATAGTTTTAAAGCAGCGGGTATTAAAAATACATTATTAAGTTTTATTTATGGTCTGCGACTTGATTTTTCTGCAGCGGCTTATCTTTTTGCAACCCCTTTCCTGGTTTTCATACTGCAAACTTTTTTCACTAAAAATTTTTATACTGTATTTTTAAAAATTTATACCTGCATTTCGCTTGCTGTAATCAGCTTAATTTCTGCAGGAGATTTAGGCATATATCAAAGTTGGGGAACTAAATTAAATCTGCGCGCCTTATCTATGCTTGCGTATCCTACTGAAGCCTTTCTGTCGATGCGTTCATCACCACTTATTCTTTTGGTGTGTATAATGATTGCAGAATTTTCGCTCTGTTATTTTTTATTTATCAAAACAGTTGTCAGATTTCCCAGATGGTATATACATATGCGATTTAAACCAGCATTCGCATTTTTTACCTGTAATATAGGCTTTGCTGTTTTTACCGGCGTAGTAATACGCGGCGGATTTCAACAAATACCTATAAACGAAAGTTCAGTATATTTTTGTTCTGTTCCCATTGCAAATCATGCAGCAATTAATACATCCTGGTATATTGTGCATAGTTGTTTAAGCAAACATTTTAATGCATCAAAAAATCTTTATGTTTATATGCCGCAGAATATTGCAACGGAAAAAGTTGCCCAACAATATGCATCTTCTGCCAATTCATCAGAAATAAAAATTCTAAGCAACAACAAACCCAATATTGTTTTTATACAACTGGAAAGTTTTACCGCTGACGTTATAAAAGAATTAGGAGGCGATAAAAATGTAACACCTAACCTTAGCAGTCTTATAAAACAGGGGATTTTATTTTCTAATATTTATGCCAGTGGTACAAGAACAGACCAAGGGCTTGCTGCATTACTTTGCGGATTTCCGGCACAACCTTTAACAAGTATTATTTACCAGTCTGATAAATTAGAGCATCTTCCTTTTTTATCAATAGAATTACATAAAGCGGGATACAATACTTCATTTTATTATGGCGGTGAACTTGGCTTTGGAAATTTTAATGCAGTAGCGCAATATGGACAATTTGAAAAAATTACCGGGCTTAAGAATTTTTCAAAAGCAAATCTTTTTAATAAATGGGGTGCTGATGATGAAACAATGCTTACACGCCAACGTAAAGAAATGCAAACTGAACAACAACCCTTCTTTTCATATGTAATTACCTTAAGCAGCCATGAACCTTTTACTGTGCCAATGAAAACTGTTTTTGAAGGAAATGATTTACCATCAAAATTTAAAAACGCATGCTGCTTTACAGATAAAGCTTTGGGTGAATATTTTAATGCGATAAAAAATACAAGCTGGTTTAAAAATACTTTATTTGTTTTAGTAGCTGATCATGGTCATCAATTACCAAAAAACCGTTTGTTTGATGAACCTGCAAAATATCATATACCGTTAATATTTTTTGGTGATGTAATAAAACCACAATACAGGGGCACAACTATTTCCGCTGCAGGTTCTCAAACAGATATTGCAGCCACGCTGCTGCACCAATTGAATTTAAGTTCGGCAAATTTCAGATGGAGCAATGATTTATTGCAGCCTAACCGGAAACCTTTTGCCTTTTATACTTTTGATAATGGTTTTGGATGGATAACCAATGCAGATAGTATTGCTTACGATGATCGTGCAAAACAAATAATCTATGCTTCAAAAAATTCATCGCAAAATCTAAATTTAATTTCACTGCAAAATGGTAAAGCATATTTACAGTGCCTGTATAACGATTACCTTAAATATTAGAATATTGCCCGAATTATGAAAGGGAAAATGTCATATTTAAATAAGCAATAAAAATTGATAAAGAGGTTTTTGCAGTTTTAAAGAAGCATTCAATAATCGGGAAATTATTTTTGCTATCACTATGCTGAAAGCTGCTCAAACATATTTCGGATAATTTTTATTTTATTGAAACTTAGATAACTAATATTTTCATAGTTCAGGTTCTACAGTTTCGGCAATTGAATAATAAACTGTGTACCTTCACCTTCCTTTGTCTCCACTCTTATTTCACCTCCATGCGCTTTAATAATATCATAACTTAAACTCAAACCCAAACCTGTTCCTTGCCCTGTTGGTTTTGTAGTGAAGAATGGTTGAAAAATTTTATCAACAATATTTTGCGGAATACCATTGCCATTATCGCTTACAATAATTTCAACCTTGTTATTTATGTTACGGGTTTTAACTTCGGCTATTGGCTGATAGCTATTAGCCATTAGCTTTTTCTTCTCGTTAACAGCATAAAAAGAATTATTAAATAAGTTCAATAACACTCTTCCAATATCCTGCGGAACAATATTTATTTTACCGATGCTTTCATCAAAATCTGTTTTTATTTCAGCATTAAAATTTTTGTCTTTTGCACGAAGACCATGATAGCTTAATCGTAAATACTCATCGCACAAAGCATTAATATCTGTGGGTTCTTTTATGCCTTTGGTTTGACGTGAATGTTGCAACATTCCTTTTACAATTGCATCAGCACGCTTGCCATGATGATTAATTTTTTCTGAGTTGTCTTTAATATCATTAGAAATTGTAATTGCTTCATTAACATTTCCCGATCTTAATTCAGCCTGTAATTCATCAATCATTTCCTGATTAATTTCTGAAAAATTATTCACGAAGTTTAACGGGTTTTGAATTTCATGTGCAATACCTGCAGTAAGTTCTCCAAGCGAAGCCATTTTTTCACTTTGTATCAGTTGAGCTTGTGTGGATTTAAGTTCGGAATATGCTTTTTCAATGTTTATTTTAGCCTTCTTATTGTTACTATTATGTCTTATTAGTAAGCCGGATATCAACAACAATGCAATAATGCCTATGGTAAATAAATAAGCTTGTAAACGACTGTTATTTTTTATTTGTTCAGCTAAAAGTTGTTGTTGTTTTAATTGATCATTAAATGTTATTTGCTGTATTTGTTTTTCTTTTTCCGCACTAAACATGCTATCCCGGAAACTATAATTTAATTTAAGATATTTTATAATGCTGTCTTTGTCTCCTTTTATAGCATATACTTCATAAATATTATTCAGTGCTTCCATTAAATTTTTCCCTTCTGATATTTCCGGTCGCCATCCTGTTTGTACTATGTGGGCATAACAGATGGATGAATCAAGCAGGTTCATCTTCTTAAACAACGTTGACATGCCACTATAAATTTGTAATGTATCATGCATGTTGTCAGGCTGAACTTTTGCAAGATTTACGGCATTCCGATAATTTTCAAGTGCATTGGAATAATCGCCTTTCATTGTTTGAATGGCAGCTAATAAATAAATTGGAAATTCCCATGATGTACCTGAAAAAAGTTCATTTTGCTTTATTGATTCCTGCACATAAATCAACGCAGAATCAAGCTGGTTTATTAAAACGTATGTCTGACTGATTTCAGCTAAAAATAAAGGCGCTAACCTATGACCGGTAAAAAAATAAACGCCTTTGATGTTATTAATTTCTGCCAGTTTTTCTCCGCGGAAAGCATACGCTAAGGAGTTATTATAATCTTCAACCTCCCTATAATTTCCCTGCAGTAACAAACAGGTTGAAGCAATGCCTGTTTTATCTTTCAATTGCTGGTAAGTATTTAGAGCATCCAATGCATGTTGAATAGTTTTAATTCTATTACTGTTCTCATTACCATATCGTAAAGTGAGAAGAAAGTTACAGTCTGCCTCTCCTTTCTTGTAATTGATTTTTTGTGCAAGCAATAAGCCTTTTTCTGCATAATTAACTGCATCATTAAATGAGGTTATATTGCTTAAAATTATTAGCGCGTTTACTTCAGGAATATCTTGTTTGTTTTGATTAATTACCTGTTTTAAACTGTCAATAAAAGAACGTTGAGTATAACCAGTACTCAATATTTGCAGAAACAGAAATAGTAAAACAAAGGTCTTTCTCATTATATACTTAAAGGTAGCTGAATTGTGAAAGTGCTACCTCCACCTTCTTTGTTTTCAGCTATAATTGTTCCTTTATGTTCTTTCGTAATGATGTCATAAGCCAATGATAAACCTAAGCCTGTTCCTTCGCCGGTTGGTTTTGTTGTAAAGAATGGCTGAAAGATTTTATCAATAATGTTTTGCAGAATGCCGTTGCCGTTATCGCTCACAATAATTTCAATCTTATCATTTATTCTTTTTGTTTGAATTGAAACTGTCGGCTTATAGTTATCGGTTAGCGGTGAACGGTTAGCAGTTAACTTTTCATTCACTGCGTAAAATGCATTATTGAAAAGATTAAGTAAAACTCTTCCAATGTCTTGTGGAACTACATTTA
>Ga0157369_10007914_pt1 | contig 12219 bp, 16 predicted proteins | sample C25metaG_FD_113461 | JGI IMG/M metagenome (GOLD analysis project Ga0157369, IMG submission 113461) | Corn rhizosphere microbial communities from Kellogg Biological Station, Michigan, USA - C2-5 metaG | ecosystem: Host-associated > Plants > Roots > Rhizosphere > Soil | place: USA: Michigan...
ACGGTCGAGGTCGATCGGCGGCTCGCCACCGATGCCTGTCCGCTCCTCTGCGACCGCCGCGTATAGGACCGCCATCGGCATGCGCTCGTCCTCGCGCATCGGGCGAACGCTTACGGCGTCCACTGCCACGGCGTCGTCGTTGTGACGGGGACGAACCCGAGCCGCTCGAGAATCGGCCGGCTGTCGTCGGACGCGTCGACCTGCACGAGCTCGTAACCCTCGGCGAGCGCGAGGTTCGCGCGATGGCGAACAGTCGCGCGGTAGATGCCGCGGCGCCGCCACTCGGCGCGCGTCGCGCCACCCCACAACGACGCCCACGCCGTGCCGCGCTCGAAGCGGACCCACGCGGCGCACACGATCGCGTCGCCGGCTTCCGCCACGAAGATGCGCAGCAGCTCCGGATCGGCGGTGCGCTCGTCGTCGAGCGACCGTGCGAGCCAGTTGCGCGAGTGGCCGTCCTGCCACGCGTCTTCTTCGAAGCGCGCGATGCGATCGAGATCAGACCGCTCGGTCACCTCGCGCAGCGCGACGCCGCCCGGGAACTCGACGTCGCCGGCGATGTCGGCGAGCCGCGCGACAACGACCGTCTCGCGTTCCTCGGGCTCGAGCCCAGCAGCGCGCAGGTGGTCCTCGAGGTCGGCGGGCTCGTCGTGCGCGTACGTCTTCCATTCGAACGGCTCGCCGCGCTCGCGGAAGAACGCAACCTGTCGCGCGATCAGCGCGTCGAGCTCGTCGCCGTCGAGCCCGCCGAGGTCGCGGTAGCCGATGAAGCCGTCGCCGGGTGCGCCGCTCGTGCGCAGCACGGGACCATCGCGTTCGCAGACCTTGCCCCACGGGCGGCCGCGGAGCTCCGCGTCGTAGCGTTCGAGCACGCTCAGACTGTAAGCACGAAACGGTCGCGCCCTTCGCTCTTGGCGCGATAGAGCGCAACGTCGGCGCGCTGCACCACTTCGCCGAGCGACTCTTCGCCGTCCCACGTCGCGATGCCGGCGGAGAACGTCACCTCCGGCGGCGTCACGCGCCGCAGCCGCTCGATCACCGTCTCGGCCGCGTCGGGCGACGCGTCGGGGAGGATCAGTCCGAACTCCTCGCCGCCGAGCCGCGCGAGCAGCGACTCCGGCCGCAGGTTGGCAATCCAGCTCTCGGTGACGCGGCGCAGCAGATCGTCGCCGGCGGGATGGCCGTGCGTGTCGTTGTAGACCTTGAAGTGGTCGAGATCGAGCATGCAGATGCTGAGCTCGCCGCCCGAGCGTCCCGCGCGCGCCTGCTCGACGACGAGGCGCTCTTCGAAGCTGCGCCGGTTCGCGGCGCCGGTCAGCTCGTCGAGCTTTGCGAGCGACTCGGCGTGCAGGCGGTTCTGGCGCTCGTGGTCGAGCAGCCACAGCACTCCCATCAGCGGCAGCAGCGCGAGGAACGTGAATCCGCCCGCCGCCGCGGCGAGCATGCCGACGGGCGTGAGCAGGAAGTCGAAGCCGTACACCGTCGCGAGCACGCCGACGAGCGGGCGCAGCTCGGTCGCGTTGACGACGCGCTCGTAGATCGCGGCCGGCCCGAGGTCGGCGAGCGTCTGCAGTACGAGCGCGAGCGCGTAGAGCGGCCAGCTATGCCACGTGAATGCCTTCTCGCCGGTCGCCATCAGCAGCAGGACCGGCGGCAGCGTGAACCACGAGGTGCCGAATGCGTTCGGGCAGAGCGTCGGCTTCTGGCCGGTCGTCCAAAGGACGGCCGTGCCGAGCACCGAGCCGATGCACACGGCGAGTGGAATCAGGTTCAGCGGCATCTCGAAGAGCAGCGGCACGAACACGAGCTGGCCGGCGACCGCCGACCCGACGCCGACGCGGTACTCGAGACGGATCAGCACGCAGAACGCGATGAGCGCAACGACGTCGACCGTCGTGAAGTGGCGCGGCGAGTGTGCGAACACGGCGAGCCCGATCGCGATTGCGAGATAGGGGATCGACGAGATTGCGGTACCGATCAGGTGCCGCTTGTGGAGCCGCATACCTCGATTATCGGCCTGCCTGCAGGCTCTAGAGTAGGCCGATGGACCTATTCGACGCAGTTCGCGGGGCCCAAGATCGCAACCAAGTCCCGGGCGTCGCCGTGGGCGTGCTCGAGGACAGCGAGGAGCGCCACGAGGGGTTCGGCGTGACGAGCGTCGACAACCCGCTCGAGGTCACGCCGGACACGCGCTTCCAGATCGGCTCGATCAGCAAGACGTTCACGGGGACGGTCGCGATGTACCTCGTCGCCGAGGGGAAGCTCGACCTCGACCGGCCGGTGCGCGAGTACGTGCCCGAGCTCGAACTGCTCGACGCCGACGCGACCGCGCGCGCGACGATGCGCCATCTGCTCTCGCACACCGGCGGCTGGATCGGCGACTACTTCGACGACACCGGCTGGGGCGACGACGCGGTCGCGCGCTACGTCGAGCGCATGCGCACGCTGCCGCAGCAGACGCCGGTCGGCGAGCTGTGGGCGTACAACAACGCAGGCTTCGCGCTCGCGGGACGCGTCATCGAGGTCGTCTCGGGCGCGCGCTTCGAAGACGTCGTGCGCGAGCGGGTGTTCGAGCCGCTCGGGCTGACGTCGTCGTCGTACTGGCCGTGGGAGGTGATGACGGAGCGCTTCGTCGTCGGCCATGCCGCGCACGACGGCAAGGTCGAGGTCGCGCGCCCGTGGCCGGTCGGCCGCTCCGCGCATCCAGCGGGCGGCATCACGTCGACGACGCCCGACTTGCTGCGCTACGCGCGGCTGCATCTCGATCCGCCGCCGGAGCTCGCGCCGATGCAGGAACCGCAGGCGCCTGCCGCCAACGATGGCGAGTGGGTCGGGCTCACGTGGTACGGCGAGGATTCGTTCAACACGATTCGCCACGGCGGCGGCACGATGGGCCAGCTCTCGCTGCTCGTGCTGAAGCCGTCGACCGGGTTTGCGCTGGCGGTGCTGACCAACCAGTCGCCGGGCGGTCTGCAGGTCATCCAGGCCGCGCTCGACGCAGCCGGGATGAAGAAGCCCGATCCGGAGCCCGTCGGTGGCGCGCCGGTGGAGCGCTACGCCGGCACGTACGAGCTGCCCGGCGGGCGGCTGACGTTCTCGCCGGCGGGCGACCGCATGCGCGTCGAAGAAGAGGACCTCGGCGGCTTCCCGACGCCCGAGTCGCCGCCGGGGCCGTCACCGCCGCCGTATGAAGCGCTCTTCTCGAGCGAGGACCGCTGGTTCGTCGCCGAAGGGCCGTACAAAGGGATGGTCGGCCACTTCATTCGCGACGCGGACGGCGACGTCGTCTGGCTGCGCGTCGGCGGCAGACTCGCGAGGCGCATCTAGAACACGCCGGCGTAGCCGTTCAGCGCCGGCTGGCCGCCGAGGTGCGCGTAGAGCACGCGCGATCCGGGCTCGATGCGGCGGTCGCGCACGAGGTCGAGCAGCGCCGCCATCGACTTGCCTTCGTAGACCGGGTCGGTGAGCACGCCTTCGAGGCTTGCGCACAGGCGGATCGCCTCGATCGTCTTCGCGTCGGGGATGCCGTACGTGCCGGCGTGCCACTCGTCGAGCAGCACGACGTCGATGTCGCGCTCGACGCCGATCGCTTCAGCGGTGCGCTGCGCGATGCGCGTGATCTGGTCGCGCGTCTGCTCGACAGTTGCCGAGCCGTCGATGCCGAGGATGCTGCGCGCGGCGTCCTGCAGCGCAAAGCCGGCGACCATTCCCGCTTGTGTCGAGCCGGTGACCGAGCAGACGACGACCGTGTCGAAGAAGACGCCGAGCTCTGCTTCCTGCGCGGCGACCTCGCCGGCCCAGCGCGCGAAGCCGAGCCCGCCAAGCGGGTGATCTGAAGCACCTGCGGGGATCGCGTATGGCGTGCCGCCCGCATCGCGCACCGACTGCAGCGCGTCGTCCCAGCTCGGCCGGAACGCGATGTCGAAGCCTGCGTCGACGAGGCGGACGTCTGCGCCCATGATCCGCGAGAGCAGGATGTTGCCGACCTTGTCGTAGACCACGTCCGGCCATTCGACCCAGTGCTCCTGCACGAGCACGCACTTCATGCCGAGGTGCGCAGCGACCGCGGCGACCTGGCGCGTGTGGTTCGACTGCACGCCCCCGATCGACACGAGCGTGTCGCAGCCCTGCGCCAGCGCGTCGGCCGCGAGGTACTCGAGCTTGCGCACCTTGTTGCCGCCGTACGCGAGACCCGAGTTGCAGTCCTCGCGCTTCGCCCAGATCTCGACGCGGCCGCCGAGGTGCTCGCTGAGCCGGTCGAGCCGGTGAACCGGCGACGGGCCGAACATCAGGTCGACGCGGGCGAAGTCCTCGAGTGCCAAGGCGTCGATTCTCGCGAAGCGGGTAGAGCGGCGCTATGGGAATCGCCGTCAGCTTGATCATCACCGCCGCAGGCTTCATCCTCGCGCTCGCCGTCCATCCGACGAATCCAGGCTCCGTGAACGTCAACACGGTCGGCTGGATCCTCGTTGTCGTCGGCATCGTCGCGTTCCTGCTCGACCTGATCCTCTGGTCGGAGTGGGGTCCCGGCTACATGCGCCACACGGTCGTCGCGGACGGCGCCGTGCCGGTGCAGCGCCGCCGGTACGCGTACCCGCGCCGCCGCACGGTCGTCGAGGAAGAGGAAGTCTCCGGCCCGCCGGCCCCGCCGGCGGGGTACTGAAAGGCGGGTTGTGGGGTCGGGTACTGAAAGGCGGGTTGTGGGGTCAGACGCAGGTCTGACCCCACCGCTCCGCCGAAAGTGGCAAAAATCGCTGCTCAGCGGCGGTTTCGGGTCTGACCCCACCGCTCGGCGCGGGAGCGGCCTTCGGGGTCAGACACGGGTCTGACCCCGGTCTAGCGGCCAAGCACGCGTCTGAAGGTGTCGCCGGCGACGTAACCGGCGATCTTCGGGTTCTCCTGCAACCGCCGGATCGAGTACTCGTACCACTGCGTCCCGAACGGGACGTAGATGCGCAGCGGGTGCCCTGCGGCGACGAGCTCGTCGCCGCGCTCTGGGCGAACGCCGAGCAGCATCTGGAACTGGTAACGATCGGCGTTGAGCCCCGCCTCGCGGACGATCCGCTCCGCCTGCTGGATCAGATACTCGTCGTGCGTTGCGATGCCGATGCGCGCGCCCGCGGCGACGAGCGTCTCGAGCGCGCGCACGTAGTTCTTGCGCACCTCGTCGAAGTCGCGATACGCAATCGAATGCGGCTCGATGTAAATGCCCTTGCATAGGCGCACGTCGTGAAGACCTGGAATGTCGTCGAGCGTGCGCCGCATGTACGCCTGCAGCACGACGCCGACGTTCGCGTGTCCCTCGTCGCGCAGCAGCCGGTAGAGCTGTAGCGTCCGCTCGGTCGTGGACGAGTCCTCCATGTCGAGGCGAACGAACCGGCCGCGCGCCGACGCGTCGCGCACGACCGCCTCGAGGTTGTCGCGGCATAGCTCGTAGTCCAGCTCGAGCCCGAGGCCGGTGAGCTTCACCGACACGCCCGCGTCGAGGCCGGCCGCGTCGAGCTCCGCGAGCACGTCGTGGTACTGACCCGCGATCGCGCGCGCTTCGTCGGCACTGGAGATCTCCTCGCCGAGCACGTCGATCGTCGCCGCCTTGCCCGCCGCGTTGAGCTCGCGCACGACGCGCAACGCGTCCGCCAGATCGGGGCCGGCGATGTAGCGCGAAGAGAGCCGTTGGACGACGGGCTTGGGAACCGCCGGCAGAAGGCGAACGAGCGCGCGGTCGAAGATCGCCAAGGCGGGCGGGATTCTACGCCGCAAACCGTCCGGCGAAACACTCCGTATCAACCGAGCGCCGGGTGCTGGGGCCCCGGCGCCTTTTTACTGCTCGCTAGTGCTCGCGCATGAACCCCTGGCGCGCAGCGCTGACGAGCGCCACCGCCTCGGGGAACAGCACGCGCATCGCGTCGCGGAGCGCGATCGCCTGCTCGTCGGCGCCGCCCGCGACCTGCACCTGGGCCAGCGCTGCCGAGGTCAACTCGACCGCGGTGTTCAGCGTCAGCGTCGCGAACTGCTCGCGCTGCGCCTCCTGCACCGACTCGGCCTGCTGCTCGGCGAACTCGCGCAGCCCGCGCAGCAGATCCTCAGGGTCGCCGCCGAACGGGATTCCGAAGCCACCTTCCATGCGTCCACGTTAGCCGAGCGGCAGTGCGTAGCCGCGCTCGACGTTCTTCACGAACTCCTCGACCGCGCTCGTGCCCGCGCGGAGGGCGTCGATGAACTCGCGGCGGCCCACGAGCGCGGCGCCGAGCTCGTCGAGAAACACGGGCCGCGCGAGCCGCGGCGGCTCACCCGCGTCGAAGCCGAGATCGGCAGCGGTGTCCGCGGCCAGCTCGCACATCGCGACGATCGAGGCAGCGTCCCGCACGTCCTCGCGCCGGGTGACAGCGCCCCCGTCGTCGCGCAGGACGACCCACCGCCCGCCGCTGTCGAGCGCGACCACATAGGCGCGGATGCCGTCCGCGGGCTCCGCGGCGAGCACCGCCGCCACATCGCCGTGAGCGGACGCGGCGGCCGCGATGCGCTCGAGATCGTCGGCCAACGCCATAGAGTCAGCAGGGTAGTGACCGACGCGCAGCAGCTGTTCGCACCGATCGGGCCGACATACGAGCGCTGGGGCTCGATCCTGTCGTTCGGCCAGGATCCGCGCTGGCGCCGCTTCCTCGTGTCGCGCATCGAGGCCGGCCCGCTCGACACGGTGCTCGACGTCGCCACCGGCACTGCCGCGGTCGCGCGCGAGCTCGTGCGCCAGAAGGACTGCTACGTCGTCGGCATCGACCAGAGCGAGGGGATGCTCGCCGAGGGCCGCCGGCGCGTCGCACTCTCGGCGGCGTCGAAGAAGATCCGGCTGATGGAAGGCGACGCGCGGTCGCTGCCGTTCGTGGACGGGCAGTTCGACGCGCTGACGTTCACGTACCTGCTGCGCTACGTCGAGGACCCGCCCGCAACGCTGCGCGAGCTCGCGCGCGTCGTGAAGCCGGGCGGCACGATCGCCGGGCTGGAGTTCGGCGTGCCACGCGGACCATGGCGGCCGCTGTGGGACCTCTGGGTCGGCGTCGGACTGCCGACGGCGGGCCGCGCGATCGGCGACGGTTGGCACGAAGTGGGCTCATTCCTCGGCGGCTCGATCAAGCAGCACTACGAGGAGTGGCCACTCGACCGCCTGCTCGGCGCATGGCGCGACGCCGGCATCGCCGACGTGCAGGCGAAGCGGCTCAGCCTCGGCGGCGGCATCGTCACGTGGGGCCGACGTACATGACCGCGGTACGTCCCGCGTTCTATGCGCTGCGTAGCGGCGGCTGGCGCGACTACGTGACGCTTCTGCACCTGCCCTACACCGCGTGGCATCTCTCGTACGTCGCGATCGGCGCCGCACTCGCACCGCAATTCCACGCGAACCGGCTGTGGCTCGCGCTCGCGGCGTTCTTTCTCGCTCTCGGGATCGCGGCGCATGCGCTCGACGAGCTGAACGGCCGGCCGCTGCGCACCCAGATCCCGTCGCCGATCCTGGTCGTACTCGCCGTCGGGGCACTCGCGGGCTCGCTCGCCATCGGCGTCTATGCCGCCCGGGAGTGGGGATGGTGGCTGCTCGTGTTCGTCGCAATCGGCGGCGTGCTCGTGCCCGCGTACAACCTCGAGTGGTTCAACGGCGCTATCCACAACGCGCCCGGCCTCGGCCTGTCGTGGGGGGCGTTTCCGATACTCACCGCGTACTTCGTCGAGGCACAGACCATCCGCGTCGATGCGATCGGCGCTGCAGCGTTCGCGACCGTCCTGATCCTTGCGCAGCGCACGCTCTCGACGCCCGTCCGCGAAGCTCGCCGAAATCGCAACACACTCGAGGGAACGGCGACGTTCGAACGTGCGCTGCGGCTCATGACGATCGCGGTCGTGCTGCTCGCCGTCGGCCTCGTCGCGGGGCGGCTAACGTGAGCCACATGACCGTTGCCGAGATCGTCGCCGTCGCAGCGGCCGGGGTCGCCGTGCTCTGCCTGCTCGGCTGCACCGCGCTGCTGTTCCGTATGCGCAAGAAGGCGCACATGCTGGACGCGGCGATCGAGAGCGGGAAGAAGCAGTTCGACGCAATCGTCGAGCACGAGCTGACGGTGCGGGCAGAGGAGCTCGAGACGACACTCGCGCGGGTACGCGCCGACGCGCTGTCGGAGCTCGCGGCCGAGGAGCGGCGCATCGCCGACGATCGCCGCCGCGAGGTCGCCGAGCGCGAGCGCGACGCGACCGCTTCGCTCGGGGCGAAGCTCGTCGCGGCGCAACAGGCGGTCGAGGAGCGGCTCACGCAATGGGCGAGCGACGTCGAGAAGCTGCAGGAAGGTCTCGCGTCGGAGTTGCAGCGCATCGAAGCGCGGCAGCGTCATCTCATGACCGAGGTCGAAGGACGCATCGGCCGCGACGCGGAGTCGCTGAACAGCGACATCGACCAGCAGAAGCAGGTGCTCGCGCGGCTGCGCGAGGAGCTGGCGAAGGCGGCGCAGGACGCGTCGCACGCTGCGTCGGCCGAGCTGGAAGCACACGCGGCCGAGCGGCGGCGCGCGCTGCACGAAGTCGGCGACCGGCTGCGCCGCCGCGAGGCCGACCTGCGCGATCTCGTCGACCGCGAGGGCACCGAAGCAGTGCAGCGCATCCAGATCGCGCTCGGCGACATCGAGCGCCGGCAGGTGGAACAGCTGCAGCGCGTTGTCGACCGCGCGGCGGGCCGCTACTCGGAAGCGGCGCAGCAGCAGTTCGACACGACGATCCGCGCCGCGCGCGAAGAAGCCGCGCGCCGGCTCAGCCGCGAGCTCGACATCGCCGTCGAGCGGTTCGCGCGCGAAGCCGAGGGCGTTCTCGCCGAGCGGCTCAACCAGGCCGGCGACGCCGCGGCCGCGCGCGTCGAGGAGCGGCTCGGCCGCCTGCGCTCGAACCTTGAGCGCCAGCGCGACGAAGCGCTCACATCGCTGGAGGAGCGCGCCCGTGCGGTGGAGTCGAGCCTGCGCGAGCGGCTACGCGAGATCGCGTCCGATGCCGAAGCGGAGCGGGCCGTGCTCGAAGTGCGCCTGATCGAGCTCACGCGCCGCGTCGAAGAGCTGGCGACCCGCTCCTAACTAACTAACCGCAGCAGGGTTCGTCTAGGACCTGGCGAAAAGGCGACGACCATGCCGACGACGATCGAGGAAACGCAGACGGAGCAAGAAAAGGTGGAGTCCTGGCGCCTCCACGTGCTGATCGAGGCCGGATACCCGTTGTCGCTGGCCGAGCGGCTTGCGCATTCGGAGGCCGATCTGCACCGCGCCGTGGAGCTCATCACCTCCGGCTGTCAGTTCGAGACAGCAGCCGAGATCTTGCTCTAGGTCTACCCTTGCCTCGATGAAGGTCGAGGCGCGGGAGGTCGAAGGGCGGAAGGTCTACACCGTCCGCGCCTTCAATCAGGGCGTCGCGACGTGGCTGCAGCGCCTCCCCACGCTGTGGGTCGAAGGCGAGGTGACGGAGCTGCGCCGGCAGCAGCGGTGGCAGTCGGTGTTCTTCACGCTGAAGGATCCGGACGACGGTGCGTGCCTGTCGGTGCAGATGCCGCGCGGGCAGTTCGACGCGCTGCGACTCGAGCTGAAGGACGGCGAGCGCGTGCACGTCTACGGCCGGCCGGAGCTGTACGAGCAGCGCGGCGAGCTGCGGCTGAAGGCGCTGTCGATCGAGCGCTTCGGGCTCGGCGCACATCTCGCGGCGCTCGAGCGGCTAAAGCAGAAGCTCGCCGACGAAGGATTGTTCGAGCGGAAGCGCCCGCTGCCGCGCTTCCCGCGGCTGATCGGGCTCGTCACGGGCAACGACGCTGCGGCGAAACGCGACGTGCTCACGGGGATTCAGCAGCGCTTTCCGCCGGCGAACGTGCTTGTCGCCGAGACATACGTGCAAGGTCCGCGCGCGCCGGTGTCGATCGCCACGGCGATCGGCGATCTCTGCCACCGCGGCTGCGACGTCATCGTGCTCGCGCGTGGCGGCGGCTCGTTCGAGGACCTGCTGCCGTTCTCGGACGAGCGCGTCGTGCGCGCGGTCGCTACGTGCTCGGTGCCGATCATCTCCGCAGTTGGTCACGAGCAGGACACGCCGCTGTGCGATCTCGCCGCCGACGTGCGTGCATCGACGCCGACCGCGGCTGCGCGGCTGGTCGTGCCGGACCTCGCCGAGCTCCGCGCAGCTGTCGAGCGCACGCGCGAGCGTCTGCACCGCGGCGCGTTCACGCTCGCGGGCCGTCATCAGGGACGTCTCGACACGGCGCGCGAGCGTCTGCACCGCGCACCGCTGCTCGCGCTCGAGCGCCGCCGCGCGCGGCTCGACAACGCGCACGCGCGCCTCGCTGCGTTGAGTCCCCTCGCAACGCTCGAGCGCGGATACGCGATCGTGCGCCGCGGCGACGACGTCGTGCTTGCAGCTGACGTCGAGTCCGGCGACGCGATCAGCGTGCGCGTTTCGGATGGAACGTTCGGAGCGACGGTTGACTGAGCTCAGCTTCGAGGACGCGCAGAAGGAGCTGGAGGCGATCGTCGAGCGTCTCGAGCGCGGCGATGCCGGCGTCGACGAGCTGACGAAGCTGTGGGAGCGCGGCGAGGAGCTGTACCGCATCTGCGCCGCGAAGCTCGAATCGGTGCACGGACGCATCGAGGAGCTTGCCCGGCGTGACGACGCTGCGAACTGATCGGCTCGACCTGCGCCTGCCGACGCTCGACGACGTCGAGGCGGCCGGTGCAGTGCTCGGCGACGAGCGCGTTCGCGTATTCCTCGGCGGCGGGGTCGTCCCGCGCGAGCATTGGCGCGGGGCGCTCGAGCGCTGGATCGACCGCTGGGAGCTGAACGACATGGGACCGTTCGTTATCGAGCGGCGCGAGGACGGAGCGTTCATCGGACGCGTCGGGCTCATCGTGTGGGACACGCGCACGTGGACGGACTCGACGTTCGCTGATGCAGGCGAGTTCGCGCAGCCCGAGCTCGGCTGGGCGCTCGCGCACGCGCACTGGGGCAACGGCTACGCAACGGAAGCTGCGCGCGCAGTACGTGACTGGGTGCGCGCCGAGCGCGGCGTCACCCGGCTGATCTCGGTGATCGCGCCGGCGAACGTCGCGTCGCAGCGCGTCGCAGAACGGCTCGGCGCGACACCGACCGAGACGATCCAGCTGTACGACACCGGCGACGCGGTCGTCTGGGTGCACCCGTAAGAACCAAAGGTGCCAGGCACCAGAGGTGCCTGGCACCGACCAGGATCAGCGTGCAGGCGGCGAATACGGAGGGATGTTCCGGCGGGGGTTGATGGTTGTCGTCGCGGCAGTTGTTGCGCTCGTCGCGTGGATCGTTGTGCGCGACGTCCTACGCGGCTACTGGACAACGCGAGGCGCACACGTCGTCCACTTCACGTTGCACAGCGCCGCGACACATCGTGACCTGCACGAGATCCTCGTCATACCGAAAGGCGGCGGCGAGGGACGCGAGCTGCTCGTCTTCCTCCATGGTCGCAGCTCGAGCCCAAGCTCGAACCTGACGCAGCATCTCTTCGACGCCCTGCGCGACCTGGGCGCGCGCGCGCCCGACATCCTGCTCGCCGACGGCGGCGACCACAGCTACTGGCACGACCGCAGCGACGGCGCGTGGGGAACGGCCCTCGTCAAAGAAGCGATCCCGGCGGCGCTAACGCGCTCGCATGCAGACCGGCACAGGATCGCGATCGGCGGCATCTCGATGGGCGGGTTCGGCGCGCTCGACACTGCGCGTTTACACCCACAGCTCTTCTGCGCAGTCGGCGCGCACTCCGCGGCGCTCTGGCTCCACGGCGGCGACACGCCTGCCGGCGCATTCGATGATGCGCAGGACTTCGCGCGGCACGACGTGCTCGGCTTCGCGGCGGATCGCCGGATCTATCGCGTCCCGGTCTGGATCGACGTCGGACGCGACGACCCGTTCTTCGCGACGGACGTGGCACTCGCGGGCGCGCTCCGCGCGCACGGAACGCACGTGAAGCTGCAGATCCACGGCGGCGGCCATAGCGGCTGGTCCGGTCGCATGGGCGAGTACCTCCGCTTCTATGCGTCTGCCTGCACCTGAACGGCGAGGGGCCCGGTTGCCCGGGCCCCTCGGTAACGCGGTGCTACAGGCTGGCTAGCAGCCGGTCGCGGGCTGGCGGAACCCGTCGTACGGGTTCAGGTCGCCCATGAACGTGTAGCGGCCGATGTTGTCGCTCGG
>Ga0157369_10007917_pt1 | contig 12218 bp, 12 predicted proteins | sample C25metaG_FD_113461 | JGI IMG/M metagenome (GOLD analysis project Ga0157369, IMG submission 113461) | Corn rhizosphere microbial communities from Kellogg Biological Station, Michigan, USA - C2-5 metaG | ecosystem: Host-associated > Plants > Roots > Rhizosphere > Soil | place: USA: Michigan...
GCAGGCGCCCTTCCAGGCGATGATTTTCACGCTGGTTTTCGAAGCGACGTATTTTGCGAGATATTGATCCGGCAGGAAGATCACGGTCGGCGCATTCAGGCTTTCCACCACCGCAACCGCGTTGGAAGACGTGCAGCAGATATCGACTTCCGCCTTCACATCGGCTGACGTGTTGACGTAGGCCACGACCGGCACGCCCGGGAAACGCTCGCGCAACAGCCGCACATCGGCGCCGGTGATGCTGGAGGCGAGCGAGCAGCCGGCGCGCGAATCCGGGATCAGCACGCGCTTGTGCGGGTTCAGGATCTTCGAGGTCTCCGCCATGAAGTGCACGCCGCACTGGATGATGGTGCCGGCTTTCACCTTGGTCGCCTCGACGGCGAGCTGCAGCGAGTCGCCGACGATGTCGGCGACGCAATGAAAGATTTCCGGCGTCTGGTAATTGTGCGCGAGGATCACTGCGTCGCGCGTCGCTTTCAGCTCGTTGATAGCCTTGACGTAGGGCGCCATGAACGGCCACTCGACCGGTGGGATCACCTTCTTCACGCGCTCATAGAGGTGAGCCGTGTCGCGCTCGACTTCGTCTGTCCATTCGAGCTGAGGCATCGGCAGCGTATCGCGCTCATGCCCGGTATGGCGGCTTGCCGGCAGGTTGGGGCGGACTTCTGCGCGGTGAGCGAAGTCGTCCGGGCCGTAAATTCCAGCGATCGGCATGTTTGCCTCCATCTTTATTATGCTCTTATTGAGCATATTTAAATTGTTAAGAAATCCGGCCTATCGGGCCGGCTCACTTCGTCCAACGAGGATTATCCTCAAATTGAGCAAAACGAAATGTAGCACCACTTTGCAAGCTGCGCTAGAGGGCATCGTTTTCAAGTTGGCGTGTTCGCCCTTCGGAAACTGGCCGCCTCGCACTGCGAAAATTCTCCAGAGTGGCTCTTGGATCTGCATGCAGATGCATTAACTCCCTGCAATCAACGCGGCCGATTCCTTTTGAGCCGCGGAAAAATTCAGGGGCTGTCCATGTCATCAACTGCGGGCGAATTGCGCCCGGCGTCCGGAGCGAGCTGGCGTACCCCGCTCGTCATCATCGTCTGCGGTTGCGCGATTGCACTACTCAGCTTCGGCCCGCGATCGGCGCTCGGCTTTTTCGTGCAGCCGATGAGCCACGAGCTCGCCTGGGGCCGCGACGTGTTCGGCCTCGCACTCGCCGTGCAGAATTTACTGTGGGGCCTCGGTCAGCCGGTCGCCGGCGCCATTGCCGATCGTTTCGGCACGCTCCGCGTGATCGCTATCGGCGCGCTGCTCTACGCCGCTGGCCTTTTGCTGATGCGTTATGCAGCAACGCCCTTGTCGCTCGATCTCGGCGCCGGCGTGCTGGTGGGCTTCGGTTTGTCCGGCTGTTCGTTCAACCTTGTGCTGTCGGCGTTCTCGAAGTTGCTGCCGCCGGAGCGGCGCGGCATGGCGCTTGGGGCCGGTACCGCGGCCGGATCGTTCGGGCAGTTCGTATTCGCGCCGTTCGGCGTGGCGCTGATCGATAATTTCGGCTGGCAGGCGGCGCTCACGGTGTATGCCGCCTTGATGCTGTTGATTGTGCCGCTCTCGCTCGCGCTCTCCACGCCGCCCGCGGCCGCGACGAATGTAGCGGCGACACAGCAGCAATCGTTCAGGACCGCGCTGGCCGAAGCCTTCGGCCACCGCTCCTACGTGTTGCTGGTGCTCGGCTTCTTCACTTGCGGATTCCAGCTCGCCTTCATCACGGTCCACCTGCCGCCGTTCCTCGCCGATCGCGGCATCTCGGCGCAGGTCGGCGGCTGGGTAATGGCCTCGATCGGCTTATTCAACATGATCGGCTCGTTCAGCGTCGGCTGGATGCAGAACCACCTGCCCAAGCGCTACATCCTTTCCGTGATCTATCTGGCACGTGCGCTGGCCACGATCGCTTTCATCTCGTTTCCGATCACGCCATTCAGCGCGATCGCTTTCGGCGCATTTTCCGGCCTGTTGTGGCTGTCGACGGTGCCGCCGACATCGGCCCTGGTGTCGCTGATGTTCGGCACGCGCTGGTTTGCCACGCTCTACGGCTTTGCCTTTGTCAGCCATCAGATCGGCGGCTTCCTCGGGGTCTGGCTTGGCGGCATCGTGTTCGTGAAATTCGGTTCCTACACGCCGATCTGGTGGCTTTCGATTCTGTTCGGCGTGCTGTCGGCATTGATCAACCTTCCGATCGTCGAAAAGCCGGTGGAACGCGCCGTTGCACAGCCTGCGTGATGCGATAAAACCCCTGAAGTAAAAAATTCAGGGAGTTTGCCCGTGGCAACGTTCAAGGCGATCAGGATCGACAAGGCCGACAAAGGCACTACCGCCGCGCTCGCGCAATTCGACGAAGCCGAATTGATGGATGGCGACGTCACGGTTGCGGTCGAATGGTCGACGCTGAACTACAAGGATGGCCTTGCCGTCACCGGCAAGGCGCCGGTGGTGCGGCGCTTTCCGATGATCGCCGGCATCGATTTCGCCGGCACGGTCGAACAATCCTCGCATCCCCACTGGAAAGTTGGCGACAAGGTGATCTCTACCGGCTGGGGCCTCGGCGAGACGCATCTTGGTGCCTACGCCGAGAAAGCGCGCGTCAAGGGCGATTGGCTGGTGCGGTTGCCCGACGGCATGTCAGCGCGCGAGGCGATGGCGATCGGCACCGCCGGCTTCACGGCGATGCTGGCGGTGCTGGCGTTGGAGAAGCAGGGGATCGCGCCGAAAAGCGGTCCCGTGGTCGTCACGGGCGCTGCCGGCGGTGTCGGCTCGGTCGCGATCGCGGTCCTCGCCAAGCTCGGCTATCACGTCATTGCCTCGACCGGACGCCTGTCGGAGGCGCCGTATCTCAAGAGCCTCGGCGCCACGGAAGTGATTGACCGCAATGAGATATCGGGTCCGGCCAAGCCGCTGGCGAAGGAGCGGTGGGCCGGCGGCATCGATAGCGTTGGCTCGACCACACTCGCTAACCTGCTGTCGATGACTAAATATGGCGGCGCCATTTCGGCCTGCGGGCTGGCCGCCGGCATGGACCTGCCGACCTCGGTTGCACCATTTATTTTGCGGGGGGTGTGCCTTCTCGGCATCGACTCCGTGATCTGCCCGATGGGGCCGCGAAAGGCCGCTTGGGAGCGCCTTGCCCGCGACCTGGACCGGTCAAAACTATCTGAAATCACTCATGAAATCGGATTGGGCCAGGTTCTGGACACCGGCCCCAAAATCCTCGCCGGCCAGGTCCGCGGTCGAATCGTGGTAAAAATTGTCTAACGGCGTTCAGACTTTACCAACGAACCTGCTCCAATGTTGCCACGGTTAGTATGGTAAGCAGCGGGTAAAGGGATCGGACGTCGCCCGCGGCTTGGGTAAAGTCGGAGTATTGAGATGCTTGCGCGTTTTGTGTTGGGAGCCATCACGGCCGGAGCCATGATCACGCCGGCATTGGCCGGAGAGATGAACGCCGACGAGGCGCGCAGGTTCGTTGCCGGCAAGGTGTTTTCATTCAACTGCTTCGATGGCACCCGCGGCGCCGGCCGCATCCTCGACGACATGGGGGCGGTGGGCGCGGTGCAATTCTCCGGCTCCGGTCCGATCCGCCATATCCGCCTGCCCGGCAACACGCTGCAGATCCGCGGCCAGTCGGTCTGTGCGTCCCTGCGTGGCCTGCCGTTCGAGCCCTGCTTCAATCTCGACAAGACATCCGAAGTCAGCTTCCGCGGCTCGGTCTCCGGCATGAGCTTCGCTTATTGCGACTTTCATCACCAGGGCGCGACGCAAATGATGATGGCGCGCGCGGTGGCGCATCCGCGCTCACGTCGCGCCGAACGGACGAGCCCGGTCGAGGCGCCGCGCACGGAAGTGTCTGCCCGCGTCGAGACACCGCAAGTCGACAGCGCCAAGCTCGCGCCCGTGAAGTCGGAGCCGAAAGCTGAATCCAAGGCGGAGAGCGCGCCGGAGCTGCGGCGCTCGACCGAGTGACTCTCGGTTAACTCTGCTTCCCTCCTGCAATACCGGTAACGGCGCGAGCGCTGTGTTTCGCCGTAGTCCTACGGAGCCGCAATTTCATGCGTTAGTAGCGTTCCCGATCCAGTGTTGCGGAAAAAGGGACGGGGTCGACACCTGGATTTGTGAATGCCGCTCTATTTCTTCCGCATCAGTCAGGGCCGCTATTCCGGCGCGGCCGATCAGCCTTACGAATTCGAGGACCGCGACGCCGCGTGGACCGAGATGAAAGCGGTCTGCTCGAATCTTCTCGGTGGTATCTCGCGAGGCCTGAAGCAGGGCGCCGAATGGCGCATGGAGTTACTCGACGAAGCCAAGAAGCCGTTGTTCCGGATTCGCCTGGTCGGCGAGACGTTGGATTAGGCCAGGGATCAGGGCCCGGCTGCAACGAGATCGCGCCTCAGGATTGCGCAGGCACGGCCGGCGGCGCCGCCGGCCGTCTGCGAAACAGGATACGCTGGTACAGCCAGCCGATCGCGACCAGCACGAGGCCAAGGCAGATAAACGACAGGGCGCGATAGACGCCCGTCAATGTCGACATGTCGAGCAGGAACGCCTTAGCAATCGTCAATGCGATCACGACAGCCGATGCGAGCCGAGCGCGCTGCGAATTGACGACAATACCGATGCCCAGCAGCACGACGCCGAAGGCGAGCCAGGCGATCGAATAGGTGTATTGCTCGGCGCTCCCGACCGCGTTCCCGTTCAGATACGGGCTGTGATAGAGCCGGCGGATTTCCAGGGTCACATAAGCCAATGCGAAAACCAGCGCGCCGGCCGCGATGGTGTTGGCGTAAGCCGCGCCGCGGCGGCCCGCGACCGCGTAGGACAGCAGCAGCATCAGGATCGCCGGCAGCGCATAGGCGAGCAGCAGCGAGTTGACGAAGCTGCCGCCGACTTCGACGGTGCTGAGCAGGGGATTTTCCAGCAGCAGCAGGCCGAACACACCGACGATGCCGGCGAAGGCGGTCAACAGCACCGCACCTACATCGTGCACGATGCTGCCCGTGCGTAGCCGCAGCCGTTCGAGCCCGATCGCCATGGCGAGCGCGGCGCAAACCTCCAGGGCGAACTCGGCCAACGATGGAACGGTGTGATAGATGTCGCCGCCATAAATGGCGTGGCGGATTTCCATGAACACCAGCAGCACCGTGAACAGGATTGCCGCTGATTCCACCATGCGCAGCGGGGCGTCATCGGTGCGGCGGCGAAGCAGGATGCTTCCGGTCCAGAACGAGGCGGCGGGAATGCCATAACCCCAGAGCAGCCAGTTGAAGATCGGCGTGGTGCCGACGTCATCGCCGGCGATGCGCGGCTCGTAGCCGACGCGGAGCACGACGATGCCGGCCAGGATGGCCGCGAGCGAGCGCAGGAACGGGATCGGCCGCTGCACCGAAATCCAGGCCGTTCCCATCGACATCAGCGCCAGCGCAATGGTCAGCCAGCCTTTTTCCAGCGCGAAGGTTAGCGCCAGGGCGAGCGCGCCCAGCGTGCCGGTCGCAAACAGCGCGGTGGAGACCATCAGGCCGGGACGGCTCTCGCGCCGGGCGAGCGTCTCGGTCGCGCCGCCGAACGCGGCTGCCAGGATGACGGCCAGGATCGCGAACGGGATCGAGCGGTCGAGATGGGCGATGCGCGCATAGAGTGCAACCAACAGCGCCAGCGGAATGAAGGTCGCTGCCGCCGACCAGACAATGGGCGCAATCGCGCTCACGAAACGGCCCTGCGCGAAGAAGCCGGCGAGGCCGAACCCGGCCGCAAAGAGCGCGGCCGTGGTCAGATGCAGCGTGACCGATTGGTCCGTCGCATTCGGTCCGATGCCCGCAAGCGCGCCGCCGGGCAGCACCAGCATGTCCGGATTGCCGCGCACCGCCCATTCCGCGAACACGATGAAGACGAATGCAGCGGCGGCGGCGATCGCACCGGTTGCTGCCGGCGCACGCCAGGCGATCGCAAGCGAGCCGGCGACCAGGAGCGCAAATGCGATCATCGCCGTGTCGGCATGGGCGCTGGCGAGCACGATCAGCATCGCCGCGAAGAGGTAGGCCGTCAGCGAGCCCGACGAGACCGGCTCGATCTGGTCGCCCTCGATGGCGGGCCCGAACAGGAAGCCGCAGGCCACGAGCAGCGCGGCAAGCGTGAAGCCCACGATCGCGTGGAAGACGTGCGGAGCGATCATCGACGCGCCGCAGTCGAGGCAGGGCAAGGTCCAGAATAGTGCAAAGGCGATGGTCGTGACTGCAAGCCAGCGCCATAGCCTGATGCGTGCGAGGCCCAGCGAGGCCGCGGTGACGATGGCGAGATAGACATAGAGCGCCCAATAGTCGGGCTGCTCCGAAGAGACCAGTATCGGCGTGACGAAGGCACCGACTACGCCAAGGCCGGCGAGCGCGGGTCCGTGCAGCAGCGCGGCGGCAAGGGTGCCGAGCGCGACCAGGCCGAGCAGGATGAAAGCGGCTGGCGGTGCGAGGAATCCGTAGAGCGCGTAAGCGGCATAGACGGTTGCGAACGCCACAGCCGTGCCGGCGGCAGTGAGGATCGCAGGGATATTGGCAATCGGTAGCGCGACGATATCCGAAATGCTTTCCTTGCGCCGTGTCCATTCGCCACCCGCGAGCAGCGTCAGCGCGAACAGGCCGCCGAGCATGATGCGCACGCGCGGGCCGACCAGCCCCGCCTCGATGGAATAGCGCACCAGGAAAAATCCGCCGAGCGCGAGTGTAAGGCCGCCGATCCAGACCACCCAGCGTGTGCCCAGCCTTTCCTCGAAGCCGGGATCGGGCGAAGGCAAAGGAGGTAACGGTGGCGGCGCGCCCGGAGCACCGACGGCTTCCGAGTTGACCGCGGTGGTTTCGGCAACGAGAGCTGCTGCAGGCTGGTCAGCGACCGGTGGCTCCGCGATCAATGTTGGAGCCTGTTCGAGCTCTGCTGGTGGCGGGACGGGCGGTGGTGCCGACCGGGCCGTTGCGGCGGCGGCAAAGCTCTGCATCGCTTCCAGCCGCGTCCGCAGTTCATCGACCCGGTTCAGCGCCTTGCGTGCGACGAGCAGGGCGACGACTGCGATCAGCAGTGGGAGGAAGTCAAACGGCCAGTCGAACATCACATCTCCAGGCGTCAGCCCGAAGTGCTGGGCTCACCATGTCAGGTCTTCAGCGGCGCCCGCGAACGCGCAGGCCGGGCGCGGGCCGCTCCTGCAACACCTCGCGGCGGAAGCGATACAGCGCGGCGGGCCGCCCCCCGGTCTGTGTCGACATCACGCCGGTCGGTTCGACCAGCGCGCCCGCGTCCACGAGCCGGCGGAAATTCTGCTTGTGGAGATGCCTGCCCGAAATCGCTTCCACGGTCCGCTGCAATTCCGTGAGTGTAAAGTCCGGCGGCAAAAGTTCAAAGACGACGGGACGATACTTCAATTTGCTGCGCAGTCGCGCGATCGCGGTGGCGAGGATGCGGCGATGGTCGAAGCGCATGGAGATGCCAAGCGGCGGAAGCGCGCTGCGCTGCAGTGCCGCAGGGCGTCCATCGCGTCGCGCTTCCTCGACCAGCCCCGCTTCATAGAGCAGCTCGTAGCGGTCGAGCACGTGCTCCTCGTCCCAGTGCGCGCCTTCGGTGCCGAAATAAAGCCGCACCCGGTCCTTGCGCGGCAGCGCGCGCGTCGTTTCCGGCGCCTCGCCTTGCCCGGCCCATCTGGAGAGCTCGGGAAGGATGTGGCGGCGGATGATCTCGGGCTGGTCCTGTCGCCAGTCCTCCCAGGGAAAGAAGCGGTACCAGGGCTCGAAGCTCGCGCCCGGCACCCGCGCGCCATTCGAGTCCATGGTGCGGGTCAGCGCGAGATAGCCAATGGAGGCGACATGGGCATCGGTGTCGCCCGGCTGAGTGTGCCGGCCGCGATCGCCGAACGTATAGAGCTGCTCGACATAGCCGAGCCGCAGGCCGGTCTGTTCCTCGACCCAGGCGCGTAAGCCGATCTCGAAGGTGCGATGCGCGAGCGCATCGAAGGGGCCGAAAGGAAGTCCGGTGAGCTTGTCGCCGCTGCCGGAGGCGGTGAGGATCAGAGGTTCATTGTCCTCGATCGCGACGATCGCCGCGGTCAGGCCGATCTCAATTGGCGTCAGAAGCTTGTCGCTCATCTGCCGGCAATCATGGGATTATTCGAGCTCGACGAGGAACGGTTTTCCCTCAACCATCATGCTCGCCGGACCGATGCTTTCCAGTGCGCGGATCATCCGCCCGTCGCGGCCGAGCGCCTTGTCGGCGAGACTTACGATCAGCCGGTTGGGCGACGCGATCGGGGAGGCGGCACGCAGCTTCTTCGCGATCTCCATCTCGTCGCGGTGCGGGTTGAGCAGGCAGGCCGCCGCGAAAGCGCTCGCAGTCGAACGGCTGACGCCGGCATAGCAGTGGATGACCATCGGCGCCCTGCGGTCCCAGCCGCGCACGAAATCCAGGACCTGCTCGACATGCGCTTCCGACGGCGTGGTGTAGCCCTGCATCGGTTCGGTGATGTCGTCCATCGAGACCTTCAGGTGATTGGCGGCGAGCACCGATTCCGGCCGTATCACTTGATCGACATTACCCATGACCGTCAGCACATGGCTGGCGCCGGTCATCCGGACGATTTCGGGCAATGCGGCGAGCGAGCAGACGTGAATCATGTCGGTCCTTTTCTTGCCGCGAATATAGGCCCGCGGCCAGCGCCGTGAAAGCAGGTTCGTTGTGTGCGTTCAAGCCTTTAACGAGTTGAATCTCGTCAGGAATCGCTTCTCGGCCTTGGCCGCGCTCCAGGGCGTCAGATAGTCCTCGCGCATGCTTTCCGGCAGGCCGGGGTCCCGGCCGAACAGCCGCTTGGCCTCGGCTTCCGAGAATCCGGCCAGCATGGTCGCTTCGAGATAGGCTGCGCCGCGATCCGCATCCTTGATCTGCGCCGTCATGGAAGGGTTCAGTTCCGCCGACAACCCGAAGCGGATGTGGATGGCGGACAACAGCCGCTTTTCAACCAATTTGTAATCGCCGCCGAGCACCGCCTTGAATGGTGAGATCATGTCGCCGATCACATATTCCGGCGCGTCATGCAGCAACGCGGCAAGGCGGAGCTTTTCATCGATCCGCGGCGCCTGTGTGCGCATCACGGCTTCGACCAGCAGCGTATGTTGCGCGACCGAAAAGATATGCGCGCCCGAGGTCTGGCCGTTCCAGCGCGCCACCCGCGCCAGCCCATGGGCGATGTCTGCGATCTCGATATCGAGCGGCGAGGGATCGATCAGGTCGAGCCTGCGCCCCGACAGCATCCGCTGCCAGACCCGGGTGTCGGCCGCGGCGCGCTTGGTGACCGTCATTTGGCTTTGAGGCGCGGCGTCCGGGGCTTGGCACCGCAATGTTCATGGCAGAAGCAGGTGACGAGATGATCGTTGACCATGCCGGTCGCCTGCATGAAGGCGTAGACGATGGTGGGACCCACGAACTTGAAGCCGCGCGAGGAAAGCTCCTTCGAAACCTTGATCGACACCGGCGTCGAGGCCGGAACGCTCGCGGTGGTCTTGAACTCGTTCACCTTCGGCCTGCCGTCGACGAAATTCCACAAAAGCTTCGAGAAACCCGGGCCTTCTTCCATGATCTTCAGATAGGACTTCGCGCTTGCGACGGCGCCTTCGATCTTGGCGCGGTTGCGGACGATGCCGACATCGTTCATCAGCGCGTGGACTTTTTTCGCGTTGTAGCGCGCGATCTTCTCCGGCCGGAAGTCGTCGAAAGCTTTGCGGAAGTTCTCGCGCTTGCGCAGGATGGTGATCCAGGACAGGCCGGCCTGGAAGCCGTCGAGGATCAGCTTCTCGTAGAGCGCGCGGTCGTCATATTCCGGCACGCCCCATTCGGTGTCGTGATAGGCGATGTAAAACGGGTCTTCCCCGGGCCAGGGGCAGCGCGTCTTGCCATCGGGATGCAGGCGAGCGGACTTGCTCATGTGACAGCCTGCTTGGTTGTGGCGCGGGTGGCATCGGGATCGGCAAGGCGAATGCCGAGGCCGCCGGCTGTCAGTGTTGTGCCGGCCTCGAGTGCATCCGCGACGCGATCGGTGCGGATCAGCGCCAAACCACGTTCGCCTGACGTCGAACCCATGGTGCCGACCGGCTTGTCGCCGGCAAGGATGGCGGTGCCGGCCTCCGGCGGTGCGCTCTCGAGCGTCACGCGCACGGTGCGGGTGCGCGCGGTGCCGCGATGCTGCATTCGCGACACCACTTCCTGGCCGACATAGCAGCCCTTGTCGAAATCGACGCCATGCAGGCGGTCCATGTTGGTCTCGTGCGGAAAGGCGTCGCCGTAGATGAAGTCGAGGCCGCCCCGCGGCACGCCGGTGGCGATGCGATGGGCCTCATACGCGGTGCTATCCACGAGATCGGCGCCGGTCAGGTCGGCCACCTTCTGCGCCAACTCCTGGGGTGCGAGAATACGCCAGCCCAACGCCGCATCGCGCGGATCGGCAAAGCTGAGGTCCGGCTTCACGGCAAGCTCACCGCCCCAGGCGGCAATCACACCCAGATTGTCGGAGAGATTCTCGACCGTGACCTTGGCGCGGAGCTTGTAGAAGCCGAGTTTGTCGGCAAGCGGCTGCGCCAGCGGCCGCGGACAATCGAGCAGGAAGCCGCCGCCGTGACCTGCCGGCGCCTCGGTCATGAGAAAGTCGACAATGATCTTGCCCTGCGGCGTGAGCAGCGCGGCAAAACGGCCAAGGCCCGGCGCAAGCTGCGTGACATCTGTCGTGACCAAACCATTGAGAAAATTGCGCACGTCCTCGCCAGCTACCTTGACCACGCCGCGGTCGGGAAGAAACGCTGCCTTCATCAGTCAAGTGCTCTTGAAGTTCTAGTTGAGCCGCAAGGAATGCGACTTTCACGCAACAAGTTAAGTCGCGCACGCGCCGGGAACAAGGCCCGTGCGGCTCAAGTTCCCCTGGAAATGACGCTGCCAACTGATGACATCAATTCGGCCGGCGAGCCGCTGATGAGGGATAGGTGGAAGGCGCGAGCCCTATTGCTTCGCCAGCGACAGCGAGAACTCGCCGTTGCGCACGCGGTCCGATAGTCCCTCGGCGAATTTCGCGACCGCGTCCTCGCCATAGGTGCCGACCAGCTCGGCGAGTGCGGCAAACAGGCTCGCCTGCGCGAGGCAGTCGCCGTCGACGCCGTCATGGCGCGCTTCCGCCCAGGCCTCGTTGAGATAGCTGAGCGCGGCCTGCTTCTGCTCGTGGTCGGGCAGCGGATCGCGGTCGAAGGCAAAGGACGAGAAAGGGCGCATGAAGTTCAACAGACAAGGTTGCACGTCGCCGTTGCGGGACGCGTCGGACGGGACTTGTGTAGCATGCCCGCCCGCGCCGCCTAGAGCAGTTCTTTAAGAAGGGTTAACGGCACTCAGGGCATTTTGCCGGAGCACCCAAAATCACCCCGAGAACCGCGTGCGGTGCGGCGCAAAGTCGCTGCGCGCCCGCCGCAATCAGCTCCTCGCGGCTGCCATAGCCGTAAGTGACGCCGATCGCCTCGATGCCGTTGGCTTTCGCGCCGAGCACGTCGTGGCTGTGATCGCCGATCATCAGCGAACGCGAAGGATCGGCGCCGGTCTGTTCCAATGCGTAGGCGAGAAGATCGGCCTTGTGCACGCGCGTGCCGTCGAGTTCCGAGCCGAATACGTGCTCGAAATAACTGTTCAGCCCGAAATGATCGATGATCCGGCGCGCGAACACATGCGGCTTGCTGGTCGCGACGAACATGCGAAATCCCGATTGGCCAAGCTTCGCCAGCACGCCCTCGATCTCGGGATAGACGCGGTTCTCGAACAAGCCGACGTCGCTGAACCGCTCGCGATACAGCTCAACCGCGCGGTCGGCCCGTTCCTCGCCGCCGAGCAGGGTCACGAAGCTCGCGCGCAAAGGTGGCCCGATGCACCAGGCGAGTTCGTCCTGCGATGGCACGGGCCGCTCGAGCTTCTCCAGGGCGTACTGAATCGAGCCGGTGATGCCGGGCTTGGGATCCGTCAGCGTGCCGTCGAGATCGAAGAAAAGCGTCTCAATTGGCATATCGCGCCGTCAGGTCCCGCGAGATTTTCGAGCCCTCGTCGATGTAGCGGCGGATCGCGACCATCGCCGCCGGCGTGCAGGTCCGATAGGTCTGTTGGAAGCCGTTATAGCCGCGGTTGAAGCC